>Ga0073908_1001434_pt1 | contig 33946 bp, 33 predicted proteins | sample MucameincwithD2O_FD_65484 | JGI IMG/M metagenome (GOLD analysis project Ga0073908, IMG submission 65484) | Mouse cecum microbial communities from Vienna, Austria - Mucus amended microcosms incubated with D2O | ecosystem: Host-associated > Mammals > Digestive system > Large intestine > Cecum... | reverse complement strand
GGACAGTGAGGGACATTGAGATTTACTATCGTTTTGTAGGAAAAATTGATTAAATAGGCATGGGGAATGTGCCGATTATGGCACTTCCCCGAAACACTGTCTTTAACTCATGTAAAGCGGCGATTACTTATTACCGTGCTTAACTGTATTTACTGAAGAGAACAGCCGATAGGCATATGGGGACAGCGATATCTGGACTATCTGAAGCAGTACCGCAAAATTACATACACCAATCTTCTAACAAGTGGCAGACTTAACGTCTACCTTTCCGACATTGACAGACAGGCACAGGGCATACAAAACGCCTAAAGGAAGAAAACGCCTTAGAATGGACAGGGTGGCTAGGTAACATAAGGGTTTGTGCGAGGGAGATTGTGAATGAGGAAATCATTTCCGCATAGGCAGACAAAGCGACAGAGTGTAAAGGCTCTGTCGTTTTTTTTCGGGAGACATATAGGTATTTTTTAGAAAAAACGAAAGATATTGACATGTAAGTACTATATGTATATAATGTGTATGTATAAACATCACACTAGAGGAGGCGAGATATTTGAAGATTGTAATATCGAACACATCGGAAGCCCCCCTTTACCAACAAATTAAAGACCAGATAAAAGATGCAATCTTAAAAGGAGAATTAGTAGAGGGCGATGCACTTCCGTCTATTCGTGCCTTTGCAAATGATTTAAAGGTCAGCGTCTTAACAATACGGAGAGTCTATGATGAATTGGAACAAGAGGGATTTGTAACAAGCCAAGTCGGTATCGGCACTTTTGTTTCTACAAGCAACATTGAATTATTGCGGGATTCCAAGCGGAGGCTTGTGGAGAAAAAAATGCTTGATATGATTCAGACAGCAAAATCTTTGGGCATTAGTAAAGATGAATTAAATGCCATGATGGACATTTTATACGAGGAGGAAAACTGAATGGATAACATTTTAGAAGTATCTGGATTAAATAAAAGATATGGTGATTTTGCCTTAAAAGACATCTCCTTTTATTTGCCAGACGGCTGTATCACGGGATTTGTCGGAATCAATGGAGCGGGAAAAACTACTACTCTCCGAAGCATCTTAGGGCTTACAAATAAGGTGTCTGGAAATATAAAGTTTTTTGGCATGGACATGGATGGGAATGAAAGTAAAATAAAAGACCGCATCGGCATTGTGCTTGATGAAGGATGCTTTTATGATGAATTAACGCTCTTAGAAATGAAAAATGTAATTGCCCCCGCTTACAGAAATTGGTGCGAACAGGACTATATAGATTACATGGAACAGTTTTCATTGAATCCGAAACAGAAAATCAATACCCTGTCAAAAGGAATGCGGATGAAATACGCTTTAGCTCTGGCACTTTCTCATAAAGCGGAATTGCTTATCATGGACGAGCCAACAAGCGGACTTGACCCATTAGTCCGAAGCCAGCTTTTAAATATATTAAAGGACTATATGGGCAAAGGTGGAAAGGGCGTATTTTTCTCTACACATATTACTTCCGATTTGGAAAAGATTGCTGATATGCTGATTATGATTGATGACGGTGAGATTGTTTTTCAAGAGGAAAAAGACCAGTTGCTTGACAATTACCGAATCATAAAGGGAAGCACTGAAAAACTGAATACGGATACAAGAAAATATTTTTTGAACATTGAGGAAAGTGCTTTCGGCTTTACGGGAATCACAAAACAGGGTTCTGATGTTATGGAGCATATGCAGGACGCTCTTACAGAAAGACCCACAATCGAGGACATCATGCTTGCGAATGTGGAAAGGAGAAAAAAAGATGTTAATTAGCTTAGTGAAAAAAGAATTTCTGATTGTAAAGAAATATGTAGGCATCATGCTTATCGTGTCATTTCTGATTCCTCCCGTTATGCTTTGGCGGATGCCAGAAGCGGCGGGGGCAATGGGATTTACGCTTACTGTTATTTTTAGCATTTTCATGTTGACCCAGTATGTTTCTTTAAAGGAATATCAGTATCCAAAGGCAACTACCCTGCTTTGTGCATTGCCCTATCCCCGAAAAATGATTGTGCTTTCAAAATACTGTTTTTGTCTGATTATTTATGCGGTCTGCTGTTTGGTCTTTGGGATTGACACAATCATTTTCCCCAAATTAGGAACATTTGATATAAGAATGGCGGCTATCGCTTTTTTAGTAATCACGATACCATTATCTTTTTATTTTCCTGCTTTGTATAAGTTGGGATACGAAAAGACAAAATTTGTATTTGTCATAATTATTATGGCATCCCCTGTTTTATTTGCCTTTCTGTTTAAACCAGAAAATGCGGTAAGATTTAGCTTTTTAGACAGTATTTCTACAACAACGATAGCAATTTTAAGCATTATCATCGGTCTTGTCACCTTTTCAATATCAGCCATTCTGTCAATTCGGTTTTTTGAAAAAAGTGATTTGACGTAGGAGGTTTCATATGGAGCGTGATGTAATAGTACTGTATATGATAGCGGGTGTATCGTTTTCCTTTGCTTTATTCAACTGTATTCTTTTTGCAATAAAACATGGAAAGACAATGAAAACGAGTGGAACGATTGTTTCCATAAAATCAACAAATCCGACAAATGAAAAGTGGCGTAATGCAAAATTGGCAGAGATTTCCTATCGGGTTAATGACAGAAACATTGTATCTGAAAATCGCATACAAGTTCCTTCAACATCCATGATAGGAACACCGATTACCGTTCGTTATGACCGAAACCAACCAGAGAGAATATACAGTTATTCTGCGAAACGAATAATCACGGGATTTTTAATTGGCATAGGCAGCGTACTGATAGCTGTACTTATGCAAATCCATTAGAGAAAGGGGGATAAAGGATATGCCACATTTTCCAGAATGGTTTGTAATTATCTGCATTCTGCTTCCTGTTGCAAACTTGATTTATAAAGCATGGAAAAACAGAAAGGAATGATATGCTCCCATTAAAGTAGACAGACAAAATAATAAAACTGTCACTGTAAGGAAATGTAAACTGCTTATTTGATACAAAGGGAATGAACAGAATATCGAGGAAACTGTTGAAAACAAGGGGTTCTGGCTTATTGGGGGTGCCGGAATCCCTTGTTTGACTCCGTGTACACCCCTCGGAGGCAAAGTTAAAAAGTATGGGGGCAAAATTAAAAAGTATAAGGCAAAATTAAAAGGTTTAGGGCAAAGTTACATTGTATCAAAGACGGCTATTAGATAGAGGAGCATATTTCATGGGACAACATTCAAAATACTCTTTTGAGATGAAACTGGCTGCTGTCACAAAGTATCTGGAGGGAAGTTGTTCAACAGAAAGTATTGCCCGAAGCCTGGGAACAAATGGGACACGCATCGTCAAGTGGGTGACCTTGTATCAGGTACTGGGAGCAGATGGGTTAAAAACATCCCCCAAATTCAGCGCCTATTCAGCCGAAACAAAACACAATGCCGTCTGTGATTACCTTTCCGGCAAAGGGATATGAAGGGAAATCCAGAAAAAGTATGGAATCCGCTCGGATAAACAGTTTCGCAACTGGATTATGAAGTATAATGGTCATGAAAATCAAAAAACTTCTTTCACAGGAGGAAACAGTAGCCTGGCCAAAGGAAGAAAAACCTCATATGAGGAACGGGTGCAAATTGTAACATACTGCATGGAGCATGGAATGGATTATGCTAAGACAGCAGAAAAATACCAGGTATCTTACCAACAGGTTTACCAATGGACAAGGAAATACCAGTCAAACGGCGTAGAAGGGCTTATTGACAAAAGAGGGAAAAGAAAATCTGAAACGGAAATGTCGGAACTGGAGAAGCTGCGTGCAGAAAATAAGCTTCTTCAAGCGGAAAAGCGCAGAGCCCAGCTGGAGGTTGCTTTCTTAAAAAAACTCGACGAAATCGAAAGGAAGCGGTTCTAAGCCAGACACAAAATGAGACGGTTTATCTGGCAATACAGGAAATATATGACGAGCAGGGATGCTCTATATCGGAACTCTGCAGATTTGCGGGAATTTCGCGTTCTGCTTATTATAAATGGCTGAACCGGAAACCAAGTGAAAATGAGAAATTCAACCAGAAATTATGCATCCTTATCAGGCATGCGTACGAGGAAAAAAGCGGGATTCTGGGTTACAGGCAGATGACGATTAAATTGAACCGTGAAAATGAATTTCAAGTCAACGCAAAGAGAATCTTGCGCCTTATGCGGATTTTACATCTGAAATCTGTGTGCCGGCGCAGGAGAAGAAACTATGTAAAATCAACGCCAGAGGTTACTGCCGAAAACATCTTAAACCGGGAGTTCCATGCGGAACGTTTTGGGGAAAAATGGCTTACAGATGTAACGGAGATGAAATATGGAGCCAGTGGGAAGGCATACCTGAGCGCCATTCTGGACTTGGCAGATAAAAGTATTGTTTCCTTTGTCATTGGACATTCCAATAATAATGCCCTTTTTTTTGAAACCTTTGACAATGCCCATGAAAACCATCCAGATGCAAAGCCTTTATTCCACAGTGACCGTGGGTACCAATACGCCTCAAAATATTTGAAGGATGCTGCATAAAAACTCTGCCAGTCCTCCTTATGACTGGCAGGCTAAAATTTCTATTTTTTTAATTGTCTACTTGACAGGGAGCGGTTCAGTTATTTTCTCCTTGATTTATGCGGCTTTGCGGGCGTTGAAATGACAGGGTAAGGGTTTTAGATGTCTGCTGTCAAAAATGGCGTTCTATTGCGTAACAGGAATAAGAATTATTTCTGAAAAGTCAGAAGGTAATGGATAGAAATTTTCGTGTGTCTATGATAAAATGAAGCATACATAGTATTCAAAATATATTTATGAAATATTGATAAGGTGATTTATGTAGACTAGTATCAAAAAACGATTTCTCCAGACTTGCAAAAGAAAATTAAAGGCGTAATACAAGCTAAAGGAAATGAAGAGAAAAAGCAAATAGAAAGATTGAAAAAATTTTTCTATTCTATGGAATTTTCGGATATACAAGCACTTCTTTTTACAAAGAAATAGACAACGGTAGAAGAAAGCAAAGCTGAATTTCTTTCTAAGCATGAGAAACTTACGGAATTATTAGAAGAAGATATAAGAACCGCTTTTGATACATTTTCATTTAGAATTGATAAAGATTTAGAATCTCAAATATCATATTAGTTGATTATGTTATGGCTCGATAGTCCATTGGTAGGACGTCCCTCTTCATAAGTATATTTGTTAAAATGTATTTATGAAGGGGAAAGATTTATGCGACTTCACGGGCGTTGAAATGACAAAATAGGGGTTTTATATGTCAGCCCTTAAAACGGCGTCCTATTGCGTAACAGAAAAGCAGAGAACGACCACTAATGAAAGTGATGTGTTCTCTGCTTTTACTTGCCCCCTGTTAGTCAGCGCTGAAGATAAGTTGTTGTGAATACTTCCTTATCAACTCAAAAACAGTATGTCACTACCAAGGCCCAGTATGGAAGGATCATTGCGGACAACAGGACGCTTCAGTTTACAGCGAAATCCGAACTGATGGATGTGGAGCAGAATTATATCCGGACATCGCGGGGGTATGGGAGCGCTGAGCGCTATTTTGATTTTAAGGGGACTGCTCCATTATGTGAACATTACTTTTTCTGGACTGGACGTACGGAAAAAGTAATGTTCACATAATGGAGCTCGTGCTTTGCATAGGGGCGCTGTTCGGGATTTGTATGGTGGTTCCGCTTTTGTTCTATAAGCAGTTTGGGGAGGCATCTGCTGTGCAGAAATCAGGTGGTTTCAATTTTGTGAAAAGGTTTTAGTTGTCAGAGACGAAAGCGATTTTGGAGGTATGTATGCAAAAGCATCAGATTTTAAAGATCTACGGAACGGATTATAAGGGGATAACGAAGCGGCTCCTTACGGAAGCAGATTTGAAAGAGCGGATACCGGGAAAGGGGGCGAGGATCGGGATTAAGCCGAATCTTGTCTCGCCTACCCCGGCTTCTTATGGGGCGACTACTCATCCGGAGGTGGTTGCGGGAATTATTGAATATTTGCAGGAGAACGGATTTCGGAATCTTGTGATTGCGGAAGGCTCCTGGGTGGGCGATAAGACGGCGGAGGCCGTTTCAGCGTGTGGATATGACGAGCTGGTGGGGCAGTACGGAGTAGAATTTCTTGATACACAGAAAGACGGCTCGTACAAAGCAGATTGCAAAGGGCTGGAATTGAATATCTGCAATTGCGTGAAGGAGATAGACTTTCTCATTAATGTGCCGGTGCTGAAGGGACATTGCCAGACAAAGATTACGTGTGCGCTTAAAAATATGAAAGGGCTGATTCCAAATTCTGAAAAACGGCGGTTTCATTCGCTTGGACTGCATCGGCCGATTGCCCATCTGGGGCTTGGTATTCGTCAGGATTTTATTGTCGTGGATCATATCTGCGGTGATTTGGATTTTGAAGACGGGGGAAATCCGGTCGTCAAAAACTGTGTGATGGCTGCCTGCGATCCCGTTCTGGTGGACGCCTATGTCTGCAGTCTGCTCCACTATGCGGTACAGGATGTGCCATATGTGGAAATCGCGCAGCGCCTTGGCGTTGGCAGCGCGGACTTGGAGCATGCGCAGATACTCACCTGCGGCATCTGGAACGGGAACAGGCTGGAAAACCAGAAGCAATCAGAACGAAAAGAGGCGTGTCAGACAGATAGCGCAATACAATCAGAAGAAAAAGCTTTTTGGCAGGCGGACAACGAGTCGCTACCGCTTGCCCGTAAGGTGGTGGAGCTTCAGGATGCGGTGGAAGAGGTGGAATCGTGCAGTGCCTGTTATGGGTATTTACTTCCGGCGCTGGAGCGTTTGAAACAGGAGGGCTTGTTGAATAAGCTGGAGGAAAAAATCTGCATCGGGCAGGGATACCAGGGCAAAACAGGTCAGATTGGAATCGGACGCTGTACAAAGGATTTTATTTACAATGTGAAAGGGTGTCCGCCTACGGAAGACCAGATTTATGAATTTCTGAAGCATTATATAGGTTCCAACTATGTAATTTGATTTTGTAATTCAATGCTGTACATGCTATACGGGAAAATGCCGCTGTGGGCCATTGGTACAAAACTGCAAAAGCAGAAGACAGAAAGTGTGGTAAGATGGATCTGCACGCCATAGAATAGTGAAAAGGCCCTTGCTGTGGAGGCATGGATGAAAAAAATGCAGCACAAAATGGCAGCGGCAGTTCTGATCGTTCTTTCCGGTTTTTTTGCAGGTACGTTTCTTCCGGAAGTTTTCCGGATGGGGAAGGGTACTTATGCAGGCCTGCTCAGTCTGTACAGTCTGGGAAAGTATGAGAATGCTGTGTTTTTGCCGGAGAAGATATTTCCTTATATTTTGAAGATCAGGCTGCAGACGCTTCTGTTTTTATGGATGAGCTGTTATACTTCAGCAGGCGTTCTGTTTCACCTGGGGTATGCATGGTGGCTGGCTGCTTCGGCTGGTCTTTTGCTGTCACTGTTTGTATTACGGGAAGGGGGCGCCGGCATTTTGCTGTTTTTCTGCTGTGTTTTTCCGCAGTGGATTCTCTACGCTGCGATGTGGAAACAGGAGCTTGCTTTTTTGCTGCGTCTGCGAGGCAGAAACAGCGTGGCAACAGCGGTGCAGGCGGCAGCGCTTCAAAGAGGGCAGTTGAGTTCTCTTACAAAACTGGTTGTTTTTTGTGTGGCAGGATGTGTAGTGGAAACGTTTCTGGGAAACTGGACCTTAAAAATTTTTTTGGAGATTTTTCACTGAGGATCACCATATCTGGTGGGGGATAAAAAGGCTTTGACGAGATCTTGTAAAAGCCTGTAAATACAGGGCTTTCAGGCTGTTTTGCGGGAAAAATTCTCATTGATTTTATGAAAAGAATTGATTATAATCATGTTACTTGACTGTGGGGGGAGAGTAAAAACAGGAGAGGGGTACTCCTGTTTTTTGCGTGTATACAGAGGAAAATGGAAAGCTTGAGGGATTTTACGATGGGCATAGAGTTACCCCTTTTTATTGATTATTTAAAAGAGGATAAAAATGCTTCAGAGAGTACTGTGAGTTCTTACCAGCGGGATTTGAGAAGGCTGGACAAATATCTGGCAGAACATGGGATTGACGATGTACAGAGCGTCACAGCGACCAATTTAAATTCATACGTTTTATATCTGGAAAGGCAGGGGCTTTCTACGGCGACTGTGTCGAGAAATGTGGCGTCGATGAAGGCTTTCTTTCACTATGCATGCCGCAAGCATAAGATTGAGAACGATCCGACTGAGACGATTAAGGCACCGCATATTGAAAAGAAAATGCCGGATATTCTCAGCAAAGAAGAAACAGTGCGTCTTTTAGAACAGCCTGCCGGGGACTCTCCGAAGGAGCTGCGCGATCGTGCGATGCTGGAGCTTCTTTATGCGACTGGTGTTCGAGTGACAGAGTTGATTTCGCTTGAGATACCTGATGTACAGCTGGGGATGAATTATATTGTGTGCCGGGATGCAGGAAAAGAGCGTGTGATTCCATTTGGCGAGAATGCCAGGAGATCGTTGGAGCGTTATCTGCGGTCCGGTCGGGACGCGCTGTTGAAAGGGCAGGAAAGCAGTTACCTGTTTGTGAATTGTTCCGGAAAAATGATGAGCCGCCAGGGGTTCTGGAAGCTGATCAAGCAATATGCATCCAGGGCAGGGATTGTGGCAGATATTACTCCGCATACGTTACGTCATTCTTTTGCGGCCCATCTGGTGCAAAATGGCGCTGACCTGAAAGCTGTTCAGGAAATGCTGGGGCATTCTGATATAGCGACAACTCAGGTGTATTTGAATATGAATGTAGAGCGGGTACGCAGCGTATATCGGGAGGCGCATCCGCGCAGATAGAGAAAATCTGTACCTTACCGCTGTATAAGGTGCAGATTTTTTATGCAATAAAGGAGAAAATCTTAAGATATCATTCAGAAATTACACGGTATTTCTTATTTTGTCATTGAATATTCAGGAAAAAATTAGGAAAAAATAAAAAAGAATACAGGAAATTTAGAGATACCATGCTTTAGAATATTACAAAATACAATCGTTAATCGCGAACAAGACGGTCGCTTCTTGAACCAATCTATAAAATGAGGTTCCGAAAGAAACAAGTTACCTCTTATTTTTTATATAATTGTTCAGGGGGACTATTGAGAAAGCGTTTACAATTGGATGATGAGAATAGAGCAGAAAGGTGGAAATCTGAATTGAAAAAAAGAATGCTTGTCAGCTGCTGTATGGCAGCTGTGTGTATTATAGGGGTGCTGGGATATAAAGGCTATGAATATGCGGACCGTGCGGTAAATGCCGGGCCAGGGCAGCTTGTGGCAGGTTCTGTGACGGATTCCGGGATTTATCATCAGCTGGATTTGATGCAAAAAGAAGAAAAGAAGATCGGCGCGATTCTGGAGCATTATGAAGAATATCCGGAAGAACTTTTGGATATGCTGACACGCAATATGGCAATGTTGGATTTTGTTCTGGATTATCCGCAAAAGAAGGGGCAGGTATTTGCAGATTCTATCGGAGAGGTGACAAAGGGAGAAGTGCCTTTGCTGTTGCAGTGGGATGAGCGGTGGGGCTATGGTGATTATGGCACCAGTTCCGTGGCAGTGAGCGGTTGTGCGCCGACGGCGCTTTCCATGGTCATTGCAGGTCTGACCGGAGAGAACCGTGTTACTCCATATACAGTGGCCCAGTATGCACAGGAGAATGGATATTATGTGCCAGGGGTTGGAACAAGTTGGGATTTGATGGAAGAAGGTGCCCGCCAGTTTGGCGTGGAAGGAACGAAAATGAAACTCTCAGAGCATGAGGTGATGACAATGCTGCAATTTGGATATCCGATCATTTGCAGTATGATGCCAGGCGATTTTACAACTTCCGGTCACTTTATAGTACTTTCTGCGCTGGAGGACGGAAAAATTCGTGTGAAGGACCCGAACAGTGCAGAACGCAGTGAGAAGCTGTGGGATTATGAGACTTTAGAGAGTCAGATCAAAGGGCTTTGGGTGTTTATAGAAAGTAAATAATATAAAAGCAAACGTCAAGGGGATTGGTTTTAATAAAATACGGGAGGAAGACAGATGGAAGAGAAGTGGTGGATGAGGAGTGTTGTATATCAGATTTATCCGAGAAGTTTTTGTGACAGCAACCAGGATGGGGTGGGGGACCTGAATGGAATCCGGTCTAAAATACCGTACCTGAAGAAACTCGGGATTGATGTAATCTGGCTGAGTCCGGTGTATGAATCTCCGAATGCAGACAATGGGTATGATATTTCGAACTATTATGCGATATCCCCGGAATTTGGCACCATGGAGGAGATGAAGAGCCTGATCCGGGAATGCAGGGAAAGCGGAATCAGAATCGTGATGGATTTGGTGGTCAATCATACATCCGATGAGCATGCGTGGTTTTTGGAGGCAAAAAAATCGGAAGACAGCCCTTACCGGGATTATTATATATGGCGGAAGGGGGAAGCAGGCAGCCCGCCCAATGATCTGCGCGCGTGTTTTGGAGGCAGCGCATGGGAATATTCGGAAGAGACCGGAGCGCATTATCTGCACCTGTTCGGGGTAAAACAGCCGGATTTGAACTGGGAAAATGACGCAGTACGAAAAGAAATCTGGAATATGATGAATTACTGGATTGATCTGGGTATCGGTGGCTTCCGGATGGACGTTATTGATCTGATCGGAAAGGTCCCGGATCAGGGAATTACAGGAAATGGACCGATGCTGCATACATATTTGCAGGAAATGAACCGGGAGACATTTGGGACAAAAGATCTCCTGACAGTGGGGGAATGCTGGGGTGCTGACCCGGAAAAGGGAAGAATGTATTCTGATCCGGCCCGCAGGGAGCTCAGCATGATTTTTCAGTTTGAGCAGAGTATGCTGGATGAGCAGCCGGGAAAAGAAAAATGGGATTTGCGCCCCCTTCAGCTGAGGGAATTAAAACAGGTTTTCACAAGATGGCAGACAGAGATGGAGGGCCATGGCTGGAACAGTCTTTTCTGGAATAACCATGATCTTCCAAGAATTGTATCACGCTGGGGAGACGATGGTGTGTATCGTGTCGCATCCGCAAAGATGCTTGCCACACTTCTTCATGGGATGAAGGGAACGCCTTATATTTATCAGGGTGAAGAAATTGGCATGACGAATATGCCGTTTCATAGTTTTACAGAGTTCCAGGACATCGAGAGTCTCAATATGATACAGGAACGTCTGGAAAAGGGATATCTTCCGGAGGAGATTATGAAGTCCCTTCGGGCAAAATCACGGGATAATGCCAGAACACCGATGCAGTGGAACAGCGGATTGCAGGCAGGCTTTACAGAGGGACAGCCCTGGTGTCCGGTAAATCCAAATTACAGAGAAATCAATGCAGCGCGGGCGCTGGGGGATCAAGATTCAATCTTTTATTATTATCAAAAGCTGATCAATCTGCGTAAGACAGAGGATATTTTGATTTACGGAAGCTATGAGTTGCTTTTACCGGAAGACGAGAACATCTATGCCTATATGAGAGCATGGCAGGGAAAGAAATGGCTGATTGTCTGTAATTTTTACAAAGAGCCGGTTCCTTTTTCTTATGAAGGGACAGGAAGAACAATTTTGTCAAACTACAAGGAGAACAGCAGAACGATTCAAAATCTGAACAACAGGAATCTTCGTCCATACGAAGCCGCAATATATGAGCTGGAAATGTAAAATCTTTGTGGACAGGCAAAAGATTGACAGGAAAACGGCAAGGCTGCAGCATTAATGCAGCAGCCCTATGTCAGCATTCTTTATAGATATCATAAATCAGCTTCTTTGATTTTTCCCATCCAAGGCACGGATCGGTAATAGACTTGCCGTAAATGTGGGACTCTGCGCCGATTTTCTGGCAGCCGTCTTCAATATAGCTTTCAATCATAAATCCTTTGACCAGACTTTTCAGTTCCGGATTGTAGTTTCTGCTGTGCAGAACTTCTTTTGCAATTCGTATCTGCTCGAGATACTGCTTGCCGGAATTGGAATGATTTGTGTCGATGATCGCCGCAGGGTTCTTCAGGCCGCGCTGTTTATACATTTCAAGGAGGAGCTGCAAATCCTCATAATGGTAGTTCGGAATCGAATTACCGTGTTTGTTTGTCGCACCTCGAAGGACGACATGCGCCAGTTCATTTCCGTCTGTGTTGACATCCCAGCCGCGGTAAATAAAATTGTGCTTTGCCTGCGCAGCGACAACGGAATTCAGCATAACGGAGAGATCTCCGCTCGTCGGGTTTTTCATACCGGCGGGAACATCCATGCCGCTGACGGTCATACGATGATGCTGATCCTCGACAGAGCGTGCGCCGATTGCCACGTAGGAGAGCAGATCGTCGAGGTAGCGCCAGTTTTCCGGATAGAGCATTTCATCGGCGGCGGTAAGGCCTGTCTCTTCGATTGCCATTGCGTGTAGCTTGCGCATGGCGACAATGCCGGCGAAAACGTCCGGTTTCTTTTCAGGATCTGGCTGATGCATAAGCCCTTTGTAGCCTTCGCCTGTGGTGCGCGGTTTGTTTGTGTAGATTCTGGGAATCAGAATGATCCGGTCGCCGACCTGATCCTGTATCTTTGCAAGACGCTGCATGTAATCCATAACGGCATCTACATTATCCGCAGAGCAGGGACCGATGATCAGGAGAAATTTATCGGATTTTCCGGTAAACACGTCCCGAATCTGGGCGTCCCTTTCTTTTTTGATAGAAATAACCTTCTCCGGAAGGGGGTACTGCTTTTTAACTTCTGCCGGAATCGGCAGTTTTTTTACGAAATTGATTGCCATAATTGCATCCACCTCTGCTGTAAATAAATGGCGGCAGGGAGCAGATCTGATGTCTGTTATCTGTCCGCCGACTTCAGTATAGTATAAACTGTAGAAAATTGCAAAGTAATTTCTAAGGTATTTGAAAAGCAACCGCAGTTCAGCGTGTAGAAGGCAGGAGAGCAGGCGTCTGTACTTTTGGGTTTCCATTTTAAAAACCGTGTGGTACAATAAGATCGCCGGTGCGGGATTACAAATTTCAGAGCCTCGCACTGGGTATGATTTTACAAAAGAATGGAGCAGCAAAATGAAAAAGCACTATTTTCCGATGTTTATTGATCTTTCAGATAAAAAAGTGGTGGTGGCGGGAGCTGGGACGATTGCAAAACGGCGTATTCGTTCGCTGATTGAGTTTACCGATCATCTGGTAGTGATTGCACCGGAAGTCAACAAAGAATTAAAAGATCTTGAGGCTGAGGGAAAGCTTACGATTCTGCGGAAGCGTTATGAAAGGGAAGATATTTATGACGCATCCATGGTAATCGCGGCCACGAATGACAAAAAGCTGAATCATGAAATCTATACAGCCTGCAAGTGCCTGGGGATTCCGGTCAATGTCTGTTCGGACAAGACGAAATGTGACTTTTATTTTCCTTCCCTGGCTTTGGGTGATGATTTTGTGGCAGGTATCAGTACGAGTGGCCGGGATAACAAAAAATCCCGCGCAGCTGTTCGAAAATTTCAGGAGTCTCCTGGTCTGAGAAACCCTGCAGAAGCTGCCGATAAGACGAAAGGGCAGGACATTGCGGATCAGGATGAATGATACAGGATTGTTAGACTCAGATTAGCATGAACATGCGGAAAGGAAAAAAGACTATGTTCGTAAAAATATTTACAGACGGTGCTGCACGCGGCAATCCGGATGGCCCGGGGGGCTATGGAACGGTTCTTCAGTATACAGATTCACAGGGAAAGCTTCACGAGAGAGAATTTTCCCAGGGATATAAAAAGACAACGAACAACCGTATGGAGCTGATGGCAGCGATTGTTGGCCTGGAAGCCTTGAATCGACCGTGCGAGGTGGAGCTCTATTCGGATTCCAAATATCTGACCGATGCGTTTAACCAGCACTGGATTGAGGGCTGGATTCGAAAGGGTTGGAAGCGCGGCAAAAACGAGCCGGTTAAAAATACAGATCTCTGGAAACGACTGCTGGCGGCAAAAGAGCCGCACACAGTTCGGTTTATCTGGGTGAAGGGGCACGACGGACATCCCGAAAACGAGCGCTGCGACACACTGGCTACTTCTGCCGCTGATAAAGGGCCGGAATTCCTGCTGGATGATACGGAGGGGCTGTACGGAAGGATGGAAAACAGTTGAAAACATTGATATCGTGTGCTATGATAACAGGTATCGTCAGTTGAAGAAAATAATTTTTGGCAGGTGAAAGCCGGCTTAACACTGCGGTTTTACAGAGCAGAGAAAGGAAGAGGGAGAATGGCAGCATTTATAGGAGAATTTATAGTTGAACTGGTAAAATTGCTTATTCTGGCAGGTGTTTCTCTTGCAGCAATTTTCTGCGGGAAAAAACTGCGTGACCGTAAAGATGCAAAGACTGCTTCCGGTACAGATAGCAAGAATTAGTGCAGTACACCAAAAGGATTTGCAGAATTTTGCAAGGAAAGCAATAAGTTTTAAACAAATATTGCATGATATAATTATGATATGAAATGAAGAAATAAGAATGAAAGAAACGTTGGAGGAACGATCGTGAAGAAATACGGGGTGAATGAGTTACGAAAAATGTATCTCGACTTTTTCAAAAGCAAAGATCATCTGGTAATGAACAGCTTTTCTCTGGTGCCGCACAACGACAACAGTTTGCTTCTGATCAATGCAGGTATGGCGCCGCTGAAGCCATATTTTACAGGGGCGGAGATTCCGCCAAAGCGTCGAGTGGCTACGTGCCAGAAGTGTATTCGTACCGGAGATATCGAAAATGTCGGAAAAACAGCGCGCCACGGCACGTTTTTTGAGATGCTGGGCAATTTCTCTTTTGGGGATTACTTCAAAAAAGAGGCAATCAGCTGGTCCTGGGAGTTTCTGACAGAGGTTGTGGGACTTGATCCGGAGCGTCTGTATCCGTCTGTTTATCTTGAGGATGACGAGGCGTGGAATATCTGGCATGAGCAGGTAGGAATTCCAGAGGAGCGCATTTTCCGTTTTGGGAAAGAGGACAACTTCTGGGAGCATGGCGCGGGACCGTGCGGACCGTGTTCCGAGATTTATTATGACCGTGGAGAAAAGTATGGCTGCGGAAAGCCGGGATGTACAGTAGGATGTGACTGTGACCGGTATATTGAGGTCTGGAATAATGTATTTACCCAGTTTGAGAACGATGGCGAAGGTAATTATGAGTTGCTGAAGCAGAAAAATATTGATACCGGTATGGGTCTGGAGCGTCTGGCTGTTGTTGTGCAGGATGTGGATTCCATTTTTGATGTGGATACGATGCAGAACCTGAGGGATAAGGTTTGTGAATTTGCGCATACTGTATACAAGACAGACGAAAAAAAGGATGTTTCGATTCGTCTGATTGTAGACCATATCCGTTCGTCAACGTTCATGATTTCAGATGGGATCATGCCGACAAACGAAGGCCGCGGCTATGTGCTGCGCCGTCTGATCCGCCGTGCAGCGCGCCACGGACGTATGCTTGGCATTGAGGGCAGCTTTTTGCCGAAGCTGAGCGAGACGGTGATCGAAGGTTCCAAAGACGGTTATCCGGAGCTTGAGGAAAAGAAAGATTTTATTTTCAAGGTTCTGGCACAGGAAGAGGAGAAATTCAGCCGTACGATCGACCAGGGTCTGAGCATTCTCTCCGAAATGGAAGCGGAGCTTGCAAAGAAGGGGCAGAAAGTTCTGGAAGGCAGAGACGCGTTTGTATTGTATGACACCTATGGATTCCCGCTTGACCTGACAAGAGAAATCCTGGAAGAAAAGGGTTATACTATTGATGAGGACGGCTTCAAAGCCTGTATGGAAAACCAGCGTCAGATGGCCCGCAAGGCGAGAGGTACAACGAACTATATGGGCGCAGATGCCACAGTATATGACCAGATACCGGCAGATGTGACAACAGAGTTTACGGGGTACAATTCCCTTACGGATGAATCAGAGATTACGGTTCTTACCACGCAGACTGAGCTGACAGAAGCACTCACAGAGGGCATTCGCGGTACGGTGATTACACGGAAGACCCCCTTTTATGCGACGATGGGCGGGCAGGAAGGCGACAAGGGCGTGATTTCCTGTGAATCCGGCAAGTTTATTGTTGAGGATACCATCCACCTGCTTGGCGGTAAATACGGACATGTAGGCTATATGGCAGAGGGAATGATAAAGACCGGAGATCTTGTGACTCTGACGGTAGATGCGCAGGGAAGAAAGAACACCTGCAAGAACCACAGCGCAACACATCTGCTTCAGAAAGCCTTAAAAACAGTGCTTGGTTCCCACGTAGAGCAGAAGGGTTCTCTGGTGAACCCGGACAGGCTTCGTTTTGACTTTGCTCATTTCCAGGCCATGACTCCGGAGGAGATTGCGCAGACAGAAGAGATTGTGAACCGTGAGATTGCGGCCGGGCTGAAGGTTCAGACAGATATCATGGGGATTGCAGAGGCGAAAAAGACAGGCGCAATGGCTCTGTTCGGCGAAAAATACGGCGATGAGGTGCGGGTTGTATCCATGGGCGATTTTTCCAAGGAGCTGTGCGGCGGTACTCATGTGGGAAATACCGCAGATATCGCGGTGTTTAAGATTGTTTCTGAGTCCGGAATCGCAGCTGGTACCCGCCGTATTGAAGCGCTGACCGGCGACGGAGTGTTTGGATATTATAAGACGGCAGAGCAGGAACTTCATGAGGCTGCGAAGCTTCTGAAAACAACGTCGTCCGGCATTCTTGAAAAGATTTCTGCACTGCAGGCAGAGCTGAAGGCTGTGATGAGCGAAAATGAGTCGCTGAAGAGCAAGCTGGCCAAGGATGCGCTTGGCGACGTCATGGATCAGGTTTGTGAGATTGAAGGCGTGAAGCTGCTTGCATCGAAGCTGGAGGGCGTGGATATGAATGGCCTTCGTGATCTGGGCGATCAGCTTCGCGAGAAGCTCGGAGAGGGCGTTGTACTTCTGGCAGCTGTAAATGACGGCAAGGTTAATCTGATGGCAGCAGCCACGCCGGGAGCGATGGAGCGCGGCGCCCATGCCGGCAATCTGATCAAAGGAATTGCAGCGCTTGTTGGCGGCGGCGGCGGCGGACGTCCAAATATGGCGCAGGCAGGCGGCAAAAATCCGGATGGTATTGACGCAGCGCTGGAAAAGGCAAAAGAAGTTTTGAAGGATCAGATCAGCCGTTAAAAAGTTTTCATCTTTTTTAAGTAAATTCTGGAAAAAGAGTTGACGAAAACAGAAATTATGGTATACTACTTAATAGTGCAATTAAAATACCCAGACAGTTGTATTGTGCACAATCTGCAACTGGAGGGAGGTTAGGTGTGAGACAATGTCAAATGTTATCGTAAAAGAAAACGAGACTCTGGACAGCGCTCTTCGCCGTTTCAAAAGAAACTGCGCGAAAGCTGGTATCCAGCAGGAGATTCGTAAAAGAGAGCATTATGAGAAGCCGAGCGTAAGACGCAAGAAAAAGTCTGAAGCGGCTCGTAAGCGTAAATTCAATTAATGTGCAGTAAAATCCCTGGTCATTTTCTATGGTCAGGGATTTTTTCAAACTATAAGCGTACGTTTGTTGGGAATGGCAGGAGAGGTGAGTTGGATGAAGAAACCATCAAAGCGTTTATTGGGAAGGATTGTTTCAGTTGCGATTGCCGTTTTGCTACAGGTGATCTGGATTATTTTTGCAGTTCTCGTATTGAAGAATCGTTTTCCGTTTATCGCTTCCCTGATTGAATTTATCAGTCTGGTGGCGATTCTGTGGCTTGTGAGTAAAGACATCAATCCGGCTTACAAACTGGCCTGGACGATTCTGATACTGGCTGTTCCTGTGGCTGGAGCGGTTATTTATCTGCTGTTTGGAAAATCAAGGCTAGGCAGAGATATGCAGGATAAGCTCGATGAATCCTTTCATGAGGCAGCCGGGTATCTGGTACAGGATGCTGAGGTAAAGCAGAGCCTTGAAAATGAGAGCAAGGCAGCGCATTGTCAGTCCTCCTACATCTATAATAATGCCGGATTTCCAGTTTATCGTAAGACGAAAACACAATATTTTCGTGTTGGTCAGGAACTTTATTCTACGCTGCTGCAAAAACTGAAATATGCAGAGCATTACATTTTCATGGAATATTTTATCATTGACGACGGAGAGATGTGGCAGGGAATCCTTGATATCCTTGCAGAAAAGGCGCGTCTGGGTCTGGATGTGCGGCTCATTTATGATGACTGGGGCTGTGCCAGCACGATGCCGCAGGAGTTTCAGCTGTCGCTGCAGCGGCGTGGCATTCGCTGTGAGGTGTTCAATCCGCTTGTGCCAATTCCGTCTGTGCTTCTGAATAACCGTGACCACCGGAAGATCACGGTCATTGACGGCTATATCGGATTTACCGGAGGCATCAATCTGGCAGATGAATACATCAACCGGAAGGAGCGTTTTGGCTACTGGAAGGATACGGGTATTATGCTGGAAGGGGAAGCGGTCTGGAGCTTCACGGTCATGTTTTTGCAGATGTGGAGTGTTCTGGCGCGTGAAAAGATCCAGTTTAAAAAGTATCTGCCTCACGAATGGCACGAGCAGGATTTTGAGGATGACGGATTTGTACAGCCTTATGGCGATACCCCGCTGGATCATGAGACTGTCGGAGAATCAGTCTATCTGAACATCATCAACCGCGCGAAAAAGTACGTTTATATTTTTACACCGTATCTGATTACGGATAATGAAGTGACAACGGCGCTTTGCCTGGCTGCAAAAAGCGGCGTGGATGTGCGGATTGTTACCCCTGGGATTCCGGATAAGAAGCTTGTATTTTTGCTGACAAGATCATATTACGACAAGCTGCTTGACTGCGGTGTCCGCATCTTTGAATATAAGCCGGGATTTCTGCACGCGAAGTCGTTTGTCTGTGACGACCGGATTGCGACGGTCGGAACGATCAATATGGACTACAGGAGTCTGTATCTGCATTTTGAATGCGGAGTCTGGATGTATCATTCCGATGCAGTGATGCAGATTAAAGAGGATGCATTGAATATTTTGGGAGAATGCCGCGAGATCAAGGCAGACGATTGCAAAAACAAGCATGTCGCCATACGGATCGGGCAGAGTATTCTGCGGCTTTTTGCTCCGCTTCTGTAGTTTTGCAGAATATTTTGACCGGATGCTAATATAGTGTTAGTAAAGGGTTGACAGGCGGTAGCTATGAGAAAGTGGATTGCAGGTTTTTTGGCAGTATTAGTTTTGATCGGATCGGGCGCAGATGTGCGTGCAGTCGGATCAACAGAGTATGTAGCGGCTGGCATGCGTGCGGCCGTGGCAGGAGAGTATTTATCAGCCCATCAGGCAGAGCGGATTCAGGAAGAGGCCGCGGTACCTGACGGGCTGTCACAGCTTCAGACGCCTCATGCGTGTGTTCTGGAAGTATCCACCGGAAAGGTATTGTATGAGAAGGATGCAGATGTGAAGGTACATCCGGCCAGCGTTACAAAGGTGATGACAGTGCTGCTGATTTTTGAGGCGCTGGAGCAGGGGAAGCTGGCGTTGACGGATGAGGTTGTGACGAGCGCGCACGCGAAATCTATGGGCGGGTCGCAGGTGTTCCTGGAAGAGGGCGAGGTACAGACGGTTGAGACAATGCTGAAATGTATCATTATAGCTTCCGGAAACGATGCAGCGGTGGCAATGGCGGAGAAGCTTGGCGGAACGGAGGAAGCCTTTGTCGGAAAGATGAACGAGGAAGCCGGACGGCTTGGCATGGCAAATACGCATTTTGTGGACTGCTGCGGACTGACGGATTCGACGGATCACTATACAACGGCCCGGGATGTGGCGCTGATGTCGCGAGAGCTTTTGCAGCGCTTTCCGCAGGTGACGGAATATTCGACCGTGTGGATGGAAGACATAACGCATGTGACAGCGAGAGGGAGCAGTACGTTTACATTAACCAATACGAACAAACTGCTGCGGGCTTACAACGGCTGTGACGGATTGAAGACGGGGAGCACGAGCATGGCAAAATACTGTCTGAGTGCGACTGCGAAACGGGATGGCATTCGTCTGGTTGCTGCGGTCATGACATCACCGGATTCGAAAGTAAGATTTCGAGAGGCGGGACAGCTTCTGGATTATGGTTTTTCAAAGTGTTCGATGTATTACGATGAGAATATGGAGAAACTTGCACCGATAGAGGTAAAAGGGTCTCTGGAAAAGGAAGTTCCGGTGAAATATCAGAATGAATTTTCTTATCTGAGTACGGAAGGAGAGGATTTTTCCGCGATTGAAAAATCCATTCAGTGGAACGAAGAAATTGCGGCGCCGTTGTCTGCGGGCGATGAAGTGGGGGCGTACGTCTATACGCTGAATGGCAAGGAGATCGGACGTGTGCCAATTGTCATGGAGCAGGACGTAAAGAAGGCCGGATATCCGGATTATTTACAGGAACTGTGGAGCGGCTGGATGCTGTAAAGGTTTCAGTTAAAAAAGAAAAAGATTTGCATGAGACGTGAAATATGATATGATACTATGTATGTGATGAATTTAGGTGCGTCAGATGCAGTTGACGGTATGCCAGTTCCGTGTGGGGACAGGGATTGGGACTGCCGCTGTAGGCTGACGCCAGGAAAGGACACGTGCATTCCATGTCAAATTTCAAGGTGACACGATACCGGGTGCGTATAGGAAATGAGAACAGAGTTCTGGAACGGCCTTTTTCGGCAGTTTTTTTGAGTGATCTTCACAATGTGAGTTATGGAGAAAACAATCGCCTTTTGCTGCAGGAGATTCGGAATGAGAATCCAGCACTGGTTCTGGTTGCGGGAGATATGCTGACGGCCGGACGGGAGACGCAGATGGACGCGGCCGTTTCTCTGATGAACGAACTTACCAAGCGCTATCAGGTTTACTATGCGAACGGGAATCATGAACACAGGATGAAAGAAAAGCCGGAGAAATACGGCGCTTCTTATGAGCGATACTCGAATACGATAAAGAGCCTGGGGGTTCATCTGCTGGAAAATGGCAGTGAACGGTTGGAGATACAGAGAATGGCTTTGCGGATCTGGGGACTGGAGCTTGATCAGACTTATTTTCGCAGAGGCGGCCGTTCAGTTCTGACCGCTTCTAGGATTGATGAGATGCTTGGCAGGCCGGAGGAAGGCTGCTTTCACATATTGTTGGCCCATCATCCGGCTTATTTTGATGCGTATGCGTCCTGGGGAGCTGATCTGACGCTTTCCGGACATTTACACGGAGGCATGATTCGTCTGCCTTTTGTGGGAGGGCTTGTCAGCCCGCAGATGCGGCTGTTTCCCAAATATGACAAAGGACTGTATACAAAAAAGGGAAAGAAGCTGATCGTAAGCGCAGGGCTTGGGAATCATACCGTAAATATACGGATCAACAATCCTCCGGAACTGGTGGTAATTGACTTTGTGTAAAGCTACGAGCAGTGCCATTCACGGGAAAAGAGGTGCGAGGGATGCTTGCATACATCGCACCTTTTATCCTGTGAATGATTCGGCGACAGCCGACAGCGAAAAACGTCGTTTTGAGCTGAGCACTGCGGAACAGAGCCTGGGCAAAACCATTTTGCCGGTGCACTGAAAAATACATACAGAGAGGAATCCATATATGGGCATACCGGTGAAGCTGCAGGTCTTTGAGGGACCTTTGGACCTGCTTTTGCACCTTATTGAAAAAAATAAAGTAAATATATACGATATTCCGATCGTGGAGATCACAGAGCAGTATATGGAATATATCAAGGAAATGCAGTCCGAAAATCTCGACGTGATGAGCGAGTTTCTCGTTATGGCAGCTACGCTGCTGGATATCAAGTCGCGGATGCTGCTGCCGCCGGAGGTGACAGAAGAAGGCGAAGAGATTGACCCGCGTGCGGAACTGGTTCAGAAACTTCTGGAATATAAAATGTATAAATATATGTCGTATGAGCTTCGGGAGCGGCAGGAGGATGCAGCCTTTCATCTTTTTAAGGAACCGACGATTCCGGATGCGGTAAAGGCTTTTCGGGAACCGGTTGATATCGGTAAGCTGCTCGACGGCGTGACGCTTCAGAAGCTGCATGCGCTGTTTCGGGATATTCTGCGACGGCAGGATGACCGTGTGGACCGGGTGCGCAGCAGCTTTGGAAACATCCGCAGAGAAGAGTTTGACTTAAGTGAGACGATGCATTTTGTAGAGCATTATATAGTGGAGCATGCAAACTGCAGATTCCGGGAGATTCTGACACTGCGAAGCGGAAAAATGTACATGATTGTGACCTTTTTGACGCTTTTGGAGCTTATGAAAGAAGGAAAGGTTGAGGTAGAGCAGCCGGAGACCTTTGCAGATATTTCAATCCGATACACGGGAAAAGAAGGCGAGACGAGCGAGTTGTCCGGGGATTATGACTGATGCAGTTACCGTACATCGGTAAACTGTGCGGACAGAGTTTGCAATGGCAGAATTTGGTATATGAAGTTGAAACTGAGAAACGGAGAAACTAGCGTGGACAGAAGAAAAGCTGAGGCTGCGATTGAGGCCATTCTTTTTGCAATGGGAGAAGCAGTTGAGATTGAGAAAATAGCAAAGGCAATTGAACAGGATAAAGAGACGACACGGAAAATCATTTATCATATGATGGAAGGCTACCGTGAGGAAGGACGAGGAATCCAGATTATGGAGCTGGAAGATTCCTATCAGTTGTGTACAAAAAGTGAGATGTACGAATATCTCATCCGGGTGGCAAAGCAGCCACGTAAAATTGTACTCAGCGATGTGGTTATGGAGACCCTCTCGATTATCGCGTACAAGCAGCCGATCACGAAGCTAGAGATTGAAAAAATCCGTGGTGTCAAATGTGATCATGCGGTCAATAAGCTTGTGGAGTACGAGCTTGTTACGGAGCTTGGAAGACTGGATGCGCCGGGAAGACCGATTCTGTTTGGAACCACAGAGGCATTTCTCAGACATTTCGGTGTGAATTCACTGGAGGATCTTCCGGAGATCAATCCTGTGCAGGTGGAAGACTTTAAGGCAGAGGCAGAGGAAGAAATTCAAATGAAACTTGATGTGTAGTGTTCGTACGAGGAAGGGAGAGAAAACGCGGGATTTCACTGACATATTCTGACAATAAAATGGATTTTTCGACTTAATATTTTATAAAAAGAAATGTTTTGACAAATAAAAGGTTTGTGAATATAATAACTCTGATAAACAAAGGTGTTGGCATGCGCTGCTGACACCTTTGTTGCGAAGAACTGAAAACAAAAAGCATAAGAAAAAGGAGAGAGACAGTGGGAAAAGAAGCTTCTAACAAGAAAGACATTGATTTTGCGCTTCAGGCGGTGCCGAGCGATCAGAGAAAAAACTTTGGCTCTATGTTTGTAATTATGATGGGCTTTACTTTTTTCTCAGCCAGCATGAGTGTGGGTGGACAGCTTGGCGTGGGCTTGAATTTATCAAGTTTTATATGGGCCATGATTCTAGGTAATGCCATTCTGAGTGTTTATACGGGGTTACTCGGCTACATAGGATGCAAGACGGGATTGACGCTTGACCTTATGGCGAGACGTTCTTTCGGAAAGAAGGGTTCTTATTTGCCGTCAGCTTTGATTTCATTTACGCAGATGGGCTGGTTTGGCGTAGGTCTTGCAATGTTTTCCATTCCAGTGGCGGAGCTTACAAAGTTGCCGGTTTGGTTATTCATTCTCATTGCCGGTGTTCTGATGACGAGTTCTGCATACTTCGGAATTAAATCACTGGAGCTTGTGAGCTGGATTGCGGTTCCGTTGATTGCAGTGCTTGGGTTTGTATCTGTTGGCATGGGGATTTCGGAAGTTGGCGGAATTGGACAGGTATTTCGTGAAAATCCGGATACGCCGATTACGTTTGCAACAGCTTTGACTCTGGTTATTGGTTCTTTTGTAAGCGGCGGTACGACGACACCGAACTATACGAGATTTTCCAAAACGAATAAAATTGCAGTTATTTCTACGATTATCGCATTCTTTATCGGAAATTCACTGATGTTTGTTTTTGGAGCAGTTGGCGGAGCGGTAACAAATACTCCGGATATATTCTATATTATGATTGCACAGGGACTGACAATTCCGGCTATCGTGATTCTGGGACTGAATATCTGGACAACGGCAGACAATGGTCTGTATTCCTGCGGACTTGGTCTGTCCAATATTACAAAGCTTCCGAAGCAGCCGATGGTTCTGGTGAGCGGTCTGATCGGAACAATTGCTTCCGTATGGCTGTACAAAAATTTCGTTTCATGGCTCAACTTCCTCGGCGCGGCGATTCCTCCGGTAGGCGGTGTTGCAATCGTTGGCTATTTCCTGCATAAGGCAGAGTACGAGAAGAAGGATGAATCACAGCTTCCGGAGGTAAAGTGGCATGCCGTTCTTGCCGTAGTGGCAGGTGCAGCAGTCGGGCTGTACGCACCGGGTATTTCTGCATTGAATTCGATTCTTGTTTCCTGTATTGTTTATGCAGTTGCGGATAAATTTTTGCAGAAATAATACAGATTTGAATCTGAGCGGGTTTGGGCAAATTGGGGATAAAATGTAGAAAAGGCAGATGGAGGAGAAATGGACAGAGGTAATGTATTTTCTCTGAATGGAAAAATTGAGACAGAGTGTCTGAGCGTGGTCGGTGCACAGTATGCACCGATCGGAGCTGTTTCTATGACAGATGTGGACCGTAATCTGAATACGCTTCTGAATTTTATGGATCGGGCATCCGGTGCTTTTCCGGGAACAGATCTGATCGTGGCGCCGGAAGCATGTTTACAGGGATTTCCACAGTCCGGCTGGGAGAACGCGCTGCTGACACTTGAAGCGCAGCAGGTAAAAGCGCTCTGCGAGAAATGTGCGGAACTGGAAATGTGGGGTGTGTTTGCATTTTTATTGAAATCAGAGCTGCCCGGTGCGTTTACAAACACAGCAGTGCTGGTGGATGACAAAGGGAAAATTCGGCATACATACGATAAAATGAATCCGTGGATTCCGTTTGAGACTTCGCTTCCAGGCGAGTCATGTACTGTTTGTGACGGGCCGAAGGGCGCAAAGATCGGACTAATTATCTGTGCGGACGGCGATTATCCGGAGATATGGAGAGAGGCAGCTGTAAACGGCGCCAATGTAATCATAAGGCCCACACACTATATGGACCCGTGGCAGAACGCGTGGGAGATTACCAATAAGGCAGGGGCTTATTTCAATCAGGTTTACGTAGTGGCAGTCAATGCGTCCGGCACGGCAGAAAATGAGAATTACTCCTGCTTTGGAAGAAGTATGATTCTCGGACCGGACGGAAATATTATCTGCGAGGGCGGAAATGGAGTTCCGTCCATGATTAAGGCGAACCTGTATCCTGGTATTATCGACGCAATGAGAAAGCAGGCAGTGCACTCAGCGCCGATGTATTCGTACGATCATCGTGGTGCGAGTAGCAGGAAATATGCCGGAACGGGCAGAGGGACAGAGGATTACCGGTCTTATGCCGGAACATACCAGGAAGTTGGCAGCGGTCAGATTGATACAAAGGGGGAGCAGTGATGGAAGAAAGACCATTTAAGGGAATGATTCATCTGCTTCACAAACGGATGAACGGAATCACGTATCCTGCGACAAAGCAGGAGATTATCGAGCAGATCGGGGCTGAGAGGGTGAAGGTCGATGCTGTGACGGAAATGACCGTACAGGAGATCCTTGAGCCGGTCAAAATGGAACAATACGAATGCGCAGCGCAGTTTTACTGCGCTTTGCTTGGAAGTCTTTGAGTTTGGAAGCCTTTGAGAGGAGAATGTTATGCTGATTAAAAATATCCATATTGATGGAAAGGAAATGGCAAATGACATTCGCATTACGGATGGAAAATTTACCGAGATAGGAGAAAATCTGAACGCGGGGCCGGGCGAGGAACTTGTGGATGGAACGGATTGTATGCTACTTCCTCCGATGATCGAGTCGCACGTGCATCTTGATACGTGCCTGACAGCGGGCGATCCGGCTTGGAATATGTCCGGAACGCTGTTTGAGGGGATTGAGTGCTGGGCAAAACGTAAGGAAAAGCTGAGCAAAGAGGATGTCAAGGAGCGTGCCAGGAGGGCATTGCGCATGCAGGCGGCAAACGGCGTTCAGTATGTGCGGACGCATGTTGATATTACCGATCCGACGCTGACGGCTCTGGAGGCCATGACAGAGCTGCGGGAAGAAGTAAAAGATTTTATGACGATTCAGATCGTGGCATTTCCGCAGGAGGGTATTTTAAGTTATCCGAACGGCAAAGAGCTTCTGGTGAAGGCTGTTGAAATGGGAGCGGATTGTGTCGGTGCGATTCCACATTTTGAATTTACACGAGAATACGGCGTGGAGTCTGTAAATTTTGCACTGGAGCTTGCTGCGAAGTATGACAGACTGGTGGACGTTCACTGTGATGAAATTGATGACGAAGCTTCCAGAGGTCTCGAAACAGTGGCGTGCCGTGCACTGGAGCTTGGTCTGTTTGATAAGGTAACGGCAAGCCATACAACGGCGATGCATTCTTACAACAATGCATACGTAAACCGGCTGATGCGTCTGCTGAAGATGAGCCGGATCAATTTTGTTTCCAATCCGCTGGTCAATACGCATTTGCAGGGACGCTGTGATACGTATCCGAAGCGCAGAGGTGTGACGCGTGTGAAAGAGCTTCTGGCAGAAGGGCTGAATGTTTCCTTTGGCCATGATGACGTATTTGACCCGTGGTACCCGCTTGGTACCGGTAATCCGAGAGACGTTGTGTTCCTGGGACTTCATGTCTGCCAGATGATGGGGTATGAAGAAATACTGGATTCCTACAAGCTGGTCACATACAATGCGGCCAGGACGCTTCATCTCGGAGACAGTTATGGAATCCGGGAAGGGAACGATGCGGATTGTATTATCCTGAATGCAAAGAATTTTTATCAGGCGCTGAATGAGAAGAGCAGCGTTTTATATTCTTATAAGAAGGGAAAGCTTCTGTACCGGGAGACACCTGCAAAAGGGGAGCTCCTGTTTTCATAAAGTTTATAAAGACAGGTGTAAGAAATGGAACGAAATTTGACATCAGGCAGCGTATGGAAAAATATTAGTTACTTTTCACTGCCGTATCTGCTGGCATACTTTTTGCAGACATTGTACGGAATGGCTGATCTTTATATGATTGGCCGTTTTGGAACAGTGGCGCAGACGACGGCTGTTTCGATCGGCAGTCAGGTGATGCACATGCTGACCGTAATGATCGTCGGACTAGCAATGGGCTCTACCGTAACGATCGGAAAAGCTGTTGGAGCAAAGCATCCGGAGCGTGCCGCGTCGGCTGTTGGAAATACAGTTACACTGTTTCTGGGGATTTCTGTCGTGATTACGGCAGGACTGCTTTTTCTGGTTCAGCCTATTGTTACGGTCATGTCGACGCCGCCTGAGGCGGCAGACGGAACGGCAGCTTACCTGACCATCTGCTTTATCGGTATTCCGTTTATTACTGCCTATAATATTATCAGCTCCGTTTTTCGGGGGATGGGCGATTCAAAAAGTCCGATGTATTTCGTTGCGGTTGCCTGTGTGGCAAACGTTGTGCTGGATTATCTCTTTATCGGCGTGCTGGGGCTTGGCCCTGCTGGGGCTGCGCTTGGTACTGCGCTGTCGCAGACGATCAGCGTGTTAACGGCTCTCTTTGTGATTTTCAGAAGAAAAACCGGTCTGAGTCTGAAAAAGGAACATTTTCGTCTGCAAAGAAAATCAGCAGGAGCAATGCTGCGCATCGGTATTCCGGTAGCGTTGCAGGATGGGTTTATTCAGATTGCCTTTATTGTGATTACAGTCATTGCAAATCGGAGAGGACTCAGTGATGCTGCGGCAGTTGGAATTGTGGAGAAGGTGATCGGAATTTTGTTTCTGGTACCTTCTACGATGCTCTCTACAGTTTCTGCGCTCTGCGCACAGAATATCGGCGCAGGGAAGCATGACCGGGCAGCGTCGGTTCTGCGCTACGCGCTTTGCATCTCTGTGGGCTTTGGACTCACAGCTTCTGTTTTGGTACAGTTTATCAGCGGGGCAGTGGTTGACTGCTTTACGGACGACGCACAGGTGATTTTGCTGGGAGGTCAGTATCTGCGCGGGTATGTCTGGGACTGTATGTTTGCGGGAATGCATTTTTGTTTCAGCGGATATTTCTGCGCGTATGGGAGAGCTGGAATTTCGTTTCTGCATAATTTCCTTTCCATTGTCTGTGCCCGGATTCCGGGAGCGTATCTTGCGTCAAACTATTTTTCGGATACGTTATTTCCGATGGGACTTGCGGCTCCCGCAGGCTCTCTGCTTTCTGTTGTGATCTGTACCGTAGCTTTTTTGCGACTGAGGCGGCAGCGTCCGGCAAAGGCGTGTTTTGAAAATGAGTGATAGGCGCCGCATCTGATGCATACAATGTTGGAGAACTACCGGACAACAGGAAAGGTGACGGATGTATGAAAAAGAGACGCGTATTTTATACAGTGGTTAGTCTGATCTTGAGTTTTCTTCTGATGAGTACAGGATCAGAGGCAGGTACAGGCAGCACGGATTTGATGGTTTACACAACTGCTTCGGCAGACACAAAAGAGGATACTTTAGGTCTTTACGCCCGCGGCGCCGTTTTGATGGATGGTGACAGCGGGCGTGTTCTTTATGGAAAAGAGGCAGATACGCCGCTTGCAATGGCGAGCACTACAAAGATTATGACCTGTATTGTGGCACTTGAAAAGATGCCCGGAGATACCGTGTGCACTGTGTCCGGGAATGCATCTGCACAGCCGCAGGTAAAGCTTGGCATGGTAAAGGATGATACGTTTTACCTGAAGGATCTGCTGTATTCCCTGATGTTGGAATCACACAATGACACGGCAGTGTGTATCGCAGAAAATGTCAGCGGAAGCGTGGAAGCTTTTGCCGCGTGTATGAATGAAAAGGCCAGGGAGATCGGATGCGAAAATACGTATTACATTACCCCGAACGGACTGGATGCCGAGAATGAGGGAGGGGCGCATCATACGACTGCCCGTGAACTTGCGTTGATTATGCGGTACTGTCTGACGGGGTCTCCGAAAGCAGAGGAATTTTTGGAAATCACGGGTACGCGTTCCCATGCTTTTACAAATATAAAAGGAAACAGAAATTATTCTTGTACAAACCACAATGCGCTTCTGGCGATTCTGGACGGGGCGATTTCTGGAAAGACCGGCTTTACCGGGAAGGCAGGATATTGCTATGTGGGAGCGCTGGAAAAGGAAGGAAAGTTGTTGATTGTTTCACTTCTTGCCTGCGGATGGCCAAACCACAAGGGTTATAAATGGGTCGATACGAAAAAACTGATGAGCTATGGATTGGAAAATTACGAAAAGAAACAGGTTCTGGATGCAAGCCTGGTAACGGAATCGGTTCCTGTTGAAAATGGGCAGAAGGACTTTGTAAATACGCGTCAGATTGTGGAGGAGGACCTGGAGATACTGATGAAAAAGGAGGAGGGCATACGGACCGAGCTCGAGCTTGCTCCATCCGTTACAGCGCCGGTAAAAAAAGGGCAGCAGGTCGGAAATGTACACTATTTTCTGGAGGATACAGAGGTGGCAGTGTGTCCGGTAACTGCTTCGGAGGATGTATACGTACGGGACTATTTATACATTCTGGAACAAGTTGGAAACGCATTTTTCCTGCGTGTTTCCTTAGCTGACTGAGCCCTTCTGACCGTGTGAAATTTCTGACGAAAAAGCTTGCTTTTTTCAGGGAAACACGCTACTATAGAATCGGCAGAAATTGGTTAACATTATTAATAGAGCAATGGAGGGCTGAAGAATGAGTAATACAGCACAAAGCTTAGCAGGCAAAAGAATTGCTTCTTTGCTTGATGAGAACAGTTTTGTTGAAATCGGCGGATATGTAACTGCCAGAAGTACTGATTTCAACATGCAGCAAAAAGAGACACCGGGAGACGGCGTTGTGACCGGATATGGTGTGATTGACGGACACCTGGTATACGTATATAGTCAGGATGCGTCTGTACTTGGCGGTACGATTGGCGAGATGCACGCAAAGAAGATTACAGGACTTTATGACCTGGCTCTGAAGATGGGCGCTCCGGTAATCGGCTTACTGGACTGTGCAGGCCTGAGACTTCAGGAAGCAACAGACGCACTGAATGCATTTGGTGAGATCTATCTGAAGCAGACAATGGCATCCGGTGTGATTCCGCAGATTACCGCAGTATTTGGCAGATGTGGCGGCGGCCTTGCACTGGTACCGGCACTGACAGATTTTACTTTCATGGAAGGCAAGAAAGCAGAGCTTTTTGTTAATTCTCCGAATGCGCTTGACGGCAATTCAAAAGAGAAATGCAACACAGCTTCCGCACAGTTTCAGAGTGAAGAAGCAGGTCTTGTTGATTTCGTGGGCACAGAGGATGAGATCATGGGCCAGATCCGTGAACTCGTATGTATGCTTCCGGCAAACAACGAGGATGACCAGTCTTATGAAGAGTGTACAGACGATCTGAACCGCGTAAGTGCAGATCTTGCAAACGCAGCAGGCGACACGAGCATTCTTCTGTCCAATATTGCAGACGACAATAATTTCGTAGAAGTAAAATCTGCCTATGCACAGGATATGGTTACCGGTTTTATCCGTCTGAACGGAACAACCGTTGGTGTTGTTGCAAATCGTACAGAGGTATACGGTGAAGATGGTACACTGGTGAAATCCTTTGACTGTGTGCTGAGCGCACAAGGCGCAGCCAAGGCAGCAGAGTTTGTAAATTTCTGTGATGCGTTTGAAATTCCGGTACTTTCTCTGACAAATGTTGCAGGCTTCAAGGCATGTAAATGCTCTGAGAAGAAAATTGCAAAGGCAGCAGCAAAACTGACTTACGCATTTGCCAATGCAACAGTTCCGAAGGTAAACGTTATCATCGGAAAGGCATTCGGTAGCGCATATGTTGCTATGAACAGTAAGGCAATCGGAGCTGACATGACGTTTGCATGGAGTCAGGCTCAGATTGGTATGATGGATGCACAGCTTGCAGCCAAGATCATGTATGCAGATGCGGATGCAAAGGTTATCAACGAAAAGGCAGCTGAATATGCAGCACTTCAGTCAAGTGCTCTGGCAGCAGCAAAGAGAGGATATGTAGATAACATCATCGAAGCAGAAGATACGAGAAAATACGTAATCGGTGCTTTTGAGATGTTGTTCACAAAGAGAGATGATCGCCCGGCCAAAAAGCACGGAACAGTTTAAGCGAGGTGAATCACATGAAGCGTAGATTAAGTGCAGTATTACTTGCATTCGGACTTACCGTGTCTGCTTTTTCCATGGGCGTATATGCGGCAGAGGCAGAGACGAAAGCTACGGAGCAGGTAACAGAAGCAGTGACCGAAGCAGTGACCGAAGCGTCATCCGAGGCTGCACAGAACGAAGGTGCAGAGCAGTCGTCAGATGCACAGACGGAAGGAACGCAGCAATCAGAAGCAGACGGACAGGCTCAGATGACACAGGAGGATGCTGTAAAAGCACTTTTGGCTAATCAGCTTGTTGCAGTCAGCGCGTTGACAGACGAGCAGCTGGATCAGATGTTGGAAGGTTCCGATCTGTCAGGAGCTGCGATTGCAGCTAACTGGAAATCTGTAAAAGAAGAGCTCGGCGCGTTTGTTGAAGTGACGGATGCAGAGCTGAACGCAGAGGGAACAGAGATTACCGGACATGCAAAATATGAAAAAATTGGTGAAGGCACAGAAGTTGTTGTTACGTTTGCCGTAAATCCGGAAACACAGAGCACCACACTGAACTGGGATATCCAGTATCCGATGGGGGTTCTGATGCAGCGTGCAGCGATGAATACTTTGATGGGGATCGGAATTGTATTCCTGACCCTGCTGTTCCTGAGTTTCTTAATTGCACAGCTCCATTTTATCCCGGATATGGTTGAAAAGCTGTCAAAGAAGAATAAAACGGCAGCAGCTCCGGCTCCGGCAGCAGTACCGGCCGCTCCGGTTGTAGAGGAAGATTATACAGATGATCTTGAGTTGGTTGCAGTTATCACGGCAGCAATTGCGGCATCCGAGAATACATCCAGTGATGGATTTGTAGTTCGTTCTATTAGAAAATCAAATAAAAGAAATTGGCAGAGAGCATAAGTACAGGAGGAAAGATTCATGAAAACTTATACAATTACAGTAAACGGCAATGTATATGACGTAACAGTAGAAGAGGGAGCAGGTTCAGGCGCACCGGCAGCAGCTCCGAAGGCAGCACCGAAAGCGGCTCCGAAGGCAGCACCAGCAAAGGCGGCAGCTCCGGCAGCTGGCGGCGCAGGCGCAGTAAAAGTAGCAGCTTCCGTACCGGGCAAGGTATTTAAGGTAGAAGCAAGCGTTGGACAGGCAGTAAAATCCGGTGATCCGATCGTGATTCTGGAAGCTATGAAGATGGAAATCCCGGTTGTTGCTCCGCAGGACGGTACCGTTGCTAGCATCGACGTAACCGTAGGTCAGGCAATTGAGTCAGGAGACGTTCTTGCTACCATGAACTAAGCCGCGACTTGTCTGAGAATACGAACTGGGAGGTAATAAAATGTCTTACATTACAAATACGTTGTCCAACCTGCTGGATCAGACGGCGTTCCTGAATCTGACATGGGGCAACTATGTCATGATTGCAGTGGCGTGTGTGTTCCTGTACTTGGCAATTAAGCATGGCTTTGAACCTCTGCTGCTCGTTCCGATTGCATTTGGTATGCTGCTTGTAAATATCTATCCGGATATTATGGCACAGCCGTATGTCGATGCGAACGGCATTGAGCATGCAGGCGGTCTTCTCCACTATTTCTATCTGATGGACGAGTGGAGTATTCTTCCGTCCCTGATTTTTATGGGTGTCGGCGCGATGACAGACTTTGGTCCGCTGATCGCAAATCCGAAGAGCTTCCTGCTCGGTGCAGCAGCGCAGCTCGGTATCTATATGGCATATTTCCTTGCAATTTTCCTTGGATTCAATGGAAAGGCAGCAGCAGCTATCTCTATCATCGGTGGTGCAGACGGCCCGACTTCGATCTTCCTTGCAGGTAAGCTGGGACAGACAACGCTGATGGGACCGATCGCTGTAGCGGCGTATTCTTATATGTCTCTCGTGCCGATCATTCAGCCGCCGATCATGAAGCTTCTGACAACAGAAGAAGAGCGAAAGATCAAGATGGAACAGCTTCGTCCAGTTTCCAAGCTGGAGAAGATTCTTTTCCCGATTATCATTACAATCGTAGTTTGTATGCTTCTTCCATCCACAGCTCCGCTTGTAGGTATGCTGATGCTTGGTAACCTGTTCCGTGAGAGTGGTGTTGTAAAACAGCTGACAGAGACAGCATCCAACGCTATGATGTACATCGTTGTTATCCTGCTTGGTACTTCTGTAGGTGCTACGACGAGTGCAGAGGCATTCCTGAATATGAACACAATCAAGATCGTTATTCTTGGTCTTGTGGCATTTGCTTTTGGTACGGCAGGTGGTGTTATTTTTGGCAAAATTATGTGCAAGGCAACTGGCGGAAAGATCAATCCGCTGATCGGTTCTGCAGGCGTATCTGCTGTTCCGATGGCAGCGCGTGTATCTCAAAAGGTAGGTGCAGAAGCAGATCCGACAAACTTCCTGCTGATGCACGCTATGGGACCGAACGTGGCCGGTGTTATCGGTACTGCCGTAGCAGCCGGAACATTCATGGCTATATTCGGGGTGTAAGCACTTAGCGAAAGCAAGGCGACAGCCGTAGCTTGAGGTTAGTGCGAACCCCGTTCTGTGCAACTTAGCGAAGGCAAGCTATAAAGCGAAGCCTGAGGTTTAGTGTA
>Ga0073908_1001428_pt1 | contig 34048 bp, 29 predicted proteins | sample MucameincwithD2O_FD_65484 | JGI IMG/M metagenome (GOLD analysis project Ga0073908, IMG submission 65484) | Mouse cecum microbial communities from Vienna, Austria - Mucus amended microcosms incubated with D2O | ecosystem: Host-associated > Mammals > Digestive system > Large intestine > Cecum... | reverse complement strand
GCCCTGGGCGTCACCGACTTCTCCAACGCCTATCCCTATACGGTCCAGGCAGCTTCCGACGCCAGCGGCGTGGTGAAGGGCGTGTCCTTCCAGTGCTGCCCCGCCGGCCTGATTTACCGCCGCTCCATCGCCAAGGACGTGCTGGGCACCGACGATCCCGCCGAGGTTCAGGCCGCCCTGTCCGACTGGGACAAGTTCAACGCCGTGGCCGAGCAGGCCGCCGCCAAGGGCTATCTTATGACCGCCTCTGAGGCCGCCACCTACCGGGTATTCTCCAACAATGTCTCCGCCCCCTGGGTGGACGCCAACAACAACCTGCAGATCGACGCCTCCATCCAGACCTGGATGAAGCAGGCCAAGGACTTCTCCGACAAGGGCTACACCCTGGACTGCGACATCTGGTCCGACGAGTGCACCGCCCAGATGTTTGCCGACGGCAAGGCCATGTGTTACTTTGGCCCCGCCTGGTACTTCAACTTCTCCATGGGCAACGCCCAGGATCCCGACAAGGGCTGCTCCGGCGACTGGGCCATCTGTGAGGGCCCCCAGGCCCACTTCTGGGGCGGCACCTGGCTGCTGGCCGCCTCCGGCTCCGACAATCCCACCATGCTGGCCGACATCATGAACACCTTCATCAATGACGAGGAGGTCTGCTCCATGCTGGTGGAGAAGGAGGCCCAGTTCTCCAACAACCAGGCCGTCAACGCCAAGTACGCCAACGACCCCAACTTTGGCAACGCCTTCCTGGGAGGCCAGAACGATACCGCCATGTTCGCTGAGATGGCCGGCAATATCAAGTTTGAGAACCAGACCGTCTATGACCAGTTGCTCAACGAGGGCCTTCAGGCCAACTGGCGCGAGTACTGCAAGGGCACCGTCACCGAGGAGCAGGCTATGAGCAACTTCTACAAGTACATCAACGAGAAGTATCCCCGCATCGTCACCCCCTGAGCATCATAACTGCCGCCTGACCGCGCGGTACCTACCGGCTGAGGCAAGGCGCAAGCCTTGCCTCAGCCCACATCCGGCGCACTATGAAACAAAAGGAGGAATCCGCCATGGACAGGCCCAAAAAGCTCAGCACCCCACGCCGCAAAAGCGTCAGCTACGCCAAGTGGGGCTACATCTTTATCGCCCCCTTTTTCATCACCTACGCAATTTTCCACTTCACCCCCCAGGTGTTGACCATCTACAACAGCTTTTTTGAAAATTACCGGGAGGGCCTGACCCAGATTGGTCCAGACTTTGTGGGGCTGAAGAACTACATCACGCTCTTTACTCCCGACTCCAACGGCAGCATCGATATCCTGAAATATACCGGCAACACCGTCGCTCTGTGGCTGGGCGGCGCCATCCCCCAGATCATCATTGCCCTGCTGCTGGCCATCTTTTTCACCAGCACCCGGCTGAAGATCAAGGGGCAGGCCTTCTTCAAGGCGGTCATCTATATGCCCAACCTGATTATGGCCTCCGCCTTCTCCATGCTGTTTTTTACCCTGTTCTCCAATGTGGGCCCGGTGAACCAGCTGATTGTGCAGATGGGCTGGTCCGACCATGTGATCGACTTCTTCGCTATGAAGTTTACCGTCCGGGGGCTTATCTGCCTGATGAACTTCCTCATGTGGTTCGGCAACACCACCATTCTGCTTATGGCGGGCATCATGGGCATCGACCAGAGCCTGTTTGAGGCGGCCGTTATGGATGGGGCCAAATCCATCCAGGTGTTCTTCCGGGTCACGCTGCCCCTGCTGATGCCCATCCTGATCTATACTGTCATCACCGCCCTCATCGGCGGACTGCAGATGTTCGACGTGCCGCAGGTGCTTACCAACGGGCTAGGCACCCCCAACCGCTCCTCCACAACTCTGATTATGTACCTGAACAACTATCTGGGCGCCAGCAAAAACTACGGCATGTCCGGCGCCATCTCGGTCATTATCTTTATCATCACCGGCGCCCTCAGCCTGGTGGTATTCAAATTCCTGACCAAGCAGCAGGACGGGTAAGGAGGAGGACAACATGACAAATAAAAACCTGGACGAGGGCCGTCAAGCCCGCCTTATGCTGGCCATCAGCCGCGGGGTGGTCTACACCATCCTGATTTTCCTCACTGTGCTGTGCCTGTTCTCCTTCTATATGCTTATTATCAACGCCAGCCGCACCAACGCCGACCTCCAGGGCGGTTTCAAGTTCCTGCCCCAGGGCAATTTCCTGACCAATCTGAAAAACGCCTGGAACGACGCCTCCATCAATATCCCCCGGGGTATGCTCAACAGCTTCCTTGTGGCCTCCTGCACCGCCCTGCTGACCACCTACTTCTCCGCCCTGACAGCCTATGGACTGCACGCCTACGACTTCAGGCTGAAAAAAGCTGCCTTCACCTTCATCATGGCGGTTATGGTCATTCCCAAGCAGGTCTCCGCCGCCGGATTCGTGCAGCTGTGCTACAAGTTCCATCTGACCAACAGCTACCTGCCCCTGATTCTCCCCAGCATCGCCGCCCCCATCGTATTCTTCTACATGAAGCAGTACATGGAGAGCACCCTGCCCATGGAGATCATAGACGCCGCCCGGGTGGACGGCTCCAACGAGTTTTATACCTTCAACCGCATCATTCTGCCCATGCTCAAGCCCGCCCTGGCCGTTCAGATGATCTTCTCCTTTGTGGAGTCCTGGAACAACTACTTCCTCCCCGCCCTGCTGCTGGACAAGGCGGAGCTGAAAACAGTTCCCATCATGATCGCCCAGCTGCGGTCGGCGGACTACTCCAAATTCGACCTGGGCAAGGTCTACATGTTCATTCTGCTGGCCATTCTGCCCGTCATGGTGGTGTACATTTTCCTGTCCAAATCCATCATCAAGGGGGTCACTGCCGGCTCCGTCAAAGGATAATACTAAGTTTAAGCGTCACAGTGAAAGCAGTGGGTCCATTTTTCAGTATTGAAAAATGGACCCGCTGTTTATACATTTTTCCTCGTCTCGCCGTACTCCGGAGCAGGAGGCCCCTTCTGTGTACCGGCACGAAATACATTGGTGGAAAAAAAGTATTTTTCCCCAATATAGTAGCAGTCTACATAGTAAAAAGGGGTATTGTCTGTCAAACAGCCGAGACATTTCATATACAGCACAGGCGACTCCTTCGTCAGTCCCAATACTGCCTGCAGCTTGGCGTTGGGCATAGCGGCCTCCAGACGAATTCTCCCGCTGCCGATCTTCAAGTGGTAGACATTTTCATATATCTCATACAAAGATGCCTCTTCATCTATATATTTCTGCAAATTTGGACACAACGAGTAGGGAATATAGGTCTTCTCATAGGCCATCGGGGTTCCGTTGCCCTTACGGACACGGGAAATAACATAACACCGGTCGCCCTCCTTCATCAGGAGCTGCTCTCTAATGGAGCTCTTCACATCTGTCCGCAGCTCAATTCGCTCCAGCTGCGAAGAGGGTTCAATTCCCCGGCTGCGCATCTGCTCTGTAAAACTTGTCATAGATGACAGCTGGTAGTCAGACTTCTTCTGTCTGACAAAGGTGCCCACCGCAGCGCGGCGGGTAATAAACCCCTCCAGCTCCAGCTCCCGCAGTGCCTTGCGGATGGTATCTCTGCTCACCGCGTAGTGCTTCTGCAGCTCGGCCTCCACCGGAAGCTGCTGCCCCAAGTCAAAATCCCCGTTTTCGATCTGTGACTTGATATGCAGATATATCTTGTAATATTGGTACTTCGCTTTTTGAGGATCAACCATAGTATAACTCCATATAAAGTACATATTTTTAAAATCTGACAGATTCAAAATATCACAAGTCCGGGGACTTGTCAAGAGAGGCTCGCTGGAAACCCATACATTTGTTGTGAAATATATGCATACATTCCGCAAAAATACGATTTAATTATGTGCAATTAAGACATTTTCGCAATGAAATCATTGTTGTAAATGCAGATTGAAATATACGTATAATTAAAATAGAATAATACCGTCAGATGACGGATCCGGATCCGGTCACAACCTGAAACCTTTATCATCTTGCGTCAAAGAAAATAAATCGTTAGGAGGAAGTCCCATGAAACGATTAGCTGTTCTGGGAAGCAGCGGCGGCAACCTGTACAATCAAGGCGGCAGCGATCCTCAGGGCATGATGAAGGAGATATTCAACCAGGCCAACTCCGCGGGGATTGAACTGGCATATATCCAGTTTGTCGGAACCTCCGGGAGCATGGACGGCATCTCCATGAGCGCCAGGGCAAGGCTCTATACACTGAAGGAGGACGGCACCCTGGCGGCCAGCGAAGAAAACACGCTGGAGCAAATCAACGAACAGGCAAAGGAACATGACAAAAAACTGGCCTCCATGATCCGCGCCGGAGGGATCGACGGCATCATGCTGATGAGCTGTGACCCCAAGGGGATCAACCACGAAGCGCTGCGCGCGGCCGCGGAGATGAACGTACCTGTGGCGGGAACCGGCGGAACCTCCATGGCTGACACCCAGTCGCTGGGCTGCCGGGTCATCGCCGCCTCCGGCACCACAGGAACAACAAACCGCACCCGTGCCGTATCCGCCATTGCCGCCTTCTCCAAGGAGTGGAATATTAAGTACCGGCCGGTTATCGGCTCCTCCTCTGTAAAGCAGGAGGAGGGAAGTGTCTGGAAAAGAATCAATTTTCGTGGTATCATGATGGCGTCCATGCCTGGCTTTATTGCCATGGCCATCTGTCTCGCTGTCAGCAAGGTTCCCGGCCTTGAAGGCCTGAGCGGGGTATTCGACGCCCTGGTGGGTATTCTGCCCATCATTGTCGCCGCTATTGCCGCCAAACAAATCTCCGGCATGGACGAGGTCGGCATTGTAGCGGGTATCGTCAGCGGCTCTATGGCGGTGGACGGCGGCATCATCGGCGGTATTGCGGTAGGCATTATCTCCGGCATTCTTGTCTACTACATCAGCCAGTTCTGCTTCAGCCACCGGGTCCCCGGCACAACAACCAATATCGCGGCCGGCGGCCTGGGCGGCCTTCTCGCCGGACTGGTGGGCAAATTTGCCATAGCTCCGGTGGCCCTGGCTGCGGGCAACAGCATCAAGGCCGCCATCGATTGGGCAACCAACTACAATGGCACCGTTGCCGGCCTGATCGCGGGCTTTGCCATCTGGTTTGCCATCATGGGCGGCGTCTACCACGCGGCCATTCTGCCCATAGTCCTGCTGGAGATGGAGTCTCAGGGCTTCAGCTTCCTGGGGGCGGTGGACCTGTGCAGCCTGGTCATGGTGTGCGCCGGAATCCAGCTGGCCAACATCGTGGCCCCCAGAAGCAAAAGTGACCGCATCGCCTGCATCCCCAACCTCTTCGTGAATCTGGTATTCGGCACCTTTGTAGAGGCGGCATACCCCTTTATGTTCGCCAGTAAAAAGGTATTCGCGGCCGCAATCGCGGCGGCCACCCTCTCCGGCCTCGCTGTAGGGGCGTTCAATGTAAAATGCACCGCATATGTCCCCTGCTTTGTGGCCCCCTTCGTCTCCAACGAAAAAATCGTGCAGACAATTCTCTGCATGGCCGTCGCCCTTGGCTCGGCCTTCGCCCTCACCCTGCTGGCCAACCTGACTGACCGAAAAAAGGCCCCGCAGACCTGAGTTCCCAAATCCACCTGAAATCATATAAACAAATCAACAAACCAAAGGAGGCATATCTATGATCTGTCATGATATGGAGCTGAAAATACAGCGCAGCATGGAGATCGTCCACAGAGCGATTGAGAAAGGAAACGGCCACACCATTTTGAGCACGGGAATCACCGGCGATGACGCCCGGCTCGCCCGCGCGGCCGTTGAAGCGGGGGCATCCATGCTGGAGCCCAACCATCCCGCCGTTGTGCTGGCCCGAGGCCACCGGGGCATCACCGTGATGCACGACGCTGAGAACTTCCGCCACGAGATTTCCATCGACCAAATGGCGGAAGTAACCCGGGGCGTACGCGCTGTGGTGGGGGACGATATTTACATCACTGTGGGCATCCCGGGCAGCTTCACCGAGCGGCAGCCGGTCATCCTGACGGATGAGGATATGGAAAAGATGTCCCTTGCCGGTGCCAACGGCATCCACACCCACAAATCCTCCATCCGGGACCTGGAGGACATTGTCAAGCTGGCGCATAAATACGGCCTGTGCATTGACGCCTACATTGGTCTGCCCACAGACCGCCACATCTTCGGCCTGCCCGCCCAGACCCCCGAGGAGGTGGAGCGTGTGGCAAAGCAGATGGAATCGGTCGGCACCGATATGATCGGCATGATGACCGGCATGAGCTACGAGGGCGTTGAGGCCGGGCAAATCCCCACTGTGCTCAAGGAACGTCTGTGCGCCATGGTCGGGGCCGTCAAGGTGCCCACACTAGGGGAGGGCGGAATCAACCTCACCAACTACAGGGCCTTCAAAGAGACAGGCGTCAACATCCTTGTCATCGGCACCTCCATCGACAAGATGGTGGAGCAGGCGGCCAAGGACGCCATCGGCGATTTTTTGAATCAATATTGATCCTCTCCCTCAAAAGGCGGACGCGCCGGGCCTCCTCAGGCCCGGCACGTCCGTTCTTTGTCAAATAATCCCGCAAATCTCCGAAATATTTCCGATGTTATTCTCCTCCAGATACCGCTCCATGCCGTCGATCACATCCAGCGCCAGGGCGGGGTTCATAAAGGAGCCTGTCCCAATCTGCACCACGGCGGCCCCCGCCATAATGAACTCAATGGCATCCTGCCAGGTGGTAATTCCCCCCAGGCCCATCACCGGGATGGACACCGCGTGGGCCACCTGGTGCACCATCCGCAGGGAGATGGGCTTGATAGCCGGGCCGGACAGGCCGGCGTATACGTTGTCAAAGACCGGTTTGCGCCGCTTCAGGTCGATGGCCATGGCCTGAAAGGTGTTGGTGAGGGAGATGCCGTCGGCCCCCTCCTCCTGGCAGGCCCGGGCCAGGGCGGTAATATTCTCTGCGTTGGGGGAGAGCTTTACCACCAGCTTGTGCCGGCAGACGGCCCGCACCTTCCGCACAAGCTCCCGGGCAATGTCCGCTTGGAGGCCGAAGCTCATACAGCCGTTCTTTGTGTTGGGGCAGGAGATATTCAGCTCCAGAAGGTCCAGCGGGTGGTCATTGAGCAGCGCCACTCCCTCCAGGTAGTCCTCCTCGCAGTGGCCGCCCAGATTGACAATATTCACCAGATCCAGCCCGTTGACCCACTCCAGGTCCCGCTCAATAAAGCTGCGGACCCCGGGATTCTCCATCCCCACGCTGTTGAGCATACCGCTGGCTGTCTCCCACACCCGGATGCCGTCGTTCCCCGGGCAGGGGTTCAGGGTCAGCCCCTTGGAGCACAGGCCGCCCAGCCGCTGAATGTCAAAGTACTCATTGAACTCCCTGCCGAAGCCGCAGGTCCCCGAGGCCAGGGCCACCGGATTTTTAAAGGTCACACCGGCGAAAACCGTCTCTAACCGCTTGCTCATCCAAACACCTCCCAGCCTTCCATCACCGGGCCGTCCTTACAGGCCCGCTTGTTTCCGCTCTTTGTCTTGCAGGTGCACACCAGACAGGCCCCCATTCCGCAGGCCATCCGGTTCTCCATCGACACATAGACCTTGGCCCCGGCCCCGGTATCCACACACTTCTGATACAGCACCCGCATCATAATCTCCGGCCCGCAGGTCATAATCACGTCATAGCCGGCGGGGTCTATGTCGTCGGTGACAAAGCCGCCCACATTCACCGTCACGCTGTCCGCAACCCGCTCATACTCCTCCACCAGCATGGGCTGGCCGGAGAAGCCCAGATAGACGTCCACCCTGCTGTCCGGGTGGTTTTTTTTCAGCTCTCTGGCCAGCAGATACAGCGGGGCGATGCCCACACCGCCGCCCACCAGGGCAATTTTCCCCTGGGCGTCGGGGAATCCGTTGCCGTGGGGACCGTCCAGCCTGATCTCCTCCCCCGGCTTCAGGTCCCGGAAGCGCTCGGTCCCCTGGCCCACCACCTTGTAGAGGAAGCTGACCGTTCTGCCGTCCGAATCGAACACGCTGATGGGCCGGGACAGGACCGGAAAGCTGTCCCAGGCCCGCAGCATGTAGAACTGGCCCATCTTCGCGTCGTTGTCCGCCTCTACCCTCATCAGGCAGAAGTCATCCGCCACCACACGGTTCTCTAAAATCTTTGCCATAAATCCTCCTGCAATCTCTTTATTTTTCTTTCGGTTCCCGGCGGAAGACAACCCGTCCGCCGCAGATGGTATAGTGCACCCTTCCATACAGCTCCATGCCCAGGAAGGGGGAGTTGCGCGACTTGGAGCGGAAGTCCTCCGCCTCCACCGTCCACCGCTCCCGCTCGTCAAAGATCACCATATCGGCGGGCCCGCCCACCTTCAGCGTGCCGCAGCCCAGCTTGTAGAACCGGGCGGGATTGACGGTCATCTTCTCCAGCAGCTGGAGCATGGTGAGATGGCCCTTGCGCACCAGGTTGGTGATTCCCAGGGCCAGGGCGGTCTCCAGCCCGATCATGCCGCTGGGGGCCTGATTCAGGTCCCGCTCCTTCTCCTCCTGGCTGTGGGGGGCGTGGTCGGTGGCGATAAAGTCGATGGTGCCGTCCTTCAGCCCCCGGATCAGGGCGTAGCGGTCAGCCTCCTCCCGCAGAGGCGGGTTCACCTTCGCCAGGGTGCCCCGCTCCACAACAGCCCGCTCGGTCAGAGAGAAGTGCTGGGGGGTCACCTCGGCGAACACGCTGGCCCCCAGCCCCTTCATGGCCCGGATGATGTCCACCGAGACCTGGCTGCTCAGATGCTGAATATTCACCCTCGCGCCGGCCCGCAAAGCCAGGGCGCAGTCCCGGGCAACCAGGGCCTCCTCCGCCAGGGCGGGCGCCCCGCCCACCCCCAGCTGTCGTGAGACCGCCCCCTGGTTGATCCCGGCGCTGGCGATCAGGGCGGGGTCCTCCTCGTGGAGGCTGATGGGCACATCCAGCTCCTTCGCCCGCTTCATAGCCTCGAAGAGGAGGGCGGTGTCGGCAATGGGGATGCCGTCGTCGGTGAAGCCGGCGGCGCCCGCCGCCCGGAGGGCTCTCATGTCGGTGAGCTCCTCCCCCTTCAGGCCCTTGGTCACCGCCGCCGCGTTGAGCACCTGTACCGGCAGCTCCCGGGCCCGGGTCCGCAGGTCGGACAGGGTCTCCACCGAGTCCACCACCGGCTTGGTGTTGGCCATGCACACCACCGTGGTGTAGCCACCTGCGGCGGCGGCCGCCGCGCCGGTGACAATATCCTCCTTATAGGTCAGGCCGGGGTCCCGGAAGTGGACGTGGATATCCACCAGCCCCGGGGCCACAATCTTCCCTGCGGCGTCAATGACCTCCTCATAGGCCTCGGTCTTGGGGAACTTTCCCAGTGCCTTGATCCTGCCGTCCTCCAGCACCACGTCCAGCGCCTCGTCGATCCCGGAAGCCGGGTCCACCACACGGCCGTTTTTAATCAGAATCATACCGCCGCTCCTTTCAAATACTCATAGATGACCCGGGCACCGTCGCAGATGCTGGACAGGCTGGCAAACTCCGCCCGGTTGTGTGAGATGCCCCGCAGGCATGGGATAAAGACCATCCCCGTCTCACACAGGGCCGGGAAGGCCATGGCGTCATGTCCCGCTCCGCTCATCATCCGCCGGCTGCTGACCCCCAGATGCTGCGCCGCCCGCTCCAGGCCCATCTGTACATCTCCGCTCATATTCACCGGGGGGAACTCACTGAGCTTCTCCTCCATATACTCAATATTTCTCCGGGCGCAGATCCGCCGGGCCGCGTCCTTGATCTCCGCCTCGATGCGGTCCAGGCTGGTCAGGTCGATCCCCCGGATATCCACGCCCAGCTCCACCTCTCCGGGAATCACATTCATCACGTTGGGACGGCTGTTCACCACCCCCACAGTGGCCACCGTCTGATAGGCCGCCTCCTTGTTTCCCAGGCGCTCAATCTCCAGAATCAGCTCCGCCGCGGCGCACATGGCGTCGCTGCGCAGGGCCATGGGGGTAGCGCCGGAGTGCTCGGCCAGTCCCCGCAGATAGAGCTTGAAGCGGCGCGGGCCCGCGATGGTCTGCACAATTCCGATGGCGGTTCCCGACTCCTCCAGCACCTTGCCCTGCTCAATGTGCAGCTCCAGATAGCCGGACAGCCCAGAAATCCGGGGCGGGTCCAGGCTGTAGCCCCTGCTCTCAAAGATAGACTCCAGCGTCTCTCCCCCTCTGGACACAAGCCCGGCCACCCGCTGCCGGTGCAGCTCCTTGGTGACCAGCCCGCTGCCGATGGTGCAGCAGCCGAAGTTGCTGGACTCCTCACAGCGGAAGGCCCCCACCCGCACGGGGACGGGCAGGCCCTCCTCCCGGGCCCACCGCAGAACCATCAAGCCCGCGATCACGCCGGCCACACCGTCGTAGCGCCCGCCGTCAATCACAGAGTCCAGGTGAGAACCGATGAGATAATACCCGTCCCGGGCCGTACTGCCCACATAGGTGTTGCCCACCTCGTCCTGGAAGCTCTCGCAGCCCAGATCTCTGCCCAGAAGCGAAAAAATCTCGTGCATCTGGTCCTCTGTCTGTGTATATCCAAGCCGGGTCACACCGCCGCTGGTCAGGCCGCCCACATCGTAAAAGCGATTAAACAGCTCCTCGCAGTATTGGATGTCAGCAAATGGATGATCCATAAAAAATAATTCCTCCTCTCTGATTTCTCCATTATACGTGATTTTCTCCCCCGATACTAGAGGGTAAAAGGGAGTTTTTTTCCCTCCGGTTTTGTAAAAAACATCTAACCTGGCGGGAAATCAAACGCCGGGTTATCTTTTCCATACAATTTGACGATATCTATAGAAACCAAATAATTTTCAATGATCTGCCGATGGGCGGAAGGAGGCGGCCGGAATGGGTGAATTGGCAATACGCAGAAACAGGGGATTTACCGTCCCCCGATATCAGGTCAAAACGGAAAAGCAGACCGGGAGCAGCCGGAGCCAGGGTGTGGCAAAGGCCCCTGGCTTCACCATATCAGAGACCCTGCGCCAGCTGATGACCAGGGTCAGTCAGGCCGAAAGCCACTCCCGCGAGAGCCGCCGGACCCTCCAGAGGGGTGAGGCCGCCCTGGCCGAGGTACAGGACGGCCTGGAGCGCATGGCCGAGCTGGCCCGGAGTGCCGCCGGCGAGGGGGAGCCCGACCGCGCCGCCCTCCAGGCAGAGCTGGAGCGGCTTTTAAAGGAGATCGACCGGATTGTGGGCAGCGCCTCCACCGGAGACACCCAGCTGTTTCTTGACGAGGGCGCCGGCATCGAGGACGGGCTGGAGACCCTGCTCTTTGCCGTCACCGGTGAGACCGCCGACCGCCAGGCCCTGGTCCAGCCCCTGCCCGACTGGCTGATGCGGGCAATGGTCCAGTCCCCCCTCACCCCGGAGCAGCTGCTGGCCCGGCTGGGGCTGGACAAAACCGCCAGCCCCGAACAGCTACTGGCCGCCATCGCGAACATCTCCCCGGAGGACAGCGACACCGTCGGCTACCTGGCCGCCCTGTACCTGGGCGCGGTCATCGCCGGCAGCGACCTCTCGGGTGAGCTGGACCCCATCCAGGCGCTGGAGGGGCTCCAGCGTCTGCTGGAAAAGGTGGCCGAAGGGATGCCGCCCGATCAGGCCGTCTCCCTTCTCACCGACGGAAAATTTACCAGTATTCTGGATTTTCAGGAGCAATTCGCCGGCGGCACCGCCCCGGGGCTCCAGGACTTTCTCGTCAACCTGCTGCTGTCCGACAGCGGAGCCTCTCCCGTCCCCACGCTCCCGATGGTCTCCCTTTTCCCGGGGATGGAGGGGATGAATCTGGAGCTTCTCATGGGCCTGCTCAACGCCGTACAGGGGGCTGAAGCCCCCGCCATTCCGGAGCTGGGAGGCAGTGCGGACGCACCTGCCCCGGCCGAGGCCGCCCAAGGTCCGGCCTCCACCCTTCAGCTGGGAGGGCTGCAGGTGATGGGCCGCGACCTCTCCGGGGTATCCTACGACTCCTCCTCCGGGGTGCTGACCATTGACGGGCCGGCGGATGTGATTCTCCGGGGAACCGCGCAGGGGACGGTTCTTCTCACCAGCTCCGGAAGGGTAACCCTCCAGTCCGTGCGCCTGCCGCTGCTCATGGCGGACGGCCCCGCTCCCCAGGTATTCAGCACGGGGGACAGCGCGGTGGAGCAGCTCCAGCTGGGGGAAAAGACCTCGCTCACGCTGGGCGGCGGACAGCTGAAAATTGGCGTTCTCCACAGCCGGGCGGGAGGTGTTCTCCACTTGGCTCCGGGCACAGCGGCGGCAGTCGAAGGGGAGGACCGGCCCACCACCCTGGCGGTCCCCGTGCTGGCAGACGGCCCCGTCCTTCTGGCAGCCCCGGCGGACAGCGTGCGGGATGCCGCCGGAAAGCCAATGGAGTTCTTCGATCTTGTCTGGAAGGCCCTCCTTCCCGGCTGGAGCGGCATCACCTCCCTGTCGGCCGACGGCACAAAGCTGTCCCTCTGGGCCAATCACCTCCCCGACCCCGCCCGGCTCTGGCTGGCCAGGGGGGATCAGGGCTCCCCCATCCACACTCTGGTCATCCAGGGCAGAGATCAGGCCGGACGCCCCAAAACCCGCTATGCGTACCTGCTCTGGAACCGGCAGACCGAGGCGTTTGAGGAGATATCCATGTATCCCAACCCCTTCACCATCACCGGCGGCGAGGCGGGACGGGATTGGATCTACGAGGAGGAGTCCCATACCCTCCACATCCTGTCCTCTCAGGTAACCGCCGTCGCCGGCGGCTCCGGAACGGACGCGGCCTGCAGCCCCTTCAGCGGCAGGATTTCTCTGGCCGACCGCATTGGCGCTATGGAGCTGACCCTGGGCGGCGTTGTCTGCCGGGTTTCCTCCGGCAGGGCGCTGAGCCTGGGCTGTGAAAATGACATAACCCTCCTTCTGGACGGCGGAACGGATAACATTTTTGAGAGCGGCGCCGGCTGCGCCGGTATCTCCCTGGGAGATGGCACCACCCTGCACATCGACAGCGCCCGTCTCCCCGCCGGAAGTGACGCGCCCATCGGAACCCTCACCGCCATCGGCGGCACCGACGGCGCGGGCATCGGCCGGGACAGCGGCGGCAGCCGAATCCAGAGCAGCCGGATTTTTATCCTGGGCGGTGTCATCACCGCCGCGGGGACTGGCGGCGGCGCAGGCATCGGCGCCGGTAAGCGGGGCTTTATGGGGCCGATTACCATGACCGGCGGCACAGTCACCTCCACCGGCGGCAAAAGCGGCGGCGCCGGCATTGGCGCGGGGCTGGGGGCTCCGGTGGGTGACATTGTCATCCGGGGCGGCACGGTCACCGCCTCAGCCACCTGTCACGCCGCCGCCATCGGCGCCGGCGTTCAGGGGGAGTGCGGCGACATCCTGATTACCGGAACCGCCCGGATCACAAAGGCCCTGGGCGGCAACCCTGGGGCGGACATCGGAGCCTGCCTCTTCGGCGGCTGCGGACAGGTCCTCATATCCGGCGGCGCGGACATTGGAACCGCCCGGCTCTCAACCCGGACGGGCGTCTGTCTGCGCATGGGCGAGGACTCTGTAACCCTGCCCCAGTTCCGCCTCTCCTCCCGGGCGCTGCAGCTGGACACTCTGGACTTCTCCACCCGTCAGGCCGCCCAGGAGGCCGAAATCACCCTGGACGCGGACCGCCGCTGGGTCGCCCAGATCCAGGGGGTGTACGACACGCTGTACAGCCAGCTGGAGCAGAGTTTCGGCGGTCTCTCCAGCGTCTGCCAGTATTTCGGCACTGTGCGGGACGACGGCACGGCCAGCACCCTTCTGAAGGATATGAGGCAGTCCATCCTTCTCCAGCCCTCCCAGGCCCTGCGCACGCACGGCAAGCGGGGAACAGAGGACGTGGGACAGCTGCTGAAATAAGATAAAAAACCTCGCCGGTTGGCGAGGTTTTTTGTTTCCCTGGAAAATCCAGCTTACCCAGAAGGCGGGCTCTCCCCCGGCCTCATTTGACAAAGGAGACCAGGATGCTGATTGTAAAAATAGACACCCCATTGGAGACCAGCATGGTGCCCAGGCCCAGCAGGGGCGTCAGCCGGCCGGTAAGCGCACCCCGCAGATGCTCCGGCGCGCCGGCTGCCGCCTGGCTCACCAGCATCTGATTCACTGGGAATCCCATCACGCTGTTCATCGCCAGAATGATCCCCTCATAGGGACTCATCCCCAGCAGCCTGGCAAAGCCCACGCCGCAGGCGGTTAAAACGGCGGTTCCGGCAGCCAGGGCAATCAACACGGGCGCCGTCAGAGACAGCAGGGTATCCAGAGGCGTGTTAGCCAGATTGTTGGCCATCAGCCCCATCAGGCTGAGAATCAACAGGCCGTAGCTGTCACATTTAAACAGGGGAGCCCGGTCTATCAGGCCCAGATTGCCCGCCAGAATCCCCAGCAGCAGGGCGGTAATATTCAGGTTGATGTTCATTCCGGCCAGAACCGTACCCTGAAGGGCGTAGTTCAAAACCGCCGCCGCCATAATCAGCCCCAGGTAATAGGCTGGGGTCTTGTAGACCTGGGGAATCCTCGCCACCGGGCCGAAGGCGGGGGCCACAGGGCCGGGTCTTCCCCCGGGAGGGGCGGCGGCCGGCTGGACCGACAGCTCGTCCACCAAACGGGCGCTCTCCTTTTTCAGCGCCCAGGTTACCACCGGGACGGAGAACAGACCCTGGAACATAAAGATCATCCAAGGAAAGAAGGAGATATCGGGGCGGATACCGGACACCCAGCGGGAGCCGATGGCGCAGGAGGCTCCGCCCCCCACCACGGCCCCCGGCGCCAGCAGGGCCAGGTCCCTGCCGATGAGGGGGGGCAGCACCAGCAGCAGAACCGCCGTCATCACCAGCGCGGAACCCACCGCCGTCAGCGCCTCCTTCCGCTTCACCCTCACCAGGGCCAGGTCCACCATGGTGCCCGAGTGAATCACCAGCACATTGAAGGCGATGGTGCCCACCGCCACCATGTTGGAGGCCAGCAGCAGATCCCGGGGCAGCCAGCCCAGGGCAAAGCCCCCGGCAAAGAACACGCCGAAAAACAGGGGCATGGGAACCAGGGAGCGCAGCCATGCGGCCAGGCTCTGCGAGGCAAACACGATCATCAGAAAGATCAAAAAGCTCTGGGCGAAGCTCCATGTATAAGTGGGCATAGTTGTTCAGCCTTTCCTGAATATGCCGCCGGCTCCCGCCCAAGATGGGAGCCGGCGGACTGAATTAATGGGTCGCGCCCTTTCCGCTGCCTCCGATGACAATATTGTCGTCGCACACCGGCTGGAGCCAGTTTTCGGCGGGGGTGTATGGAATGTAGGGCAGCAGGATATAGGAGGGATAATCCGCATCCCGGTAGATCTTATAGTTGACGGTATTGCAGCTGGGGATGGGGCCCAGGTGGCTCATCTTGCCCTCCCAGGCGCCGTCCTGGTGCTCGAAGTTGTCCATGGCCTTGATCTCCAGCTCAATGGAGGACCCGGCGGGGAACACCATGCCGATGGGGTTGACCTCAATCACATACTCCCTGATCTCGCCGGGGGTAATGGGCACCCGCTTGGAATAGTCGTGGACAGGCCGGCCGATCTGGCTCTGCTCCTCGTCCAGGGGGTAGCTGCACTTGAGCTGGCCGGTGCGGCAGACGGGCATACGGGTGCCGCCGGCAGTAATCTGCCACAGCTTGACGATGATGTTGGCATCGGGGGCGTCGATGGCGGCAAAGAGGTGCAGCTCGATGGGGCCGGTAAACTCGGTGGGCTGGCTGAGCCGGTCGGTGCGGTAGCACAGGGTCTCCACCTCGGTGGTGATGTGGGGCGGCCGGTGGGTAAAGCTGTCGGGGGGCAGCTTGCCCTCCACCGGCGGCTCCCACCGCAGCTGGTGGAAGGTGTGGAGATACAGCTTCTTCCAGTCGGTGCGGGCCAGGGGGTACTCGTGCTCATAGCGGTAGCCCCGGCCGATGATGTTCAGCTTCATGGGGGGCTCCTCGGTGATGCCGGTGTCGACACCCTTCAGCCAGTGGTCGTACCACCGCAGGCACTCCTCATCCATAAAGCGGTAGGGCAGCTCCATGCCGTTGTAGCCCTCCATCACGCCGCAGCGCTTATAGCACTTGGTGTCCTTGGAGTTCATGGCGTTGAACACCGGGGCGCTCCACCGCCCGGTGGGGGCCCAGCCGCATTTGAAGTAGGTGGGCACGGTGAGCTTGTCATACTTGTACTTCATGGAGCGGGCCTTCCAGAAATCATCCTCGTTGGGGTGAATCAGATAGTCCAGGTAGAAGGTGTGGTATTTTGGGGGCCAGGTGGTGAATATCTTGTTGAAGAAGGAGTTGATGGCGATATCCGGGTCCTCTTGGGCCTGGGCGATGCGCTCCTTGGTCTGCTCCTCCCCCTCCTCGTGGAGGGTCCAGGGCACCGGGTTGTTGGAGGGGCACAGCTCCCAGTACATATTCATGTAGGTGTTGGCCACGCCGCCGTAGTGGCCGTGCTGATAGTAGTCGTCCGTGTAGCTCAGGGGCATGATGCAGGTCAGGTGGGGGGGCTGGAGGGCCGCCACCAGGGGCTGGATGATGCCGAAGTAGCTGTAGCCGTGGAGGGCCACCTTGCCGTCGCCCCACTTGCACTCCGTGCCGGCCCACTCCACCACATCGTAGACGTCCTCCTGCTCCTGGGGGTTGTAGATGCCATAGAACTCCCCCTCGCTCTTGCCGATGCCCCGGGGGTTGGGGATGATGAAGGTGTAGCCCCGCTGGACATAGAAGTCCATATCGCCCGCCTCCAGGGAGTGGTCGAAATAGTTGGACTTTCCGGGCAGCGGACCGTGGCGCATGGCCTGCATCTCCTTGCCGTAGGCCGACCAGGCGATCAGGGCGGGGGCCCGTTCAATCTCGGCGGGGTGGTACACGTCGCAGTAGATCTTACAGCCGTCCCGCAGGACAATCTCCACATCGCTCTCCAGGGCTACCGTGTAGATGGGCTTGGAGAGCTGGTCCAGGTTTTTGGTGTAACGGCGGTCCCAATATACGGGAACCTTATACAGTCCGGTCAGTTCTTTGAATTGTTCCTGATTCATAGTCGTGTCTCCTTTTCAGTTCGGTCATGCCGCGCCAGACAGCCGGCTGCGTTCCTTCGGAAATCAGTACAGAGAGGAAACTTCGCATATCGACAGGGCAAAATTTTTCATGGCCATGTCAAACAGTGTCCGTCGGCTCTGCCATCCCCTTGCTCTGCGCCTTGTACGGTTAATCTACACAAAAAAAGGATAGGCGTCTGTCAGAAATCTGACAGAACGCCAAGTTTTTCAAAATATTCTATCTTTCGCCCCGCAGCGGCAGAAGGGGGACCGATTCCACAGGGAACTGGTCCCCTGATTTTCGTTCTGTCTAGCAGCGCAGCTCGCTGTTCATAATCAGGTCCAGCAGGCAGTCCAGGTCCAGCACCGAAAGCCGGCCCCGGTCGGTGGAGATCCACCCGGCCTTCCGCCACTCCCCCAGAATGGCGGCCGCGGTCTGACGGGCCATCCCCGCCGAGGCGGCCAGGGAGCTCTGGGTCACCCGCAGCTCCCCGCTCCGGGCCTGTCCCGCCCCGGGCATCAGATTCAGGAGGGTAAAGGCCAGCCGTCCGGGGGCGTCCAGATACATGGAGTTGACCATATTCTGGGCGCTGTTTGTCAGCCGTTCCACCAGCTCCCGAATCACCACCTGACAGATGGTGTGGTTGGACCAGGCCAGCTGAAGAAATACCCCCTTGGGCATAACCACCAGAGAGGAGTCCTCCGTCACCAGGGCGGTGTTGAGATATTCCATATTCGTCATCACCGCCGTCTCACCGAAGTAGTCCCCCGGGCATTTCACCTTGATGATGACGTCCACGCTCTCGCGGTAGTACACCTGCTCCATCACATACCCCTGCTGAAGAAAGTACATCAGGCTGGCCGGGTCCCCCTTCCGGTAGAGGATCGTCCCCCGCTTGTGCCGGGAGATGCGGCAGTGCTCCGCCGCCTCCTCCAGCACCGGGAGGGGCACCTCCCGGAAAATATTTGTCGTTTTCAGAAAGCTGCTGATGGCGCCAATCTTTACCTGCTCCATGAAACGGCCCTCTCTCTCGCTCGCTGTGGATTCTGTCAAAGTTGTATTCAGTTTATCACAGATTGAATAAAAAAAGCAACTGATATTTTGTCCCCATACCTCTAAATGACGAAAAAATCAAAATCCGCCGGCGCTTGGAGAAATATTCTCACTTTTGCGCCGGCTTCCCTCCATTTTTCCCGGCATTCCTTGACTATTTTGTTCTTTTCGTATAAAATTGTGCAAAATAATAAAAATACTATGTCTATCCCCGTTTATAAAGTGCAAAACGCACAAGTATTTTGCTTTTCTGTCAGCCAAATGACAATCCGGGCCGCAGTCCAATGGTATATTGAACCCGAGAACCCCGTGCTCTACGGGTGACACGGCCATGTCAAACCAACAACAGAAAGGCGGCGAGTATTCTATGAGTGGCAATACACGACAAAAATTAGGACTGTTCTCCTGCATTATTATGGCAATCGGCAGCATCATCGGCGCCAGCATCTTCGCCACCACACCGGTGGCCATCAAGATTGTCGGCGGCAACGGCGTTGTGCTTGGCTTCATCTTAGCGGCTCTTGTGGTCGTTCTGCGCACCATTCCCGAGCTGATTATGATGGCCGCCCTGCCCGCCAACGGCGCCTCCTATATGTACCTCACCCGACTGGTCCACCCCGTGCTGGGCGCTCTGGACGCCTTCAATCAGCTGATGGTAGGGGTGATGAAGATCGCCACCATGGCGCTGACCTTCACCTCCTATTTTGCCATGCTGTTCCCCCAGATTCCGTCCCAGGTGGTGGGCGTCGCCGTATGTGTCCTGTTCACCGTCATCTCCTGCTTTGGCGTGCGGGCCTCCTCCATTGTGCAGAATATCTCGGTGGCTGTGCTGCTGGTGGCCCTTGGCATCTTTATCTTCGGCGGTCTGGGCGCAACCCAGGTCAGCTTCGGCGAAGTGATCTCCACCACCGTCCAGCTCAGCTCCCTGTGGGCGGCCATGGGCGTTATGCACGGCAGTCTCATCGGCGCCAACGTGCTGATCTACGCCGCTGAGGACGTGGAGGACCCCGGCCGGAACATTCCCATCGCCTTTGCCGTGTCCACCATCATCACCGCCGTGCTGTACGCCGTCATGGCCTACATCTGCGTCGGCGTGATGCCCATGCCCCTGTTCTTCCAGATCAACACCCTGGCCGACGTGGCAGACAAGTTCCTCTCCCCCGCCATGCTGATCTTCTTCATCACCGGCGGCGCGCTGCTGGCTGTAGTCACCAGCATCAACTCCGCCATGCTCATGTTCTCCCGGATAAACTTCTCCGCTGCCCGGGACGGCCTGTTTCCCTACGCCGTGTGCAAAACCAACAAATACAACGCCCCTGTGGTATCCCTGTGGCTGATCTGCATCATGGCCTGCGCCTTCATCGCCAGCGGCTTCAATCTGGAGGACGTGGTGAAGATCACCACCATTCCCGGCCTGCTGCTGGCCCCGGTCATGTTCCTGGGCGTCTTCACCATCCAGAAGCACTATCCCAACTGCTACAAAAATTCCTTTATCAAAACTCCCCACTGGCTCAACTGCGTCCTGACCCTGGCGGCCATCTTTGTCTGCGTCTCTCTGGGCTACTATGTGCTGTTCCAGATGGCGCCCCACAACTGGATCTCCATGGTCGCCTACTACGCCGCCGCCATTATCTTCACGGTCTGGCGCGTGGGCTACATCAAAAAGACCGAGGGGGTCAACCTTTTCGACAAGATGAAATCCACCTATCAGCCCTGGGAGGAGCGGGAAAAAGACGCCAAGGCTGCCCTGGGTGACAAGATTGTCAAGTAAACCCTTCTCCCCAATCAACGCCCGCCGCCGCGGGGCCGAGCCTCCGGGCAGAGCCCTGCGGCGGCCGTTTTTCCAACCCCACGCTTTTTCTGTCGCCCCAGGGGACAGAAAAAGAAAGAAATTTTTTTGTAAATGTTGTACAGATGACAACACGGCTCGGGAAACCGTGTTAGGATTATACACAGAAAGAGGGGGCACACCCCCGCCATATGGTCTTTCCCACAAACTGAAATCTTTTGATTATGACAGGAGGCAGCTATGAAAAAACGAATTACCGACGTGCTGGGCATCGACACCCTGCCCAACTACTGGGATAAACGCTATGTAAAGAATCTTGATAAGCTCTCCCGCCCCGTCTACGAGGTGGAGCGCCATGAGGACGTATGGCTCACCCTGCGGGACGGCGTGCGCCTGTGCGTGGACGTCTACCTGCCCAAGGGGGCGGGCAAGGTGCCCGCCCTGGTGAGCTGGTCGGCCTACAGCAAGGAGATGCAGAACATCAAGCGGGGCGCCATTCCCCCCGAGTCCCTTCTCTTCGACCACTCTCTGGAGGCCGGCGACATCGACTACTTTGTCAAGCGTGGCTACGCCTACATCATCCCCGATCCCCGGGGCATCGGCAAGAGCGAGGGCGAGTGGTACGGTGTGTACAACCCCGTGGAGATGCGGGACATTTACGACGTCATCGAGTGGGCCGCCGGACAGGACTGGTGCGATGAAAATGTGGGCATGGTGGGCTACTCCTACTTTGGCATCTGCCAGATTTTGGGCGCCGCCTTCCAGCCCCCCCATCTGAAATGCATTATGCCCTGCTCCTTTGTGGACGACTACTATCAGCACGGCTACTACGGCGGCGTGCCCTCCACCTACATGAGCATCTACTGGGAGCTGAGCCCCGCCAACAACCCGGTGCCTTGGTCCATCAAGATGTATGGCGAGGAGAAGGTCAAGGAGATGATGGCCGAGCGTCTGAAGGACCCGGACATGGCGGTAAACAGCTACTTCACCAAGATTCTCACCACCTGGCCCCCCAAGTACCACACCTTCTACCTGGACTACCTGCTCCACCCCCTGGACGGGGAGTACTGGCAGCAGCGCTCCGCCAACCAGATCTACGACCAGGTAAAGGTGCCCGTCTATCTCCACTGCGCCTGGTCCCCCCTGGGACGCTGGAGCGCCCCCATCTTCACCGCCATGAACGACGAACGGCTCAATGTGCCCAAGCGGCTGGGCGTCCTGGAGGGCTACGACGGACTGGAGCTGCCCTACCGGGCGCTGAATGAGGAGTGCCTGCGCTGGTACGACCACTGGCTGAAGGGTGTGGACACCGGCATCATGGACGAGCCGCTGTACAAGTTCACCGTTCTCAACAGCGGTGTGCGCTACGAGAATGAGTGGCCTCTGGCCCGCACCGAGTGGAAAAAGCTGTATCTGCGCTCCTTCGGCCGGCTGCGCTGGGACCGGGAGCCCGACAGCGACCTGCCCCCCGACGGCTTCACCCACCTGCCCCCCTCTGTGTCCACCGAGGTCAATAAGCTGGTCTACAAGACCTCCCGCTTCCCCCAGGCCAAGGAGATCAGCGGCCCCATCGAGCTGCACCTGTGGGCCTCCATCGACGCCGAGGACGCCAACTTCTTGGTAAAGCTGTGCGACGTACTGCCCGACGGCACCCGGATGCCCCTCATCCGCTATGGCGCCCTCCGGGCCTCCCACCCCCTGGACGAGGAGAAGAGCCAGATTGGCCGGCCCGTCCACGACAACACGGTCTCCGTCCCGGTAACCCCCGGCGAGATCAAGGAGTATGTCATCGAGATCAACCCCACCAGCATTGTCATCCCCGCCGGCCACTGGCTGGAGCTGGAGATCACCAGCCAGTGCCCCAACGAGTGCCACACCGAGGCCTGGACCGGCAAGGTGGGCAACATGAATGTCATCCCTTCCAGCACCACCACCGGCTACAAGATCTATCGGGATAACAACCACCCCTCCTATGTTCTGCTGCCTCTGGTGCCCTACACCCCGGCGGAGAACTGGGTCCAGCCCTTCTCCGACACCGACGAGATCGAGGTGGAGGACTGAGAAGCCGCCCCCTTTTGGAGCAGGTGCGCCCCACTGGCGCCTGAAAAATGAGAGGAGAATGACCAAAATGGGCAATTATGTGTACGAGAGCGTCAAAGCGGAGTTTGAACAGTGGAAGGGGCAGGGTCTGTCCCTGAACATGGCGCGGGGCAAGCCCAGCCTGGAGCAGCTGGAGCTGTCCCGGGGGCTGCTGAATGTTCTGGACTTTGACGACTGCGTGACCGACGGGGTAGACGCCCGTAACTACGGCGAGCTGGCAGGAATGCCCTGCGCCCGGCGCTACTGGGCCGAGCTGCTGGACGTCACCCCGGAGCAGTGCTTCGTGGGGGGAAACTCCAGCCTGAACATGATGTATGACCTCATCGCCAAGGCCTGGTCCAACGGCCTGCTCCACAGCGAGAAGCCCTGGTCCCAGGAGGAGAAGGTGAAATTCCTGTGCCCCGTCCCCGGCTACGACCGGCACTTTCGGGTCACCGAGTCCTTCGGGATTGAGCTGATCGCCGTGAAGTGCGGCGAGGGCGGCCCAGACATGGACCAGGTGGAGCGGCTGGCCGCCGACCCCCAGGTGAAGGGCATCTGGTGCGTGCCCAAGTACTCCAACCCCGACGGCTTCATCTACTCCGACGAGGTCATCCGCCGCATCGCCGCTCTGAAGCCCGCCGCCCCCGACTTCGTGGTCATCTGGGACAACGCCTACTGCGTCCACGAGATCCGCGGGGACTACGTCCCCTTCCCCGACATCCTGAAGCTGTGCGCCCAGGCGGGCAATCCCGACCTGGTCTTTGAGTTCGCCTCCACCTCCAAAATCACTCTGCCCGGCTCCGGCATGGCGGTGATGGCGGCCAGCGTGGCCAACATCCAGCACATGAGCAAGCTGATGGACGCCCAGATGATCAGCTGCGACAAACTGAATCAGCTGCGCCTGGTGCGGTTCCTGAAGGACAAGGCCCACACCCTGGAGCTGATGAAGAAACACGGCGATGTGCTCCGTCCCCGGTTCGACGCCTTCCTGCACGCGCTGGAGGAGGAGATCAAGCCCCTGGGCATCGCCCGGTGGACCAACCCCAACGGGGGCTACTTCATCAGCCTGTACACCCAGCCCGGCTGCGCCAAGCGGACGGTGGCTCTGTGCAAGGAGGCCGGCCTGGTGATGACCGGCGCCGGCGCCGCCTACCCCTACGGCAATGACCCCGACGACAGCCACATCCGCATCGCCCCCTCCTTCCCCGCCCTCAAGGACGTGGAGATGGCCGCCAAGGTCTTCTGCACCTGCCTCAAGCTCGCCACCCTGGAGAAGCAGGGCCAATAAACGCATTCTGCCGGCGGCGGTCCCCAGGGGCCGCCGCACGCCATTAAAAAGGAGCTTCACCATGCACAACTTTGACCGGACCATCGACCGCCGGGGGTTCAGCAAAAAGTGGGACCTCCCACGCTATCCCGCCGCCTCGGACAGGCCTCTCAGCCCTATGTGGATTGCCGATATGGATTTCGCCGTCCCAGACTGTGTACTGGATGAGATCCGGGCCCGGCTGGAGCACCCCGTCCTCGGCTACAGCGACCCGGACCCCCGTTTTGCCCAGGCCGTCATCCAGTGGGCACAGGACCGGCACGGGATCACAGACCTTCAGCCGGAATATATCCGCTGCCAAAACTCCGCTCTGGGGGGCGTGGTCACCGCTATTCAGACCCTCACCCAGCCCGGCGACCCGGTGTTGGTCCATCTGCCCAACTACAACGGCTTCACCAAGGCGATCTCCGACGCCGGCCGCCGCCTGGTAGGTTCCCCTCTGGTCCAGGACACAAACGGCATATTCCGCATTGACCTGGAGGATATGGACCGGCGTATTCAGGAGGAGCACATCAAATGCCTCATTTTCTGCTCCCCCCACAACCCCACCGGCCGGGTCTGGACCAGGGAGGAGATTGAAGCGGTATGCCGCCTGTGTGAGAAGCGGGGGGTATTCCTCATCTCTGACGAGGTGTGGTCCGACTTTGTATTCGCCCCCGCCCAACACATCTCCACCACCCAGGTCTCCCCTTACGCCCATGAACACACCATTACACTGAATGGTGCGTCCAAGACCTTCAACCTTGCGGGACTTCATGCCTCCTACAGCATCGTCTACAGCGGAGAGCTGCGCCGCGCCTACCACAAGCTGTCCGACGCCAGTCACTGCAACGCCCCCAACACCCTGTCGCTGGCCGCCCTCATCGGGGCCTACACCGGGGGCCAGGCATATGTGGACGAGCTGGTATCCTACATCCGCCGCAATATGGAGCTGGTCCACGGCTTTATCGGCCGCGAGGTCCCCAACGTCCGCAGCTACCTCCCGGAGGGCACCTACACCATGTGGCTGGACTTCACCGCCACCGGCCGCTCCGAGGAGGAAAACTCCCGCCGGATGGGGGCCGAGGGGCTGGTTATTAACCCGGCCTCCGACTACAATGGAAACAACTGGTTCCGCATGAACACCGCCTGTCCCCGCTCCCTGGTGGAGCAGGCTCTCCAGCAATTGAAGGCGGCGATGAAATAATCAGAGGGACGGGATATCTATCCCGTCCCTTCTGCTATTCCTCCGTCTGGAAAAAGCGATAGAGCATCTGCACGGTCTCCTCCCGGGTGGTGAACGACCTGTAGTGCTGCTGTCCGCCCTCATCCCCCACCACAAGGCCACGCTCCTCCGCCCATTTCCGGGCGGGCTCAGACCACCCGCTGGGGGATTGCTGGGCGCGGCGGGCCAGATAGGCCTCCATCATCTCATCAAAGCGCTCCTGTGTCATATCATCCTCCTGATCCATGGTCCGGGCCACATCCTCCCGGAACCGGTCCATCGTTATCCCGTGCTTGGGCCACCACTGAAGCACATCCCCGTGCTGGCTGGCGTTGCCCCAATCATAGCCCTCCGCATGACAGATTACCACCCCTGGCTCCAGCGGGTCCAGGGAAAACGTCTGGCACAGCATGGCGGTCAGACCAACGGCTCTGCGGTAGAGGTCGTCGAAATAGGGCTGATTCGCCTCCACATTATAGCCCACCATCTCGCCGCCCTCATAGGTGTGCCCGGCGGGCTCACAGCACTCAAAGGACAGGTGGGTGTCGTTGGCGCTGCGGCCGTCGGTCCCTGTGCCGGCATGCCAGCCCCGCATCGTCCAGGGCAGGGTTTGGATGATCTCGCTCCGCCCCACAAAGGCATGGACACATTTCTCCACGCCCGGCTTGTTCCAGCGCTGGACAAACACCATCGGGTCGGGCTGAGCCACCCCGGTGGAATGGACCATTACCCCTTTGGGCTTCAGGGGGGTCCCCACCTGATAGCAGTCATTTTGGGTCAAAAATTGCTGTTTTAGCTCAAATTCCATCACAGCCTCCTTTGGGAGCCCCGACAGGGGCCCCTCCATTCTATGCCGGTGGAGCGCAAAAGGGAGAGGGCACAGCCCTCTCCCCCGCTTTATTTCGCTTTCAGCATCCGGCTGGCGTTGAGAATCGCCAGCACCGACACGCCCACATCGGCAAACACTGCCGCCCACATATTGGCCAGGCCCACGGCGGACAGTATCAGCACCAGCAGCTTCACCCCCAGGGCAAAGACCACATTCTGCCGCACAATGGACAGGGTTTTGCGGGCGATGCGCACCGCCACTGGGAGCTTGAGCAGGTCGTCGTCCATGAGCACGATGTCCGCAGCCTCGATGGCCGCGTCGGAGCCCAGCGCACCCATAGCCACCCCGATGTCCGCCCGGGAGAGGACAGGGGCGTCGTTGATGCCGTCCCCCACAAAGACCAGCTTCTCCCTGGGGCGCTTCTCCTCCAGCAGAGCCTCTACCCGCTCCACCTTGTCCGCCGGAAGGAGCTGGGCATAGAACTGGTCCAGCCCCAGCTGCTCCGCCACCGCCTGGGCGGCCCCCTGGGCGTCGCCGGTGAGCATGACGGTCTGCCGGACCCCCGCCGCCTTCAGCTCCGCCACCGCCTGGGCGGAGGTCTCCTTGGGCTGATCGGCAATGACCAGGTGGCCGGCATACCGGCCGTCCACCGCCACATGGATGACGGTTCCCGGGTGGTCGTGATCGGAGACAGGAGAAATCCCCTCCCGCTCCATCAGCTTCAAGTTGCCCGCCAACACCCTGCGTCCGTCGATTGCTGCCCGGACACCGTGGCCGGCCACCTCCTCCACCTCGGCGGCCCGGCTCTGGTCGGGAACGCCGCCCCAGGCGCTGACGATGGACTTGGAGATGGGGTGGGTGGAGAACTGCTCCGCATGGGCGGCCAGCTCCAGCAGCTCCTTCTCCTCCATCCCCTCCGGGTGGACAGCTGTGACGGCAAATCTGCCCTGGGTCAGGGTGCCCGTCTTGTCAAAGACCACCACCCCCGCCTGGGCCAGGGCCTCCAGGTAGTTGCTTCCTTTCACTAAAATGCCCTGCTTGGACGCTCCGCCCAGCCCGCCGAAAAAGCTGAGGGGGATGGAGATCACCAGGGCGCAGGGGCAGGAGACCACCAGGAAGTTCAGCGCCCGGGGCACCCAGATCCCCCACTGGCCGGTGGCCAGAGAGGGAATCACCGCCAGGGCCAGGGCGGCAAAGACCACAATAGGGGTGTAGTACCGGGCGAATTTGGTGATAAAGTGCTCCGCCTGGGCCTTTTTCTCACTGGAGTTCTCCACCAGGTCCAGGATACGGGCCACGGTGGACTGGCCGAAGAGCTTGGATACCCGCACATGGAGCAGCCCGGACAGGTTGACGCAGCCCGAGATCACCTCGTCCCCCGCCTCCACGTCCCGGGGCAGGGACTCGCCGGTGAGGGCGGCGGTGTCCAGGGCGGAGGTCCCCTCCAGGACGGTCCCGTCCAGGGGCACCCGCTCCCCCGCCTTGATGACGATCACGTCCCCCACCGCTACCTCCTCCGGGTCCACCTGGACCAACTGACCATCCCGCTCTATGTTGGCGTAGTCGGGGCGGATATCCATCAGGGCCGAGATGGACTGCCGGGACCGGGAGACGGCCACGTTCTGGAACAGCTCTCCCACCTGGTAGAAGAGCATCACCGCTACTGCCTCGGGGTACTCGCCAATCAGCAGCGCCCCGATGGTGGCCACTGACATGAGAAAGTTTTCGTCGAAGACCTGGCCGTTGAGGATGTTGCGGATGGCTTTCCAGAGCACGTCCCAGCCGATCACCAGATAAGGAATCAGAAACAGCGGCCACCGGGCCAGGGCGTAAGCCCCGCAGCCGTTCCGGTCCTGGACCGCCGACAGCAGCGGGATGGGTCCTGACAGCCAGACAGTTGGCAGAAGGACGGCGGCAATGAACAGGAGGAACGAGATCAGGATACGCCAGAGCATCTTTTTTTGTTTCCTTGTCATGCAAAACACCTCTTTATATGGACTTTTCCAGCACAGCAATTCCCTCGGGGACACGGCCTGGTATTACCTCCACCAACACCGGAGCCAGGTTCAGGCTCTCCAGCAGCATCTGGTAGGTCTCCGAGGTGAAGGCGTGCTCATAGTGAAAGCCCACCCCCTGATAAATTTTAATCATGGTCCCGTAGGCCGTCCCCACCCGCCCCTGGAGGTAGGTGGGCAGAATCAGCCGCCCGCCGGGAGCGGTAACCCGCCACAGCTCCCGGACCGCCCGCTCCGGCTGAGGCAGGAGGTGAAGGACATTGGCGGCAATTACGGCGTCGAAGCTGCCGTCCCGATCTGGCAGAGCGGTAATGTCCCGTTGGGCAAAAGAGATATTGGTCAGCCCCCGCTTTTTCGCCTTCTTCCTGGCCCGATCCAGCATGGGCAGGGACAGGTCGGTACACAGCACCGTCTCCGCCCTCTCCGCCGCCGCCAGGGAAAATTCCCCCGTCCCGGCGGCGCAGTCCAACACACGGGCACCCTTGGGAACCAGCCCGGCCACCCGGGCCGCCGCTGCGGCGTTTACCGCCCGGTTGCTCCGCTCCACCAGGTCGTACAGCCAGGCCACCCGATCCCAGAAGGTGCTCACAGCACAATCTCGCAGTCCGGCTCCACCTTTTTACAGGCCTTTACGATCTGCTTCATAATGTCGTCAAACCGGGCGTCGTCGGCCTCCACAGTCATTTTTTGGGCCATGAAGGAGACGGAGGCGTCCGCCACTCCGTCAATCTTTTTGATGGCGTTCTCCATCTTGGCGGCGCAGTTGGCACAGTCCAGGTCGATGAGCTTAAAGGTCTTTTTCATGGTAATACATCCTTTCTGATTTTGAACTTTTCTCTCTAAAAAATTTTGTAGGGCGGGACGACTCGGCCCGCCGCCCTTAGAGAACGATGCACCCTCGGAAAACGGCGCGCCGGGGTCATTATAATAGAGCGGCGCGCCGGGTCGTCGCGCCCTACTCCAGCACATGCTCCATGCCCTGGGCCAGGATGTGGATGACGTGGTCGTCGGCCAGGGAGTAATACACTGTTTTGCCCTCCCGGCGGAATTTTACCAGCTTGCTGTTTTTCAGCACCCGCAGCTGATGGGACACGGCGCTCTGGGTGACCTCCATCAGCTTGGCGATGTCGCACACGCACAGCTCCGATTCCAGCAGCGCATACAAAATTTTCACCCGGGTGCTGTCTCCAAATATCTTGAACAGCTCCGCCAGGTCGTAGAGCTGCTCGTCCGGAGGCAGCCGCCCCCGCACCTGCTCCACCTTGTCGGTGTGGATCAGGCTCTCCTCACAGCACGGGACAGTTTTGGACTCCATAGTATTCTCCTTTCGTCTAATATATGAGCATTTATTCATTTTATTGTAACGCTCCTCTGCCATTCTGTCAAGAGGTATTAAAAATTTTTCCCGGAGAAAAAATTTTCTCTTGACAAATGGGCCGGAGGCGTTTATAATTCACCACAATAAAGCGTTGACGGAGACAAAGTAGGGCGCAGGTCCGGCTGTTCAGAGAGTTCCCGGTTGGTGCGAGGGGCATAGCCGTGCGTTTGAAATTTCATCTCCTGAGCTGTCCGAGGAACGGCCTTGGCCAAGTAGAGCGGAACGGGTCCTCCCGTTACAGAGGAGGGGCATTGTCGGATGCTCCGTGAGGCCGTTTTTGTGAGAAGGCGGCAAATAGAGGTGGTACCGCGGGATGTATGGTCCCGTCCTCTGGCAGAAATATTTGCCGGAGGTTTTTTTGTACCCTTTTTCAAAAAACTGTCAGCCAAAAATGCCCCTTCAGACTTTACCTTTTTGCTTTCCTGTGCTACACTTTACACAAGTGAATTTCTCTCTGGAAACAACTTGAAAAGGAGTGTTTGACATGGCAAAAGCAGAAAAAAGAGCCCGAAGTATGGCCCTGTATGAGACCATCCTGAAGCTGAAGGACCTGGACGAGTGCTGCCGGTTTTTCGACGACCTGTGCACCCCCACCGAGCTGCGCAGCCTGGAGCAGCGGTTCGACGTGGCGGTGTACCTCCAGCAGGGGCTGGTCTATCTGGACATTTTGGACAAAACCGGCGCCTCCAGCGCCACCATCAGCCGGGTCCGGCGGTCCATGCTGGACAACGGAGCGGGCGGCGTGATGCAGCAGGTCATCGCCCGGGAGGGACTGCACGAGAAGCAGGAGCCGTAGGGGCGGCCTGTGGTCACCCACAGAAGCGTTGACCCGGCGTGTAGGGCGGGACGACCCGGCCCGCCGAATGAGTCAGTGTTCCAATCAGATGGCGCGCCGAGGCCGTCGCACCCTACAAAACCATATTAAGGAAAGCAGGAAAAAATATGAAACAATTGATGTTGGGCAACGCCGCCGTTGCCCGGGGACTGTATGAGGCGGGGTGCTGTGTGATCTCCAGCTACCCTGGCACCCCCAGCACCGAGATCACCGAGGAGGCCGTGAAGTACCCCGAAATATACTGCGAGTGGGCTCCCAATGAGAAGGTGGCCATGGAGACCGCCTTCGGGGCCTGCCTGGCGGGAAAGCGGGCCTTCTGCGCCATGAAGCACGTGGGCCTGAACGTGGCCGCCGATCCCCTGTACACCATGGCCTATACCGGGGTGAACGCCGGGATGGTCATCGGTGTGGCCGACGACCCGGGGATGCACTCCTCCCAGAACGAGCAGGACTCCCGGCACCACGCCATCGCCGCCAAGGTGCCCATGCTGGAGCCCTCCGACTCCGCCGAGGCGCTGGAGTTCGCTAAGCTGGCCTATGAGCTCAGCGAGCAGTTCGACACCCCGGTACTGCTGAAGATGTGTACCCGGGTGGCCCACTCCCAGTCCATTGTGGAGACCGCCTCCCGGGCGGAGCCCGAGACGAAGCCCTATGAGAAGAACATCGCCAAGTACGTCATGATGCCGGGCAACGCCATCCGCCGCCACCCCTTCGTGGAGGAGCGCACCCGCAGGCTGGTGGAGTGGGCCGAGACCGCCTCTATCAACCGGGCGGAGCCGGGAAAGGACCACAAAATCGGCATCATCACCTCCTCCACCAGCTACCAGTACGTCAAAGAGGTCTGCGGCGATACATACCCCGTTTTGAAGCTGGGCATGGCCTGGCCCCTGCCTGAGAAGCTGATCCGGGACTTTGCCGCGTCGGTGACCATGCTCACCGTGGTGGAGGAGCTGGACCCCGTCATCGAAAACCACTGCCGCTCCTTGGGGCTGGCCCTGGTGGGGAAGGATGTATTTCCCCTGGAGGGGGAGTTCTCCCAAAATCTGGTAGCAGAAAAGCTGGGCCTTCCGGTCCACACCGGCAAGGTGATCGATGATCCCATCCCCCCCCGGCCCCCCGTCATGTGCGCCGGCTGCCCCCACAGAGGGCTGTTCTACACCCTGAGCAAGAACAAGTGTACCGTCCTGGGGGACATCGGCTGCTACACCCTGGGGGCGGTAGCCCCCCTGTCCGCCATGGACATGACCCTGTGTATGGGGGCCTCCATCTCCGCCCTCCACGGCTTCAACAAGGCCCGGGGGGCGGAAGCCGAGGGCAAAACCGTGGCCGTCATCGGCGACTCCACCTTTATGCACTCGGGCATGACCGGCCTGGCCAACATCGCCTATAACCAGTCCAACTCCACGGTGATTATTCTGGACAACTCCATCACCGGCATGACCGGCCACCAGCAGAACCCCACTACCGGCTACAACATTAAGGGCGACCCCGCCGGGAAGATCGATCTGGAGGCCCTGTGCAGGGCCATGGGCTTCGAGCGGGTGCGGGTGGTGGACCCCTACGACCTGAAGGCCACCGACGCGGCCATCAAGGAGGAGCTGGCCGCCGCTGAGCCCTCCGTCATCATCAGCCGCCGGCCCTGCGCCCTGCTGAAGTACGTCAAGCACGAGGCCCCCCTCACTGTGGACCCGGTGAAGTGTGTGGGCTGCCGGAGCTGTATGAAAATCGGCTGTCCCGCCATCTCCATCAAGGAGGGCAAGGCCCATGTGGACGCCACCCTCTGCGTGGGCTGCGGCGTGTGTGAGCAACTGTGCGGCGTGAAGGCGTTCGGATGATCGTCCCCTACGTCCCGTCGGTTTGTAGGGCGCGACGACCCGGCGCGCCGTGTATAGGCCGGCACAGACTTGAAAGACGGCGGGCCGAGGTCGTCCCGCCCTACACCCAAAAACAAGGAGTTGTTTCAACATATGGAAACCAAAAATATTATGATTGTCGGCGTGGGGGGACAGGGCTCCCTCCTGGCCTCCAAGCTGCTGGGCCATCTGCTGATGGAACAGGGCTATGACGTGAAGGTGTCCGAGGTCCACGGCATGTCCCAGCGGGGGGGCAGCGTGGTCACCTATGTGCGCTATGGGGATAAGGTAAGCTCCCCCGTCATCGACAAGGGAGAGGCGGACTATATCGTCTCCTTTGAACTGCTGGAGGCCGCCCGGTGGCTGAGCTACCTCAAACCCGACGGCCAGATCGTCACCTCCACCCAGCAGATCGACCCCATGCCCGTCATCACCGGCGCGGCCAGCTATCCGGAGAACCTGGTGGAGAAAATGCGCTCCGCCGGAGCCAAGGTGGACGCTCTGGACTGTCTCAGGCTGGCCGAGGAGGCCGGGGCGGCCAAGGCGGTGAACATCGTCCTCATGGGCCGGCTGTCCCACTACTTCGACCTGCCCGACGAGGCCTGGCAGGCCTCTCTGGAGGCTATGGTCCCCCCTAAGTTCCTGGAGCTGAACAAGAAGGCTTTTGAGCTGGGGAAAAACGCGTAAACGGAGGTGTAGAACCGTGCGGATATTCAAATTTTTCAAGGAATTGGGCTGGCTACTTTACGGCCTTGCCGCCGCCGTCCGGGCGAAAATAAAACAGAGAAAGCTGCCGCCTTATTTCGCGAAAAGTCTTCCGGAACGGTATGTCAAGTCCCCGATTTACGACGTTTATTTCGATTGGTACCGAGGGCTGTGTTATGCGACCATCACCCTGGATTTGCGGCTGGATGGCTTTGACCCTACAGGGATCGACCTCAACCGCAAGGAAACCACCGGCCGTTTACAGCAGGAGGCGCTCCGAATTGCAGAGGAATATCTCAGTGACTCGCCCATTCCGGTCAATCTCTCTTTTGCGCTGATGTTTCGAGATGGCTCCCCCAAATATATAATCTCGGTGGGAATATTTCCCCGAAAGAGTGAGCAGGAAGGAAGCTGAGGATGTTTGCCTGTAAAGTGATGATAAAAGCGCCTCTTGAACAGGCGAAAGCCCGGTTTGAGGGATACGAGGACATGGAGTTTTTCCAAAAGGGGGATTGGGTGCTGGCCGAGGACTTCTCCGGCACGCGGCTGTTCGGCTGGGAGGTGTCCGCGTGGCTGGAACTGGCCGGAGAGGACGAGCTGATTTACGCCTACTACGACGAGGACATGAACGCGGAATTTATCTTCGTCCAGAACGGCCTGTGTATGCGGGCCTATCAGGAGTATGACGGCGAGGTGGACACCGACGAGGGTGAGGACCCGGACAGCCCCATTTCTGAGTGGTCCGACGTGGCCGACTTTATAGACGAGCATATGACATAGGATGAACCCCCGTCCCGCCCGCAGGCGGCAAGGCTCCTTTGGAAAGGAGCTGTCAGCCGAAGGCTGACTGAGGATTGCGTTCGCGAAGCGAACATACGAAGTAAACCAAGTCTGTGCAAGTCTCGTTTGCTTCGCATATTTTGGCTTCGCCAAAATGCAATCCTCCGCCCCAGTTTGCGAACTGGGGCACCTCCTTTCGAAAGGAGGCTTTTGGGAGCAACCCTTTAAATTTATTATAATTCAGAAAGGAAGAATAAACGATGGGACTCTTTTCAAATCTCTTTGGCGGCGCCAAGAAAGTGGAGGAGGTCAACGACGCCAACGCTCAGGCTCTGAAGCAGTTTTTTAAGGAAAACCTGCCCAGCGAATTTGTGAACTCCGCAAAATACGCTATCTCCATTACCCAGGGGGACAAGGGCTACGAGGCCCGAATCAACATGGACATGGGGGCGGACGGCTCCACCTACGACGGTTTTGCCAAGGAGAACTTTGCGGAGCTGGCAGACTGGGAATCCGAGCGGGTGTTTGACCTGCTGCCCGAGCCGCCGGTCACCGTAATTGTCATCTTTGACATGGATTTTGGCGGCAAGAACAAGGTCACCATGAACCGGGGCCGTCTCCTGGCGAAATAAGAAGAAAAACGAAGTTTTTCGATAAGTTTTCTTTTGGTTCTTTTCTTTATCCAAAAGAAAAGAACATAGACATACGATCCGAAAGGAATGATACCCATGGAAAGATACTACCAGCCCGAGATCGAGTGCGCGTCCCGGGAACAAATCAAAGCATGGCAGGACGAGCGGCTTGTGAAACAGGTGCGCCACGTCTGGGACAATGTGCCCTACTACCGCAAGAAGATGGAGGAGAAGGGCCTCACCCCTGACGATATCCGGTCCAGCGACGACCTGCACAAGCTGCCCTTTGTCACCAAAGCCGACCTGCGGGAGGCCTACCCCTACGGGCTGGTAGCCAAGCCCCTGAAGGAGTGCGTGCGCATCCAGTCCACCTCGGGCACCACCGGCAAGCGGGTGGTGGCCTTCTACACCCAGCAC
>Ga0073908_1001402_pt1 | contig 34523 bp, 28 predicted proteins | sample MucameincwithD2O_FD_65484 | JGI IMG/M metagenome (GOLD analysis project Ga0073908, IMG submission 65484) | Mouse cecum microbial communities from Vienna, Austria - Mucus amended microcosms incubated with D2O | ecosystem: Host-associated > Mammals > Digestive system > Large intestine > Cecum... | reverse complement strand
TCTGGAAAAACCGGATTTAAAGGTGCTGGACGTCCGCACCCAGGTATTTGTGGAGAACCTGCTGAACCGTTCAGTGAGGCTGGATATCCTGGCTACGGACAGCACAGGGGCAAAACTGAATGTAGAAGTACAACGCTCCGACAAAGGAGCCGGGAGAAAAAGAGCAAGGTACAACAGCAGCATGATGGACGCAAACCTTTTGAAGAAAGGCGAGGACTTCGACAAGCTGCCGGAAACGTGGGTAATCTTTATCACAGAGAATGACGTAATGGGAAAAGGGCTACCACTCTATCCGATTGAGCGGTGCTTTTTAGGAACTGGGGAAAGATTTGAGGACGGTTCGCACATACTGTATGTAAATGGCGCTTACCGTGGAGATACGCCAATCGGGAAGTTAATGCATGACTTCTCCTGCACAGACGCAGCGGATATGTATTATGGGACACTGGCGGACAGGGTAAGATTTTTCAAAGAGAGCAAGGAGGGAATCGAGATTATGTGCCGTGCTATGGAAGATATGAGGAATCAGACATTGAAAGAAGGAATGATAAATGTTGCAAAGAAAATGCTGGAAGATGGGACAATAACGCTTGAAAAGATTGCGGAATTTGTTGGCCTTTCAGTTGATGAAGTGAGAAAACTGAAAACAGACCAGAATATGTAAAGGGCACTAATGAGCCAGGAATCTAAAAAACAGATTCCTGGCTCTATTTTTTTGCCCTGAAATGTAAATTTTCTGTGAATTTGATTAAAAAGTCCTTTACAAAACGTTTCTGGCGCAGCTGTAAAGTCCTTACTTATTACGATTATGAGAAATATAATACTATTTATTCCGGCAGCAACTATCCTAAATACTTTATGGCAATTAGATGGCGTTATTGCCGCACAACCAATCGTAGAAACTTTTTTAGCGATTATCTGTATCGTAATGTATATAAAAGATTCAAGTGCCAAAAAACTTGAACCACTTGACAATCTATCAGATTTACAGTAAATGATTTCTAATCCGGAAAAAGTATCAGGTCTTTTCCAAACCCGCCAACAAATATATAGTAACCTTGACATGGCGCTGTCAAGGTTATCATGATATAATCAGGCTGTGAATGCGATGAATTGCAGTAAAGCAGATGGTTTAGAATAAATTTTGGTCCAAAAAACTACACAGAAATGGAGTTAAATATGAATATTAAAAAAGAACTTGAAGCCAGAGCAGGTATAGCAAACGGTATATATCTAAACAACATTGATATTGATCCGCTTACAATTAAGGCAATAATGATAAATGAAGTTGTTCCCGCTGACCCCTTACAGGATTTTTATGGAGCCCCCGATGCCGATTATCTGAAAACAACGATTCCTCTTCTGCAAGGGGCCGGTGCAAAGGTTACTTCCATACAGGACATACTGCAAAAGGGTATCTATATCACAAATGCCGTCAAAACCCCAAAGGCAGACTATGTCATTGATAAAAGAAGTATTGAAAACAGTTTGCCTTATTTAGAAGCAGAACTTTCTTTATTCCCCAATATAAAGGTTATTATGCTTATGGGTGACGTTGCAAAAAAAGCCTTTAACATGATTACGAAAAAGTCCACAAAGAAAAATGCTATTCCTGCCGTTTCCACTTATAAACTGCGGAATAGCGAAATCTATTATAAGGGCATTCGGGTAATGCCGTCATACATCATGACGGGGGGAAATATATTAATAGAAAAGTCAAAAGTAACAATGGCAACTGAGGACATTGCAACTATGTTAGAAATCATTAAGTGAAATCTGGCGGTCAGTGTACTGCTGTGCGTTTTCCTAATAGATCAAAAGGAACGCCCGCCAATACTCCATAGCAGACGTTCCTGTCTTTAAGCAATTAAGATTATTCCTAAAACCCTTGTCCGCAATACCCTTTGCCCTACGGCCCGATGCGCTGAAAACTACAGTAGAGATGCCGCCTCTTCATCCAAAATCAGGGTGAAATGAGGATGCAGAGTAAGTACAGTGGCCGGCACTTTTTCATCCACCACTCCGCTCATCAGCTTTTTCACCGGCTCTGCTTTCCGTTTGCCGGAAGCAATCATTACCAGATTTTTAGCCTGCATAATGCTTCTGGGCCCCATGGTGATATAATAATCCGGCACATCCTCCTCCCCATTCTCGAATTCATCCACCAGGCGCGACCTTAAGTATTCATCGCACTCCACCCTGGATGTAGCATCCCCGAATTTAGTGGTTCCCGGAAGATTTCCGCAAAAATGCCCATCCCATCCTAATCCCAGGATAACTGCATCCAGCCCTCCTGCCTCGGCGATGCTCTTATCCTGTATCCGGTAATTTGTCTGATCCAATTTATGAATATTTTCTTCCCGGATGCCGGCCGGAGTTAAGAACTGCTTTCTCAACCCGGAAATGGTCACCCCTTCCCTGTCTTCTTTCCGATATGGAATCTCGTCAAAATTGTAAAAATGCACATTGTGGAAATCATCTTTCTCCTTCACTAACGGCAACAGGATTTCATACATTCTTGCCGGGGTTGTACCGCCCGTAATGGATAAATTCACGCGCGCCTGATCCGAGTACATATATTTCAACACATGCATTGCCGCCGTATGGCTCATTTCTTCATAATTTTTCGTAATAATCAGTTTCATTTTTTCCTCCATTCCAGTTCCGCAACTGCCCTCCGCATACCCTTTCTTCACGCGGGGCAGTTTCATGTCTGCTTAAACAATAGCCCTAAGTAATTCATCCTCCGGCGTCGCTTCCGTTAATTTGGTATTAGGAAAGACGTCCAGATACTGGTCCGTGTTGGTAATCACTACCATAACATCCGTCTCATACCCCTCTGCCTTCAACTTGTCCATCTCAAACGAAAGCACCTTCTGCCCCTTCGATACCCGCTCTCCTTCCTGTACATAGGAAGTAAAATATTTCCCATTCAGCTTTACCGTGTCAATCCCCAGATGGACCAGCACTTCCAAACCATCATTGCTTTTAAACCCAATGGCATGTTTGGATGAGATAAGGGTGGTTACCACCCCGTCTACCGGCGATGTAACGATGCCGCTCTTAGGAACTACTGCGATTCCTTTTCCTAGTACTTCTTCGGCAAAGGTTGCATCCGACACCTGGTCGATAGGCTTTACCATGCCTTTTACCGGCGATGCAATGGAAAGGATACGCTCATTTTCTGGCTTTTCCTCTATATGCTTCCCCCCTGACATCGCATCTTCTTCCAAAATCTTTCCTTTGAAGATAAAGCATATGGCCATGGTGGATACGATTGCTGCCGGAAGACCGATAGCGATTCCCACAAAGCCATCCCCGAAAGTTGCCGGAATCGTCACTAAGGAAGACATCACCATCGCATACTCCGCACCTCCGAAATAGGATGAAATCGCTGCCCCGATGCCGCCGCCAATGCTCGCTGCGATAAACGCTACTTTATATTTCATAACCACCCCATACAGCCCCGGCTCCGTTACCCCCAGGAATCCCGATATGGCAGCGGATAAGGAAATATCCCGCATTTCTTTATTTTTTTTACGTATAATTATATAAATAGCCAACGGAGCTGCTGCCTGCGCCATAGTGCTCATATAATTCATAGCGCCAATGGTTGTATACCCATAGGTAGCTAACTGCTGGGAAACAATGGCGCGCACAGCGTGATGGGTTCCGGTAAATACAGTCACCGGCCGTAAAGCCCCGATCACGAACCCTGCCAGAATCGGAGAAAAATCAATGATGGCCTGCATGCCAAGCGCTATGTATTCCCCTGCATAAAATCCCAATGGCGCAATAAATGCTAATGTTACAGGAACCATTGCGACTAAAGTCAACATAGGCGTAAAAATAATGCTGACGATATCAGGAATCCTCTTTTCCAAAAAGCGGTAAACATAACTCATAATCCATACTGCCAGAATAATGGGCAGGACCGAAGCATTATAATCCAGATATGGAATGGAAATCCCCAGTATTTTAAAACTTTCCACCCCTCCGTTAATCCCTTCGTAAATCGTAGGGTGCATCAGTACGCCCGCCAGCGACAGGGCCATATACGGATTGGTCTTGAAGCGTTTTGCCGCACTCACTGCCAATAGGAACGGGTAGAAATAGAACATACCGTCCGACATAATATTTAGTAAATTAAATACATCGCTGCCCCATTCAATCCAGCCGAATTCCCAGAACATAAACAGGAAGCCTTTTATCATCCCCCCTCCGATCACCGGCGGCAAACTGGGAATTAATATGGAAGAGAGGGTCTCTAAAATTCGCGACACCACGCTCTTTTTCCCTGTTCCTGACCCTTCCGCAGCACCTGCATCTTCTCCGCCCAAATTGGCCATCCCCGCAAGTTCCGCATATATTTTATTTACTTTGTTTCCTACGATAACCTGGAACTGCCCGCCCTGTATCTGTACTCCCAGCACACCTTCCAGGCTTTCTATTTTCTTTCTGTCCGCTTTCCCGTCATCCTTTAAGCTGAAACGCAAACGGGTCACGCAATGGGTACATGATATAATATTTGATTCTTTGCCCACCAGTTCCAATATCTGGGCTGCTATTTCTTTGCTTGTCATTTTCTTGCATCCTCCTTCCGAAATCTAAAGACTCCAGGTATCTTCCTGCACCTGATTTCATGAGCATACTTTTGTCAAATTTGCACCGGAAAACTCCTACCACTAAAAGGCTCAGGCCTGTACATGTTTTTTCCCGGCAATTAACCGGTTGATATGCAGCGTTAAATACAGCATTTCGCTTTCCGATGTATCATGCTCATACCTCTCGTCCACGTAATCCGCAATCATCCGCGCACACTGATGCGCCTTGGGGTACTCCTTTTTTACCAGTTCCAGCAGTTCCTCATTCATGGAATTATCCATTTCAAAGTTAATCTTCCGAATCAGATAATATTTCAAATGCGTGACAAACCTGGTAAAATCCGCGGATTCCTGTACAATTTTCATCTCCAGGAACTGCTCCATTTTTTTCACAATTTCCGCCATCGCCGTTGTCAAATCCACAATATCGTACCCCGCGCTCAGCCCGCCCATGGAATTCACCATATGCATGGCCACGGAAACCGCTTCCCCCTCGGGCAGCTGCTGCCCGGTAACATCCTTTAAAATACCCAACGCTTTCAGCCCTACCCTATATTCCCTTGGGTAAAACTGCTTGATTTCCCAGGAAAGAAAATGGTCAAAAACCATCCCTTCCTTAAAACGCCTGGCCGCAAAACAAAAATGGTCGGCAAGCGTAAACACCAAATTTGTGGGTAACGGGCTTTTCAGTTCCTTTTCCGCCATCCTGACGATTTTCTGGGAAGCGTTTAAGTATTCCATCGGAATCTCCTTTAACAGCTGCACATAATAATCCTCATTGCGGTTTTCTTCCAGCACAAACCGTTCTTCGATAAAATCCACATTCACGGCATCGCCCGGATAAACTTTAAACCCTACCCCTTTCCCCGTAATAATAACCTTCTTTCCCCTGTCATTTACCAGTACCACATTATTATTGATACGCTTTATGACATTCATCTCTTCCTCCATATACATTCATAGCCCCCCGGCCCTTCCCTGCATCCTTTTTCCCTGCAAAGAAGTTCCGGCATTCTATTCTGTTTGCTTGAACTGCACATCCCGCATATAGTTTTTTGCAAGCGCGGTTATCCGGTCCGCTGCTTATAGGAATAAAAAAAACCTAAATAATACCATAAGGTATTATTTAGGTCATGCCGGCATATTCCGTAACAAATCCTCTTTTGCGTTCTGTTCGATTCATTGACTATATTTTAACTAAAAATTTCTGGGTTGTCAACACCTCTTTTGAAAAAGAACTAAAAACCGGCAACAGTCCAGCCCGGGATCTTGCACTTGCTGCAAAGTCCGTACGAGCACTTCTGTTACGATTTTTCTACCTGGGCCACCGCCCCCGCCTGTCCGGCAGCTGCGGAAATGAGGCATGGGGCTCTGTCTGATACCAGTAAGCCACCGTCGCCACATCGTCCTGACGCTCAAAAATCCCGCTGTGGCAGGAGCCAATCTGCTGCAGCGTTACTTTCAGATCCGATTCAAAGCAAATCGGGTCCGGGAGGTGGAAGCGGTACAATCCTCTCATGGGCGGGCAGTCATCGTTGTGGTAATCATTGTGCACTCCCTCATCATGCCTGGAATAAAAAGGATATCCCAGAAACGGGGTACTGTAGGTCTGTTCCACCATTTTTCCCCCGCCTAATGCGGCAAAGCTCCATGCCCCTCCGAAATAGTCTTCCGTTCCCGTTCCGCATATGGTGGGATATTTATCATCCCCATCCAGATAAAACTTTATTTCCCCTTCCCCCCACCAATAGCGCTCCAACGCAGACAATGCAAGAAAAGTACCTACATACTGCCCGCTGCCCCGCACGCCATCCAATATTACATGGTCCTGTCCTAATTCTGTAATTTTGCTCCTGCGCCACTGGGCATGAAAATAAGCCGCCGCTTCGGGCAACTCATCATAAAGGCAGTAATCCACCTGAAAAAAGAAAGATGGGATTGTTTCCTCATTTTGATTCTCTATAGTGATTCTCGCCCCTGTTCGGAATGGCATGGAAAAATAGCAGTTAAATCCATTTCTCGGCAATACCGCCACAGGCATGGAATAAACCGGATAGCTTCTGCCGAAACCACAGCAAAAAAAGTCTCCCAGCGGACATTCCACGGACGGCATCTCCTCCCCATCCCAATACATCCGTAAAACCAAATCCCTGAAAACAAACCGATTCTTTTCGCTAAGCTTATCCGTCACCGTCATCCAGATATGACGGATGACCCCCGTGCCATCTATCCGCGCCAGTTCTTTTATTTCCCCCGGCGCAATGGAAGGTATACAGGGAGAACCTTTCCTGCCCTCGCCCAGCGCACTGGCAGCCATCCCCCCTCCCCCCTTTTCCCCCATAGGGTTTTCCCCGTTAATCGCCCTGCTTCTTCCATGGGATAGCAGGGCAGCCGATGCAATTCCTCCTGTCCATTCAAACATTTTCCCTCTCCTTTCCGCCCAGTGCACTGGTTCGCTTTATATCCTCCGCCAAATATCCTTTTATCAATTTACGCCCCCCAAAAGTTTCATTTCTTTCCACCGCACAGCCCCGCATTCCACGAAAAGCCCTAAGCCCCCATCCTGTATGCCGTAGCATCTGGTAGTCAGCGCCGTGTCATTTACATATATCTGCATAATATTTCCGCTCACCAACAGCTTTATTTCCGCCCTGTTTCCGTATAGATTCATCCTCCTTTCATCGGGATAAAACTGATCCCCATCTATCTGATGATAGCGCTCCATGGCAATCCTGCCGCGATCCGGTTCTATTCGAAGCTGACACCAAGTCTTTAACTCCCTGCCATCCGTATGAATCATAAGCCCTAGTGCCTGCGTCCCTTCTTCCCATTCCACCGAAGCCTCAAACAGCATCGGCCCGTTCAGTTCCCCAATCTGTGCCCATCCGAATCCATTCCTGCACCTGCCTGCCACCTCATTTTCCCCTTCCCAGTCTCCCCTCATGCTATTCGCACGAAGCGGCATCGGCCTTTGAAAGGATTTCCTGATGGATTCCGGCATGGCCGCACCCAGCGTTCTGTCTCCCCTCTGGCAAAGCCTGTGAACTACCACATTTCCGCCCCACATAAACTTCCCGTCATCCCGGCAGTCCTTCCGTATGGACTGCCATCCTACCAGATACCGATCTTTGCCGTCCGTTACCGTTTTGGCTGCATAAAACTCCCTGCCGTCAAACATATCGTCCAAGCCCGGCGTCTCCCAATCCCCTTCAAACCGCTTTGCCATACGATACCTGGTTTCCCACTGCCTGCTATAGGTAGAAAATGTCAAATACCAGTCACTCCCCATCCGGAATGCATCCTGACATTCATGGGTAGGAAAAATCCCTGGGCTGTAAATGATTCTATCATACTTCCAATTAAGGATATCATCGGATATATATAAGGCACTGCATCCGCCCCGCAGCCATGCCCCTCCCTTCTCCTCCGCAGTGATCAGCATACAGAATTTCCCCATTTCTTCATTCCAAAATACATGGGGGTCTCTCCAATGCAGCCCTTTAAAGTGCTCTTCATCCGGGCTAAAGAAGAACTCCCTGTCCTTCTCCCAGACAATCAAATCTTTGCTTACTGCCCGAAGGATGGCCTGCTCATATTTCCCTTCCTCCCCCCGGTTTCCTTCGCAAAAGCCTGTATAGTAAAAATAGAACAGTCCGTCATGATGGCATACGCTCCCCGTTGCCGCATGCCAGTCCTGCTCGTTTGGGCTTCCGTTTTGCAAAACAAGCCTGCACTGGCCATAATGGACAAAATCCTCTGTCTCCACCACATAAATGCAGTATTTATACAGAAAAAACAAAAAAAATTTCCCTTCCCAGTAAAATGGCATAATATCGCCGCACATTTCCCCATGGGGCATGCCCGGATACTGATTTTCCGGTGTGTAAAAAATATAATCATTCCCTTTCATTTATTATATTACCTCATTTCTCCGCTTCTTTTACTCTCCGCACTTCGTTCCTGTTATAATTCTGTCAAAAGGCTCCCCTACAAAATATTGAAACGTTCCCACCGCTTCTCCGTCTGCAGCAAACACTTCCACGCTGGTAACATCCACAACTATGTATAGTTCCCTGGCCGCTTCCCGGCAAAAATACATCCACCTTGTTTCCTGGAAATGGGAATCCTCAAAACCCTCCCCACAGCCGCTTCTGCTCACTGTTATTTTTCCGTATACAAAATCTACGGTAATCTGGAATCTGCCGTTTCTGCTGCAAAAAATTATTTTTCCCGTTTCCCTCTCAGGAGTATAGCGAAAAACGCCAGGGATTTTCTCCGCCGTAACCATTGCATTATCCGGCACAATCTGCTGCCATAATTTCCATTTTTCTTCCGCTTCCTGAGCCGGCTTTTGAATCACCCGATATCCTTCGGAAGTTTTCCGAAGGCTCAATTCCCTGGGAAAGGTCATGCTTCCCCGAAACCCCGCTTCCGGAAGCTTTTCCGCATAACTCCAGCAATTCATCCAACCTTGCTGGATCACCCGCCCCCCTGTTCCGGCATAAGTAGCCGCCGCATAATTATCCCTCCCAAAATCCACATACAGTTCTTCCCCCGCACTATCCTGCTCCATAAAGCCTTCCCCTGTAAAAACTCCTACAAAGTACCGGATTCCCGTCTTCACATAATCCAGCGTATTCTGGCTCACAAACAGAACCCATTTTCTTTTATTCCCATCCCCCCGCCCTTCCTTCAATTCCACAAGATCCGGGCATTCCCATATTTCATCCGGCCTAAGCCCCTGCCCCGGAAATACTTTCCCAGGCATCCAATCCCTTAAATTCCCGGAAGTAAAAAATAAAATTTCTTTCCCCGCCGATACAAGCATCACCCATTTTTCCGTTGGCTGATACCAGAATACTTTCGGATCCCGGAAATCTTTTAATTGCAGATTCAGCACCGGATTGCCCTCATATTTTTTAAAGTTCATCCCCCCATCCAGGCTGTATGCCAAGCTCTGATACTGGATACATGCCCCTCCCTGTTCCAGATGATGGGTGAACACTGCCACAAGGGGAGGATTATCATCCGTTCCAAACCCGCTCGTATTTTTCTCATCATACACCATACAGCCTGAAAATATAGTTCCCAATCCATCCGGGCACAAAGCCACAGGCAGCTCCTCCCACTCCATAAAATCCTTCGTCCTGGCATGCCCCCAATGCATATCCCCATGAGTTACACCATAGGGATAGTGCTGATAAAACAAATGATAATATCCCCCGTATAAGATTAAGCCATTCGGGTCATTTATCCACCCGGTTTTACTTGTAAAATGAAAAACAGGGCGGTGGCTTCTATATAATTCCTTTAATCTTTCTTTATCCATAATCCTTATCCTTTCACCGCCCCAGCAACTACGCCTTCAATAATATACTTCTGCAAAAGCAAATATAATACGAGAACCGGAATAATCATCAGCACCAAAGCCGCCAGCAGCAGCCCCAGGTCTGAGGAAAATGCGCCGTAAAATACCCTGGCCGCCACAGGAAGGGTATGAAGCCTGCCATCCCCCAGGATCAGGCTGGGCAGCAAATAATCATTCCACAAATTCAAAGTATTAATAATTACCGTTGTCGCCACAATGGGCTTCAGCAACGGCAGCACCACCTGGAAAAAAGTTCGGTATCTCCCACACCCGTCCAGTGCCGCCGATTCCTCCATTTCCAGCGGCACAGTTCCTTTAACTGCCCCGTAGAATAAAAAGGTGCTCATCCCCACGCCAAATCCTACATGCATGAAAATCAGTGTGATACGATGATTCAATATTCCAAAAATTCCACCATATATGGAAACCAGCGGAATCATAAGCACCTGAAAGGGGATGGCAAGAGACAAAATCATCAATGTAAAAAACACTCTGCAAATCAACCATTTTTCCCGGGCCATAATATAAGATGCCATGGCTGAAAATAAAATAATCAATGCCATACTGATTCCTGTCACCAAAAGAGAATTCCAGGATGCACGGAAAAAATTCATTTTTTCCATCGCATCAGGAAAATTGCTTAAAATAAACCCCCGTTCCCCAACTAGGGAAAGGGGATTTTTGATAACATCCACCTTTTCCTTAAAAGCATTGATCAGAACCATAAAAAAAGGAAAGATATAAATTGCAAGAAGCACTATAAGAATGCCATGCTTTACTGTATTTCCCATCTTTTTCGCCGCCATTATGCCTCCACCTCATTTCTCTTTCCAATCAGCACCTGAATAATGGATACCGCCGCACAGACTAAAAACAGCATAACCGCCTCCGTCTGACCCAACCCATAATTTTTGGATACAAAAGCCTTTTGGTATACATACATGGATGCCATCTGCGTACTCCCAAAAGGCCCTCCGTCGGTAAGGGATAAATTCAAGTCATAAGTCATAAAGCATCTGGTAATGGAAAGAAACAGGCAAATTACAAAAGAGGACACCATCTGGGGCAATATCACATGGCACAGCAGCTGCTTTTTCCCACATCCGTCAATAACGCCCGCCTCTGTCAGTTCTTTCGGCACACTTGTCAGCCCTGCTATATAAATCAACATCATAAATCCCGAATTCTGCCATACGGATACGATGACTAAGGCCGCCATAGCCTTTACCGGGTCCGAAAGCCATGATGAGGACAGAAAACCAATGTTCAAATTTTGCCCTGCCGTAACCATAGCCCTGGCAAAAATAAACTGCCAGATATACCCCAGCACCAGACCTCCTATCAGGTTCGGCGTAAAAAAACCAGCACGGAAGAAATTTTGCCCTTTTACACCGCTGGTCACAAGATAGGCCAGCACAAACGCCATGAAATTAATTAAAATGACCGAAACGGCCGAATATGCCACCGTCAGCACCAAAGAATGCCAGAACGGCCCATCCCGGAAAATCGCTTTATAATTTTCAACCCCCACAAAAACCTTCTCTGCCGATATTCCATTCCAGTCCGTCAACGTCAAATACATACCGTAAATAAAGGGAATCAGCATAACCAGAACAAAACATATGGCCGCCGGACCTGCAAATCCGGTAAACCATAACGTTTTGTACAACATATTTTCCTTTTTTTTCATTTCCAATCTCCAATTTCTGTTGGCTCATCACAAGTTTTGGTGCGATATTCAATAAGGCTCCGAATGCTTCCGGCAGCGCTTTTAGCATCCGAAGCCGTCATTATATGATTACTCCAGCCCCTGCCAGTACCCTTCTATCTCGCCGGCCAGTTCTGCCCTGTCGATATTGCCGCTAAAATATTTCTGCATCATGGCGCCTACCTGTGTACCATGGTCGCCCGGAATCGTCTGATACCAGAATTCCGTTGCATTCTTCCTGATGAACTCCTGAGCCGAAACGCTGATAGGTGCGGATACCTTTTTATCAATATTGGCAAATGCCGGGATAATGCTGCAGTCATCCACCATGAAACTCCATCCAGCTTCATCATATACCAACCAGTTCAGGAAGTCTTTTGCCGCCTGCTGCTGCTCTGGCGTCGCATACTTCTGGTCTACAACGAGCGTCTTGCTAGCCCCAGAAATCAGGCAATCATTTGCCCCATCGGAACCGTCTTTCTGCGGAAGCGGCATAATCCCGATTTTATCCGTCTTATCATACACTTCCGTCACCCAGCTGCCATTGTACCAGAAGGCTACATCCCCTTCCGCAAAATAAGCATTGTTCATATCATAATCCGCCGCCAACGGGTCAGCACCGTTGATATTATATTTTGCCAACATGTCAAAGCTATCCATCAGGGAATTGAAACGTTCATTTTCCATTAACTTTGTTTCCCCGCTCTTTAAGGAATCTACAAAAGCCTGGGAACCTTCCGCAGAATTTCCCTGTTGATTATAAAGCTGCCCAAAGAAGTGGTTTGCCAATGACCAGTCCTCTTTATTTATGGCAACCGGTTTTTCCATCCCCCCTGCTGCCAGTTCATCCAGCAAAGCCTGGAATTTCTCCGGGGTGTTGTACTCTTCCCATACAAATTCTTTTCCAATCACATCCTCAATAGCCTGCGCATTATACAAAAGCCCTACCGATTCGATAAGCATTGGGAAGCTGTACACTTTGCCGTCAATGGACACGCCATATACATCCCCGCCATCCTTTATCCAGTCTTCACCGCTTAGATCGAGCAGATATTCCTGAAAATCGTATACATCCGGCCTGTCCACCATCATAATGGTGTAAGGGTTTCCGGAAGCATACCTTTCCGCCAGATGTGTGCCTACCACATCGCTTGTGAATGCCACTTCTATCGTTACCCCTGTTTGTTCTTTATAGGTTTTTGCCATTTCTTCAAACTGTTCCACCAATTCCGATTTTGTATTCAACAGTGTAATGGCAACTTCTCCGCCTTCGATTTCCGCCGCACTTCCCTCTTCATCTCCTGCAGCCTCTTCCCCTCCATCGGACGTATCTCCTGCATTTGCTTCTGCACTTTCTTCCTTGGCGCTTTCCGTTTCTGCCCCGCTGCTGTTCCCGCAGCCTGCCAAAAGTGCTGCCGCCATTACTAAAGCCATTCCCAAATAACTTTTCCTTTTCATTTCTTCTCCTTTCATTTTAACATTTGTTAAATTCTTATTTGTATATTTTTTGCTTTTGTCTACATGCTACACTTTTATTTTTACACCTTTTTAAATTATTTGTCAATAATATGCGAAAAATATATTATATATTGTTAAATATTAACAGTTTTAGTAATCGTTTTTTGTTAAATTAAACTTTTAAAACGTTAAATTGTATACAAATATGTGCCGTTTTAATTTTTACATTTGATTATTTCGTATTGATTTTTCCGTATATTCCTTTATAATAAAATAGAATGAAGGCGTCTTATGACGCAGTTTTCTATGGACACCTATACAGACACAGCAGCCGGCTCACTGCTCACGGAATCCATTATTGTACGTCAAGGGGGAAAATATGGCAAAAGACAAAGTTACCATACAAGACATTGCGGATGCACTGCATCTGTCACGCACCACTGTATCAAAGGCATTAAACGGGGCTCCGAATATGCCTGCAAAAACCATATCTGCCGTATGGAATAAAGCCAAAGAAATGAATTATAAACAGTTTGCTTATTTACAGCCACAAAATATATCCGGGAACACGGTTCCCCCAAAAAAGGGAGGAACTTTTGCCCTTCTAGCCAATTTTATCCCGGAGCATTTCCATATAGCGTCCGCCATCATGGCCAGCCTGGAATCCGAAATCAGTTCATACGGCTATTCCCTCACCATTCACATGATCAATACTGGTGATATCCGTTCCTTGCAGCTGCCTTTGAATTTCAAGTTAGAACAAGTGGATGCTATTTTAGGAATTGAAATTTTTGATAAAGAATACTCTAAAATGTTGTGCGCATTGGGGAAGCCTGTACTGTTTTTCGACTCCTTTTGCCATTCCGCTGCAGAACCTTTATCCGCTAATATTCTGCTAATGGAAAGCAAAAACAGCATTTTCCGCATGCTGCACCACGTACTCTCCCATGAAAATGTAAAGCGGATAGGATTTATCGGCGATTACATGCACTGCATCAGTTTTCATGAACGCTATGAAGGCTACTGCAATGCATTAAAATTCCACAATCTGCCTTACGAAGAATGTTATTGCATCACTCAGAACGATTTGTTGTTCCAGGCTCCGGATTTCCTGAAAATAGAACTGGGCAAAATGCAGAGCCTTCCTGATATGTTTTGCTGTGCCAATGACCTCCTGGCTTGGAGAACCATATCCGCCCTGCGTTCCTTAGGCAAAAAAGTACCGCAGGATATTTTAATCTGCGGATTTGACGATACCCTGATATTAAATTCCCTGGACTCCGAACTGACTACCGTAACCACCCCCAGCCGGGAAATGGGAATTGCCGCTGCCCATATCCTTTTAAACCGTGTGGAAAACCCTTCCCTCGCCCCTATGACCGCCTATCTGAATTCTACCGTACAGATACGCTCTTCCACTCATAAGGAACAAAGGGTATGAGTTTATAGCCGCACAATCGAGTAGGGAAGATTTTCTCCCTACTCTCGCGCTAATACGCCTCCCTTAACACTTCCACTGCCTCTTCATCGCTTTTCCCCGCAAGGCTGTTCACATCCATCCAGCAAAAAGCCTCTACCCTTTTGCTGCATCCCATATTTCCATAATAAGTCTCCGGAAAATTCTCAAATTCTTCTTCCGTAAGCATATTCCCGTTGCAATCCTCGCTCACCACCTGTATGACTGAGCCGTTTTCTTCATAAACCGTGGTCTGGCTCGCCAGGGGCGTTTCCAAAATAAAATCATTCTGCATGCAGAGGGAACTAACCCGCCGCATATAAGTATCCGGAGCCAATTTGATATCATCGTAAACAATATAGTAATCCCTCATTCCTCCGGCGGAAAATATTTGATATACTGTCATTTCATCCTCTATAATATCGGGCTGGGAATCGCCTTCCGTAAAAGAGGTCTCCAGTTCATTTAAATTCCCATCCCTGTCCAACTCATAAAACCTGCTATAAGTATAATTCCCTGTTCCCCCTTGATTGGCAACGATGACTACCAGCTGCCCGTCATAATCCAAGTCCCTAATCGTGAAACAGTATCTGTCATCGGCATAATCCACATCCTCCATCCACTTATCCCTGCAGGCCGCAAGCAAGGCCAGCTGCTGTTCTGTATCCCAGAAGCCATTAAGGCTGTTCACATAATCCATATAGGAAACCCATGTACCGGTTATATCGGATATTTTATCCGTATACCGCTGGGCAGATAAATATTCTTCCAGAAATTGATCTCTGTAAAAAGATGGCCCCGACTCTGACTTTTCCTCCAGACGGTAACTCTCCATATCCGGGTAATCCATATAGAACATATTGTCCGGATTTTCCTGTAAAAAAATTTCCGCCTCGTTCCATGTATCCCCACCATTTTGGTAGCTGGCCAGGACAATCACATCCTTTTTCCCGTCTCCGTTATAATCCGTAAAGGATACTGCGCTCACCTCCACGAATTCATCCGATTTTTGTGCGGCCTTCTCCGGGAAAGTATAAACCTTTTCCCCGCCTTTTAATAGAAAAAAACTGGGTTCTCCCGTTCCGTTCTCAGGCGATGCCGACACGAACATTGCCCTCCCCCATCCATCCAGTTCCACTTCAAAACTCTGTTCTTCTATCATGTTTTCCGGCCATCCTTTGCTTCCGGAAGCCCTTCCCGAAAGTTCCGCATCCTGTCCTTCCCCTTCTGTCTGCCCTTCCCCTGATACATCTTCCTTCCCTAATGCCTGCCCCTCCCCGGAATTTTCTTCAATGTCCTGTTCTCTTTCATCCTGTTTCTCTTCTGCTCCGCCCCATGCGCACCCGCTTAGCACGCATCCTGATACCAGAGCCAATACGAGAAACTTCATCCTTGCTTTTGCCTTCATCCATACTCTTATCTTCATTCCTATAACCGTATTCCTTCCTCAGCCTGCGAACCCCCATCTCAAACACGGATTCATAGCTAAACTGTTACTAAAAACCAGGATATGCCTTCTACACAAAAATAGCATTTCTCCCCCTCTTCTCACATAAAATAATTAGGGCCTCAAAATCCCTGCCTGCGAAATGCGTTCGGCAGTTTGCACAAAAAAGCTGTGCGCATTCCATAAAAGCATCATCGACAAGGAGAGCGCGTATGTTCCAAAACTTTTTTTATCCCCCTGACCTGAAAATTGCAATTGCCGGCCGGCGCAAAGATACTGAAAACTATGAAAAAGCTTTACAGGAAATGAGGGTATCTTTTACCGTCACGATGGATTCCGGTTGCCTTTCCGATTTCCATGGCCTCCTGCTGCCCGGCGGCGGAGATATTACGCCTGCATTTTTCGGCCAGAAAAACCATGGCTCCAAAAATATCGATACGGAACTGGATATCATACAGCTGCAGTCCCTGGAGCATTTTGTAAAATGGAAAAAGCCCGTACTGGGCATCTGTAAGGGAATGCAGATTATCAATGTTTTTTTCGGGGGAGACATCCTGCAGCATATCCCGGAATCCCCCAGGCATGCCTGGGATGGGAATGATAAAATACATCCCACTTTGATACGGCCTGATTCCTTTCTTGCAAAACTCTATGGCAGCCATATGATTACCAACAGCGCCCATCATCAGTCTATAGGCAAACCAGGGAGGGGACTTCATATCATTCAGCATGCAGATGACGGCGTTCCCGAAGGGATTGCCCATACAAGCCTGCCCATCCTCGGGGTGCAATGGCATCCGGAAAGGCAGTTTGCCAATTTCCGTTCTGTCCATTCCCCGGCCAAAACAGATTTACCCACTGCTGAACCCGCCGATGGGAAAATACTGTTTTCCTACTTTTTATCCTTATGTTCCCCGCCCTTGCTATAAGCCCTTTTTATGCCGTCCCCGCTTCCCTTCTTCCGGCTTCGCTTTCCTCTCCAACTTCGCCTTCCTATCCTCCTTCTTCATCCTTCCTTCTTCCGTCTTTTCCTGCCACCCTTCTTTTATCCCTTCTTTGGCACGCTCACCGGCCAGTTCGAACAGCGAAATGACTATTTTCTTTATCATGGCTGCCGTCTCCCCATCCAGCCCCTTAAAGGCAGTTATGACAGCCGTCATGCTTTTCCTCCAGTCGGCAGTAAAATCCATCAACGTTTCCGCCTGGGAAGCGGAGACCACCTCATATAATGCATCCACAAAGGTATGAATCTGTTTTTCATCCATGGACAAAATCCATTCATTCAATGTCTCGTCCATGAACTTCCTTCTTTTATATATATCCTTTGCCCGCACAAATTCATCTTCCCTCACCAGCCATGTATAAGGGTCATGCTGCAGCAGCCCAAAGGATTTGCTCTCCACCACCATATACCCCGCTGCATGGGATTCCAAGAGCATTCCCACCAAAGAAGAATGGGGGATAATTTTGATGACCCGCCTGGCAATTTTCTCATAATTCCCCTTTTCCCTTATTTCCGGCCTAAAACCCGGGCCGTCATGGCTGTATATCTTCCCGATTCTCTCCTGCACGTCCTCTCTGCAGTTCATCGCCGCATATACGGCGAAGTTTCCCCCTTTAGAATGCCCTCCAATATAAAAAGGGGAGGCGAAAGTCTCCGCTGCCTGCTCTAAATACTTCACACTTCTAATCTGTCCGATAACCGGTTCCGAAAATGCCAGGTTAAAATCTTCCTTCCACCCCACAATCGTCTCGTCCGTTCCCCGGTAGGCGATGTAGACAGATCCATCTTCTAAGAAAAATGTCACCGCCGAAAACTGCGTTTCCTGCCGGGGCTCAATAATATTTATATAATAATTCATGCGCAGGGTAGAAAAACGGGCGCTCTTTAGCATCCCGTCATACAATTTTGTGTTTTTTTCCCTATATCTTTCATCGGCAAAAAGTTTATCCTTATCCTGATGGCTATTCAGATAGCCCATGGAAACAGCCGGTGCATTTTCCCCGATGCCCGGCACAATCCCATCGAATTTTAAATAGGCAAACTGGCACAGTACCAAGCTGTCCACTTCATTTAACGGTTTTTCCGAGAACGTATAATCGCCATATTCCTTTAAATAATCTAATATTGTTCCCATTGCGCCCTTCTTCCTTCACCCAGAACTCATAAACCCTCTTCTTTTTCCGAAACCCTATCACCGTTCCAGCCGTTCTCCCTATCTCTCCAGGTTCAGAACCTTGCTTCCAAATGCCCGATATTTTTAATCAAAACCGAAACCGTTCCGTCCGGGTTCGTAATAAATTCCACGCTCCCTGGATTTTTATACTGCTCCATAGGGATTTTTATTTCGATTCCCGTATCCGTAAGCAGATGCTGTTTTTGATATTTCCTCGTTGTAGTCTCGCTCTGGGGAAGGATTTCTTCCTTCACCAAATCATATTTTTCCATTTTGTCCTGAAACGCTACCTTTAATTCCGGTTTTTCCTCGAAAATGCGTTCTGCCAGTTCTTCCACCACGAAACCGCCCTTTTCTTCCAGTTCCTCCTGCATGATGCTTTTCGCCTTCATCTGCGCCTCATATTGGCTCAGTTCGTCATAGCCCTCCTTCTGTACCGCCTCCACCGCCTTTGTTACAATGGAAAGTTTGGACTTATGGGACATATGGCTGGAGCATTTCAAAAACAGGTAGGAAAAATAATTGGTTTTCTCCCCGTTAATTTCATACTTCTTCTCCACCACCTGGACCGTCAAATCATCCAGGCATATAATTGCCGCTTCGCTCAGCTTCTGGGATTCCGGCGGCAGAATAGACTTATGGCGTATAATTTCATTGGTATTTTTCCCCTCTTCTAGGGACAATGTCCTATGGGTATACAACGATTTGTAGTTCATCTTAAGAAGCCCCAGATACTCCCCATCTCCGTATTTAAAGCGCACTACAATCAAATCCGCCGGGGGGATATCAATATTGCTGTTCATGATGCTATAGAGGAAGTCCGCCATGTCCTTACTGATATCCACAAAAAAATCATCGGAGTACTGCTCCAGCATCCTATAAACCTCCGATTCCTGTTTATAAAACTCACAGCTTTTCCCATCGTCCCCGGAGGATATTTTCGAAATATGTTCCTTTAAAAAGTCGGAAAATTCAGAGCCAAAATCCAGTTCCTCATCCGACAGTACCGGCATCCCTATCGTGGAATCCAGTATATGTACAATCGCTTTTTTTATCCTAATCTCTTCTTTTACCATATTCTATATTCCAGTTCCGCATATTCCCCCTGCAGTGCCGCCCGGCAGAGCAATTTCCGGCCGCTTTGCGTCCTGAAATTCTCTGGGCACTTCCTGGGCAATATGCTGTTTTCCAGTTCCGCATATCCCCCCTGCAGTGCCGCCCGGCAGAGCAATTTCCGGCCGCTTTGCGTCCTGAAATTCTCTGGGCACTTCCTGGGCAATATGCTGTTTTCCAGTTCCGCATATCCCCCCTGCAGTGCCGTCTGGCAGAGCAATTTCCGGCCGCTTCGCGTCCTGCAATTCTCTGGGCACTTCCTGGGCAATATGCTGTTTTCCAGTTCCGCATATTCCCCCTGCAGTGCCGCCCGGCAGAGCAATTTCCGGCCGCTTCGCGTCCTGCAATTCTCCGGGCACTTCCTGGGCAATATGCTGTTTTTTTAGTTATAGTTATATTAACGTCTCCATGTTCTGGGCGAGAAAAGTACCAGCATAGGCATCAGTTCCAGGCGGCCGGCCAGCATGTCGAACATCAGGACCAGTTTTGAGAAACCGGAAAATGCCGAGTAATTCCCTGCCGGCCCTACCATGTTAAAGCCCGGCCCTACGTTGTTGAAGGTAGTGGCCACCGCCGTGATGTTGGTTACGAAATCAAACTCGTTTAGGGAAACCAGTACAAAAGACCCAAGCAATATCATTACATAAATCATCGTATACACCTGGATGGACTTAATCACCCCGTCTTCCACAATGCGCCCGTCCATATGGATTTTCTTGATACTTCTCGGATGAATCACCGAAAATATCTCATTTTTTATGGAACGCAGCAATACAATCAGACGGGATACTTTAAACCCTCCCCCCGTGCTGCCCGCGCAGGCCCCCAGCAAAGTGAGCAGGAAAATAATCGCCCTGGAGAATTCCGGCCATACGTTGTAGTCCAGTGTGGCAAACCCTGTTGTAGTCATTACCGATACTACCTGAAACAGGGAGTGGTGAAATGCCTGGAAACCATCTTCAAAAAAGCCCCTTACATTAATAGAAATCAGCAATGCCGCCACAAAGACAATCCCGAGATAATATCTTAGTTCCTCGCTGCCGAAAGCTTCCCTGGGTTTCCTGATTAACAGCAAATAAAATATCTGAAAATTAATTCCGCACAATAACATAAAAATGATAAATATAGTCTGAACCGTTGTGGAATAGCTTCCGATGCTGGAATTTAACAGCCCAAACCCACCCGTTCCCGTGGTGGAAAAGGATAGTGTGGAGGCCTCATACAAATTCAGCCCGGCAAACATCAGGGATATGATTTCCACCACAGTAATCATCAGGTATATTCCATACAATATCATAGCCGTGTTTTTGATTTTAGGAACTAATTTGCCTACACTGGGGCCCGGGCTCTCCGCTTTCATCAGATGCATGTTATAGCTTCCCGACAAAGGCAGTACCGCCAAAATCAGTACCAGAACCCCCATTCCTCCAATCCAGTGGGTAAAGCACCGCCAGAACTGGATACATCTGGACAATCCTTCCACATCGGTCAATATAGTCGCCCCTGTAGTGGTCAGGCCAGATATGGTTTCGAACAGCGCATCCGTATAGGTCGGAAATTCCCCGCTAAGGTAAAAAGGAAGCGCCCCAATCAAACTTAATATAATCCAGCTTAGGGAAACTGTGACAAACCCTTCTTTCGCATAAAATACATTGCTTTTTGGCTTGAACCTTCTCCCTGCCAGACTGACTGCCAGGCAGCCGGCAATCACATATAGAAAACAAAAAGCACTGCTTTCCCTGTAAATCAGTCCTACTATAAAAGGCAACGCCATAAACAACGCCGCAAATTCCAAAACTCTGCACAAAATATAACGAATTACCGAATAATTCATTTCTCCGCCCTCCATGCTGCCGCATCATACTAAACATGATGCCTTTCTAACCCTTCAATATATCCTTGATATCATGCAGCCCTGTGGTGGTGGTGACAATGACCACCGTATCCCCCACTGAGATTTTGCTCTGGCCGCCGGGCGTTATGATATTTCCTTTATGGTTAATGCAGCAAATAAGAATATTCGGCTTCAGGTTCAGTTCCAGCAAGGGGATTCCCACTACCGGCGAGTCCTCCTTCACAATAAATTCCAAAGCCTCCACCCGGTCATTATTCATACGGTAAAGCGTCTCTATATTGCTCCCTATGGAATTATGCAAAGCCCTGACATGCTTCACAATGGATTCCGCTGTAATATACTTGGGATAAATAATACTGCCCAGTTCCATCCCTCCGATTAATTCGTCATAAGAAATCCTATGTACTTTTGTAATCAGCTTCGCCTTGGAAATACTTTTTACATAAAGGGAAAGCATGATATTTTCTTCATCAAAATTAGTAAGCGCCACAAAGGATTCTGCCTGGGGCAGCCCTTCTTCCATCAACAAGTCCTTGTCCGTACCATCCCCATAAATTAACGTGGCCTGGGGCAGCAATTCGCTTAACTCCTCACACCTGACCCTGTCCTTTTCCACTATTTTGACCGATATGCCGATAGAAATTAACTGTTTTGCCAAATAATATGCAGTTTCTCCTCCACCGACGATAAAAGCATTCTTTGCCCGGGCTCTGGGCACGCCCAGCTTTTTGAAAAACAACATACCATTCTTCACCGTACCTACTACAGAAATTTCATCCTTCGCCCGCAGAATAAAATTCCCGTCAGGAATATACACATCTTCCCCCCGTTCCACCGTACAAACCAGAACATCACATTTTAATTTTGAAGAAATATTTTTCAACGCCTGGTCGCACAGGACAGACCCTTCTTCAATTCGGTATTTCACCAGTTCTACGCGCCCCTTGGCAAAAGTATCGATTTTTATCGCGGAAGGGAATTTCAATATCCTGGCTATTTCCATTGCCGCCGCATCCTCCGGGTTAATGACCATAGAAAGCCCCAGTTCCTCTTTGATAAAACTGATTTCCCTGCTGTATACAGGATTCCTCACCCTGGCTATCGTGTGGCAGCCGCCCGCTTTCTTGGCAATCAGACAGCATAGTAAATTTAATTCATCCGAATCAGTTACTGCTATCATCAAATCTGCCTCTTCAATTCCTGCCTCCTTTTGTATGGAATAGCCCGCCCCATTTCCTACATAGCCCATCACATCGTAGTTAATGGTTATATTTTTTATAGCCTCGCTTTTCGTATCAATAACCGTAATGTTATGCCCTTCTTTGCTTAACTTTTCTACAATCGTAGAACCCACATTTCCACAGCCCACAATGATAATATGCATATCTATGACCATGCCCTTTCTTTGAATCTGCAAATGCTCAATATTTTTCTGGATAATCGGTTCCCGTTTCGCTCCGCATCTGATACACATACATCTCCGGTTCTTTTTTCATTTTCAGCAATGTATCGAAAGCCCTCAGGACCATTTTACTGCCATTATGCTTCATCCCGTATTGCCCTCTGTCCATCTCCGCCTTAAAATGGTCAATTTGCCATACCATAATATCCACTACCGTATAGCCTTCCACCTTCACTTTACAGGAAAATTCCCCTTTTTCCGCATAATCAAGAAACTCTTCCCCTATTTCCGGGCAAGTCAAAAGCCCGGCTGCCAGCTCCTGAAGAAACACTTCGCCTTCCCCTGCCGCATTACCGAACTCGTCCACAATCCTTATAATTTTTTGTTCATCCAGAGCATCCATATCCATATTCCTCTATATATACTCCCGCCAGGACTCTGCCATCAGACACATATATTTTGAAACCAGCTGCCTGGCCAAATCTTTTCCCTCTAACATAATATCAAATGGAAACATATATTACAAGTCACTCTTATATATTAGAATTAAGAAAGTGCAAATAATGGTACGCTGCATTGAAAATAATATCTTATGCCAACGATTTTCTCTGGAACTGCCCCCTCCTGTTTTTGTTGATGGGAACCCATCTTTTTTTCACATTGAAACTGCACATCCCCCAACGCCATATAGGGAAAGCCTTGCGGATGTCCGTTACCAATGAAAAAAAGGGGGAATACGACTCCAACCCCTCCCAAAACCTCTCCGCCTTCGGCGCCCTGGCAACTACCCTAGCCGCCACTTTGGGTACCGGCAATATTATCGGCGTTTCCACTGCCGTTGCCTTGGGCGGCCCCGGCGCCGTTTTCTGGTGCTGGCTCACCGGCTTGCTTGGTATGGCAACCTCCTATGCCGAGTGCTATTTAAGCGTGTTATATAAAGAAAAAAATTCCGAAGGGCTTTTTGTCGGCGGCCCTATGTATGTCCTGAAAAATGGCCTCCGCTGCAAAACTCTGGCGAAATTTTATGCTTTTTGCACCATATGCGCTGCTTTCGGGGTAGGCTGCACCACCCAGGCCAATTCCCTCACCCAGACCACCTCTTCCACCTGGGGGCTCTCCCCCCACCTGGTGGGTATTGCTGCCGCCTTTGCCACAGGGCTGGTCATCCTAGGCGGCATACGCTCCATCGGCAGCATTTGTACAAAAATAGTTCCCCTGCTGGGTATCCTCTATATCGCCGGCTGTTTCGTCCTTCTTATTTTAAACGGTGATTTCCTTATGCAGGCAATTTTCGTCATTTTAGAACATGCCCTCCTTCCCCGCGCCGTCCTTGGCGGCATCGCCGGCTATTCCCTGAAGCAGGCCGCCCGATATGGCATCGCCCGGGGCTTGTTCACCAACGAAGCCGGCATCGGCACTTCCGCCATCCCTGCCGCAGCATCGGGCACCAATATCCCTTCCAGACAGGCCTTTGTGTCCATGACCGCCGTTTTCTGGGATACTGTAGTCATGTGCCTCCTCTCGGGCCTGGTCATCGTCACCAATATGCTAAAACATCCGGATTCCCTGGCCGGTGTCAACGAAACCGGGCTGGCAGATGCAGCCTTTGCCTATCTGCCACTCGGCGGCAGGCAGTTCCTTTCCTTTGCCCTGGCCGCTTTTGCCATCACCACCCTGATCGGCTGGTCTTATTTTGGAGAAAAAGCCTTCGCTTACTTATGGGGAGAAAAAAACATCGGCGTTTACAAGCTGCTCTATATCGTTATGATATACATCGGCGCCGTCATCCCTTTAAATGTAGTATGGGAATGCACGGATTTTATCAATGCCTTAATGATTTTCCCCAACGTACTCTCCCTCTTCCTGCTCCAGGACAAAGTCAAAGCCCCCGCCGCAAGCAGCGGGGCATCAGGCTTGAAACGCCCCAAGGGGCGGGGTATTTGACCCCCCGCCAAGGATAAAAAAGAATTGGCCCGGCGGCCAATTCCAAAGAATGCTTCGCATTCTTTCTTGTCCACAAGCAGATTCCTCATGCAGCCCGTCAAGGGTTGGGCAGCCGATATTTCCCCCGGAATTCTTCCACTGCCCGCCCGAATTCCGGATGCTCCGCCCCCTTTAAAGAATCCAGATATTCATGGGTTCCCAATTCATCCTCTCCTATTTCCAACAGGCTTACTGCGATGTTGGAGCAATGATCTGCCACCCGTTCCAAATCTGTAGTAATATCTGCCAGGATAAAGCCCATTTCAATGGTACATTCACCCTTCCGCAGCCGCTTAATGTGTCTTTTCTTCATTTCCGCGTTCAGCAAATCAATGACTTCCTCCAAAGGTTCCACCTTCTTTGCCAAAACCATATTCCCCTCCTGGAATACCCGAAAAGATATATCCACGATTTCCTCCACCGCATCCGTAAACACCCCCAGTTCCGCCAATGCTTCCTTGGAAAAGCGAAGCCCCTTTCTCTCCAATTCCCGCGCTGCTTCCTGAATGTTTAAGGCATGGTCTGAAATCCTCTCAAAATCCCCGATATCATGAAGCAGCAAGGTCAGCGTATGGCTGTCTTTACCCGACAAATCCCTGCTGCCCAGTTTTACCAGATAAGTGCCCAGCTGATCCTCGTAGCTATCCACTGTGCCCTCCAATTTTGCCACTTTCACAGCCCTCTCTTCTTCATAATGATCAATCAGGGAGATGGCCAGGGCAAGGGCCTCTTTAGCACTTTCCGCCATATCTTTCGCCGCTGTTCGGCACTGTTCCAGGGCCAGGCCCGGCGCAGCCAGGAAACGGGCATCCAAAGCAGGTACCGCCCTGTCATCCGCCCTTTTTTCCACCGCCCCATTCTCTTTATCTTTGATTGTCAGACAAGCCAGTTTTTCCAGCCCTGCCGAAAACGGAAGAAGGATTACCGTTGCAAAAATATTAAAGAACGAGTGCACTACCGCTATACCCGCCGTATTCGCCCCCTCTTCCAGAAACTGAAACCGAACTGCTGCATTTATCCCATAAAATACAAGCATGAAAATACCCGTACCAATCAGGTTAAAGTACAGATGTACCAGCGCTGCCCGCCTTGCGTTCCTGTTGGCTCCAATCCCTGAAAGCAGCGCAGTTACGCAAGTGCCGATATTTTGCCCCATAATGATGGGAATCGCCGCCCCATAGGACACCGCCCCTGTAGCACACAATGCCTGGAGGATTCCCACCGATGCAGAAGAAGACTGTATCACCGCCGTAAGCACCATTCCTGCCAATACCCCCAGCAGCGGATTGGAAAATGCCGTTAAAATACCAGTAAATTCCGGTACATCCGCCAGCGGCTTCACCGCCCCCGACATAGCATCCATTCCGGCCATCAACACGGCAAAACCAATCAAAATCATGCCTACATTTTTTAACTTTTCCTTCTTGGAAAACATCAAAAAGCCAACCCCTACTGCCGCCAGCACCGGCGAAAAGGAAGAGGGCTTTAACAGGCGTATAAAAAAGTTATCACTTTCAAGCCCCGCAAGGCTTAAAATCCAGGAAGTGACCGTTGTTCCCACATTTGCTCCCATAATTATCCCGACTACCTGAGATAGTTTCATAAGCCCCGAATTTACGAATCCTACCACCATAACCGTAGTAGCCGAAGACGACTGTATCATGGCCGTAACCCCAGCCCCGAGCAAAACCGCTTTCCACCTGCTGCTTGTCAGCTTTCCCAATAACATTTCCAGCCTCCCGCCGGATGCCTTGGACAGCCCGTTCCCCATCACTTCCATCCCATACAGAAAAAAAGCCAGCCCGCCTATCATAGTAAGAATCCCAAAAAAATCCATTACGCCCTCACCTTCTGCCGGCTTTGCATAAAACCGGCCAATTCCATTCTTCATTATCTGTCTTTTTGATAAATATCTTCATATTCGGATATCTGTTCATAACAATTCAGATACCTTCGCTGTTACCTTTATTCTTCCATATTTTCCATGTTACAATACCTACGTAAAATCAAAAGCAGAAGAATGTAAAATTTATGTAAATCTCCGTAGCCATTTGGCTTTGCCCTTTGGCTTTGCCCTCATAGTTACGGCAAAAGGGCCGGATTCCTTGTCGCATTTACATATTGGCACGGACTTTGCAGCAAGTGCAAAGTCCTGGGATGAACTGTTACCAAAAATCATCCTAATATTTCCATCTTCTATATAAAAAAAACAGGATATATGATATAATGAATTATTCAATATAAAAGGAGGGTTATTTTATGGAAACAAAAATGCAGAAAATCCTTGCTAAGGCAGACCGGAGAATTGCGATGAAGGTATACACTGGGCACTTCGTTACCCCTCACTCCCACATCACGCGCTACCTGGATATGACTACATTGAAAACAAGGGCTTCAGAGGCCTCAGCTGTAGCAGAAACATTGGCACAAAGATACAGCATGCACACTATCGTGGATACCATCGTATGTCTGGACAACACAGAAGTCATCGGTGCATATCTTGCAGACGAACTTACAAAGACAGGCATTATATCCATGAATGCCCATCAGACGATTTATGTTATCAAACCGGAAATCATCAGCGGCCAGATTGTATTCCGCGATAATTATAAACCTATGCTTGAAAAGAAAAATGTTTTTATCCTGATGGGAACTGCATCCACCGGGGAATCTTTGGAAAACTGTTATCACAGCGTCCTCTTCCACGGCGGAAAAGTAGCGGGCATTTCTGCTGTTTTCAGCGCCATCACCAAAATGGACGGAATACAGATAGAATCCATCTTCTCCACCCAGGATGTTCCTAACTATGCCAGCCACAGGCCCAATGAATGCCCTCTCTGCAAGCAGAGCCATCCCATTGATGCCCTTGTAAACGGTTACGGATATTCCAAACTGTGATTCTTTTGGAAATCCTATTATAATCGAGTAGGGAAGAGTTTCTCCCTACTCGCCCCGCAGGGCGCACGTTGCGTAAGCAACAATTTCATCTTTGCACCCCTGCGCATAAAGAAAATAAGGGGCCATCGCTGAATTATGTTTTCAGGACAGCCCCTTATTTTTCAATTCTTTACAGCGTTGTATCTGCAGTTACGTCATCATTTATGGCAAACCCGCCCTTAATGATGCCCTCTCCCATGATGTCTTCCCCGACCGCAGCCCCTTTGCCTGCTGTATGACTTGGAATATGCTATTTCTGCACAATGGTCACAGCTGCCATCTTCGTTCTCATCAATAAAATATTGGCAATCATGATGGTTGGCCCCACATACACTGTTCCCATCCGCATCCAAGCACTGGCTGTTATCGCAGATACCATCCTCATCTTCGTCAATAAAGCATCCATATTCCGCACAATTCTGGCCGCTGCAGTAATCATAATCATCATAATTATGATGCCTGTGGGCAGAAACCGGAAGCACTGACGAAAATGTCAGCAGACATACTAATCCTGCTACTACTGTCTTTTTCATACTTACCCTCATTTCTGCACTGCTTTTAATTTAGTAAGGTTTTCCCTTTTATTTGCCGTGCCACCCGTCCGCTGCCTCAACATCATATCTTACCATACGGATTGACACAACCCAAAGCCTGCGAAAACAGTGCTGACACAGACTTTATGTTTTTCCTCATAGACTTATAGGAAACCGGCAAAATATAAATCCTTCCTTGCCAAGCTGGTCGGTGAACCAACTTTTTTTGTTCCTAATATAGTTAAAAATAATTATAGCACTCTATCATCCAATATTCAATACTTTAAACTCAACTTTTACAGAAATCAAGTAATAGTTTATTGACATTTTCTTTCCGGCAGGCTAGTATACAAGTAAACCTTACTCATTATAAGCGATTTAAAATAACTGCTCGCGGCAGTTTCCAAATGTGCAGAAACTGCCCGCTTGATTCGTTGCCCGCAGACCTCTAAATTCCACACATGGAAAGGTGCTTTTACTATGAATGAAAAATTATTAGAAGCATGGCTTCGGCTTTCCACAATATTGAGCAATGACAGGATTGTCTCGGAGATGCCTTATAACGAAGCGTTAATCTGTAATATTTTATACCGCCATCAGATGCGTGAAAAAGAGACCCGGCTGACGGCCACCGATTTATGTCACCGGACAAAAATACTGAAATCGCAGATGAACCGGACTTTACAGAAAATGGAGGAGAAAAATATAATCACAAGAGAACGCTCTTCCACAGATCGCCGGCAAGTATTTATTTCCTTAAACCCAAAATCGGATTCTTTTTATATCCAACATCGTAAGAGTTTACAATTAATCAATGCACTGGCCACCAAAGCCGGACCGGAAAAGTCCCAGGAAGCTATTGACCTATTTACCTATATCGCAGATATGGCAGAGGAAATAATAGAGAGCAAGGACAGGAATGACGAATAACATAAGGGCGTGCTCAATAGGGCCTGGAAACAAGGAAATCATTTTTGCATAAGTTCAAAAAGGGGCAGGGAGAAATCTCTGTCGCTTTTCAAATGTAAAGAAATCCCCCGAAATAAAGAAGCGGCAGCAACTGTCAATTGCTTTTTGGCACTTTTCAAGTTCTTTATTTTTCTATATGGCCATTTTATAATAGAAAATAAGGAGGGAATTTTTATGAATACAAATATAATTTCAAGATATTTGCAATTACTGCGAAAAAAACATAACTATACACAAGATGAATTAGCAAAAAGATTGGATGTATCTAGGCAAGCTGTTTCAAAATGGGAAACAAGAGCATCTATTCCAGATTTAGAGGTTCTGTTAAAAATATCAAAGCTTTATGGAATTACAATAAATGATATTTTAGAGCCGAATATACCGGCCGAAAAGATAACTGATTTTGAACAATTATTAAAAGTTCCGGAAAACGAATTAAGAGAAATATTGGAACAATATGATACGGCATCTCTTGTTATAGCATCCATGGGGGCATCTCCAGAAATAAATAATTTGCTGGAAAAAATATTTCCAAATGTAGATTATAAAATGGAAAGAAACTGTATTGGCAGCGTTAGAATTGATGAAGTTGAAAGAAAACAGCAGGAAATAGTTTCTGTTATAAATTTACAGGCTTTAGATAGTGAACTTTTATAAAATTATAAGGCGGGTTATTCCGCAAAGGAAATTGCCCCGCTTATGGGATTGACAACAGGGGCTGTCTATGCAATGTTAGATCATCTAAGAGATACCAAAAAGCGGAAGAATTATCGTTTTAATGCGTTGAAGCTTAAGGGCAGATGTGGTACACTGTACCTTGCAGGCTGACATTGAAAAAGGAAATGCGGGGGATTTTTATGGACAAACTGACACCAGAACAACGCAGTCTTACAATGAGCCATATCCGGAGCAAGGATACAAAAATTGAACGCATCCTACGCAATGCCCTGTGGCACAAAGGCTACCGGTATCGGAAAAATTACAAACAACTGCCCGGTTCCCCGGATATTGCAATTACAAAATACAAAATTGCAATCTTCTGCGACAGCGAATTCTTCCATGGCTACAACTGGGAAATCAAAAAACAGAAGCTGGGGCAAAATAAAGAATACTGGATAAAAAAAATAGAGCGCAACATGGCACGTGACCGGGAATCCGATTTAAAGCTTATCGCCCTGGGATGGACTCCTATGCATTTCTGGGGGGAAGATATTATAAAACATACCAGCGCATGTATTGAAGCCATAGCTGACCTTATCTTTGAACTACAGATGACAATGTATGAGGATAATCTGTATTAATCTGTACAGGCTCTGGCCATGAAATCCCTCTTCTTGATAAGGCATCCCCCGTTTCGCAGATTCCTCTTTATCAAACTTCAAGAACCCGGGGCAAAATAAAATTCACTAGAAATAAAATTTCTTATTGTTTTTTTCTGTATTTATGTTATACTGCTTTTAGGGGGCATTGGCGCAGCTGGGAGCGCGCCACACTGGCAGTGTGGAGGTCACGGGTTCGAATCCCGTATGCTCCATCAAAAAAGTCCATAATCCAACCTTGACCAAAATTTGGATATGTAAATTTAAAGACATCTACTCCGGTAGGTGTTTTTTGGTATATTTATCTTTAAATGGGTTTTATCTAAAACCAAAATCTGTAGAGGCTGTAATACTCTATATGATAACATATGAAGAATTTTTATTTCACTGCCCTCTCCGTATACCATGTAGGTTCCGCATTGTCTTCATCCGGAATAACCCTATTGGATACATACTGAAACCCACCGTCTTCCAACACCCGTACAACCACTTCATGGCTAAAAGCTTTATCCATATTTTCTATGGGCCAGACTGCATTTACGGTCAGCTTCCATGTTCCGTCTTCCTGCCTTTCACAGGCAGTTACCTCCGGATAGGGGTTATTAGGGGATGACGCACAATCATTAAACCCTCTGCTCCTATATTCATAAGCCCTGTCCTTTTCCCTGTAATTCCCATATGCACGCAGCGTTTCTTTATCCATCCTGAAATGAGATAAAATTACTTTTTCATATTCTTCTTCGGGCACCAGATAAGACGTTCCGTCTATAGTCTGCTCATAGGGCAAGGGTTTCCCAAAAGTTGAGTTATATAATTTGGAAAACAAATCATCGAAATCCAGCCCTTTCAATTCTTCCTCCGTCCAATCCAAAAGGAATGCCTGATTGGCATTATACCCTATCGGAAGAATATATTTTCTATTAAGTTCTCTGCATTCATCTTCCAACGGATACACACGTATAGCCGTATAGCCCTGATCACCATCGTACCCCTGCGGAACCTTTTTCCGAAAAAACAGATAGCCGTTCCCGGAAAATTCCCATTCGCAAGCAGGATAACGATTCATATAGTCCACCTCCGGCATCCCGCCTTTCCACTGAAGCACACTCCGGGTTACAAAGACTTCCCCATGTACCGTTTCCAAGTCAAAACGGATAAATCCCCCATCTTCCATAATAGAAATGATCGTCTCTTCCCCCTTTTTGCCCAGTTCCACCAGACTGCAGAACTCCTCTATTTTTTCCGGATGGGTCAGGTTTACCTGATTTTCATTTTCCATGTCAATAGCACAATACCCTTCCTCCCCCAGTCTATCCACAATATCCTGTATCGTTTCCAGGCTGGACAGCTTCCCTTCTCCTGCCGCCTTTTCGTAAATATCACGATAAGTCTCCGCTATCTGTTTAGAAGTGTCCGTTTCTTTGCCCTCTTCCGTTCCCCCTCCCCCAACTGCTTCTGCATGTCCCCCTTCTTCTCCCGTCCAGCCAGATTCCGCACGATTCCCTTCCTCTCCTGCACATCCGGCCCCTGTGCCGTTCCCTCCTCCTGTCACCTCACCTTCCGCACTCTGCATTTTTTCCAAGCCCTTGCTTCCGCATCCCACCCCGCATATGATACATATGAAACATATGAAACATATGAAACATATGATACATATGATACATATAGTACTTATGATACACACCTGTCCTATTTTCGCCCTCAACCAACCATCCTTTCTCTTCACTGCCCCAAAACCGTCCTTATTCCCCACTTTCATAGCCTTTCCCATACAGTATTTCCATAACCTGGCTCGTTTTTCCTACCACATAGCCGCTGCCGCCCCGTTCTTTCACATCCTCTACCATGCTCACGATTAAGATAGGGGTTTTCACATCCCGTTCCGGCGTCATTACTGCAAACCATCCCAACTCCGTTCCTTCGGTATCCCCCTTGGAATCCTTTATTTCTGCCGTTCCCGTTTTCCCTGCCAAGACCACATCGTCCCTGTGGGCACCGTAACCAGTTCCCTCCGGGCTGTTTACTATTTTTTTCAACCCCTCTAACACGCGCTGTGCCGCTGCTTCTGAAAAAGCCTCCGGAATCCACCATTCCGCCTGGGCTGCCTCCTGATAAACCAGATAAGGCTGTACCATATTTCCCCCATTGCAAAATGCCGTATAAATACAAGCCAGATGCAAAGGGTTCACCAGAATCTGTCCCTGTCCGTAGCCGCTGTCCGCCAGCTGAACCTCTGTCTCTATGGATTCTGAATTGGAATATTGGGAAGCGGCCATGGAAATTTCAAAAGGCAGCGGTTCATCGAAGCCCAGCTTCTGCAAATACTCCTTCATTTTATCCCCACCGATTTTAAGCGCCGCCTTGGCAAAATAAATATTGTCCGAATATATCAACGCATTTTCCAGAACCACCGGTTCATACTCATGCAAAGTTGTCACATAATAGGAGCCCCATGAACTGTCCTTCTGCCAGCTTAACCCCTCTTTCCCGAAATCCTCCTCCGGATCAACCGCGCCTGTTTCCAGCCCTACCGCCGCTGTCACCGGCTTAAAGGAAGATCCCGGACACCACACCTGGCGGAAGCGGTTATACAAGGGCTGCCTTTCATCTCCATTTAACGACTCCCACTGAGCCTGTGACATCCCCAGGATGAAATTGTTATTGTTATAGGAGGGCGTGCTGACCAGCGCCAACACTTCCCCGGTATAAGGGTTCATGGCCACGCTGCAGCTTTCATCCTCCTTAAACTGTCCATACAAAATAGCCTGTATCTGACTGTCAATGGTCAACGTAATATCCTTACCGTTCTCCACCACCCGGTTGGCCAATTCCTTTTTCTCTGTTCCGTCACCATCTGCAATATAAATCCGGTATCCTGTCTGCCCTTTCAATTCCTTTTCAAACAGCCCTTCCATTCCGCTTCGCCCGATAACGCTGTTTGCCGTATAGCCTTCTCCTTCATGCTTTTCCAGATCTTCCGCTGTCACATTCTGTACATAGCCCACCAAATGGGCCGCCGCATCCCCCAGAGGATATTCCCGCACTTCCGTATCGGTTATCATAACCCCCGGTATCTCCAACAGCTTATCCTGCCTTTCTTTCTCCCTTAATACCTCTTCGCTGGGCTTCCATGACATCAGCTCGATTTCACCCACTTTAAGAACTGTTTTTAAAGGAACAAAATAGTCGTCCTTCACCCAGGATGCCGACAAATTCTTCTCCACCGTTTCCGGCTTCATTTCCAGCAGCTGCGCAATTTCCTCTACCGCACTTTCCCGTTCCTCCAGCTTTCCGGGCACAATCCCCACCGAAGAAGCCGTGCCTTTTCCTGCCAGAAGGAACCCGTTCCTGTCGAAAATCTCTCCCCTCTCCGGCTCCGTCACCGACACCCTGACCTTATCCTCCGCCTCCAATCCGGGAAAAATCAACCCATCATTCCAGACCAGCCAGTAGCCGGCATCCTCCCCCTCTTCCCTCTTAATAAAATAAGCCTCATTTTCGAAGCTAACCGTTCCTGCCACTGTCTCACAGGAACTTTGATAAGTAACCGCCATCCGCTCCTCATCATATACCACATCGGTAATCTTAAGATTTTTTGCTTCAATCCCCTCATAAATGGCGGAATTCCTCTCCACGAAAGCCTCCAGGCCCACATTCCCCGAAGCTTCCGCATCCAGAAGTCCATACATCTTTTCATATTCTCCCTGATTGACATATCCCATATATTCCGCCAAAAGTTCCGGCGGCTTTTTCCATCCCTTTTCCTTATCCGCAAATAGGAAGATATAGGCAGCAGCCCCCGCCAAAAGCACTATAGCAAAAGTTACCAGCATATACAGCGCCAGCTTTAATCCACGTTTGTTTCTGTTCCTCTTTCTTCCCCGCCTCCGTTGGTTCTTTCTGCTTTTCGTGTTCATCCCGACTACCATGCCCTTTCTCCCAATCCGGGAACTTCCATGCTCACTCAATACTTTAGCCCATTCATTTAGAAAATTACTGTCTTCCCCTCCTTTTAAATATTACATCTGTAGTATTTTTATGTCAAGTTTTTTATGAAATTAATGCAAAAAGAGGGTAACAGTTCAGCCCAGGACTTTGCACTTGCTGCAAAGTCCGTACAAGCACGTTAATTTAGCCAAGAAAGAATCTGCCCCTCGCTGAAGGCGATTTGGAATGGGCAGATTCCGTAACAGG
>Ga0073908_1001399_pt1 | contig 34553 bp, 24 predicted proteins | sample MucameincwithD2O_FD_65484 | JGI IMG/M metagenome (GOLD analysis project Ga0073908, IMG submission 65484) | Mouse cecum microbial communities from Vienna, Austria - Mucus amended microcosms incubated with D2O | ecosystem: Host-associated > Mammals > Digestive system > Large intestine > Cecum... | reverse complement strand
CTGAAGATCGCCTGCCTGGAGGGCATCGCCTACCGCCAGGGGTGGATCTCGGAGGAGAAGATGCGTCGCCTGGCCGAGCCCATGATCCGCAACCAATACGGGCAGTACCTGCTGAAAGTGATCGACGAACTGAAAAAGGAGGAGCGGCGATGAAGGTGCATGCTACCCCGATCGAGGGGGTCGTGGTCATCGAGCCCGAGGTGTTCGGCGACCAGCGGGGCTACTTCTTCGAGAGCTACTCGCAGGCGCGCTTCGACGCGGCCGTGCGCCCCGTGCGCTTCGTGCAGGACAACGAGTCGATGTCGCGCCGCGGCGTGGTGCGGGGCCTCCACTTCCAGCGGGGGCGCTTCGCGCAGTCGAAACTCGTGCGCGTGGTCGAGGGTTGCGTGCTGGACGTGGCGGTGGACATCCGCCGCGGATCGCCCACCTTCGGCCGCCACGTGGCGGTGGAGCTCTCGGCCGAAAACCGCCTCCAGCTCTTCGTCCCGCGCGGCTTCGCCCACGGCTTCTCGGTGCTCAGCCCCACGGCCCGCTTCCAATACAAGTGCGACAACCCCTACGCCCCCGAGACGGAGGGCGCCGTGGCGTGGGACGACCCCGCGATCGGCATCGACTGGCGCCTGTCGCCCGACGAGGTGCTCCTCTCGCCCAAGGACGCCGCCCACCCGCGGCTCGCGGAGGCGCCGGAGCTGTTCGACTACAACATCGACTACTATGCTTGACATCCTGGTTACGGGCGGCGACGGGCAGCTGGGCCGCTCGCTGCAACGCCTGGGGGCCGTGTCGCCCAACCGCTACCACTTCACCGACCGCGCCCAGATAGACATCACCGACGCGGAGGCCGTCCGCGCGGCCGTCGAGGCGACGCACGCCTCGGTCATCGTCAACTGCGCCGCCTATACGGCCGTCGACCGCGCCGAGGAGGAGCCCGAGGCGGCCGAGCTGCTCAACGCCACGGCCCCCGGTCATCTGGCCGCCGCCGCTGCGCATGCGGGTGCCACGCTCATCCACGTCTCGACCGACTACGTTTTCGACGGCCGGGGCAACACGCCCCTCGCGGAGGAGGCGCCGACGGCCCCCCTGGGGGTCTACGGCCGCACGAAGCTCCGGGGCGAGCAGGCCGTGGCCGCGTCGGGCTGCCGGGCGATCACGATCCGCACCGCGTGGCTCTACTCCGAATACGGCAGCAACTTCCTGAAGACCATGCTGCGGCTGACGGCCGAGCGCGAAGAGCTGCGCGTGGTGTGCGACCAGACGGGCACGCCGACCTATGCGGGCGACCTGGCGCTGGCGATCTTCTCGATCATCGAGAGCGGCCGCTACCGAGGCTGCGAGGGGCTCTACCACTTCTCCGACGAGGGGGTCTGCTCGTGGTACGACTTCGCAGCCGAGATCGCAGCCGAGGCGGGCCGCGACGCCTGCCGCATCGAGCCGTGCCGCACGGCCGACTACCCCACGCGGGCCGTGCGCCCCGCCTATACGGTGCTCGACAAGACGAAGATCAAGCGCACCTTCGACCTGGAGATCCCCCACTGGCGCGACTCGCTGCGCTACTGCATGGAGCGGCTCGCCGCACAAGAACAACGACAATGAAAAACATCCTCATAACCGGCGGCGCCGGGTTCATCGGCTCGCACGTGGCGCGGCTCTTCGTCCGCAAATATCCCGACTACCGCATCGTCAACCTCGACAAACTCACCTATGCGGGCAACCTGGCCAACCTCGCCGACATCGAGGCGGAGCCCAACTACGTCTTCGAGCGGGGCGACATATGCGACTTCGAGGCCCTGCGGAGCCTCTTCGCCCGGTACGACATCGACACGGTCGTCCACCTGGCGGCCGAGAGCCACGTCGACCGCTCGATCGTCGATCCGTTCACCTTCGCGCGCACCAACGTGATGGGCACCCTCGCGCTGCTGCAGGCGGCCCGTCTCCACTGGGAGGCGAGTGCCGGGGGCTACGGGGGCAAGCGCTTCTACCACATCTCGACCGACGAGGTCTACGGCGCCCTGCCCCTCACGCGCCCCGACGGCGAACCGCCCTACGGCGAGGAGTTCTTCACCGAGCGGACTCCCTACGCGCCCCACTCGCCCTACTCGGCCTCGAAGGCGTCGTCGGACCACTTCGTGCGCGCCTACCACGACACCTACGGCCTGCCCGCGGTCATCTCCAACTGCTCGAACAACTATGGGCCCTACCAGTTCCCCGAGAAGCTCATACCGCTGTTCATCAACAACATCCGCAACCGAAGGCCGCTGCCCGTCTACGGCCGGGGCGAGAACGTGCGCGACTGGCTCTACGTGGAGGACCACGCGCGGGCGATCGACTGCATCCTCCACAGCGGACGCACGGGCGAGACCTACAACATCGGGGGATTCAACGAGTGGAAGAATATCGACCTCATACGGGTGCTCATCCGCACGGTCGACCGCCTGACGGGGCAGCCCGAGGGCCACTCGCTGGGGCTCGTCACCTACGTCACCGACCGCGCGGGGCACGACCTGCGTTACGCCATCGACTCGTCGAAGCTCAAGGAGGAGCTGGACTGGGAGCCCTCGCTGCAATTCGAGGAGGGGATCGAGCGGACGGTGCGCTGGTACCTCGACAACCAGGCCTGGATGGACAACGTCACCTCGGGCGCCTACGAGAAGTATTACGAGGAGATGTACCGGGGGCGCTGACCCCGCCGCGCATCGGCGGGCGGCAAACAAGAGCAGGACGGCAGGCGTCAGCAGCCAGAGACGATACGGCAAGGCCGAACAGCCGGCGGCCACGGAACAAAACCACGGCGGCAGCAGCAGATCGAGCGCCGACTACAGGTCGGCCATCGCGATGCGGTCGCTCTCCGCGGCGGCGCTGCATCAGACGGTTCAGAGTCTCGTCATATTTCGGATTCCTGTCTGTGGCTGATGTCGGCCAGCGCGCCCCCGACGAAGGGGATGAGCTCCGCCGGGTCGACCCGCAACTGGAGGCCCCGCACCCCGGCGCTGATGTAGATGAAGGGGCGGCCGGCGGCCGAGAGGTGGAAATAGGTGGGAAAACGCCGCTTCATACCCACGGGCGAGCAGCCGCCGCGGATGTAGCCCGTCACCCCCAGCAACTCCTTCATGGGGATCAGGTCGGCCTTCTTGTTGCCCGATACGCGGGCCGCGGCCTTGAGGTCGACCTCGTGGTCGCCCGGCACCACGCAGACGAAGCAGCCCGTGCGGTCGCCGCGCAGCACCAGTGTCTTGAACACCGTCCCGATCGGCTCGCCCAGCTGCTCGGCCACGTGGGTGGCGGCCAGGTGCTCCTCGTCGACGCGGTAGGGAATCAGCTCGTAGGCGATCTTCGCGCGGTCGAGCAGCCGTGCGGCGTTGGTTTTTTCGATGCGGGGGTGTGCCATACGGATGATTCTGTTCGTTTTTTCGTTATATTTGGGACAAAGGTAATCAATTCTCCCGATTTCGGCACGATTTCAGTAACTTTACCCGATCATGTCACTTCGCCGGACCATCCTACTTCTCGTCTGCCTGGCCGCCGTCTCCTCCGCAGCCGCGCAGACCACGCGCGTGCGCGGCCGCGTCACCGACGCCGCTACGGGTCAGCCCGTAGCCTTCGCCAGCGTGCTCTTCCCGGGCACCACCGTGGGCATCACCGCCGACGAGGAGGGCCTCTACGCCCTCGAGACGCGCGACACGGCGAGCCTCGTCCTGGCCCAGATGATCGGCTACGAGACGCAGACGGCGCGCGTGGCCGTGCGGGGCTTCACGCAGGTCGACTTCACCCTGCAACCCACGCAGTTCGACATCGCCTCGGTGGTGGTCACGCCGGGCGAGAACCCCGCCCACCCCATCCTGCGCGAGGTCATCCGCCGCAAGGATCGCAACGATCCCGAGCGCTACGACAGCTACAGCTGCTCGACCTACACCAAGATGGAGCTGGACCTGGCCAACATCAAGCCCCGCTTCCGCAGCAAGCGCCTGCAACGCAACTTCGGCTTCGTGTTCGACTACATGGACACCTCAGCCATGACCGGCCAGGCCTACCTGCCGGCGATGATCTCCGAGGCGACGGCCGAGCGCCACCGCAGCCGCCGACCCGATGTGCGGCGCGAGGTGATCCGCGCCAGCCGCGTCTCGGGCGTCGACGACACCTTCTCGGTGGCCCAGTTCACGGGCAACATGCACGGCGACGTCGACTTCTACGCCAACTTCATCGACATCTTCAACGTGCGCTTCGCCGGCCCGCTCTCCGACGCGGGGCTCTCCTACTACGACTACTTCCTGGTCGACAGCCTCCAGCACGAGGGGCGCAAGACCTACCTCATCCGCTTCCACCCCAAGCGCACGGCCACGCCCGTGCTCGACGGCGAGATCCGCATCGACTCGGCGAGCTACGCCCTACGCTCGGCCGCGGCGCGCATGCCGCGCGGCGTGAACGTCAACTGGATCAAGCACCTAGTGCTCGAGTGCGAGAACCGCCCCGTGGGCGACAGTCTCTGGTTCCGGGGCCGCGACCGTGCGTCGGCCGAGTTCTCGATCGCCACGGGCGACTCGGCGCGCATGGTCTCGTTCATCGGCACGCGCGAGGTGGTCTATACCGACGTGCGCATCGGCCAGCCGCTGCCCGCGGAGGTGCTCCGCGCCGACAACGAGGTAGTGGTGGACGAGGCCGAGACGCAACGGCACGACGACGCCTACTGGGAGCAGGTGCGCCCCTACCGCCTCACCGACCGCGAACGGGGCATCTACGCCATGGTCGACAGCGTGCAGCAGGTGCCGCTCTACCGCAACATCTACACGGTCATCAACACCCTCCTGACGGGCTACTGGAACACGAAATACGTCGGCATCGGCCCCTACTTCAAGACGGCGAGCTTCAACCGTCTCGAGGGGTTCCGCATGCAGCTGGGCGGGCGCACTACCTCGGAGGTCAGCCGCCGCATCCGCCTGGGGGGCTACGTGGCCTACGGCACGCGCGACGAGCGGGTGAAGGGCGGCGGCACGGTCGAGCTGATCTTCGGTCGCCGGCTCACGCGCAAGCTGACCCTCGCGGGGCAGCACGACGTGCTGCAACTGGGCGCCGGCGACAATGCGCTCACCGACAACAATATTCTTTCCTCTGTCTTCTCGCGCGGCGACCGGCGCCTCTCGACGATCAACCGCGGCGAGGCGCACTACGAGCACGAATGGCTGCACGGCCTCTCGACCACCGTGGGGGCCCGCTGGCAGCGCATCTACGGCAATCGCTACGTGCCGATGATGCGCCCCGACAGCAGCCGCGCGGGCTCGGTGTCGGACGCCTCGGTGCACGTGGGGCTGCGCTTCTCGAAGGACGAGAAGATCTACCGCTCGACCTTCGACAAGCAGTACATGGGCTCGGACTATCCCGTCGTGACACTCGACTTCACGGCCGGCATCCCCGCCCTGATGAAGCGCGCGCCGGAGTACTACCGCCTGGAGGCCGGGCTGCACTACCGCCCCGAGATTCCGCCCCTGGGCTACTCGGAGATCACCCTGCGCGGCGGCAAGATCTTCGGACGCGTGCCCTACCCGCTGCTCAAGCTGCACGAGGGCAACGGCACCTACTTCTACGACCCCTACGCCTTCTCGTGCATGAACTACTACGAGTTCGCCTCCGACGCCTGGGTCTCGTTCTTCTTCGAACACCACTTCAACGGCTGGCTGCTGGGCCGCCTGCCGCTGCTCAAGCGCCTCAAATGGCGCGAGGTGCTCGTCTGCAAGGGGGTGTGGGGCACCCTCTCGCGGGCCAACGACGCCTCGCGGGCGGGCTCGGGAGCCCCGCTGCTCTTCCCCGCGGGGATGGGGTCGGTCGAGAAACCCTACGTGGAGGTGGGCTTCGGCGTGGAGAACATCTTCCGCCTGCTACGCGTGGACTGCATCTGGCGCGTCACCCACCGCGACCCGCCGCCGGGGCAGGAGGTGCAGAACTTCGCCGTGAACCTCAGCCTGCACTTCAAATTCTGACGGGACGAGGGCTGGGTTCGGCCGGCCCGGGTGCCGCGGGACTTGCTGTCGGCCGTTCCTGGTTCGACGGGGCTCCGCGGCGGTTTTCCGCCGGCTCTGCGCACCGGCCCCGGGCGGATTGTCCGGGGCGCGTTTGCTTTTGATCCGATTTCGACATATCTTTGTCGGAACAAACGAATCCCGACATGATCCGCGCAGCACTCTTCGACATGGACGGCACGCTGGTTGCCAACACCCCCTACCACCTCCGTGCCTTCGCCATCTTCTGCGAGCGCTACGGCGTGACGGACTGGGAGACGAAGCTCGCCTCGGTCTTCGGCATGGGCAACGACGACATACTGGGGCTCATCATGCCCGACGCAGTGCGCGAAAAGGGGGTCGAGGCGCTGGCCGACGAGAAGGAGGCGATCTACCGCGAGATCTACGCCCCCGATATCCGCCCCGTCGAGGGGCTCGCACGGCTGCTCGGACGGCTGACGCAGGCGGGAATCCGCTGCGCCGTGGGGTCGTCGGGCTGCCGCCGCAACGTCGACTTCGTGCTGGAGCACTGCGCCATCGAATCCTACTTCGACGCGCGCATCAGCGGCGACAGCGTGAGCCGCTGCAAGCCCGACCCCGAGATCTACCTTACGGCCGCGGCCGCGCTGGGGGTCGCGCCCGCCGAGTGCGTCATCTTCGAGGACGCTCCCGCCGGATTCGAGGCGGCGCGGCGCGCCGGCGCCGGGCGCATCATCGCCCTGGCCACCACCCTCTCGCGCGAGGAGCTCGCGCGCGAAAAGGGCATCGACCGCATCATCGGCACCTACGACGATCTGGACGATCTCGCCGCGCTGCTGGCATAGGCCGAGCTGCTGCCGGCTCGGGGCGTTCGACGACCGCAGCCCCGCCCGCCGGTGTCCGCACACTCCACCGCCCAACAATCTCGGCCCGAGCGAGCGCGCTTTGCGATTTTTTGCGTACTTTTGCACCCGTTTCAAACGCACACGCCTATGTTCCGGGGTCTCAGCACCATCGCACTGCTCATCGTATCCAACACCTTCATGACCTTCGCCTGGTACGGGCAGATCGCCTTCAAATCGCGGCTCGAGCGCTTCTCGCTGGCGACGGTCATCCTGCTCAGCTGGGGTGTCGCCCTGCTCGAATACTGGTTTCTGGTCCCGGCCAACCGCCTCGGCGCCGCGCAGTTCGGCGGCCCCTTCTCGATCTGGGAGCTCAAGGTGATCCAGGAGGTCATCTCGCTCACGGTCTTCTCGGCCTTCGTGCTCTTCTTCATGAAGTCGGAGGCGCTGCGCTGGAACCACCTCGCGGGGTTCTTCTGCCTCATCCTGGCCGTCTACTTCATCTTCCGCAAATAACCGGGCCCCGGCGGGACCGTCCAGGACGCTTTCGACCGCCCGGGACGCTTGCAGCCGCTCTTCGGCCGCCCGGATCGCTCCGGCCGCAAGGCTTCAAAGGCCCGCAAGGGGTCGTCCGCTCCGCGAAACGAGGTGCCGCAGCGCCTCGTTTTGTCCTACCCCTCCCGAACGCACGACGGGCGACCCGGCCGCAGCCGGATCGCCCGTATCTTCTCTCCCGGAAACCCTACTGCCGCAGCCGCTCACCTGCGCGCCGCCTCGCGGTCGTGCTTCCAGATCTGGTAGGAGTTCACGAAGTTCTGCCACACGATGTAGGCAGTCGGGGCGATCGACGAGATGGGGTCGAGGAACGACTGGGCCATCCACACGGCCAGCACCGTGTTTTTCTGCCCGAGCGACTGCCCGCCGGCGGCCGGGTCGCCGTAGCGGCGGCCCAGCATGCGCCCCGCCTTGAACTGGAAGAGGCAGACGACCAGCGCCGCCAGAGCCAGGGCCAGCTCCAGGCCGAGGGAGGCGTCGCGCAGGTCGATGATGAAGGCCGTGGTGCGGCCGATGACCACCACGAGCGACACCAGCCACATATAGAACGAGATGCGGCTGTGCTCCGCCACCCACTGCGCCGCGCGGGGCAGCACGAGCCGGCAGCACTGCGCTGCGGCGAAGGGCACGACCAGCAGCGGCGCGATGCGGGCCACGATGCCGCCCAGCGTGCAGGCCCCCGTGCCGACCAGCGAGAGCACCACGGGGGCGACGAACGCCACGGCCATGTTGCAGAGGAGGCTATAGGTGGCCATCGTCGCCACGTCGGCGCCCAGCATGCCGCCGATGACCACGGCGGCCATCGCCACGGGCGCCAGGGCGCAGATCATCGCCCCCTGGGCCAGCACCCCGTCGACGGGACGCAGCAAGAGGTAGACCCCGGCGCACACGGCCCCCTGCGCGAGCAGCAGCCACAGGTGGAGCAGCGAGGGGCGCATCTCGGAGGGGCGCACGCGGCAGAAGGTGAAGAAGAGCATGGCGAAGATGAGCGCCGGGGTAATCATGTGGCCCGTCGCGGCCTCGAGGGCCGAGACGGGGCGGCAGAGCAGCGCCCCGACGACCATGCCCAACGGCATGGCGATACTCTTGACGTTGCGGTGGAGGTGTTCGATCAGGTGCATGTCACAACTCTTTTATGGGAATCGTCACGAGACTCCCGTCCGAACGTCGGACGGTCATTTCGGGCCGGTCGGCGCGAACCTCGCCGCGGATGAAGGCGCAGGGGTCCACCTGCGAGACGTCGAGCGTGCCGAGCCGCACGATGCGGTCGCCCGGCGCGACGAGGCCCCGGAGCGCCTCGTCCCACACCTGCCCCACCACGAGGCGGCCACGGTCGAGCGTCGCAGTCACGTTGCGGAGACCGCCCGCGAGCGGAGCGGGCGCCGGCGTGCGCGGCAGCAGGTAGAGGCGCCGCCGCGGGTAGTCGACCACCACGTCTCCCCAGCACAGCAGCCCCAGCCCGAGCTTGCTGACACTGCCGTAGGTCACTTCGACCGGCACGTCGTCGAGCGTGCTGCCCGCCAGCTCGAGGCGGGGAACCACAGCCCGGAGCGCCTCGCGGACCTCGGAGCGGTTGGTCCAGCCCAGATTGCCCGAGTGGCCCGCCGTGCGGCGCAGGCAGCGCAGAATCTCCCGCTGCTCCATCGCGCGGAGCTCGAAGAGGTGGCAGTCGAGCAGGCCCGACGAGCCGCTGTCGAAGATGACGTAGGCGTGGGTGCGCAGCGCGCCGTTCGACGCCCGCAGCCGCAGCAGGGGCCGGTTGCTCGACCTGGCGAAGCGCATCGAGCGGCGGCGGTCGGTGGCGCCGAGCAGCCGGGCATCGCTCGCCAGCACGACCGTCGAGTCGGAGGCCGAGATGCGCACGGCCCAGCGGCGCAACAGGTCGCCGCCCACGACGCCGTCGAGGCCCAGGCAGCGGAAGAGGTAGGAGGAGTCGGGGAAGACATAGGCCGGGACCTCCCGGTAGCTCGCCCGCCCCATCCCGAGGCGGGGGATCGTCACCCGGCCGACCTCGGCGCGGTGCCCCTCGAAGTCGCCCACGGCGCCCTGCCCCGCGGCCTCGAGCCCCAGCGCGCGGCAGAGCGCCCCGCTGATGCAGGTGCGCGAGGCGCCCGTGTCGAGGGCGAAGCGCCGCGGCCCCGCGGGGGTCTCAACCGTGACGACGTATTTGCCGTGCTCGACCGTGCAGGGCACCTCGAAGCAGTGCGGCCCGCGGGCCCGGGCGGCGAGCGACGCGAGGCAGGCGGCAAACAGAAGCAGCGTCCTCACGACGGTTACGAAAGCAGCTCCTTCACCGCGGCCGAAATATCCTTGCCGTCGGCGCGGCCCGCGAGGCGCTTCGACGCCGCGCCCATCACCTTGCCCATCTCGCGCATGGAGGTGGCGCCCACCTCGGCGATGACGGCCGCGACCTCGGCGCGAAGCTCCTCGGCCGTGAGCTGGCGGGGCAGGAACTCCTGGAAGACGGCTACCTGAGCCAGCTCCTCCGACGCCAGATCGTCGCGCCCCTGCCCGGTGAAGATCGCCGCCGAGTCGGTGCCCTGCTTGGCCAGCTTGGCAAGGATCTTCAGCACGTCGGCATCCGGGAGCTCGGTGATGCCCGGGCCCGCGGTCTTGGCCTCGAGGATGTATTTCTTGGCGTTGCGCAGCGCCGAGAGGCGCACGGCGTCCTTGGCCTTCATGGCCTCCATGATCTGACGGGAGATGTTCTGTTCGAGTGACATATCGTTGTTGATTTGAAGTTATCGTTCGTTTTCGAAGAAGCGCAGCACGTCGCGCATCAGGCGGTCGCGCTGCACGCGGTCGGTCAGCGCTTCGAACGGGAAGCCCACGACGAACGTGCGCCCCTCGGCCGAGGCGACGCCCGCCACGCGGCCGTTCTCGGCGTAGTGCAGCACAGGGAAGGCGCTGCGGTCGGCCGGCGCCAGCGCATCGGGCGCCTCGACGGCGTAGTGGTCGCGCCCCGGGCGGTCGAGATAACGGTAGTCGCCGCGCGACAGCCCGGCCCGCGCATCGACCACGCGCACGCGCCCCTCGGTGGCCGCCTGGCTGCCGGCATAGGTGTAGCGCAGCACCTCGCGGGCGAAGGCCTGCCCCTCGGCCGAGGCCCCCTCGCCCGTCCAGAGGTCGGTGGCGACGAAGCAGCCCGAGACGAAGATCGCCCCGCCCCGCGCAGCGTAACGCCGCAGCACCCCCTGCAACGCAGGCGGGAAGGCCGCGAACTCGGAGGGAAGCACCCCGCGCCCCATGCGGGTCGTGCGCTGCTTGCCGAGGACGAGGTCGACGACGCCGTATTCGCCGCAGTCGACCTCGCCGCGCTCGACGGCGCGCACCGAAGCCGAGCAGAACGAATAGCCCGCTGCGGCGATCGAGCAGCCATGCAGATAGGGATAGTCGAACGTGTTGCCGCCGATGACGTCGGTCTCGAAGTCGGAGCGGCAGGCGCCCAGCGCCACGCTGTCGCTCTCCGCGCGGGCGAGCGAGCGGTCGAAGACCAGCTGCCGGCCGATGAAGGAGATGTCGCGCCGGTCGGGCACGCCGCCGTCGAGGTCATGGTAGAAGCCCGCCAGCGAGTCGCAGGCCGAGCTCACGGGGGCGCTCACGCGGTCGAAGCCGTTGACCACCAGCACGCGGCCTCGCTCGTCGGCCATGCGGCACGCGGCCAGCGTCTCGCTCGGGAAGCTCTCGCCGCCGGCGTTGACGGCCGTAACGCGGTAGCTGTAGATACGCCCGGGCTCCTGGTCGACCTCCAGCTGCGGCACGTCGACCCGGCGGCCGTTGTCGAAGCCGCCGTCGCCGATGCGCGTGTAGACGATGTAGCCGTCGGGCGCGGCCGTCTGCTCGAGCGAGTCGACGACGGGCGACCAGCGCAGGAGCGTGCGCCCCGCATCGGTGAACGAGGCCGAGAAAGCCTCGACCGGGAGCGGCTGCACCACGTAAGGCGAATCGTATTGCGAGCTGATATAGCGCAGGATACCCTTATAGACCGCGCGGCTCACGAGGAACTTGAAGCGCGGATCGTTGCCCAGGCGCATGTCGGCGAAGTTCTGGTGCGAGAGCAGCTCGAGCAGCATGGTCGGCACGCCCGGCACGCGGGCCTCGTAGTAGGAGCGGTTCCACATGCCGCGGCGCATCCACTCGGGCTCCCACGTGCGCCGGATGTCGGCGACGATCTGCGTCATGACCAGGTCCGTCAGGTCGCGCGAGCGGTAGCGGTCGGCGCCCCCTTCGAAACGGCCCCCTTTGTCGCGCGTGAAGTAGATGCCCAGCGTGCCTATCACCTCGTCGCCGTCGCGCACGCCGGCGTCGGAGTGGAAAGCCAGGGCCATGTCGATCGGGATGCGGAGCCCCGTCGAGTCGGGCATGCGCTCCGAGCCGCCCATGAGGGCGTTGACCCAGTGGGCGCGCGACATGTAGTCCTCCTTGTAGTCGTCGGTGTGGCCCTTCGGGGCGTAAACCTCCTCGCCGAAGCCCGCCCACTGCAACCAGTAGCGCGCCCCCTCGCAGAAGCGGGGGTAGCCGCTCGTGCGCTCGGCATAGTCGTCGTCGTCCGCACCGTCGGCGCGGAACGCCTCCCCCGCCGTGCGGGCCACGTTGCCGTAGCCGCCGCCGATCTTCACGGCGTCGGCCGAAACCGTGCGGCCCGCCGTGCGCGAGCGGTTGGTGAGCACCACCGGCTCCTGCTCGCCCGCCGCGAAGGGGAAGGTGCCGATGCAGATCCACGTGCCGCCACCCATGGTCTGGTTGACGGCCACCTTCGACTCGCCCCCGAGGTGACGCACCGTATAGGTCGCATCGTCAGCGCTTCGGGGCGTCGATTCGTAACTCACGTAGACGGCATATTCGCCCGCCTCGGGGACCGAGACGCTCCACGAGGCGGTGCTCTCCGGCTCGCCCTCGGCGACGCTCTCCACAAAGCGGGTCGTGCCGTCGCGGAAGGGGTTTTCGCCCGTCACGTAGACGAATTTGCGGTGGGCGAAGCCCGCACCGCCGTCGAGCCATGCGCGCACGCCCTGCGTCTCGCGGTACTGCCCTGCGGCGTCGTTGTCGGCGAGCAGCTCCACGGTCTGCACATCGCGCTCGCGCGGCAGCAGCACCACGGCGCCCGCACGCTCCAGCATCGGCACCAGGTAGGGAAGCACATAGCTCTGCGTGTAGAGGTCCTCGCAGGTCTCCCACAGCCGCGAGCGCTGCCAGCGCCAGCGGTTCTGCTTCTGATCGAAGTAGCGGCCGTGGCTCTGCCAGAGGGCGATGTGGCGCCCGGCAAGCCCCCGGTCGGGCTGCGAAAGCGCGCTCAGGCGCGTCACCAGCGGCCGCCCGGCGCGGTTGACGAAGGGCACAGGGCCGGTGCTCCCCTGCTTCCGCTTCTTCTTTTTCGCCTTGGGATCGGGCGCCGCGGGGGTGCGGCAGGCCATCGGGATGAGCTGGGCGATCTCGTGGCGGTCGGTGTAGAGAACGATCTGCGAGCGGGCGAACTCGGCCGGCAGCAAGGCCCGCACCGAGTCGCGCATGGCCGCGACGTTCTCCTCGCGGAAGGGATAGTAGGAGAGGCCGATCGAGGCGTGGATCTCCACCACGCCGCGCCCGACCTTGACGGCCTGCACGCGCACGCCGCCGCCCGACACCTCGCGCGCCACGATGCGCGAGAGGGTCGCGGCGATCTCGGCACGCGTGCGTGCGCCGATCTCGGCGGCCGACGCCTGCGAACAGGCAACGAAAAGAGTTGCAAACAGATAAAAAAGCTTATTTCTCATGACGCTTCAACAACAGAAACATGCCGGCGATGGTAAACGCGGCGTTGTAGATCAACAATTCGAATCCGATTTGATAGCCCCACCGCTCGCGCGCGAACCACTGCACGGCGGCGCTCAGCAGCGGCGCCGCGACGGCCACCAGAGGCATCCAGCGGTCGCGGACGCGCCACGGCGTCGCCAGACCGAAGAGGAACATGCCGAGGATGGGGCCGTAGGTGTAGCTCGCCATGCGGAACACGAGGTTGATGACGCTGTCGTCGGCCCAGTATCCGAAGGCGAGGATCAGCCCCACCAGGCCCGCGGCCAGTGCGCCGTGGACCCGCCGCCGCACGCACGTGAGGCGGCGCTCGTCGTAGCGCTTCACCCCATCGAGCAGGTCGACCGTGAAGGAGGTGGTCAGGGCCGTGAGCGAGGCCCCGGCAGACGAATAGGTGCTCGAGACGAGCCCCACGACGAACAGCACGCCGACGAACACGGGCAGCCCGCCCTCGACGGCCACCAGAGGGAACACCTCGTCGCTGCGCGCCGGCAGCGCCATCCCGCGGCGCTCCACATAGGCATAGAGCAGCACGCCCAGCACCAGAAATAGCAGGATGACGAAGATCTGACAGAGGGCCGTCAGCACGATGTTCTTCTGTGCGTCGCGCGGCGTGGGGCACGAGAGATTGCGCTGCATCATGTCCTGATCGAGCCCCGTCATGGCGACCAGCAGAACGATGCCCGCCAGAAACATCTTCCAGAAATAGCGCCCCGACGAGGGGTCGTCGAGGAACAGCACCCGCGCATAGGGCGAAGCGCCCACCTCGCGCACGACGTCGGCGGCCGACCACCCCATCCCCCGCATGATGAAGAGCACCGACAGCGCGAGGCTCCCCACCAGACAGAGCGACTGCAGCGTGTCGGTCCAGATCAGCGCCTTCACCCCGCCCCGCTGCGTGTAGAGCCAGACCAGGCCCATCGTCAGCGCGGCATTGGCCCACAGCGGGACCCCATAGGCATCGAAGACCAGCAACTGCATGACGGCGCAGACCACGTAGAGCTTGAGCGCCGCGCCGAGCATCTTCGAAAGGAAGAAGAACCACGCCCCCGTGCGGTGGGCCGCCACGCCGAAGCGCGCGTCGAGGTATTCGTAGAGCGAGACCACCCGCAGCCGGTAGAAGGTCGGCACGAGCAGGAAGGCGACGACGAGCTGCCCCACCGTGAAGCCGGCGACCATCTGCATGTAGGAGAAGGCGTCGGCGGCCACCGATCCGGGCACCGATATGAAGGTGACGCCCGACATGGCGGCGCCGATCATGGCGAAGGCGGCCAGGTACCACGGCGTACGCCGGCCCCCGGTGAAGAAGCCCGCGTTGTCGGCGCGGCGGCCCGAGAGCCACGCCACGACGAAGAGGACGGCGATGTAGCCGAGGACGGTCAGGATGACGGCAAGCGGTGTCATAGGATCAATTTTCCCCGCGGCGGAGGCAGGCGCACTGCCCCTCCCCGATCGGGGAGGGCAAAGATACGAATAAGCCGAGCGAAAAAAGCAAGCTCGCTTGCATTTTTTCCGAGGCGCAGTATCTTCGGCGAAGTCAAAGATACGAGAAAGTCGAGAGCAGAAGCAAGCGTAAGCTTGGTTCTGCCGAGACTGAGTATCTTGGGCAAAGCCAAAGATACGAATAAGCGAGAGCGAGGGGCGGGAATTGAAAATCGGAAATGGGAGCGGTCACTTTTATTGCGGCAGGCCGTAGCCGGCGAAGGGGCGCGAGAGCAGCGAGCAGCCCTTCGCCCGGGGGCGGCTACGGGCTGCCGGCTCTGCGAGCCGAAGGGCAAGTGAGAAGTAAGGGGCTGCCCTACCCCTCCCGGAGGATCAGAGGTCGCCCTTCAGATGGCGCCGCTTCATGTGCGAGGTGACGACCGCAGGGCCGCACGGCGCGCCCGCGACCCGGTTGCCGCGGAGCTCCACGCCCGAGCAGCCCTCGAAGCGCAGGAGCGGATCGCAGCGCCCCGGCTCGGGCACCACCTCGATCTCGTTGCGCTCGAAGAGCAGCCCGCCCGTGCTCTTGGCCGCCACGACGGGGTTGCCGAAGGTACGGAAGCGGTTGCCGACGATGCGGATGTTGCGGTGGACGGGGCGCTCGGGGTCGACCTCCGGGTTGGAGGGGTTGATGCCGATGACGGCGTGGTGGGGTCCGCCCGCATAGGCGCAATCGACGAAGGTGTTGTTCTCGATCGTCAGGTCGCAGACGGGACCCGACTCGAACCACCCGGCCACGTCGCTCTCGACGAGGATGGCGCTCATGCCGGTCTTATAGTAGGTGTTGTCGGCGATTACCACGCGGCGTGGCGTGGTCATGAGCGTGCCGCGCGTGCTGGTGCGGGTGAAGTAGCAGCCGCGGACCTCGACCTCGGGCGCGCAGCTCATGTTCTCCACGCAGTCGCGCCCCACGGCGAGCGTCGCGGGCAGGTCGCGGTCGAAGTCGACCTCCACCTCGCGGTCGGAGAGGCGCCGCACGGCCTCGACGCGGGCCGAGGCGAAGCGCTCCATGGTCGCGACGCGGACGAAGGCCACCGTGTCGCCGCCGAAGAAGGCGTCGAATCCGTAGCTCTGCGCGTGCATGAAGCGCAGGCGCAGCGTGCGCTCCCCCACCCGCTCCTCGGCCCGCAGGTTGGTGCCGTGGACGTTGATCGGGTCGTCCTGCGCCCCGGCGAAGCGGCAGCCGAGGATCCGCACGCGGCCGCTGCACCCCGAGAAGTGCATGAAGTCGGCCGACGATGCGAGCAGGCGCCCGCTCCCCTCGCGCGGTTCGCAGCGCACGCCCCGCATGGTGATGTCGCGCGAATACTGGCTCACGATGCCCAGCCCGTGCATGTAGCGGACGTGGAGGTTCTCCAGTGCGACGTTGCGGCTGCGGAAGAGGAACATGCCCACCTGGTCGCGGATGATGTCGCGCACGGTGAGCGTATTGCCCGCCTTGGGGCGGAAGCCTGCCGGCGTGGCGAAGCGCACGAGGCCCGGGGCGATCTCCTCGGCGGGGCTCGCCGCGAGGACGCTCCACCCCTGGGAGTAGAAAAAGCGCTCGCTCTCGGGATCGTACTCGATGCAGTGGTTGCGGTCGGAGCGCCACCCCTCGCCGAAGAGGTGGATGCGCCCGTCGGCCACCTCGTAGCGGGTGTCGCGGTGGAGGCGCACCTCCGTCTCGCCTTCGGCCGTGCGCACGTAGGTGATCTCCGAACCGCCGGGGCGCTCGAAGTCGAAGTTCAGGTCGCGCAGCACGATGTTTTCGCAGCCGTCGAGTGCCAGCATGGTCATCTCGCCATGGAACATCAGCGTGGCACCGTTGCCCTCGACCGTCAGATCGCCGATCTTCTCCAGCAGCATCCCCACGGTCTTCACCTTGGAGGGGCACTCCGTCTCGGAGGAGGTGTTGGAGATGAACCACTCGCGCCGCTCTGCTCCCTCGGGCCAGAGGTCGTAGCGCCCCGGCTCGAAGAGCAGCACCCGGGCGCCACGCTCGCGGCAGGCGCTGATGGCTGCCCGGAGCGGCTCCACGCCGTTGACGTAGGTGTGGGGGCGCAGGCCGAAGTCGGCGACGCGGACCGTATCGCACGGCTGCGCCGGGAGGGGCCGGGCCGCCAGAGGCAGCGCCGCGACCGGAAGAAAGAGCGGGAGGAGAAGGAGCGGGAGGAGCTTTTTCATCGGACGAAGGAGTTTGAACGAAGACAAAGATACGAATTGTTCGGGGATTATCGAACGGGAGTATCCGGGACGCCGCCCACGAGACGAAAACGGAGGGGTTCTCGGGCTGTAGCTTGCGGAACGCCGGCACGAGCATTCGCGAAGTGCGGGCCTCCGCTGCCGGAGGCTGCGGCCCGCCGGCCTTTGGCCGCCCTTTCACGCATAAGTTCCCTTTGCCGGCTGGGGCGGTCGCGCCAAAGGCGCGAGCCGAAAGGCTTCAAATTGAAAATGGAAAACGGCGGTGTTTTCGGGACGCAGCCAGCGAGGACCGCGGCTCTTCAGAGTTGCGGGCCTTCGCCCGGGGTGGCTGCGGCCCGCCGGCTCTGCGGCCGAGAGCTGCAAATTGAAAATAAAAAGTGGAAAATTAAAATGCGCATTCGGGACACGGCCAAAACGGCGGAGCATTCCGAGCAAAAGCACAAACAAAAAACGCCCCGGGGCATCCGAGGCGTTCGTTCGGGTGGAGGTGGCGGGAGTCGAACCCGCGTCCAAACAGGGAACCCGAAAGCTTTCTACACGCTTATCCGCCCCTTCGTCCTTCTCCCCGCGCCTGGCCGGCGGCTGCCGAACACGGGGCCCAGTTCCTTTGTTTCGCACGCCGGCCGGAACGCTCCGACGCGCTATCTCCGAATGAATGATACCCCATGTGAAGCGCCGTTAGGGAGCGGAACGGCACTCCGGGATACTCGTCTCCGAACCACCTGGGGCCCGGGGATTAAGCCAATTTTCCTTGAAAATTAGGCAGCGAGTGCGTAGCTGTTATTGCCAATTAGTTTTCGGGCCTCGGGATTTACGTGCCGCCACCCAGCGCACGACGTGCTTACAATCAAACTCTACCTGCTGTCAAAACCGGGCACCCCCATGTTTCGGGCTGCAAAGCCGAACGAAGACGATGCAAAAAGCGTGCATCGCGGTGCGAAGATACGAATAATTTCCGAAAAACCGCATCCCGCGTCCGATTATCCCACCAGCGTGCGCAGCAGTTCGCGCAGACGGGTCGCCGAGACGGGTTTGCTCAGGTAGTCGCTGCACCCCGCCTCGAGGGCGCGCTGGCGGTCCTGCTCGTAGGCGAAGGCCGTGACGGCGACGATCGGCACCTGGCCGTCGGTGCGGCGGATGCGGCGCGTGGCCTCCAGACCGTCCATGACGGGCATGCGCACATCCATGAGCACGGCGTCGGGCCGGCGCTCGGCACAGAGGCGCACCGCTTCCTCACCGTCGCAGGCGCGGATGATCTCGTAGTCGCGGCGCAGCAGCAGCGAGATGAGCAGGTAGTTGCTGTCGGTATCCTCGGCCACGAGCAGCAGCGGACGCCGCCCGCCGTGGGGCCGCGCGGGCTGCGGGGCCCGCTCCTCGCCCGCAGGGAGGTTGGCCTCCTCGGCGCTGCGGCGCGGCACGGCGAACCAGAAGCGCGAACCGCGCCCCTCCTCCGAGACCACGCCGATGCGCCCGCCCATCTGCTCGACGATCGAGCGGCAGATCGGGAGCCCCAGCCCCGTGCCGGGGGCCGTGCCGCCCAGGCGGACGAAGCGGTCGAAGACCGTAGCCTGCGACTCGGGCGAGATGCCGCAGCCGGTGTCGGTCACGGCGAAGAGCACCTCCTCGCCCGCCGTCTCGGCCGTGAGGACGATGCTGCCCTGCTCGGTGAACTTGACGGCGTTGGTGATGAAGTTGGCCAGCACCTGCATCAGGCGGCCCTTGTCGCCGTAGAGCACCGTGCCCGCCGCCCCGCCGTCGTAGCGCAGCTCGACGGGCTTCTCCTCGAGGCGGATGCGCAGCATCTGCACGATCTCCGCGCACATGCGGTCGACGTCGACCCGCTCGCACGTGAGCTCGAAGGTGCCCGCCTCGATCTTCGACAGGTCGAGAATGTCGGAGATCATGTTGAGCAGCAGCTCGTTGTTCTCGTTGACGATGCGCATGTAGTCGTTGCGCTCGGCCGCGTCGTCGGTCTCCGTGAGCAGATTCGAGAAGCCGACGATGGCGTTGAGCGGGGTGCGGATCTCGTGGCTCATGTCGGCCAGGAAGGTCGACTTGAGGCGGTCGTTCACCTCGGCGCGGTTGCGCGCCTCGGCCAGCGTGCGCTCCGTGAGCTTGAAGCCCGTGATGTCGTAGGCCAGGCAGAGCAGGTCGTACTCGGGCAGCTCGCAGCCGGGCGTGACGCGCAGCAGCTCGATGCGCACCCAGCGATCGCCCGAAGCGTCGCTCACGCGCACGTCGAGCCCCGCCCGGTCGGCCTCGGCGGCGCGCACGCGCCGCTCGGCCTCGACCACCCGCCCGCGGTCCTCCTCGCAGATCCCCCGCCAGCGGCCGAACACGTCGCCCAACGGCGTGTCGGGATGCTCGCCCAGGTTTCTGTACCATTGCGGAGCCGCATAACCTTCGCGCGCCGCCGATCCGAACAGACAACAGCCCGCCATGCCGCAGCGGCTGACGAGCGCAAGTGTCCGTATGATCCCCTCTCTTCGTTCCATACACAACATATCGTTGGACAAAAGTAACGACGCGCCCGATCATATGCAACATGCGGCGGGCGTTTGCGGTAGCCCATCCGGCCCTTTGTGTGGACATTTCCGCCCGAGCTAATCCGCATCCCCGTTTCGGGCCGGTCACGCGCGGAGGAAAACGCCCGGGCGGCAGGACCGAAAAGATCGACCCGCGATAAATCGACTTTTTTTCGTATCTTTGACTTCGTCGAAGATACTGCGCCTCGGAAAAATGCAAGCGAGCTTGCTTTTTTCACTCGGCTTATTCGTATCTTTGCCCCTACATCCGCCGCACGCCCGACCGGAGCGCAGAAGCGATGCGGATACCATATTTATAGCCGGCCAACCGGCCAACATACCCACCACCGATGGAGGAGAAATACGTAATCGAGCTGAGCGGCGCAGCCATCCACCACGCCGACGATGCGTTCGGCCGCGACTCGTCGCGCAAAAAAATGCAACAGGCCGAGATGGTGCTCTCGGACGTCGACCTGAAGGTCGCCCCGGGCGAGGTGGTCTACCTGCTCGGGCGCGTCGGCAGCGGCAAGAGCTCGCTGCTCAAGACCCTCTACGCCGAGGTCGAGCTGCTCACGGGCGAGGGGCGCATCGCGGGCTTCGACCTGCGCCGCCTGCGCCGGCGCGACATCCCCTACCTGCGCCGCCGCATCGGCATCGTCTTCCAGGACTACCAGCTGCTCACCGACCGCAACGTCTTCATGAACCTCCACTACGTGATGAAGGCCACCGGCTGGAAAGAGGAGACGCGCATCCGCGAGCGCATCGACGAGGTGCTCAACCTGGTCAACCTCACGCAGAAGAGCTACAAGATGCCCTACGAGCTCTCGGGGGGCGAGCAGCAGCGCCTGGTCATCGCCCGCGCCCTGCTCAACGAGCCGCGCGTGGTGCTGGCCGACGAACCCACGGGCAACCTCGACCCGGTGACGGCCGACGGCATCATGCAGCTCTTCCGCCAGATCGCCTCGCGCGGCTGCGCCGTGGTGATGTCGACCCACAACACGTCGCTCATCGAGAACTACCCCGCCCGCGCCATCCTCTTCGCGCAGGGGCGCATCCGCGAAGTCGACCTGCAGGCCGAGCTCTCGTAGGGGGCGGCGCGCAGGGCCCGGGCGTCCAGCCGACGCAGGGCGCGGGCGCTTGTTTTTTCGCGAAATAATACTTATTTTTGTACGATATTTTGAATCTGCGTAAATGAGTACCGAACAAGAAAACATCAAGAAACAGGAGGAGGCGTATTCCGCGTCGAACATCCAGGTCCTCGAAGGCCTCGAAGCGGTGCGCAAGCGCCCGGCGATGTACATCGGCGACATCGGCGAGAAGGGCCTCCACCACCTGGTCTACGAGGTCGTCGACAACTCGATCGACGAGGCGCTGGCCGGCTACTGTACCGATATAGACGTCACGATCAACGAAGACAACTCGATCACCGTGCGCGACAACGGCCGAGGCATCCCCACCGACTTCCACGAGAAGGAGGGCCGCTCGGCGCTCGAGGTGGTGCTCACGGTGCTCCACGCGGGCGGTAAGTTCGACAAGGGCAGCTACAAGGTCTCGGGCGGTCTGCACGGCGTGGGCGTCTCGTGCGTCAACGCCCTCTCGACGCTGCTCGTGGCCGAGATTCACCGCGACGGCAAGATCTTCCGCCAGACATACAGCAAGGGCAAGCCCACCTCGCAGGTCGACGTCGTCGGCGCGTGCGAGGACCGCGGTACGATCGTGACCTTCAAGCCCGACGGCGAGATCTTCACCCAGACGACCGTCTACAAGTACGAAATCCTGGCCGGCCGCCTGCGCGAACTGGCCTTCCTGAACAAGGGCATCCGCCTGAACCTCTACGACCGCCGGCCCGACGCCGAGGGCAAGTTCCGCGAGGACCACTTCTACTCGGAAGAGGGTCTGAAGGAGTTCGTCAAGTACCTCGACGCCACGCGCGGCGAGCCGATCGTCGAGTCGATCATCTACCTCGACACCGAGAAGAACGGCGTGCCGGTGGAGGTGGCCATGCAGTACAACGACTCCTACTCGGAGAACGTCCACTCCTACGTCAACAACATCAACACGATCGAGGGCGGCACGCACCTCACGGGCTTCCGCCGCGCGCTCACGCGCACGCTCAAGAAGTACGCCGAGGATTCGGGCATGCTCGCGAAGCTGAAGTTCGACATCAACGGCGACGACTTCCGCGAGGGCCTCACGGCCGTGGTCTCGGTGAAGGTCGCCGAGCCGCAGTTCGAGGGGCAGACCAAGACCAAGCTGGGCAACGACGAGGTCTCGGCGGCCGTCGACCAGGCCATGACCGCGGCCCTGGGCCACTACCTGGAGGAGAACCCCAAGGACGCCAAGGCCATCGTGCAGAAGGTCGTGCTGGCCGCCACGGCGCGCCACGCGGCCCGCAAGGCGCGCGAGGCCGTGCAGCGCAAGACCCCCCTCTCGGGCGTGGGTCTGCCGGGCAAGCTGGCCGACTGCTCGAGCCGCGACCGCTCGATCGCCGAGATCTTCTTCGTCGAGGGCGACTCGGCAGGCGGCACGGCCAAGTCGGGCCGCGACCGCAACTTCCAGGCGATCATGCCCCTGCGCGGTAAGATCCTGAACATCGAGAAGGCCCAGGAGCACCGCATGTGGGAGAACGAGGAGATCAAGAACATGTTCACGGCGCTGGGCGTGACGATCGGCACCGAGGAGGACTCCAAGGCGCTCAACCTCGAGAAGCTGCGCTACGACAAGATCATCATCATGACCGATGCCGACGTCGACGGCAGCCACATCGCCACACTCATGCTCACCTTCTTCTTCCGCAAGATGAAGGAGCTGATCGAGAACGGCCACATCTACATCGCCACCCCGCCCCTCTACCTGGTGAAGAAGGGCAAGCAGGAGCGCTACTGCTGGACCGACAAGGAGCGCGACCAGATCACCGCCGAGCTGGGCAAGGGCACCCACGTGCAGCGCTACAAAGGTCTGGGCGAGATGAACGCTCACCAGCTGTGGGAGACCACGATGAACCCCGACACGCGCATCCTGCGCCAGGTCAACATCGAGAACGCCGCCGAGGCCGACCGCATCTTCTCGATGCTCATGGGCGACGAGGTGCCGCCGCGCCGCGAGTTCATCGAGCAGAACGCCCACTACGCCAACATCGACGCTTAAGCGCCCGAAAAGAGAGGATCGTGCCCCGCGGGGTGCGATCCTTTTTCGTAGGCGCACCCCGACAGAACCACACAACCGCGAAAAACAACGACCCATGAAAGTGACAGTTATCGGCGTCGCCGGAGGAACCGGCTCGGGCAAATCGACCCTCGTCAAGCGCCTGCAGGAGGCATTCGAAGGCGACGACGTCGTGACGCTCTGCCACGACTACTACTACAAGGCCCACACCGAGCTCACCTACGAGGAGCGCACGAAGCTCAACTACGACCACCCCCAGGCGTTCGACACGCAGATGATGGTCGACCACATCAAGGCCCTCAAGGAGAACGTGCCCGTCGAGCGGCCCGTCTACTCGTTCGTCGAGCACAACCGCATGGCCGAGACCGTGTGCGTGAAGCCCTCGAAGGTCATCATCGTCGACGGCATCCTCATCTTCGAGCACCGCGAGCTGCGCGAGCTGATGGACATCAAGGTCTTCGTCGACACCGATGCCGACCTGCGCCTGGCGCGCCGCATCCTGCGCGACGTGTGCGACCGCGGCCGCACGATGCAGTCGGTCATCAAGCAATACACCGAGACGGTGAAGCCCATGCACGAGGAGTTCGTCGAGCCCTCGAAGAAGTACGCCGACGTCATCATCCCCGAGGGCGGTTTCAACTCGGTGGCCGTGGCGATGCTCATCCAGAACATCCGTTCGCTCATCGACGCGGAGTAACGGCCCCACCACCAAACGACGACGAAGCCGGGCAGGAACGACCTGCCCGGCTTCGTCGCATCGGTACGCGTACGCCTACCGCACCGGCACGGCTCAGATGCCCGTGATCTTCTTGATCTCGTTGAGCTTGTTGAGCGCCTCGATGGGCGTGAGCGAGTCGATGTCGAGCCCGCGTATCTGGTCGCGGATCTGCACCAGCACGGGGTCGTCGAGCTGGAACATCGAAAGCTGCATCCCCTGCGCCGTGCTCTCCGCGGCCTCGCGCACGGTGTGGGCCGCCGAGCGCTTGCCCCGCTCCTTGGGGCTGCGGCTGGGCACGATCTCGCTCGTGCCGTAGACCTGCTCCAGGTTGCGCAGGATCTCGTCGGCGCGTCCCACGATCGACTGCGGCATGCCGGCCATGCGGGCGACGTGGATACCGAACGAGTGCTCCGTGCCGCCCCGCTCGAGCTTGCGCAGGAAGACGATCTGGTTGCCCAGCTCCTTCACCGCCACGTGGTAGTTCTTCACGCGCGGGCACATCTGCTCCATCTCGTTGAGTTCGTGGTAGTGGGTCGCGAAGAGGGTCTTGGCGTGGGCCGAGGGGTGGTTGTGGAGGTACTCGACCATGGCCCAGGCGATCGAGATGCCGTCGTAGGTCGACGTGCCGCGGCCGATCTCGTCGAGCAGCACGATGCTGCGGTCGGAGATGTTGTTGAGGATGCTCGCCGACTCCAGCATCTCGACCATGAAGGTCGACTCGCCCTGCGAGATGTTGTCCGACGCGCCGACGCGGGTGAATATCTTGTCCACCACGCCGATATGGGCCGACGCAGCCGGCACGAACGAGCCCATCTGCGCCATGAGGATGATGAGCGCCGTCTGCCGCAGCAGGGCCGACTTACCCGACATGTTGGGACCCGTAATCATCATGATCTGCTGCTCGCTGTCGTCGAGCACCACGTCGTTGGGGATGTACTCCTCCCCCACCGGCATGAGGGTCTCGATGACCGGGTGGCGCCCCTGGCGGATCTCGATGCGGGGCCCGCGGTCGAGCACCGGACGCACGTAGCGGCGCTCCACGGCCAGGCGGGCGAACGACTGCAGGCAGTCGATCTCGGCCACGGCCGCGGCGTTGCGCAGCAGCTCGGAGAGCGACGCCGAGATGGCGGCCATCAGATCGTTGTAGAGGCGCAGCTCGATGCGCAGCATCTTCTCCTCGGCGCCCAGAATCTTCTCCTCGTACTCCTTGAGCTCCTCGGTGATGTAGCGCTCGGCGGCCGTGAGCGTCTGCTTGCGGATCCACGAGGCGGGGACCTTGTCCTTGTGGGCGTTGCGCACCTCGATGTAGTAGCCGAAAACGTTGTTGTAACTGATCTTGAGCGACGGAATGCCCGTGGCCTCGCTCTCGCGCTGCTGGATGCGCTGCAGGTAGTCCTTGCCGTGGAGCACGATGCGGCGCAGGTCGTCGAGCTCGGGGTCGACCCCGTCGGCGATCACGCCGCCCTTCTGTATCTGGTTGTTGAGCGGATCGGGATAGATCTCGCGGGCGATGCGCTCGCGCACCGCCACCATCAGGTCGAGCCGCCCGGCCAGCGCGTGCAGGCGGTCGTGGTCGGTCGACTCCATCGCCGCCTTGAGCGTCTCGATGGCCACGAGCGAGTTCTTGAGCTGCACCAGCTCACGGGGCGTGACGCGCGCGGCGGCGATACGCGAGGCGATGCGCTCGAGATCGCCCACGAGCGACACCTGGTCGCGCAGCGCCTCGGCCAGATCGGTCTCGTGCGTGAGGATTTCCACCGTATCGAGGCGCCGGTCGATCTTCTCGGGGTCGACGATCGGCATGGCGATCCACCGCTTGAGCAGACGCCCGCCCATGGGGGTGAGCGTGCGGTCGATCACCTCGGCGAAGCTCCCCTTCTCGCGCGCTCCGTTCGAGGCGAAGAGCTCGAGGTTGCGGATCGTGAACTTGTCGACCCACACGTAGTCGTTCTGATCCAGACGCGAGAGCGAGCGGATGTGGCCCACGTCGCGGTGCTCGGTGAACTCCAGGTAGTGGAGGATGGCCCCCGCGGCGGCGATACCGCAGGTCATGTGGTCGACGCCGAAGCCCTTGAGCGAGCGGGTGCCGAACTGGCGGCAAAGCTTCTCGCGGTTGACATCCTCCGAGAAGACCCACTCGTCGAGCCGGTAGGTGTAGAGCTTCGAACCGAACGCCCCGGCGAAGCGGTCCTCGTAGCCGCGCTGGTAGAGCACCTCCTTGGGCCGGAGGTTCGAGATGAGTTTGTCGACGTAGTTGTCGGCACCCTCGGCGACGTAGAACTCGCCGGTCGAGATGTCGAGGAACGCCACGCCCGTGGTCTTGCGCCCGAAGCATACCGACGCCAGGAACGTATTCTCCTTGTTGGCCAGTATGTTGTCGCCCAGCGCCACGCCGGGCGTCACCAGCTCGATCACGCCCCGCTTGACCAGCCCCTTGACCTGCTTGGGGTCCTCGAGCTGCTCGCAGATGGCCACGCGCTCGCCCGCCCGCACCAGTTTGGGCAGGTAGGTGTCGACGGCGTGGTAGGGAAATCCGGCCAGCTCGACGTAGGAGGCGGCGCCGTTGGCGCGCCGCGTGAGCGTGATGCCGAGGATCCCGCTCGCCTTGATCGCGTCCTCGCCGAAGGTCTCGTAGAAGTCGCCCACGCGGAAGAGCAGGATGGCATCGGGATGGACCGCCTTGACGGCATAATACTGCTTCATCAGGGGGGTCTCAACGTATTTCTTGGCAGGCTTGGTCTGGGAGCTCACAATCGATTCTTGTAAATTTCGGGGGAACAAAGGTACGACGGCGAAACGGGAAATGCAAGCCCTGCGGCCGATTTCGAAGCGCCGCCCGCCCCACGGCGGCCGTCGGGCCGCTGCCGGCGCCGCGGCAGGGTGTTCACTCGAGCTCTATGGGGTTGCAGGGCATCTGCCATTCGGGGCCTTGCAGCGGACGGCCTATACCATCTACGCGCACGCGACACGGGCGCATGCGAGCAGCACGCACAAGACGATCGACATCTTTTCCCATAGCTTCACCCTATCTGAGGCTGAACTTGATCTTGAAGAGCACGGAGGCGGGCCTCAAGCGGTAGGTGTAGAGATAGTCGGTGATGTCGGACTGGGAAGCGGAACGGAAGGTTCCGACGTCGGCCAGGTTGCGTCCCTCGACCGAGTACTCGACCCTCCGTGATTTGTAGGTGAGCGAGGCGTCGAGGAAGAACATGTTGCGGTCGGAGCCTCCTATGGCGGCGTTGTAGTAGTGCTCGCCGCCGATGCGGCAGATGAACTTCTTGCGGACGATGAAGTCCACGGCGGCATTCTGGCGCACGACGTCGATGGGCCGCAGCGCCGTGCCCTCGAAACGGCTCTTGCTGCGCGCGTAGGAGGCCTCGTAGTCGAGCTTCACGGCCCGCGTGAAGCGCGTGTTGAAGCCCAGCGCGGCCGTCGCCCCGTCGTACTGCGTGGACAGCAGCTCGCCCTGCCGCATGACCTCGCTCCACGTGCGCGAGAAGCCGCCCGAGAGGTTGAAGGTCGTGGAGATGCCGTCGAAGCGCTTGCTCACCGACGCCCGCAGGTCGTAGCCGTGGGAGCTGTTGTCGCGCTCCACGGCCTCGATGCGGCTGAGCGAACCCTCGTAGGTCACGCCGTACATCAGGTTGCGCCGCGTGCGGCGGTAGCTCGCGTCGATAGATCCGAACAGCGCGCGGATGGCGTTGCCGTAGGAGAGCGAGACGGAGTAGTTCTGCGTGCGGTTGCGGCTCAGGGGGCCCTGCTTGCTCGTGATCTGGCGGTAGTCTGTCATGACGTAGCCCGCATAGTTGTCGTAGAGACCCCCGATCGCCTCGTAGTAGGAGGCGCGGGCCGTGGCCTTGAGGTTATAGGTCAGGTTGGACTGGAGCGACAGCGAGGGGGTGAAGATCGCGTCGCGGCTCCTCTCCGTGCGGTTGCGCACGCGGTCCTCGCTGCGCAGCGTCAGCAGGTCCACAGGCACGTAGAGGCTCACCGAGAAGCGGTCGCCGACGCCGTAGCGGAGGCTCGGACCCAGGATGAGGTCGGCACGCCGCCAGTAGATGTCGTTGCGGTGGGGCGATGCGGCATCGGCGGCCGCGCCCTGCCCGTCGATGGGCGCCAGCGACGAGCGCATCCACTCGATCTGGGCGTTGAGCGCCGCATTGAGCGTGAACGACCAGCGCCCTACGATCCACGACGTGAAGGCCGAGTTGCGCGTGCGGAAGCGGCGGCTGTCGAGCCGCTGCAACGCCCCGGACACCGCCTCGGGATCGTCGAAGACATCCGGGTAGAGCATCGGCACGATGCGCAGCTGCGTGGGCTGCGTCTCGTAGTCCGTCTCGGAGTTGAACGACAGCGCCTGCCGCCCCGTGCGGCGGATGGAGCGGAAGGTGTTGCGCACGCTCACGTGCGGCAGGCGGAAGCGCTGGTCCACGCGGTCGGCGTCGTTGAACACGCGCCCGAAGTCGCGGTCCCAGCGCCCGGCGAAGGAGAGCTTCTCCTGCAGGTAGCGCTTCTCGGCGTTGGATTGAAGCTGCAGGTCCACCGACGTGCGGTCGGTGCGCCGCGCCGTGGAGATCCGCTCGCGGATGTCGAGCGGCGCGGCGTCGGGCAGGTGGTGGGTCGTCGTCGAGGAGCCCTCGGCCAGGCGGTAGTCGTGGTGGTACTGCGCGTTGGCCGTCAGCTCCAGCTCCTTGCGCAGCTTCGTGATCGAGTTGAGCGACACGGTGTGGATGTTGTTGTCCAGGTAGCGGCGCTCGTCGAGCGACGGTACGGTCGGAGCATGCACGCCCAGTAGCGTGGAGGCCTCGTCCAGACCCCCGTAGAGGCTCTTCAGCTCGCGCGACACGTCGTCGCCCGTGTTGTTGGTCTTGTAGGTGTCGAGCGTCTGGAAACGCCGCCCGAAGTACATCGCCGTCAGCTCCCCGCTCCACATCGCCGGCTTGTAGCCTCCGCCCAGCTGCATCGTCCCGCTCCACGTGCCCTTGGCCGACTCCTTCAGACGCAGGTTCAGAGCCGCGCGGTCCGTGTCCACGAGTTTCTTCAGCGCCTTGATCGGCTGGTGGTTCTCGTACACCTCCACGCGCGCGATGTCCTTGGCCTGGATGTTGTTCGTCGCGATGCCGTAGCGGCCGCCCAGCATGTCCAGACCCTCGATGTAGAACTTGTTGATCGTCTTGCCGTTGTACTTCACCTCGCCCGCCTTCGAAACCTCGATGCCCGGCATCTTGCGCAGCACGTCGCCGATCGAGCGGTCGGCCACGTCGGCGTACTTCGAGACCGTGTAGCTCAGCGTGTCCGACCGCCGCTCCACGGGCGGAGCCTTGACCGTCACCTCGCGGATCTTCAGGTCGGCGTGCGACACGCTGAAGTCCACGCGCTGCGTGCGCGCGAGGATACGCTTCGACTGCGGGGCGATGTTGAAGCCCGTGACCGTCACCAGCAGCGTGTCGGCCGTGCCCTGCCACTCAAGCGTGTAGCTCCCGTCGGCGCGCGAGGTCGTGTAGCCGTACATCGTCCGACGAGACGGGCTTTGAAGCAGCACGTTCACCGGGTCCGTGGCCTCGCCAGTCGCAGCGTCGACAATCATCCCGCTGATCGTCGCTCGCTTCACGGGCGGTTGGGGTTGCGGTTGGGATTGCGCCGCGGCGGGGGCAATAGCGGCGAGCAGAAGGACAAGAGAGAGCAGGCGGTGGAGCATGGCGGGGAGGGGTTAGGGTGAGGTCATTCGAGCTCGATGGGGTTGTAGGGAATCGGGGCGCACTGGTCGCGGGTGACGAGCAGGTGCCGGCCGTCGCGGACCGTCACGAAGTAGTCCTGCCCCTTGTCGGCGAGCATGCCGTCGACCGGGTGGTCGTAGAGGTGACGGGCGGCCCGCCGCACCCGCTCGCGCGTCATCCGGCGGGTGGGAACCCGGTAGCGGAGCATCGGCTCGTCGGGCTGCTCGATGCCGATGGCCCGGAAGCGCCACTCCCCCGCGTCGTCCTCGGCGGCGAGGATCATCCCCGGCAGGCCGTGGAGCTTCCAGAATCCGGCGGTGGCGGGCAGCTCTGGGGCGTACCACACGCTCCACCGACGGCCGCGGAACGTGCAGCGGGCCCGCAGACAGCGGTAGCCCGCGATCTGCTGCGCCGCCTGCTCGTCGAGGCTCCACCCGATCGCGGGCAGCGACTCCTCGTAGGTGTGCAGCAGGTTTTCGAGGTGGGGAAACAGTTCGCCCTCTTCGAGGGTGCGGCGGCGAAGATCGACCCGCAGCACCGCGGGATAGAGTACGCTGCATGAACGCATCCATTCGCAGACGGTGCGCCGGCTCTTGTCGGTATGGTTCATCGACAGCTCGCGTAGGTAGAGGCTGTAGAAAGTCGCGTAGCGGCCGCCCGTCTCGGCGACGACCCGGTCGCGGCGCACGAGGGTATCGGTCCGCACCTCCAGGTCATAGGTCACGCGCAGCGCGATGCGGTCGATCGCCTCGGGTGCGGCCGTGGAGTAGAAGCTCTCGAAGCCCGGAACGTAGTTGCCCGAGAAGATCGGCATCCGGCGCTTCATCTCTTCGAGCGGGAGGACGCGGACCTGCTGGGCCGAGGCGGGGAGGCTCGGGAGCAAAGCGGCCAGCCCGAGGAGCATCGCCCCGGCTCGCGCCGCGAGCGACATCCTCCGCTCCCCCGCTTCTCTGAATAGGTTCATCCCGATCGCTGCGTTCGGTCGGTCCCGACGGCGGGTCCGACTTCCTACGGCAATATAGGACTAAATTTTTAGAAAACCAAATTTCCGCGGCCGATTCTCGGCCGCCGACCGCGTAAAACCCGCTCTTATTCGCAGAGATGGATCGCCTGTGCCCCGACGGAGAGGGGAAGCCGCCGGATGGAACCGCGTTACCCGGAAAAGGCTGCCGGGCCCGAAAGAGGGGTGCGGAGCGCGCCGGAGGGATACGGAACGCGGAGGCAGCCGCCCGTCCCGAAGACGGGCCGGGAAGGGGTAAAAAAGAAGATCGCCACATATAGTATGTGGCGATCTTGTTGCGGTGCGTAGGGGACTCGAACCCCTGACCCCGTGCGTGACAGGCACGTATTCTAACCAGCTGAACTAACGCACCATTCCGTAGAACGGCGGACCGTTTATACTCCGATCCGAAGAGTTTGCGGTGCGTAGGGGACTCGAACCCCTGACCCCGTGCGTGACAGGCACGTATTCTAACCAGCTGAACTAACGCACCTTTCTGGTTATTGCGAGTGCAAAGATAAGTGAATTTTTCTAATCGGCAATAGATTTCTCGCTTTTTTTGAAGAAAGAAAATTGCACGCTTCCGTAACTTCTTAATTGCCAGAACCCCTCTACGGAAGAAAAATCCATCTTGCGCGAGTGCTCGAACACGAAGACGCCCCCTTCGCGCAGCAGATCGCCGCCCAGGACCATCTCCACCACCCGCTCGCTGCCCTCCAGATCGTAGGGCGCGTCGGAAAAGATCACGTCGAACTGCTTGGAGCAGCTGCGCAGGTAGAGAAAGACATTGGCCTTCACGGCAAAGAGGTTGGCGATGCCCAGCTGGGCCGCCGTGCGGCGGATGAAGTCGTGGTGCACGGCGTTGATCTCCACCGACGTGACGCTCCTCGCGCCGCGCGACGCGAACTCGTAGCTGATCGAGCCCGTGCCGGCGAAGAGGTCGAGCACGTCGCACTCCTCGAAGTCGACCACGTTGCCCAGCACGTTGAAGAGGTTCTCCTTGGCGAAGTCCGTCGTGGGGCGCGCCCGCAGGTTGCGCGGCGGGTTGATCGCCCGGCCCTTGTATTTTCCGCTTACTATTCGCATACGATCTGTCTGAAACGTCGTTTGAAGGTCTTGCGCCACGCCGCCCCCTGGGCGCCCGCCAGGCGGAGCGTGAACTCCGCCAGGGGCCACACCCCGGCGAGCCGGTCGAGCAGGCACAGCGCATCGTCGACCGTGGGAGACGGGATCGCCTCGGCGAGCCGCAGGCCCCCGTCATACACTTTTATATATAGTATCCCGGCCTCGGGACGGAGCCACACGCAGCGGCCGGCCTCGGCCACCGGGTGCAGCAGCGGCGAGGTGAACCGCACTGCCGGCACAGCGGCGGCGCCATGCGGATGCTGCGCGTCGAGCCCGTCGGCGCTCCCGGGAGCAGCGTCCTGCCGTACCTGGGCGGCAACTCCGGCGACACTTCGCGCCATCGGGGCGTCGTCGCCCGCCGCACCGCTCTGCTGCGCCGAAACGACTCCCACCGCCGAATCGACCGCACCGCTCTGCGGCAGCGAAGCGGCATCAGCAGCAGCCATAACAGCGGCAGCGTCCTGCGACACCGAAGTAACCCCGGCCGCCGCAACAGTCGCCCCGTCCTGCGGCACCGGGTCCTCCCCCGCTCCGCAGAAGCAAACGCCCGCCGCCGGGGCACCCCCTTCGTCGGCATCGTGCGACGCCTCGCCGGGAGCCCCCCAGAGAGCGGCGCACGCCTTCAGCTCGCGAACGGCCGCATCGGCCGCCGTGATCCAGGCGTCGCCCGCCGCATGCGCCTCGGTGTCCGCTCCCGCTGGCACGGCACCCTCGCCTGCCGCCGGAAAGACCTCCTCCGGCTCGCGAAGGGCGGCGACGGCCCCGGGAGAGAGCCCCAGCCGCTCGCCGAGCGCCCGCAGCGCCGCCTCGGGCAGCGCCATCAGCGCCACCGCCTGCCCGTCGCCGGCCGGTGCGCTGCGGACCACGGCATCGCCCGCCCGGGGCGACAGCCCGGCCGCAGCCAGCAGCGCGGCGCCGTTACGCCCGTCACACAGCGCGGCGGGCACGAGCAGCGTCAGCGGAGTGAGCACCTCGACCTCCACCCAGGCAGTCCCGGTCACCCCGGCCGCCCCGCCACGCAGCGTCTCTGCGCCGACCACCGAAAAAGAGTGTCCATCCGACCCGAGCCGAATGGACACCTTATTTGCGGGTCGGGAAAGATTACTCCCAGTTACCTGCCTCATTGTTACCTGCCTCCATCGAGCCGAACTTGATGCCCGGGTAGCGGTTGAAGTTGTTCACCGCATCGTCGATCTTGTTGATGATCTCCTGACGGAACTCCAGCGTGTCGAGGAACAGACGGTAGGGGGCGCGGCACTCCACGATGGGGATCACGACCTTCGACTCGGTGGTGATGATGCCGGCCTCAAGGATGTACTGGGCCCGGTTGTCGGTGCCGGGGATGTAGCGCAGGTTACGCACGTCTTCGGCCGAGAGCTTCTTGGGCGAGAAAATCGTGTCGATCACGGCCATCTTGAACTTCTCGACGTTCTTGCGGCCCGACTTCTTCAGCATGGCCATGGCCACCGAGTCGTCCTCGTCGACGATCTTGCGCTCGAACTCGAGCGTGTCGGTGAGGATGAAGTGCTCGAGCGAGTCGAACGAGCCGGTGAAGTGCTGGTACTTCGACTTGAAGGCACGCTGCGCGGTACGGATGTCCTTGATGCGGTCGATGACCGACGCCTCGCGCGACTTGAGTTGCGCCTCGAAACGGATCGGCGTGGAGATCTGCTTGTAGATCACGTAGCAGAGCGCCACGATAACCACAGCCAGAATGATCTGAGCGATTTTCTTTACCATTTTTTTAATAAATATTTGTTGTTAATTTTGCACGAAATTAAATTTGCGCATGGTTAGTACACGTATTGCGACCCAAATTTACGCCAAAATTTGTTTCGAAACAACTCCGGGGCAAAAAAAAATCGTAGAAAAGTTGTCGGAATACCTCTCCGATAGCGATTTTTCGCGGATTTTCGTGCTGAACGGCTATGCCGGAACGGGCAAAACCACGCTCATCGCGGCGCTGGTCGGCGCACTCAAAGAGCTGGAAATCAAACCCGTGTTGCTCGCGCCCACGGGGCGCGCGGCCAAGGTGCTGGCGCAATACGCTCACGAAAAGGCCTTTACCATACACAAACGCATCTACCGCGAGCGCACGGCCGCCGACTACGAGCGGCGCTTCTCGCTCAACCTGAACACGGAGCGGGGCGCCGTATTCATCGTCGACGAGGCCTCGATGCTCTCCGACCGGCAGTCGGACGGGGCGTCCTTCGGCAGCGGCTCGCTGCTCGAGGACCTCGTGCAGTTCGTGCGCAGCGGCCGCGGGTGCCGCCTCATACTGGTGGGCGACAGCGCCCAGCTGCCGCCCGTGGGGTCGGACTTCAGCCCGGCGCTCGACCCCGTGTCGATGGAGGCCTACGGCGAGGTGGTCTACGCCACGATGGACGAGGTGGTGCGCCAGGAGGCGCAGTCGGGCATCCTCTTCAACGCCACGCTCGTGCGCTGCATGCTCGAGCGGGGCATCCACGACATCCCCCGCTTCCGCACGGACTTCCCCGACATCGAGGCGCTCTCGGGCGGCGACTTTCTGGAGCGGCTCCAGGACTGCTACGACCGCTACGGCCGCGACGAGACGATCGTCATCACGCGCTCGAACAAGCGGGCCAACCGCTACAACGAGGGCATCCGCCGCCACGTGCTGGGGGCCGAGGAGGAGATCGAGAGCGGCGACATGCTCATGGTGGTCAAGAACAACTACCACTACACCGAGCGGATCGAGAACTGCCCCGTGGGGTTCCTGGCCAACGGCGACATCGCGCGCCTGAAGCGGCTCAGACGCTTCGAGGAGTTCTACGGCTTCCGCTTCGCCGACGCCGTGCTGGAGTTCCCCGACTACGAGGGGACCGAGATCGCCTGCAAGATCCTGCTCGACACGATCGCCTCCGAGTCGCCGTCGCTCACGCGCGACGAGTCGATGCGGCTCTTCTACGAGGTGGAGAAGGACTATCTCGACATCGGCAGCAAGATCAAGCGTTTCAGGGAGATCCGCGAGAACCCCCACTTCAACGCCGTGCAGGTGAAGTTCTCCTACGCCGTGACGTGCCACAAGGCGCAGGGCGGCCAGTGGCGGGCGGTGTTCGTCGACCGCTGTCTGTTCGGCGACGAGACGATGACGCGCGACATGCTGCGGTGGCTCTACACGGCGCTGACGCGCGCCACGGACAAACTCTTTCTGGTCAACTTCGATGAAACATTCTACGAATAGCGACGCGCAGGCCGCCGTCGAGCGCCACCCGCTGCCGCCCTTCCTGCCCGAAGGGGCACGGCTACTCATGCTGGGCAGCTTCCCGCCCCAGCGCCGCCGCTGGTCGATGGAGTTCTTCTACCCCAACCTCCAGAACGACATGTGGCGCATCGTGGGGCTGCTGGCCGCGGGCGACAAGAACCACTTCCTCGCCCCGGGCGGCCGGCAGTTCGACCGCGGGCGCATCGAGGCCTTCTGCCGCGAGCGGGGCCTGGCCCTCTACGACACGGCCGAGGAGGTCGT
>Ga0073908_1001372_pt1 | contig 34965 bp, 32 predicted proteins | sample MucameincwithD2O_FD_65484 | JGI IMG/M metagenome (GOLD analysis project Ga0073908, IMG submission 65484) | Mouse cecum microbial communities from Vienna, Austria - Mucus amended microcosms incubated with D2O | ecosystem: Host-associated > Mammals > Digestive system > Large intestine > Cecum... | reverse complement strand
ACGCGGGGGATTTATCGGAAAACAAGTCGGCGCAAAAATCCTATGATGTCGCGCTGGCCGCGGCCAGCGCGACATCATAGGATTTTTGCGCCGACTTGTTTTCCGATAAATCCCCCGCGTCGTATTTAAACCCGTTGTCATCAAAAAAGCGGCGCATATATTTCGTAACACCTATTATCTGCGGCAGCTTAGAGTTATGCTCAGTCACGCGTTTTTCAACAGACGCCTGGATAAACACGCTGTCTAGTCCGCGCACCGTGTTCAGCATCCATTGTATCGGACCGTTGTCTTTTACCCCGCTGTTTCTTTTAATCTGGATAACCCGACCACCGGGCCGCATAAACAGCGCCAGATGCAACGCCGTTCCCCCGCACCCGGCCAGGCATTTTGCATTTTTTATTATCGCCGCCTGGTGCGCCAGGGGCAATTTTTCAGGATAAATCACACGATAGCCGTTTTTCTCGAATATTTTTTGAATCCGCTCTTCCCCGTAAACTTTCATTTCCGCCGACAGCGCCGCACGCGACACATAAATTTTATTACCCATGTCGTAATCTGGCACATTTTCTGCCATCGCATCAAACGCCTTGCAGAAATCGGTATTGGCCCGACGCTTGGTCACCCACGACTGCGCCGGGACATAAACCCTTTTAAACCGTACGGATTTGTTAAGAATTAAAACATCACTGCGCGCAATCCCCAGCATGTCGGTAAAATCAAAAACAAACTTTTGGGCGCCGATATTTTTATTATCTATGAATATGGCCTTCATGCCCTTTTTGTATACACGCCCCAGCCCCCATGCACGGTTTAAATGCTCTAACAAAAAATGGCCAAAGTGCGGATAAATATTGCCTAAGAATATTGCCTGGTCTGCACTGTCCGCCACATCCAGATTTTTTACCCGTGGTATAAACTGTCCCGATTTGCCACGCAGCTGAATAGACGACGGAACAAGACTATCATTCTTATCGAATATTCCAAACGCACCGTTTTTTATATCCACCGCAACCAGTCCGGAATCAACACAGTCGACATCCAAGGCGTCTTTATCAAACGGCGCACCGCTTATACGCCTGGCGGCAACATCCTTGTTGAAATATTTCTTATATTTCCTATCTGTATAAATTTCGCATTTCAAGCCGCACTCCTGTATTGAAAAATAAACATCCAACCGTTATTATATGATTATTATTAAATAATAGGAATATAAATGTCCACAAAAAGACTGTTTCTGTTTGCAGCATACGACCGGGCCGGAAACATTGATGCATCACTTGAATACTATGTTGGGGCACTGTCCAAATACGGCGATGTAATCGTTCATATGGACTCTGACTGTCGGGACGGCTCAATAAAAAAGCTGATGCCATATACAATCCATGCCGACGCACGGCGTCACGGCGAATACGATTTTGGCTCATACAAACGGGCATACACCCATGCCCGCAACGCGGACATTTTAAGCGATTATGATTTCGTATACATGGTAAATGATTCTGTGTACGGGCCGCTGGCGGATATTGGGCCGGCACTCCATGCCATGGAATCAATGGGGGTGGATGCATTCGGTCCGGTATGCAATCCAAATCCCGATCATCCGCATATACAATCATGGTTTATAGGCATGCGCCCAACAGTATTCCTGTCCCCGTGGTTTGAAAAATTCATAACATCCGTACGCCCCCAAACAAACAAGGGAACCATAACAAAATTATATGAACAGGGTTTTACCGCCCTGGTTGCGGGACATAACCTGTCCTGGGGATGCCTGTGGAATGTGGAAAACCGCGGCGTTTATAACAAGATAAAAAAATTATATCGAACCGGCCTGCCCTTTATGAAAAAGGTGGCGTTTTCGCGGCACGGCGGCCGGCTGGGGCGCCAGATATTATACGTGCTGGGGCATATATCCCCGACCGCACGCGACGCAATAATGGAAAATGCCCGTCGTACATATGGCGTGGAATATATGGACTGGCTTTTGACAAACAATCCGGTTAAAATATTTATGCGCGGCCTGAAATACGGAATAAAAAAGGCCCGCAAGGGACAATTATGAAGCATCACAGTACCAAACGCATTGCGGCAATTACAATGGCCCGCAACGATGAATTTTTCTTGAACCGCTGGATATCATATTACGGCGAACAATTTGGCGAAGAAAACCTGTATATATATCTTGACGGCCTGGACCAGCCCACGCCGGCCCGTGCGGGACGTGCAAACATAACAAAAATGCCGCACAAAGACCAGGCGGTCCAAAAAGGCGACAAAACAAGAATACTGTTGCTGTCGGATTTGGCGCGCAGGCTGTTTGCCGACGGATATGACATTGTTGTCGGATGCGACTGTGATGAATTTCTGGTTGTGGATCCGGCATTGGGCGTAACGCTCAGCGAATATCTGTCGAATAAAAAAATCGGCACAACACTGTCTGGATTGGGTCTGGATGTCGGAATGGACCTGAATTCAGAAAGCCCCCTGGACGAAGGTATGCCAATGCTGCCCCAGCGCAGGTATGCATTGATGTCCACACGTTATACGAAACCCGTCGTGTTAAGCCGCCCGGCCACCTGGGGCAGCGGATTTCACAGCGTAAAGGGCCATAATTTTCACATTGATAAAAATTTGTACCTGTTGCATTTCGGCGGCGTTGATTTAGACATGATAAAAAACAAAATCGGCGACAGAAACCCGTCATGGGCACGGCATCTGAAAAAGCGGGCCAAAACGATTGATATCATAACACGCGCCCGGCATAAAAACATGCCGCGCGCACTGGCGCGCGTGATGCAGCGCATCTTTCGTCCAATATACGACCTGAACAAACCGGGTATGCTGGGGCTGAAATGGGTAACAACAATACCGGAACGTTTTGAAGAAACGGGAATATAAAAACTATTTTTTGATGAACCCGCGAATCCATCGACGGTATTTACGTGCACGATATCCCGACGGATTGTCAAAACATCCCATTTTTTCCATGTGCTGTAAACGGTCAACCGCGCTCTGACGATTAATTTCATCACCGGCACGGCGCACTGCACGCACGCATGTAATTATAAAGGGCCATAAAAACTCCCGCTGCCAGCGGCGCATCTCGCCCGGTCTGGCGACTGCGGCGGCGGCCTCGTACGAGCGCGCGATAGACATTCCTACGTTTTCATACAAACGCTGGGCGTGCGCGTTGTTTAGCGCACTGGACCAATGCGGCACATAGTAATACAACGGCAGGCGCGTTATCGCCGCGCGCGGATGCGAGAATATCACGCGTGTCCACCATGGAAAATCTTCTGTTATTCTTATATCGGTATCAAATGCAATATTTGATATAAGATTTCGTCTGTACAAATGCATTACCGGATAACAGTGACGCACGCGCCAGCGGCCCATGCTGTGGTTACGCTCTGTCGCATATTTTATAAGATTATCAGTTACCTTGTATTTAATGCGGCTGATATCATAGGTTTTCTGGCGCACATTGGAACTGATGCGGATTCCCACGCGCATTCCGGCGCGAACGCGGCGGTGCATTCTTATATCATGTCGAAAAGACACGATATCAGCATTGACACTGTTTGCAATATGATGCGTTATCTCCAGCGTCTGGGGATGTATATAGTCATCCGAATCCAGGAACAAAATCCATTCGCCCCGCGCGGCGGCAATGCCGTCATTTCTTGCGGCCGACACGCCCTCGTTCTTTTTATTGATAATACGAATTCGTGCATCCAATGCGCCATATTCGTTTAAAATTTCGGCTGATTTATCAGTACTGCCGTCATTTATACATATCAATTCCCAGTCTGTGTAAGTCTGGGCACGCACGCTGTCGATACAGCGGCGCAGGTATTTGGCGACATTATAAACAGGCACAACAACGGAAATCATGAGTTTTTGCACCCGCCTTTGATAAAGTCATAAATATCGTGACGCATGCGCCGTGCACGACGCGTCGGCGGATTCTGCAGAGCGCCAATCTGTTTCAGACTGCAAAAGCATCGACGCGCCACGTCCAAATCCATATCATTGTCCAGATAGCGCACCTTGCGCCAGGCCCACTTTATAAACAGCCACAGGAACTTTCGCGACCACTGCGCCATCTGATATTCGTTTGCACGGGCGGAATAAAGACTGTATGCGCTTTCTATGCCGATGCACAAACTCTGCAGTATTCGCAACTGTTTTGACGACAGCACAATCCCCCCAAAATTCGGCACGTAAAAATACAACGGCAATGCGGTTATCGTCACCCGTGGATTTTTTAGCATTACGGCGCTCCACCACGGAAAATCTTCAAACAAAATGCCCTTGATAAACGGCGTGTCGGCAATCAAATCGCGGCGATACAAATTTTTCCAAACCTGGCAGTGCTTTATCAGCCAACGGCGTTTTGGATTAAATGCATTGTGTGCATATTCGGTCGCATACTGGTAAACGTCGTTTGTAACACGCGTTTTAATTTTATCAACATTGTATTTTTTATGCATGCGTGCCGGCACGACGCTGTCTGTATCCAGCCCCAGTTTATGGCGCACCATCAACTGCGGACGATATATCCTGTCGTATGTAAAAGATACAATATCGGAATTATCGCGCCGCGCCATGTGATAGGCGATTTCCATTGTCTGCGGATGAATAAAATCATCACTGTCCAGATAGAGAACATATTCGCCCAATGCATGGGGCATTCCGGCATTACGCGCATCCGACAGCCCCCCGTTTTCTTTTGTAACAACAACAAAACGCGGGTCACGGGCGGCATACTCGGCCAGTATTGCGCCGCAACCATCGGGACTGCCGTCGTTTACACATATCGCCTGCCAATCAGAAAAAGTCTGGTTTAAAACACTGTCCAGACACCGGCGCAGATATTTTTCTACATTATATACGGGTATGATTACTGAAATCGCAGGCATGGTTGCACCTTTGTTAGTTCTTGTTCATTTTGTTTATCATCTCGTACGCGGTGGTGCCGGGTACGGGATTTTCTGCATACGAACTTTTATATGCGGTTTTCTGAAAGAAAGCGCCTTCGGTATGCTTTTCAAACTCTTTTTTATTAAAAGGCTTGTCTGCGATATCCCACCATAGGGCGTGTGTCGGATCCTGGTCGCGATGCGGCATGGCGGCAAAATATTTTTTTGCACGCGCATCGCCTGTCACCAGCGTCTTAAACAACAACTGGTGCATAAAGTAATCAAAACTGCTGTCTTCATGTGCCCAGTAATCCTGTATCATCGCACGCCATGCCGCCAACAGATAGGCACCCTTTCGGGCACGTATGAAACAGTTCTGCATAAAGCTGTACGGACTGCCCACGCGCTGGCCCGTCAGATATACAAAGAAATCCTGGTCAACTATCCACTGTGGTATCGGGGATGTTACAAATCCGGTTGAATCCAGCCAGAATCCGCCGTATTGGTACAACAACTCTACCCGGCATATGTCTGCAAAATGCGCATTCTTTATCATGCCCTTTCTGCGTTTCTCCATTATGACATCGGGCAGTTTTATGTATTCAAACAGCGTCTTTTCATCCAGCACGACCAATTCCTGGCTGCAATGCGCACGCACACTGCGAAAGCAGGCTTTTACCAGTTCGGGCGCGTTTTCCTCGCCCTGGAGCCATATGGAAAATATCTTTTCGTGCTTGTCATTACGAATGGGCTTTTGCTCTTCCACCGCGGCGGCGGCCGGCAGATATCGCTGGAAATACCGCGGTATTACACGCGCGATAACATCGCTGCGAACGGCGCGCCTATGTTCGCGGTCGCGCCAGAACCAGTTTAAAATATGTCCATTGACAATTACGTCCGACATCGCGACCATTCGTGACAAATTCATCTGTATACCCCTTTATATTTATACCTATTCGGACACCGACGCATCTTCACTGTCCGCATCATCGGCCGGACCGGTTGTCATTTCTTCGGCAATTCCGGCCGCACGCGCCATGATTTTATCCAACAGCGCCGCCTGAACATCTTCGCGTTCCTTCAGCCACTGACGCGCGTTTGCCTCGCCCTGGCCCATACGTTCGTTGTTATAGGAATAAAAACTGCCGGCCTTTTCAATCAGGTCATATTTTACACCCATGTCCAGGATTTCGCTGATGCGGCTTATACCTTCGCCGTACATGATTTTAAAATCAACCGTGCGGAATGGCGGTGCAACCTTGTTCTTTACAACCTTTACGCGGGTTTCATTTCCGATAACGTTTTCCTTGTCCTTTATCTGGCCCGTGCGGCGTATGTCCAAGCGAACCGATGCATAGAACTTTAACGCGTTACCACCCGACGTGGTCTCAGGATTACCAAACATTACGCCGATTTTCATACGAATTTGGTTAATGAATATAAGCAGCGTGTTACTGCGCGATACCGACCCGGCCAGTTTCTTTAAAGACTGTGACATCAGTCGCGCCGTTGTGCCAACAAAAGAATCGCCGATGTTGCCCTCCAGCTCAGCCTTTGGTACCAGTGCCGCCACAGAATCGATTACCACAACGTCAACCGCACCGGACTTAATAAGCGTATCTGCAATTTCAAGCGCCTGTTCGCCGGAATCAGGCTGAGATATAATCAAATCAGAAACATTAACACCCAGCTTTTTAGCATAGCTTGGGTCCAGGGCGTTTTCTGCATCAATATACGCGCACGTACCGCCTTTCTTTTGAGCCTCTGCCACGGCATGCAACGCCAGCGTTGTTTTACCACTGCTTTCCGGCCCGTAAATTTCAACAATTCGGCCACGCGGATACCCGCCAATCCCCAGTGCGATATCCAGCCCCAGACTGCCCGACGATATCGCCTCTATATTCTGCTGGGAACCGTCGCCCATTTTCATAATGGCTTCTTTGCCAAACTGTTTTTGAATCTGTGCCAGCGCCGATTCCAATGCGGGGTTCTTGTTCCCTGCGCCCGCTTCTTTTGCAACTTCTTTCTTTGCCATATTTTCCCCTTTTTATCTTAAGAAAATCATACAAGGAAAATAAGCGCCGCGCAATCAAATAGTTTCAACGCCGGCCGCTGACCAGAACCCCCACCGCCAGTGCCCCAATCGTTGCGGTTACCGCCCATACGGCCGCGGTTGTCCCGTATATGGCAATGCATGCCGCCCCAAGAATCGGCGCCACAATATTTGGCAGATTCACGCTTGTTCTAAATACGCCGTAAAAACGCGACTGGTCGGATTTTTTCGCATTGTCAAAAAACATCAAATCGTGTACCGATTCCATCAGCGCCCCCGATATCTGCCACAGCACAAATATCGCCAGCAGCGGAAATCCCGTAACAACGGTTGCGGCCGCCGAAAACACCGCAAACGAGCCAAAGCCCATCATCAGCCATATAGATTTGCCGAAACGCCGTACGGCACGTCCCATAAACTCGCTAAGCACCAGATACGGAATAATCCCCAGCGTCAAAACCCACCCCAGCGTGTCCTTGGTAAAGCCGTTTTCAATCACCACGATCGGCACATACAAATACCGCATTGCACGCAGTGAATAGTATCCGAAATTTATTGCATATGCGCGTGCCATTCCGGGGGCGGCAAAAAACATCCGCATATTGCGCCACAGTGCACGCACGGTTCTGCGCGGGTTCACAGGACGTCGTTTTTTGTCTTCTTGAACAATTCCAAAAAATTTAAAGAACATCCATCCGGCCAGGTATATCAGCGCCGACGCAAAAAACGCCGCACGGTTTCCAAAATATCCTGCAATCGCCACTGCAATCATTGGCGCAAACAAGGCCCCCACATTCAGCCACAGATGATATCGTGCATTAAGCTTTGCCATACCGACATTCTTGGAAAAATCCGACATGAACAGCGGTATCAGCACACCCACCAGTGTAATTGCAACACCGGTTGTATAGTCCAGTGCGATAAACGTAAACGGCTTGATGGAAAAGCTCATCATTGCATAGCACACCGCCAGCATCAGCATAGAAAAATAAAACAGCTTTGCCTTTGAAAACTGGCGCAACAGTTCATTTGCAAACAACCCGACAATCATGCAAAACGCGGCATATATTGCCACATAAATACCGACAACTGCCGACGATCGAAATATTTCCAATATAACCAGCGAATAAACGGCGTTATAAATACCGTCTGCAAAACCGGTAAACAATCCGAAATTTGCGAATGAAAATCCGCTGACAAAATTACGCATCGAAAGATATTTGTCTTTTGCCACGTTATCCTCTCTCCATCCAATGGGGTAATAAATCCCTTGTGCGCGAATTTTATCATAAATTTTTTATCCGCGCAAATATGGCTAATCATCCGCCCGGGCCAAATCATCATATGCCCTGTATTTTATATCATTGTTCATGCGATACTCGTACGTTGCGGCACCCGCCGTATACTGATTAAACAGTTCTGTAACCCTGGCCAGGGCCGCATCAATCATTTCACGCGTCTGGGCCGCGTCATAGGAAATGGCCCGAACATCACCGCCACGCAACTGTACAAACATCATTTCCGGCGCCTCAGTCACATGCGCCGCACCAAATCCGCCGGTACGCAGCATATGCGCCTCCAGCGGCAGTTGGGGCATCGTCCCATCAAACAGCTGTTTTTTTGACGGCGCGGCCCCGGTCTTGATATCAATTACCATATTTCCACACACGCGGTCCGCACGCGCACGCACCGTCCGGGCCCCGTTCGTCCCGACGGGAATTCTAACCGCGCCGGCAATTTCGGCCCGCCCCGGATTTTGTCCAAACACGCCGGACACCAGCGGTGCGATTTCCCGAAAACGACGTCGCCAAAAATGATACAAAACAGACGCGTCCCCGACAACCATGCGTGCACGCGCATCCATCTGTGCGACCAGGGCATCGGGCGCAAAATCCGTTGCATGCTCTATAACATCGTGAACCAGGTTCCCAAACGTGCGTGCATCCGGCCCCGCCCACCAGTCATCCAGCGGATACAGTCTCAAAATATGGCGTGCATAAAAAGCATACGGATTATGTATCAGCTGTTCCAGTTCCGTCACATAAACATCCGACCAGTCCGCCCCGGGCGCCGCCACCCCCGGATTCAGCGGTCTGGGATCAGGCATGTCACGATTGCGTACAGCCATTAATATATCTGTCGCGCGCGACACGTCAAACACCCCGCGGTGTGCCGCAACGCGCGACAGAAACCGTGATTCGGTCGTCTGGGTTCCGCCGGACATACGACTGCGCGTCCAATACACGCGGCCGCCGCACGACAGGTTCATAAAATCCAGCGCCATCAGTGACACTTTTCTATCCGCGGCGGGCATACCCACACTGCGGGCGACCGGCCGCGGCAACCATGCGTTTTCATACCCGCGCGCCGGGAACATTCCCTCGTTCAGACCTGTCAGAATGACAACATCTGCCGTCTGCATGCGCGATTCAATCGTACCCAGAACACAGATTCGCGCCGGCGTCTGCATACGCGGCCGCACCGACACACCCGCCAACGCATCGGCGACAAACGCACGCGCATCGGACGCACTGGGCTCTATTCCGGCAATATCCAGCGCACGCGACAATTCATCCAGCGCAATCCATACAGGCATCATGGACGCATCGGTCAAATCAAATATTGGCCGCATGGCATCCGGACGCGCATCAACCAAATTAGAAATCATCCGCAACAAATTTCCGGACGCCGCGGCATATGCACGTTCAAAACCGTTGTCTGCGCGCTCTATCCAGTCATCAAACAAATTCAAAATCGCACGCCCCGCCGCCGTCATGGCACCGGATACGCCACCTGAAAAATCAGCCTCCAGGCCGCGTGCATCAAACACCGTGCGCAAACGCTGGTTTGCGGCGGCATCGGGCGTTATTATCAAAACACTTTGGCCGGCCGCGGCCGCCGACGCGGCAATTTCAGCCACAGCCGCGGCTTCTTCGGCCTCTCGTTCACACTCTATCAGTGTACAATGCGACAAATCAGTCGGCGCATCGCCGTTTATTACATTGCCAAACGCGCGATTAAAGAAATCAATGGCCGACGCGCCGACATCTATCTGCACCACATCCGACACGGCGCATCCTATGCGCGACAAAAACTTGTATTCAGAATTATACGGATGCGTATCCAGCCCCATCTCGGATTCATTCCCGGATATCTTACCGGATAAAATTATCCGCCCGTTTGGCATTCCTGCAACCGCCGCCATCAAATCCGCCGTTGCCGGCACAGACCCGGTGGATGCACATACAATAACCCGCGAATACTTATTCGCACCGATTACATCAATCCATGCGCGGATATCACTGTTTCGAGACTGGGCGCGGGTCTTTGCGCCCGCGGCACACATCGGCATAACCTGAGCTATAATGTTGAGTATTTTTGCCTTGGCCTGAAAATGCGCCGCATATTTTTCATCCACAACCCGGCCCCAGTCCATCGATGCAATATCCACACCCTCGTTCTCAAGATAATCAGTCATTCTGATTAAATCGCGTGCAACAGGCAATGCGGCGCCGATACTGCCTATGTTGGCATCCGCCGCCAGTAGCTTTGCCGCCACACAAACGCGAACGATATCCGGGACGACATTGTCCGCATGCGGGCCGTCGCCTGCATCCTGGTCATCCAGGTCGGCGGGGTCTGCCGCCTCGCCCAGGGCAACCAGGCGTGGCAAAACAGCCGCACCACCGCAACGCCGGGCAATCATTTTTTCAACCGTTCTTACCGCGCGGCGACTGGGCAGAAAAATCAGCATGTCGGCGATATCAGCCGCCGGCGCCGCACACATCACCTGCCACAACGCGTCAGCCATGTGCGCCGGATTGGATGCACAAAAAATGTTATTATTTGATGCCAAGCGTCGCTCTTATCGGTTCCAGCCCTGTTTTCTTTTCAGCGGATGTATATAAAACCTCTGGCACCATGGCGCCATGTTCTAAATGGTCTATGGATTTTTGCTTTTCCTCACGAATGCGCTTGTCTTTCTTTGTATAAATAATTTGATACGAAATTGCATTTGCATCACAAAAGTCTATTAAATCCAAATCGGCGTCACGCGGCCCGATACGTGAATCAATTAAAATAAACAGCCGTTTCAGCTGACGCCGGTTTAACAAATAATCCTCTAACCGTTCCAGCCATTCCATGGCCTGTGTGCGGGCAACGCGGGCATATCCGTATCCGGGCAAATCCACAATCATCACGCGGTCGTCGACATTAAACAGATTCAGACTCTGTGTACGGCCTGGCGTGTTTGATGTACGCGCCACCGGCGCCCCCAGCACAGCATTAATCAGCGACGACTTGCCCACATTACTGCGGCCTACAAACGCGTATTCCGGGAAATGACTGTTCGGCAATGCGCGAACTTTTTCAAAACTGCCAACGAATTTAATCATTTTTATCCCCCTCTTTTTCCAACAGGCGCCGATAAGCCTCTTTTTTTGAAATTCCCGCGCGGGCCGCCAAATCGGCCGCCGCAGATTTTGTTGAGGTGGCGGCGACATCATTAACTATTTGTGTAATTTCCGCATCTGTCATGCGCACCTCTGGCGCGGGGGCGATGACCAGCACTATCTCGCCACGCGGCGGCGTTATGTTCATCAGTTCTGCCGGATAACCGATAATAGTTTCTTCATGAATCTTGGTAATTTCACGAACAATCGCAATGCGGCGCTCTGGCATTACGCATGCCAGGGTTGCAATCGTTGCCATAATGCGGTTCGGGCTTTCATAATAAATAATTGTATGGCGAATTTTATTATCTGCGCGAACTTTTTTTTCATCAAAAAAACCACAGAACGTAAACCTGTCGCTGGGGAAACCGGACAATACCAGCGCAGATATTGCAGCCGTCGGCCCGGGCACCACAAACACGGGCACCCCCGCCTCTCGCGCGGCACGAACCAGTCTGAACCCGGGATCACTAACACCCGGCATGCCGGCATCCGATACGGCGGCGACAGTATGCCCGGAACGCAGTTTTTCTATCAACACGGGGACAACATCGCGCTCGTTATGATCATGCATTGCACGCACGGGCGTATTAATGTCAAAATGCGCGGCCAGTTTGCCAAACACACGCGTATCCTCTGCCGCAATCAGGTCGGCGCCCCTCAATACATCTATGGCGCGCGGCGACATGTCCGACAGATTTCCAATTGGTGTTCCAACAATATAAAGCCCGGTTTGCATTCAATATCCTTTTATAGTAAAATGATACAGAATAAAATGGAATTTTCAATGCATATGAATAAAATTTTGGGATTTTTGGGAACTTGTGCGCTGCTGGCGGGATGCGGCATGCCGGGCGGCGGCACATGGCATGCGGAATACGACGCATCGGCGACCGGAACACCGGCACAAATGATGTACGGCACGCCATCCGCCACAGATGACGCCGCACACCGCATGGCGGTATTGTTGCCACTATCGGGTGCGAACGCCGCAACGGGGCGTGCGATAAAAACATCGATAGAGGCCGCCATCCTCCAGCGTGCGCCACAAAGCCTGTCTGTTTCATTTTTTGACACCGGCGCCAATACCGCCACGGCAATAAACAGTGCCCTGGGGCAAAACCCTGAAATAATTGTCGGCCCGGTATTTGCCGCAGATGCACGAATGCTGCGAACAATGAAGCCATCCGAAATGCCGGCAATCTCGTTTACATCTGACGCCACCGCAATTGGCGACGGCGTAATGACAATGGCGCTGATGCCCACCAACGGGGTTGAGGCGATTGTTCGCGAAATATCGGCCGACCACAGCCGCGGGATGGTAATTCTGGCCCCGGAAACAAACTCAGGCCGCCTGATGGCATCGGCGGCACGTGCGGCGGCAACAAACTATGACATCCCTGTATCCGGTGTTGTGTTCTATCGCGAAAAAGACACCGATTCCATAAAAAATGCGGCAAATGCGGCGGCACTGTACCAGGCACGCAGTGCAGCAAACACGCGGGCGCGTGAAATACTGTCCGATATTCTTACGACAGAACGACTGACCGCTATTGAAAAGTCATCACTATCGCGCCAGCTGGATAAAATATCAAAATCAGAAACAATCGGGCGCCTGCCATATGATGCGGTTCTGATGCTGGGGACGGGCGACGATGCAAAATCACTGGTATCATTTCTGCGCTATTACGGTGTCGGTGCACGCGATGCGCGCCTGTATGGAACCGCAATGTGGGATGGTGCAAATATTGACACAGACCTGACTTTAAGCGGGGCAAAATACCCGGCACTGGCGGTAATGAATCCGTCATTTGTAAACTTATACGAACAAATTACGGCATCAGCGCCCACACGTCTGGCATCATTTGGATATGATGCGGCCAACTTGGCGATTGGAATGATTTATTCAAACAAGTCAAACGCCGCCTACCTGCTTGACCCCAGCGGATATGTCGGCATGGACGGACTGTTTCGCCTGACGCCAAACGGCGCCAGCCAGCGCGCCCTGCGCATCGTAGAAATAGCAGGCGCCCCCGCCCCGCGTGAGGTAAAGGCCGCACCGGCAAATTTCCTGGCGCCTATTTATAACATAGACCAGCAAAACCTGTCGCCGGCACGCGCAATGGCGATGGAAACACCGGGTATAAATCCGCTGACATATATTCAAATTCCGGACCGCCTGACCGGAAAATACAAATCAAAAACATACGGCGCCAACGTTACCCGCCCCGACACCGCCGCACAGCAAAACATTGTTACCATCCTGCCCGAGGACGACAGTGATGAAATCGTGACAAATCCTGACTTCACGCCGCGCACACTGGAATCGGTTAACCGCACGTATATAGACAGTGTTGAAATTTACGAATAAGAAACAAAAGGCGGATAAATGAAACCCTTGATATCACTGGTACTGGCCCTGGGAATTGCATCCTGCGGAACAATCGGCATCGGCAGTAATCATGAAACCACCATATATAACAATTCTGCCGACACAATCAGCGTATCATCGGACAGCGGCATATTTAAAATCAAACCAGATTCATCACTGCCGGTTAACTCTGGGAACGGGATTGCAATAACCAACCCCAACGAATCCTGTCCCCAGCCCATTGTAACCCGCCGCCCGAACGGCCCTGCAATATTCTTTGACGTATTTCCCGGAATAATATTTGGGATTGTCCCAATTGTGATTGATGCAATGACCAACAACCTGTACCGCATGCCAAAAAGCTACACATACAGCTGTATGGAATAAAATAAAAATGCCGGTTTTTACCGGCATTTTTATTTTGGTGGGAGTGGCTGGATTCGAACCAGCTCAGGCTTAAGCCAACAGATTTACAGTCTGCCCCGGCTCTCCAACTCCGGCGCACGCCCAATCCCTGGTGCGGGCAGCGGGAATCGAACCCGCATTTCAAGCTTGGAAGGCTTGCATACTAGCCTTTGTACTATGCCCGCAACAAATCTAAGGCCCAGTGATTATATACCAATTTACCACAGATGCAAGTGTTTATTATTATTTTGACAATGATATGTCTTTATAAAATATAAAAACGACCCGTTGGGGCCGTTTTTTAGTTCATGGGCGGGAAACATTCGTCGCCATCTTTTTTGCAACATGCAAACTGGGCATTGCCCAAATCCTTGAATATCTCGCCGGTACAGCACCCGAACTTGTTAGGCTTGGAACCGTCACCGCACAATCCCTTTTCTATATTGGCGGCAATCTCGGCGGCGATTTCCTCCTCAGACTTTTGCGGTTGTGGCGGTGTAACCTCCATCGGCGGGAAACAAGCATCCCCCTTACAGCAATACATTGCACCGTTTCCAATATCGGCATATTCCTCGCCCGGACAGCAACCGTTACTGTCAGGATTGCTGCATGGTTCAGCAACCAGCGGTTCTTCGGGGGCCGGGGCTGGTTCCGTTTCTTTATCCGCCTCTGCCTTTTGGGGAGGGGGCACCTGAACACGGGTGGCGGCAATCGTACGCGATCCGCGACCTGATGCACGCGCGACACAGTCACGACGATATGCCCCGCGCAAATCAGTCAGCAATGCCGAATCCGCATCATTCAAATCTGTCTGGGCGGCCAGTGCATCAATGCGTGATTTTATGTCCGCGCATGATTGACGCTCTGTCACATCGGCGGCGCCGGCGGCCAATGCCAGTGTACCCCCAAAAATTGCAATCAGAGTTTTTTTCATCTGTGCATCCTTTATTCGTTGATTATTTTTTCAATCTGCAAAATAAAGTCTATTGCCGGATCGGTCAGTTTCTGAACCTTGTTAAAAACATCTTGGGCGGCCTGTTTCATTTGCAGGCGCTTGTATGTTTCAACCACCTCGACCGTTTCGTCCTGATCAAACGTGTCGTCGCGCAACGCACGTGCAATTTCCAGTTCCCGTGCGGCCAGTTCAACGTAATGTTGTGTATTCTCGGGGCATCCGCGCTCTGACAGGTTGGCGTAAATCTTGGCGCGCTTTATACGTTTATCGCTGTTGTCCAAGCCGGAATACGGCATGCTTTTTAGCAAGAGCGATTCTATCTCCATGCATGTCTTTTCCATATCAGACTTTTGACCTGTCAGCGCCTCCAGAATATCCTGTTCGCGCAACAACAATGCTTCATATTTTTCAACATTCTCAGGGCATCCATATTCTATCAAATTCTTATATGCTTCAATGTTGTACTCATGCGCGCTAAAATTAACATCATCTTCAGGACTCAGCCTGCTAATCATCATAGACTCTATAACTTCGCATGTTTCCTGTTCAGGCAAATTAACCGTGGTTGCAACCTGATTAGCAGGGACGGTCTCTTTACCATCTACCTCTGCAACATAACCCGCACAATTTTGGTTATATGCATCATTAAGTTCTTTCAGCCGGCTTAAGGCATTGCTGTCTATGTTTGAATAAGATGAAATGTTTACAATCTGTTTTGTCAAAGCTGCGCACTGCTTATCTTGTATCACACTGCTGTAATTTGAACTTCTGCCATTCATTGCCGCGCCGACAAACAGCCCGCACGCAAACAACCCGCCCAGGGCGACCAGACCCAAGATTTTTTGACGCGTGGAACAGCATTCCACCTTTAATGTATTTTGTTTTACCATGATTTCTCCCTCCGTTTTTATATTGTTTATTTTACAATTCCGTCTTTTATAGTAATCGTACGATCTGCACGTGCGGCCAATCCCATATCGTGCGTAACAAACAGCATCGCCATTTTGTTTTTCCGCACCAAATCCAGCAACAAATCAAACACCGCCGCCGCGTGTGCCGGGTCCAGACTGCCGGTGGGTTCATCCGCCAGTAAAATTTCCGGCCCGTTCGCCAGCGCGCGCGCCACCGCCGTACGCTGTTGTTCGCCGCCAGACATTTCGCCGGGCAAATGCCCCGCACGATGTGCAACATTTGCCGCACGCAGCAATTTCATGGCACGCGCGGATGCATCCGCACCGTCTGCGCCGCGCGCCATCATCGGCAACATTACATTTTCCAGCGCCGTAAAATCCCCAAGCAAGTTATGCCGCTGGTATACAAATCCTATCTTGTCGCGGCGCATTGCGGTACGCATTTCGTCATCCATTTTCTGGGCCGCGACACCACCGACCAGAATACTGCCAGCGGTCGGTCGGTCCAACAGGCCCACGCATTGAAGTAATGTGGATTTTCCACTGCCCGACTGACCGACCAGGGCAATAATTTCCCCGCGATGCAAATCGAACCCGCCGCCGCGCAATATGTGCAACGGCTGGCCGCCTTCAATAAATGTCTTTTTTATATCACGCACGGACAACACCACATCGCCGCGTGAAACTTTTGACAATGAATTAAGTATATTCGCCATTATTCGTTCCTCAATACGTCAACCGGGTCTGTGGATGCCGCCTTCCATGCGGGGTACAGCGTTGCCACAAATGCCAGCGCCACCGCCAGCAGTGCAATTCCCAAAACAGATGAAATCGACAGTTTTGATGGCAGCTCAGACAAATAATATAAATCTGCCGGAAACAGGTCGCGCCCCGTCATAAACTGTACCGCCTTGCGTATGGGTTCTATATAGACAGCCACAACAACCCCCAACAAGGTTCCAACCATCGCCCCAATGACACCTATGCTGGTGCCGGACAGTATAAATATCTTCATCATTGCGCGACGCGATACGCCGAACGTACGCAAGACCGCAATATCCTTGGACTTGTCCTTTACCAGCATTACCAGCGAAGAAACAATATTAAACGCAGCGACGATAACAATCAGCATCAGTATCAAAAACATAACGTTTGATTCCACCTGCAGGGCGCCGACAAACCCGCGGTTCAAATCGCGCCAGTCACGAACAACGAATCCCTCTGGCAGCAACCGTGACAAACTATCTGCCACCGCGCGCGTATCTTCGGGATTGCGCAGGAACAAGTCTATATGTGTTGCCGCATTTCCAATATTTAAATATTTCTGGGCCGTTTCCAGCGGCATGAAAATATATCCTGAATCATACTCGTACATGCCCATAAAAAACGACGACATCACAGGGTATGCCATAATCCGCGGCATCGTACCAAACGGCGTCGGTGTGGCCCCCGCGGCAGACACCAGCGATATCTTGTCCCCCATTGTCACGTTCAGCGCCCGGGTCAAACCCGCCCCCGCGACCAGTTCCCCGTCTTTTATTTCCGCAATTGGCCGGCCATATATTTTTGTACCGTTGTCCACCTTTGCCTGCAGATCGCCCATGCGTATACCGCGCACCATTGCACCGGTGTTGTTCCCGTTTGCGGTCGCCATTACCTGGCCCTCTGCAATGGGGACGATATCGGTTGCCCGCGCAGCGACCACCTTGTTCTGGCGCATCTTTTCTATTAAAAAGTCATAATCGGCGATTGCACCGTCCTGGTGGTATACAACCACATGCCCATTCATTCCTATAATTCTGTTCAACAGCGTGTCATGAAACCCCGCCATAACCGACATGACAACAATCAGCGTCGCCACCCCCAGCGCAATTCCAACCAGCGACACCCACGAAATCACGGAACCAAATCCGCGCTTTTTCGCCCACATGTATCGAAACGCAATTTTTCTCTCTAGTCTAGAAAACAACATTTATCATATTCCCCTATTCTGACAAAAACGCCCGCAATGCATCCCCGGCCAGTGGCGTAAACGAATTATCCGGCACATCGGCGGCTTCAACAATTGATATGATACGCGGACTCATAAACACGACCAGTTCTGCAAACGGGCTTATCAGTGTTTCGGGCGTCGTTACAAAAGAATGTGTTGGAATACCGATTATGACATAATTGTCCCCGACACTTGACGGGATTGTAAAAGAAGACAACTCTCCCTGGCCGGTTCTCAAAACAATTTTTGCATCAATTTTTTTATATCCGCCGAAATTTCCATATTTCCCGGTTGCACCAATAATCAAATCTGTTTCCAGGCGCTCCTCCTTGCCGCACTGGCCGATATCAAAGCGTGACTGCCATCCGTTTGGCACGGCAAAAGTACCCTGGGATATCAGAACGACATTTGACTGCTGTGCCAAAAACTCCTGCAGTGTTTTTGTATTTATCTCCGGCCCAACAACCAATGCACGCCCGACCACGCCCGGTATCGACATGCGAACATTTTTATCCCCGAACGCCGGCAACAGGTTCATCCAAATAATCGGGTTATCTGTTTTCGGATACACGCGGTAAACATCGATATCCCATGCAATCATGAACTTTTTTGATGATATGTCGGCGATAATGCGCGCAACCTCACGCTCGGTCTGATAGTTTCCCTCAAACACGACCGTCTTGTCCTGCCAGTTTACCAGCAGGTTTCGCATATCGGCCCCATGCATCGCGTCCAGCAACGCCATGATAATCGTTTCATCACGGGGCATCTTAATCATCCATTTCGCACGATGCGTCAGATGCAGCTCTGCCGCGGCGGCATCATAAGAGTAATATGCGCGCCCCATTTTCGCCATCAGCTCAACCGCATCCGACAGTGCCCCCGACTGGATAGAGCCGGTAATTTTTTCTATACCCTCTTCATCCTCTACAACGGCGATGTCGGTTCCGCTAAGCAGTTTGTTCAGCGCCTGTTTTACGGTCAGCTGCTTAAACTCGTAATCCGACACATGCAGATCCGGCAGCTCGTCGCCCATATCCAAACGCACCACCTCTATTTTTTCTTCCGGTATGACGGATACAACACTCTGGTTATTCCAGTCGACATTACACCGCTTTGGCAGCTCTATGGAAAAACGACGCGCGGTGTCGGTTGTCAGTGCCGCCTTTTTAGGAAAAATAGGAACCGAGTTTTCATCAATTACCAAGTTATCAACAACTGTTACGGTGTCAAACTGCGGCACATCTTTCTGGGCCGCACGCTGGGCGCATGCCGCACACACTGCCGCCGCAATCGCCAAGTAAATAAATCTGCTTTTCTTCATCGCCTGCCCCCGCTATATGTTCATCAGTTTTTCAAATTCTTCCAGCGTCATTTCGTATATTGGCCGCTGGGACGGTGTTGTCAAATCACGCACGCGCTCGTACTGCTGATGAAAACGCTCTACCAGGGTCCGAACCTCTGGCGCGACATTTCCCGCCTCTATCAAACGGCGCCCATATTCATAAACAAATTCCAGCGTGTCGGCCGCAAAGAAACGCCCGACATAGTTTTCCATTGCAATACCGCCCTTTTGCACACAGATTGCCGACATCATCATCGTCATCTGATTGTAAAAGTTTGCCATTTTAATAAAATTCTGAACGGTTATCGCCATTGGCGTATCTCCTTGCCCTTTTTGGCATTATAAAAAGTATTGATACATAAACGCAATTAAATTATAATAAAAATCATGAGAATAAAATGCATAATGGCAATTTTTTGTTTGTTTGTGGCGGCATGTTCGTCACCGAACCGCGGCAGTATTGATGACGCCACCGTCCTTAACTGGGAGAACGAGGCCGTAACAACCGAACAGTTTGTCCGCGATCACAAGGCGTGCCTGGGCATAACAAAACCATCATACCTGCCCCGGTCGCGTCTGGCAAAACTTATTGCCCCGAACCAGAGCGGCATGATGCCCGACTGGGACGGGCTGTGGGTAACGTTCCAGTCAAACGAATACAAGGACGTGGGCCAGCGCAGCCTGATGTCGGTACCACGCAACACAACATCAAAATCCGTTGGCTCTTACCGCAAATGCATGTTCCGCCGCGGATACCTGTTGCGTGCAATGTAATTTTTTTCCACGCCCCCTTTTTTATCGCTTAAAAATATGCTATAATTTGTGGCATGAGACGCTCTATCTGGTTTTGGCTGTGCTTTATATTGTCAATTGTTTTGGCAACATATTTTGCCGTGCGAATAATTATGACCGCAATGGGTCACGGCAACGCGGCACGCGTTCGAACAATATCTATATCCGCAGATATGCGCGGCCCTGATTTGAATCCTGTGGCGACGGCCGCGGCGGTGGCCCCTGGAACCCACACGTACAAGGTTGACCTGGCCGCGCTGAACATGCGCATTGCCGCCACACCCGGCGTGCGCGACACGGCGGTACGCCGCATGCCAAACGGCAACCTTAAGGTAAAGGTAAAAATGCATCATGCCGTGGCCCAGTGGACGGACGGAACGGCGTATTTTCCTCTATCTGCGGACGGAACAATTGTAAAGCGGCCGACCGACACCCGTGATGTGTCGTCAATCGTTTTTCGCGGCCCCGTACCCGGGGACATATCCGAAATAACAAAGGCCGCGCACAACATGACTGGAAAATTGGATTACCTTGAATGGATTGAGGGGCGCCGCTGGAACATGCAGACAATCGGCGGCATAACCGTCATGTTGCCCGAAGAAAATCCGGCGGCCGCAATCGCGGGGCTTATGGTGCTGGATGAAAAGCATAACCTGCTGTCGCGCGACATCTCTGTAATCGACATGCGTGACGAGGCCCGCATATTGGTAAAATAAAAAAGTGAACCTGTTTGATTCATCTTTTCTGTGCCTGGATATAGGCGCCGCGGGCGTACGCGGATGTGCGCATCGCGTTCGCAACGCACGCATCGACAAATCGGCCGTATTCGCAATGGACAGCCGCGACACCGTATACGCATTAAAATCAGTGATTGACGAACTGGAACGCCAAATAGGCGCACATTTCGACGCGGCGTATGTAACAGGCGATTTCGGCGCCGCACATTTTGAAATGACCGCAAAAAGCACCACATGGGGTGGCGAACATAAAATCACCCCGTCTGATGTTCGTGCTCAAATAGCACAAATTACCGCACCCGACGGATTTTATCCAATGCATATCGTGCCATTGCGCTATGACACGCCGGGGGCCCGGAACATAATATCGCCCATGGGCCACACGGACCACGCACTGATATCCGCGTTTGGCGCAATATTCTATGACCAGTCTCGCCTGGATGAAATAACCGCGGCAATGCGCCGTGCGCACATCCAGGCCGCCGGATTTTTCGACCCTCATTTTCTTGTCAGCGCCACGTTGCGCCGCCCGCATGAAAACATAATGATTGTTGATTTGGGGGATGCGTTTACAACGGCATCCATCTGGACGGACCGCGGACCGGTAATGCTGAAAAAACTGCCAATCGGCGGTGCCAAAATAACATCTGATATTGCGGACAAAATGCAGCTGGATTCGGACGCCGCCCAACGGGTAAAACGTGCCGTTGCATCATTGGCCCCCCAGGAAATGGACCGGTTTACCCCGGCCGACCCGGCATATGATTTTTCACGTGCCGACATAAACGAAATAATTTTGCCGCGCATGGTTGAAATTGCCGGCCTGATAAAAGACGCGGCATCGGCGGCTATTACAAAATACCGCCCGTCCAGAATATTGCTGTCCGGCGGCGGCGCCGAGATGGCGGGCGTTTGCGAATTTTTTGAAAATATTTTTTCCATTCCCACGCAAAAGCTGCCCTATGACACGGGTCCGCGCGCATTGGCGGCGCACATCTGGTCATTGCAGAAACCGCGAATTGCGGCCGCACTGCGCCGCCAGGAAAAATGGCTGCGGCGCACGGACTGGCTGCGGCGTGTCACACATATCAAACCCCGCCGGCACGCGCGCCCACGGTTCATCCCTATAATGCCCAGCACATTGTGCTTTAACATGCGCCGGCCTGAAACATACACCCTGTTTAAGTCAGGCGGTATATCAATGATTCACGTTGACATAATGGATGGCTTTTATGTCGACCGCATTGCGGGCAGTATTGCCGAATTAAAACAAATCCGCGCCAAAACCACCGCGCATCTGCACGTGCATTTAATGACGGAAAGTCCGTCTGTCTGGGCGGCGGATGCAATCGCGGCCGGGGCGGATACGGTCGTGGTATCTACAAACACATCCGGACTGCGCGCGGCCCTGCGCGAAATAAAGGCTGCCGGACGACGCGCGGGCGTGGCACTGAACCCGGATTCGTCCGTTGCGATATTAAAGCCTGTTTTGCGCGAAATAGACGAAGTGATGGTAATGTCTGTGGCCCCGGGCGCGGCGGGTCAGAAATTTGATTCCGACGCGATAAAAAAGATATCCGTATTAAATGCGACACGAAAAAAATACGGGCTGAAATTTACAATATCGGTCGACGGCGGAATAAACGCCGATACCGCCCCAGAATGCTGGGCCGCCGGGGCGGACACACTGGTATCGGGTTCGTATCTGGCACGCAGTGCGGACTTTCCACTGGCCGTGCAAAGTCTGTTGCCCGATGCAAAAAAATAAATCCCGGAAATATCCGGGATTTATTTTTTTGCAAACAACGCTTTTTTGGATTCGGCACGCAACCGCGCCAAAGAATCCGCAGGGATATGGGTTCGGAACCTGAAAAGTCCGTGTACGCAGTGTTCGCATCGCGAATGTTAATCCGCACAACAACTATGACCTGCAAACGCCCCGCAAACAACAGGAGCCATTTCCCAATTTAATCCACAACAATTTTCCGACCCTCCCCATGCGCTGTTATATGCACATGTATCGTCCCCCGCGGCAGCATGCCCGCCGCAACATCGGGCCATTCTATCAGGGTGATATCGTTTTCTATGGCATAATCCAAGCCAATCTCGGCCAGTTCGTCCGCATCAGCAACACGGTACAAATCAAAATGCGATATGCCGTCGTAATTTTGAACGATTGTAAATGTGGGACTGGGCACGACGGTATCCCCCCCGCGCAAGGTTTGAATTATTGCGCGTGCAATCTCAGACTTTCCCATTCCCAGGTTTCCATGCAGTGCAACCGTCACCGGTGCGTTCAGCGTACGCGCAAAATCCGCCGCCCACCGACGCATTTCCTCTACATTGTTTGAAATAAATTCTGCCATTTACTACTCCACCCGCAACAGGTCGTCTTCCAGTTTTCTTATCGCGTCGCGATATTCACCCGCCTCTTCAAATTCCAAATCTTCGGCCGCACGCCGCATCTTTTTGGTAAGTTCTTTTATCTGTTTGCGTATGGAATCTGCATCCATAACGCCACCCGACTTGTCATATACGAACCGCCGCTTTTTATCGGTTTTTTCCTCTTTTTCGCCAACCTCTGCGAATACAGCCTTGGTCACTGTGCGCGGCTTTATGCCATGGGCCTTGTTATATGCCATTTGTTTTTCGCGTCGTCTTGCCGTTTCACCCAATGCGGCATTCATAGAATCCGTCATCTTGTCTGCATACAGTATCACGCGGCCGTTTGCATTTCGCGCGGCACGTCCGATTGTCTGAATCAGCGAGCGTGTCGAACGCAAAAACCCTTCCTTGTCGGCATCCATAATCGCAACCAGTTCACATTCCGGAACATCCAGCCCCTCGCGCAACAGGTTTATTCCGACCAGCACATCGTACTTCCCCAGTCTTAGGTCACGCAGCAGTTCAATGCGTTCCAATGTTTCTATATCGCTGTGCAGATATTTTGCACGCACGCCATTTTCATTCAGATAGTCCGTCAGCTGTTCCGCCATTTTTTTAGTCAGTGTCGTTACCAGCACACGTCCGGATGTCTTTTTTATCTGGTCCAGCAAATCGTCAACCTGATTTTCGGTTGGCAGTACCTCGCACACCGGGTCCAGCAGACCCGTCGGCCGAATAACCTGTTCGGACACGACACCGCCCGACTGGTCCAGTTCCCATGCGGCGGGTGTTGCGGATACAAATATCGTCTGGGGCCGCAGGGCATCCCACTCTTCAAACGTCAGCGGGCGGTTGTCAATGCACGCAGGCAGACGAAATCCATACTGTGACAGAGTTTCTTTTCGGGCGCGGTCCCCACGCGACATGGCGGAAATTTGAGGCACGGTAACATGACTTTCGTCGATAAACAAAACGGCATCACGGGGCAGATACTCGAACAATGTCGGCGGCGGCTGACCGGGCGCACGCCCCGACAGATAACGCGAATAGTTTTCAATACCCCGGCACGTTCCGGTTGATTCCATCATCTCGATATCAAAATTCACACGCTCGCGCAGACGCTGTTCCTCTATATACTTCATATTTTCATGAAAATATTCCAGCCGTTCTTTCAAATCGGTCTTTATCTGACCGATTGCCTGTAAAATAGACGGCATCGGTGTCGCATAGTGGGTATTGGGATACACCGCGATTCTGTCCAATCGCCGCAGTTTGGCCCCCGTCAGTGTATCAAACTCCCAAATCTCCTCTATCTCGTCGCCAAAGAAAGACATTTTCCATGCGCGGTCCAATGCATGCGACGGGAACACGTCCAGCGTATCGCCACGAACACGGAAATCGCCGCGCTCGAATGCGGTGTCGTTTCGCTTGTACTGAATATCAACCAGAGAGCGCATAACATCCTTCATGCCGATTTTGTCGCCCGCATTCAGTACCAGTTTCATTCCGGAATACTGCTCTGGGCTGCCCATACCGTAAATAGATGACACCGATGATATAACGACAACATCGCGCTCTTCCAGCATGGCGCGTGTCGCACTGTGCCGCATCCGGTCCAGCTGTTCGTTTATCGCCGCGTCCTTGTCGATATAGGTATCTGTTGTCGGCATGTATGCCTCTGGCTGATAATAGTCATAGTATGAAACAAAATACTCTACGTGGTTGTGTGGGAAAAAAGATTTCATTTCGGTATACAGCTGAGCCGCCAGAATTTTGTTCGGCGCCATGATAAGGGCCGGCCGCGACAAATCAGCTATAATATTTGCCATTGTAAATGTTTTGCCAGACCCCGTTACACCTAATAAAACCTGGCTCTGGCGTCCATCGCGCACACCCCCGGCCAGCTCTGCAATCGCGGTCGGCTGATCGCCCATGGGTTTATAGTCACTGTGAAGATCAAATATGCTCTTTTTCATTGTTAATTGTTAATATAATCCATTATAATAAAAATACAAGGAAAGAGAAAATGGCATTAAAACCCAGAACCCGCCGCAGAATTTTATACACCGTCGGTGCGTTTGTCGCAATATTGGCAATCGCGGTCGTTGTTATTCCGCCAATGTTTACATTAAACCGTCTGAAACCAAAACTGGAATCCGCAATCAGCGCCCAAACCGGTGTCGAGGCGACAATCCGCGGCGATGTACATTTCAGCCTGCTGGGGGCGGCAACAATTGTTGCCCGCGACATAATCGTCCCTGACGGTCGCATCGGGGCGGCGGCGTTCCGCGTTCCGTTAAGCGCACTGTTTGCGCCTGAACAGGCACGCCTTGGCGGGCGCATTGCCATATATGACGCGGCGGTAAAGATAACGCGCCTGGTGCCGGTTGCACCGCAATATGACATCGAACTGCATAACTGCGCGGTTGATTTCCTGGGCAAGGAATACCGGATAATCGACGGCATAATCGGCCAGGGCGAACTAAAGGCCACCGTCCGAACGGACCAGCATAAATACGATGTAACGCTGAACGGGGACGAAATATTTGTGGCAAACAAAAACAATAATCTTGTGATTTTGGGGAACCTGACCACGGGGGGCGGTGCACGCGGAACAATGTCGCTGCAGACAGACAACATAAACCGCATGTTTGAATTCAGCGAACCAAAAATCCCGGGACTGATTGACCTGGAAATGAAATTTGATTGGGACGGCGGATACGGCGTGCGTTTTTCAGACATACGCGCCAACAACTTTACCGGAAACATTTACCTGGCGCCCGACGGCCGGCGCAGTATAGAAATATCATCAGATGATGCAACATTTGACTTTTCATTCCTGTTACAGCCCACCAATATAATTCAGGAAACATCGTTTAATCTGAATCTGCGCGGCAACCTAAAGATTGGCGACAAAGTATTTTCCCGATTGATTATTTTGGCGGCGGCATCCGACGGCACATTAAACATTGAAAAAATAGTGGCGGACGACACCGTCATTTCCGGCGGAACAATAACCGCATCCGGCGCCCAGGATTTAAATATTTCCACAAAAATAAACAACCATATTGCCCGGTGCGTCTTCTCTGGAACGCCCCAGTCGTGGACATGCAGAAATTTTTCATACCGCGGCATGAACGGCGACATTTCTGTCAAAAATGATACATTCGACATATCGCTGACATCCGACGCAATGATGCCCGACGACACGGAAATACAATCTATAATTGCAAGATTTGGCATGCGCGGAACAATAGAATTCATATTTGCAGACGCGGCCGGAACACTGTTTATAGAAGGCCCGGCCATGCGTCCCGAATTTAAATTTGCACGTGACAAAACACTGTCCTGGATGCGCGGAGAGATTGCATTTATTCCCGAATTTATGAAGGATGAAATCGGCGATTTCGCACTAAGCGGCGACCGCGTCACATTCCGCCCGCACAGTGGGCGCTGGGAATTAACAACCCAGGGCGACGCATTTGTTATATCGGGCCACAGCCTGCACGACTGGTTTCCCAACCTGGATTTGCGTGCGGTTGCAAACGGCGAATACTTCATATCTGGACTGCGACGCGGGGATGCAATATCAAATTTGACCATACGCGCACTGGGTCACGAATTCACAGGAACCGTTTCTGGCAAAAACATAACACTGCAGACAGACACGCTTAATCTAGATTCATTCATAGACCAAGGATTTTTGGATAACTATGACGAGATGGAGTTCCTGACCGACGCGCCCATAATGCTGCCATTTGGTATAAATGCGAACATAGCCCTGCGTGCGGACCATCTGATTTACAACGGCAACGAATACAATAATTTTATATACAGCCTAAAACCAGACACCCAGACATATTCAATAACCGACCATGCACGCGGCAACTTGCTGGCAATAATTACAAAAAACAAAAAGGAATACGATATATCCATCCAGGCCAGCAACTTTAAACTGGGCGGGGCGCTGTTGTCAGACGCGATGGCACTTAACGTATCGAATACACGCATCACCGGCGAGGCAGAAATGCACACCTCTGGCCAGATTGCGCACGACATCGCATACAACATGGCCGGCAACATTGACGCGGTATTCTCAGGCGGCCAAATAGACGGCATCGGGGTTGATGAATTTTACGCCGCGGCCGCGGATATAACGACGCTGAATGCGGAATTTGCAATCGCGCGTGCATTGGACGGCGGCCGTTCGGCGTTAAAAGAAATGCATGTTGTCGGCGAATTTGCAGGCCGCGATTTCACAACAACGGCACCGCTGGAAATATCAATGCGCCACGCATCTGCAACGGGCGCCCTGGAAATAAACGAGGGCCGGATGCGTGCAAACATTGCATTGACACTGCGCGGCACATCCCCCAGTCCCGTGCAAATATCGGTGGAAATTCTGCCCGGGGGGACACGGCGTTACTCGCTGTCTGAAATAATGAAAAATTTTGATGCGTCGTTCATGCGTGAATTTATTGCAACACATCCAAAGTTCTAGCGCACCTCACGCATATTTACCGCGCGCATAAACGCCCGGCGTGATATCGCAGCACCGGTTGCGTCCGCATAATACATAAACCGTCCAATACGAACACAGTGATATCCATCCGCATAAAACTTTATACCGCGCTGGGCCCGCAACAGGGTCTTGCTGTGCCCTATCAGGTCTGCACGCCGCCCGCGCAGCATGTCTGACGCCGCGCCGAATATTCCGCGCATATTGTATGGCGCATACAACAGCCCACCGCGTTTTACCAGACGAGACATGTTATACTTTTCGCCCCCCATGGCCAGCGCCTGCGACTGATACGGACTAAGGTTCAACATACGGGATAATTTTTCTATCTGCGGATTCATATTTCTTCTCCATATATAAAATTATATATGGGAAAAAAAGGTTGTTAATAGGTTTGATTTCTTAAACAAAGACACCCGCCGTTGGGCGGGCGCCAAACAAAGCGGGTGTTGTTAATTAACCCTTTTTGCGAACCTGTATGTGAACTTCTCGCAGTTGCTGCTCGGTTACCTCACGCGGGGCGCCCAGCATTAAATCCTGGCCGCGCTGGTTGGTTGGGAACGCAACCACCGCACGCAGGTTGTCCTCGCCCAGCATAATCTGAATCAATCGGTCAATACCGAACGCACATCCACCGTGGGGCGGCGCACCATACTGAAACGCGGCATACATTCCACCGAATTTTGCCTTTACGTCATCTTCGCCGTACCCGGCGATTTCAAATGCACGCACCATCGTCTCCGGATTATAGTTGCGCAGACCGCCACTGCATATTTCGGCGCCGTTCAACACCATGTCGAACTGGTTCGCCTTGATGGACAACGGGTCGTCCTTGTCCAGTTCGCCGCGCGGCAGCGAGAACGGATTATGTCCAAAATCAATCGCACCCGTTTCTTCGTTAAGTTCATAGAACGGAAACTCTTCTACCCAGCACAGGCGGAATTCTTTTTCATCTATCAACCCCAAATCCTGGCCCAGTTTGATGCGCAGCTTGCCCGCCGCCTTGGCCGCGGCGTCGCGTGTGTCGCATACAAAGAACAGTGTTGAACCATCCCCTGCAATTTTGCGCAGGCTGTCAATCCGTCCCTGGTCCAGTTTTTTTGCCACCGGGCCTTTTGCCTCTTGTCCGAATACGATATAGCCCAATCCGCCCAGCCCCAGTTCCTTTACCGCGTAATCGCCCAGCTTATCAAACCAGCTACGCGGTTTATCGGCGGACGCCGGCGCCGGAATCGCACGTACAACCGCACCATTTTCAATCGCGTTTGCAAAAATTCCGAAATCAGATCCGCGGAATATTTCCGTCACATCTGAAATTTCAATCGGATTGCGCAAATCAGGTTTGTCACATCCATATTTCAGCATGGCCTCATCATAGGGGATATGCGGAATTTCGGGATGAATTTTTGCACCCGGTACAAATTCGCGAATAAGCGCCGGAATAAGCTCGTTCCCGACCGCCTGAATGTCTTTTAAGTCAACAAAAGACATTTCCAAGTCCAGCTGATAAAACTCCAGCAGTCTGTCCGCACGCAGGTCTTCGTCACGAAAACACGGCGCGATTTGAAAATAACGGTCAAACCCCGCAATCTGCAACAACTGCTTAAACTGCTGCGGCGCCTGGGGCAGCGCGTAAAACATACCGTGATGATGACGCGACGGAACGATATAGTCGCGCGCGCCCTCTGGGCTGGACACGGTCAAAATAGGTGTCTGAAATTCCGAAAAGCCCATATCCCACATTTTATCGCGTAAAAATTTCATAACGCGGTTGCGGAATAAAATATTATTGTGCAACGACTCGCGGCGCAGGTCTATGTAACGATGTTTCAGACGCAAATCTTCGGCCACGGTGTCGTCATCGCCAAACACCTGGAACGGCAACACGTCCGCATTGGTTAATACTTCGAACTTATCTGCCTTGATTTCAATTCCGCCCGTTGGAATTTTATCGTTAACCGCGGCCGGATCACGGGCGACAACCGTTCCGGTAATAGTGATTACTGATTCCGGGCGCACACGTTCCAGCGCATCGTCGCCGCCGTCAAACACAATCTGTGTCATTCCGTAATTGTCGCGCAAATCGATAAACAACAGCGAACCGTGGTCGCGCTTGCGATGAACCCATCCCGACAGCGTAACCTTCTCGCCTACGTTGGCAGCGCACAATTCCCCGCATGTATGCGTTCTATATTTTGATTTAAGTGATAACATTTTGGTCCCTTTTAAGAATTATATCGGGGGCGCAAAGATTTTTCCCGCGCGGTGCCACCCCGTCTTGTAACTTATGTGTATCATGCATGGTCCGCTCTATGGTTGTCAGTCACTTCATCACGGCATACTGCATATTCTGGGACATATTATAAACAAAAAAAATGGTGCTTCAACAATAAAATCCCGCAACCATGTGCGGGATTCTGCCCAAGCTTATTGACGGATTCCACCGAATGCGCCGTCAAATTCCACCTCTCGGCCGACGGTTTTGTCGTGCGCCTCAAATCCCACACGGTATACAACCTCTGTCGGGTCGCCTGCATCGCCATAAAACTTTTTTGAATAATAGGTATCATTCAAATTGTTTTTCATGGCCTCTGTTACCATAAACTCGGGTGCAATATTTCCACCGCCAGACAAACTGATACTGGCGTCGGTGGCGCCGCCGTTTTTCACAATTACGTTATACCACGGATTTTCCGCCTGGGAAAAATTCATCGTCAGCGTGTTATTGCCCGCGGCATCAAAAACCAGTGTCGCATCATCAACCTGTGTTATTTTGTTAACAACTTTTCCTGGGGTTTCCACCTCAACGTATGCGACCGCGGTTCCCTTGTATGTTGCATCCTTTACGTTGGGTGTTTTGATTTCATTAAGCGCGTTTCCACCGGTAAACACATAAAAATCACGTTCGGTTGAATCCGGCTCCAGCTCGGTTTCCATTGCATACCCAAAATCAGCATACTGTAATCCCGCCTTTTTCCCCAGCGTTGCAAGATTTATAGTTTCAGTCTTGTTGGTCTCTTTGTAAACATATTCGTTGGCGCCCGTACGGTTATACGTCTTGTTGTCACGAACTATTTTTTCAATATTGCCGGCATTGTCTATTGTAAACGTGAACACATCCGCGCTGTTTCCGATAACAGACGCCGTTCCGGCGGGGCTGTTCCATGACTGAGCTGACGCGGGCATAACAATTGCGGGTGCAACCGGCTCAGGTATTATATCAGCGGGCCTGCTGTGATGACTGCCGCCGTCATTACACGCCCCCAGCACCAGCGCCCCCGTTAAAATAAGATATTTTTTCATCTTTTTCCCCCTTGGTTAAATTAAAACCTTTGTTGCATTGTAAACTCTATGGCGGTCTTGTCAAACTCTCGTTGCCATATATTTGATTCACGCCGCGTATAACTGACCGTTATTGCAGGAACAAACCCCCACAGGTCCAGTTTATTGTTAGACACCGACACCGAATAGCGCCGTGTAAAATCATTCTCTGTTATCCGGGTCATAATGTTGTTCTTTACAGCCCAGCGCGGTGCGTCATACAGGCTCCAATAAATTCCGGGCTCTGCGTAAACATGAAATCCCCAGGGCAGCTCCATCCCCAGCCCCACGGCGGCCGACGGCTGCCAATAAGAATACATTGCGCGGGACGCGGCCTCACGCGTGATGCCTGTACGCATAACTATATAAACACGCGCATTGAAAGAATACAACAGGCGCATATTCGCAGAATATGTCTGTCCCGACAGCAGGTCATCAAATTCATCATATGTATTTTCCATAAACCGCAGGTACAGCCCCGCCGACAGCCGCCGCGAAAAATCATAATTTGTATCCATTCGCAAACCGGCCGCCCAGTTATACCGTTCCCACCCGTACCAGCGCCGCGCCGCCACCGCACCGACCCAGACATCGCCGCGGCCCCACACGTATCGCGGCCCCGAAGACACCGACAGATACAAATCGTCGTAATCATGCTTGTCATAAATATTGGAATAAATATTCGCATCGGATTTCCAACGCCAGTGCTCGGATAATTTAAACTCGTAATCAGCGCCGATTGAAAGATTTGCGCCGACGGCGGATTCCGGCGCATCCAGCGTCCGACACATCAGACCGAAAATTGTCATGACGCATTCTTCGCCGCTGGCGGCATTATTAATATTATTGTCCGGGGCGGCGCCAAAATTAAACCAGATGTTCCAGTTCTTGTTTTTTCGCACGACATACCGATAATAGTTCATCAGACGCCTTGCATCATCGTCCAAATCGCGCCCGGCCATTGCCAGACGCAGATGATAATCCGCACGCCGCCATTTTTTCTGGTGCATATAGCACACCGCCAGTTCAAATCGCACGCGTGCCAGACCCGGATTTTCATCCAATAAATTTTGATATATTTTTATTGCGTCGTTTATATCGCCCTTTTTCTGTGCAATCTGGGCGACCAGGAATTTTCTTTCTATCTCCAGCGCGGGATTACCGGTATCCGGCATGTGTGATAATATCTGGGTGGCATTGTCAAAATCGCCGCGACGAACCATATCGGCGGCGGCATGCATGGCCTGGGTTGCGGTCATTGTAACCTCGCGCGCGTCTGCCCCCAGCGCAATTATGCAAACAAACAAAATGGTAAAAAATCTGCGCATAAAGGAATGTTATAACACAGCGCGCCAAAATCAAACAATAATATACGGGAAATAATCTGGTGCCCTAAGCAAGAATCGGACTTGCGACTCGTCCTTACCAAGGACGTGTTTTACCACTAGACTATTAGGGCATGTGCCCGCTAATTATACGGGCACCACGCAAAAATGCAAGGATAAAATGCGCCCTATTCTATACAGCAGTTGACCGCATTTTTAACCCAGTTTTTCAGCCGCCCCACAGATGTTGGCGCCGGAGTATCTGCACTAACTGACGCGACTGTTTTTGCCGCCGCCTTCTTTTCCTTTGGCACGTACTTTAAATCGGCCGTCCCCTCCAGCATTCCCATATTCAGCCCCCAGAACACGCAATAGAGCTCATATGAATCATCAAACAGCGAATATGCCAGTTCCCTGTCCCCCGCGGCCAGGGCCTTGGTCCCGACCTCGAACAGACGCATTGATGACGCCAACAGATGCTTAGAGATGCACCACACCTCCCCCTCGTACGAGGGTATGATTTTCTGCATCATGCGCTTGCGCATTTCGCGCACCTGGTTTATTTGGTCGTAAAATGCCGTCTTGCCCGTCTTGGCACCGGAAAACATCAGGTGTTCTTCTATGGATATTAGATTCATAATCCCAATGGACAAGTCCTGGTCCGACGACAGGTCTTTTGGATTTACCTTTTTCGCCGCATCTAGTTTTTCAACAAATTCCTTTACGTTTTTTATTTTTTGCATCCAAATTTCCCTTTCCTTATATAACAAAAACAATATATATTATATTTAATACATATTAAAATGTCAAATTATTTATTTGCCGACATACAAAATAATTGCTATCGTATCATATAATGAACAACCAAACCGAACCCGTTGCCAGCATTAAACGCCCACTGCCCGCCGATATAATGTCGCGCGCATCGCGTGGGATTGCATACATATCGCATCCGCTGCGTCTGCGCATTTTGGAATATTTGGATGTATATGGCATGTCGTCGGTATCCGCGATTGCCCGCGCCACGAATACAGAACAAGTAATAATATCGCAACATCTGCGCAAAATGCGAGAGGCCAACCTGCTTCGGACACATCGCCGCGGAATCTTTGTTTATTATCAGATAAACGAGGAATACCCCGCCAGCATATTCGTCTGCCTGCGCAAATTATTCGGTCACATGACGGACCAGTTAAAGTTTCTAAAAGACGATTACCGCGAAATTCTGCCGACGGATTATACAACCATGGCGGCCAACCGGATAAAGCTGTTTGCACATGCGGACAAGATGCGCATCCTTGAATACCTGATGTATCGCGACACATCATGCGTTACAGATATCGCGTCCGGAACCGCACTGCCTCAGATAAAGGTTTCACAGTATCTAAAAAAACTCTCCGAAGATGGTTTTGTATCATCGCGCCGCGCGGGCAGATTTGTTTACTATTCAATAACGCCGGGCATACACCAGACGGCAATCGGTTGCATACACAAACGGTTTGACGCCGTCGGCGACAAGTTTTAAAGCACTATTTATTTAAGAACCAGCGCCAATCCACAATGGTCCGTTGGCTTTTCCGCCAGACGCGGCGCCATATCAATCTCGCACGCGCGCACCATTTCGGCCGCCGCCTTATTGCACAGGAAATAATCCAAGCGCAACCCCTGCTTTTTCCCGACCGTATCGCCGCCACGGTATCCGTACCAGGTAAAACCAACCTCGTCCGGATGCGCCGTGCGCCACGCATCGATCCATCCCGCATCCAGCCATGATTTCATAATCGCGCGCGCCTGGGGTGCCGCGATTGCAATCCCAACATAGTTCGCCGGCCGCCACACATCACGATCTTCGATTGCGACATTAAAATCCCCCCCGATAACGACAGGTTCCGGCGATGTCAGGTACGGCGCGATATAGTCCGTAAATGCATGCATCCAGTCCAGCTTGTACGGAAATTTTGCAGAATCGACCGTATCGCCGTTTGGCATGTAAACATTTATTATCCGCACGCGCCCGTCAATAACGCATTCTATAAATCGCGCGTTGACATCGGCATAACCGGGCATGCCGCGCGTTACATCTTCGATTGAAAACTTTGAAAACACGGCAACCCCGTTCCAGCTTTTCTGTCCGAATACCTTGATATTATATCCGTATTCGTCAAAAAGGTTATGCGGAAAGGCCGGCGTCTCGACTTTAAGTTCCTGAACCATGATAACGTCGTATTCGCCGGCGCGCAGAATATCGATAAAACTTTGCGCATGTGCGCGGATAGAGTTGATGTTAAGTGTCAGAATTTTCATATTTGCAATCTTTCCTTTAAAGGATATAATAATTCCTGTCCAATATAAAAACAACAAGGAAATTTTGTTATGAACATGTATCAATTACTGGAAAAGGCTGCCGCCACATGGCCGGACAATTTGTTCCTGGTCCGCGAAGGGGTAACATTTTCCGGATTCGTAGAACTGGTAAA
>Ga0073908_1001349_pt1 | contig 35384 bp, 28 predicted proteins | sample MucameincwithD2O_FD_65484 | JGI IMG/M metagenome (GOLD analysis project Ga0073908, IMG submission 65484) | Mouse cecum microbial communities from Vienna, Austria - Mucus amended microcosms incubated with D2O | ecosystem: Host-associated > Mammals > Digestive system > Large intestine > Cecum... | reverse complement strand
ATGGTCATTCCGACGGAAATGAAGAACTTTCGGTCGATAATGAGCGTATATCGGTCGGAATAGATCGCGAATTCGGAAGCGACAGAGTTGAAACTGTCGAATTCCAAATTGCCGTTATCGTATTCGTATTTCTCGATAAAACAATCGAAAAGGTCATCGTCGTACGCCTTGACCGGCCGTATCCCGAACCGGTTCCATGCGGTCTGGGGTGTCATACGCTCGCCGAGAGTAAGGATCTTGCTGGGGTCTTCCTTCGAACGCACGATAACCTGAGCGTAGGCTTGGGAGCATGCGATAAATGTCAGAATTAATAATGTTCCTAATGTTGTTTTCATAAATCAAGATTGAAGATCGGTTCAATCGGTCGGCTCCCAGCCGATGCAGATGATACGGTCCTGCGAATCTACATGCAGTATTAGCCGGTTGTCCAGGACGATGCCAGTCGGAAGATCTATGAATCGGATGACATACGAATTGTCTGCACATTTTTCCATCGTCCGTTCGGTTGCGGGAATCAACGATTCTATGGCACGGATATTCATGCCTATTGATAGAATGTATTTTCGGTCGATGATTACTACGTATTGTTTCGAGTCCGTGGCGAAGCTGTGAACGGTCGAATTGAAACAGGTGAATCCCAGCCCTTCGGTATTATAGTGATCTATGTGCCCGTAGAGGTATTCCGTGTCATCAAAGGAATAAGCTGCATACACACCGAACCGGTTCCATACCGTTTCGGGGGACATTCGCTCGCCGAGCGTGATCGACTTGGATGCGTTGTCGATCATGCGCACGGTGACCTCCTGAGCGTTTGCGGCTTGTTGCGCGAGGCACAGGGCTGCGAGAAATAACAGTGAGTATTTCATTGTGTTGGGTATTTTCAGACCGGAACCTGCCACCATATGCTTGTAATGCGGCCGCGTTCATCGGCGACCAGTACCAGCTGCTCGTCAGAGAACTCGCCGGAGCGGGTCCGGAACATGAAACGATACGTGTTTTTAATCGTCCCTTCCCGCAAAATTCTGCGTTCTTCGGGAATCAGTGCCTTTACCTGGTCGATGGTCATTCCTACGTAAATGACGAATACCCGGTCGATGATTACCCGATACCTGTCCGAAGTCAGGCTGAACTGATGGACTTTCGAATTCAAACAGGAAAATGATATTCCCTCTGATTTGTATTTATCAATGTGTCCGTTTAGGCATTCCGTATCATCGTAAGAACGGTAAGCATATACTCCGAACCGTTTCCATACCGTTTCTTGGGTCATGCGCTCATCGAGTGTAATCGACTTGGAGGCATCGTCTGTCATGCGCACGGTGACCTCTTGGGCGATTAGGACTTGGGACGCGAAACATAAAATGATGCTTGATAATAATATACGTTTCATATCTTAAATGTTTTCAACAATTTTTGGTAATCAGACCGGTTTTGAAATCGAATTTCGTATATAAATAGGGTGTAGGATTGACGGGAATACCATTTTCTTTTACTCGTATATGTAAATGAGGTTTCATGTTATGTGCATTACCTGTTGTTCCGATTATTCCGATTTTCTGTCCTGGTTTAACAGTCTCTCCTTTTGTAAAAATTTGAGTATATGGATTTTTCTCTTTTACATCCAAATGCATGTAAGTTATCTGGATCTTTTTTCCCGATGGTAATATTGATTCAATTGTAATTCTATTACCAGCCGGATTATCATCTCCTTTATACCATGATGGATAATCTTCTGGTGAAATTCTCTCCGGTTGTCCCGAAACCACAAGCGTTACCGTTCCTCCGAACATCGCATATACGGGTGTCACGCCCGCTTCGCCGGCAAGATCGAGGCCATCGTGGAACTTCGGATTGTTATATTTGTCTCTCCGGACATACCCGAACGTATTGCTTTTCCAGCTGATGTTATCGTCCGAAATCTTCATCATCATCAGCGGGTCGGCCTCGCCAGCCTCGTCGTCGAAGCACGGAAAGATCGTCATCAGCGGAATGGTCACGATGTCGTCGTCCCACGGTATGGGGTTGGGCAGCAGGGAGCTTCCCCAATTCGAAATGCCGCCCGGAGGGCCGCTGCCCGGTATGCCTTCGGTTCCGCCGTCGCCCGTGCCGCCGGGAGTGCCGCTGCCGGTGGGGCCGATGTAGGGCAGGTCGTAGGGCAGGTCGGGATTGGGTGCGGTCGGATTGCCGGACCCCTCCGCGTCGCCTTTGTCCGAACCGTCCACCGAGCCTCCGTAGACGCCCCCGGCACCCTCGCCGCCCGAGGCGCCTCCGTTGCCTCCGCTGCTCATGCGGTAGCACCCCCGGAATGCGTCGTCCTCCTGGCGCATGTCGAGCCACTGCTCCCACGTGGTCGCGGCTTCGGCCACGCCGTCGCCGTCGTTGTCTACGGTAATGTAGCAGCCGCCGGCCGAGTCGATGAACCAGTCCACGGCCCGCAGGATATGGTGCGTGGAGCCGTCGCGCGTCCCGGCAGCGGGGCGTGCGCGCGTCACCCTCACGTCGCCCAGGATTTTCAGGAAGCCGCGGTAGCGTTCGCGCTGCGAATAGCGCCGGTCGTGGGTGAACACGCCGTGGACGATCCGTCCGTCGCAGTAGGAGGCGATGGCCACGGCGCGGCCTTCGAGCGTGGTGTAGAGTTCCAGACCGCAATAGTCGTCCCGGTCGTCGCAGTTGGCGAACAACTCGCCGAGGTCGTTTTCCGTGCCGTATTGCTCGGCATACCAGCTGTCGGGAATGATGAAGCGGACGTAGGTCTCGATGCATTCGGTCGCGCGGTCCTTCACGACGGTCAGCCTGGCCCAGCAGCGGGTCAGGTAGGGTTCGCCCCGGTCGTCGAGCCGCGTGAAGTAGTAGTCGTACTCGCTGCGTATCGGAACGTCCACGCACGCGATGCGCCGGGCGGACGAAGGTTCCGCCCGCTCCCAGTCGGGTTCGACGGCACCGAGCGTGAAGAGTCCCTCGTCGCCGCCGGCCGTGCGTGTGGCGCGGCGGTCGAGCCGCATTTCGAGGTGTTCGCGGGCCTTCCCGATTGTCAGCGGAACGGGGTCGGGGCGGGCAGGCTGCGGGGGTGTTTCGGCCGGGTCGGCCGTGCAGCCGAAACCGAATAGAGCGAGCAGCAGCGGCACAAAGGCCGATCGTGAGGGAGGCTTTTTCATGGGTGTGCGGTTTGCGGGTCGGGCGTCGGCGGTCCTTCGGCGGTTACGGAGCGGAGGCGCTTTTCGTAAAGATAGTCATTTTGCGGCGGCCTGCCAAAGATTCGGCGGTTTATTTTCCGCGAGACGATTCTTTTTCTGCGGGGCGTACGGAACCCATGGGGCGGTGGAGGTGCCGGCGGTCCGGATGCGGCGTTGTCCGCGCGTTCGCAAGTCGTTTGCGGACGCGGCGGGCGATTCGTCGGAAGGAGCGGATTGCAGCGTAGACAACAGCGGGCGTATAACGAAAAATGCGAACCGTTCGTCGGTTCGCATTTTCTTGGTAGCGGGAGAGAGACTTGAACTCTCGACCTCATGATTATGAATCATGCGCTCTAACCAGCTGAGCTATCCCGCCGCACATTTCCGGATTCCGATCGCCGGGGCGATTGTTTCCTGAAAGCGAGTGCAAAGATAAGGTAAATATCCGAATCCGCAAAGAAAATTCGCAAAAAATGTGAAAAAATATTTCTCCAGCGGAAACGGTCCCGGTCGGATGGCCGCTGTTTCGATCGGAAAATCAAGGCGCTGCGCCCTCCGTCCGACTCAGAGCAGCAACCGGCGCAGAGCGGCGCAGGCCGCTGCGGGATCGCGGTGGTCGAAGTGCCGGCCGCGGATGCCGAGCCGCTCCGCCGCCGCGATGTTGGCCGGGCGGTCGTCGATGAAGAGCGTGGCGGCGGGGTCGAGGCCGTAGCGTTCGAGCAGGATCTCGTAGATGCGCGGCTCGGGCTTCACGACGTGCTCCTCGCACGACACGACCTCGCCGTCGAAGTGGCGGTAGACGGGTTTCGTGCGCAGGAAGTCGATGAATTCGCGCGACATGTTCGAGAGTACGTAGAGTCGGTAGCCGGCGGCCTTGAGGTCGGCGATGAGCCGCTCGGTGGGTTCGATGGCCTCCTGGAGGGCGATGGCCTGCTCCACGAAGCGGTCGCACGCCTCGCGCGTGCATCCTTTTATGCGGCACATCTCCTCCTTCGTGCGCTCCAGCGACCAGGTGCCGCGGTCGTATTCCTCCCAGAAGAGCGGCATCTGCGGGTCGCGCACGAAAGCGAAGAAGTCGATGAACTCGGGCGTGCAGCGCTGCGGGTTGCGGGCGAACACCACGCCGCCCAGATCGAAGACGATATTTATCATGGACGCAAAGATAGTCGAATTTCGCCGTGCGCAGGGCATCGGGGCGTGAAAAATCTGCGCGGGCGCGATGAATTACGGTGTGAAATAATTTGTGCTTTTGTCGTCGGTTGCGGCTCCGAAGAGCCGCGCGGGCCGCAGCCTCCCGGCGGCGGAGGCCCGCTGCTCGCTGTTCGCTCGCCGGCAATCCTCCGCAGGTGCGGCCCCGACGGGCACCGGAGAGATTTGCCGCGGCCGGATCCGACATCGGGATACTATATTGTGATACCGAAACCGGAAACAGCCGCTCCGGAGCGAAGATTCTCGGTGTGGCGGGTTGAAAGTTCGGCGAAAAGCGTTAAATTTGCGCACAAAAATCGCAAAATATGATCAGGACGGAAAACTTTGTTTCGGATGTGGTGCGCCGGGCTGTGGAGGCGCTTTACGGGCCGCTCGACGGCGAGCAGTTGCAGATTCAGAAGACGCGACGCGAGTTCGAGGGCGACTATACGCTGGTGACCTTCCCGCTGCTGCGCCGCAGCCGCAAGTCGCCCGAAGCCACCGCTGAGGAGATCGGCGGGCACATCGTGGCCAACGCACCCGAAGTGGAGGCGTTCAACGTGGTGAAAGGCTTCCTGAACCTCAAGCTCTCGGGTGCCTTCTGGGGCGCGCGTTTCGCCGAGGCGAAGGCCGAACCCCGCTTCGGCGAGGCTCCCGACACGGGCCGTACGATCATGATCGAATATTCGTCGCCCAACACCAACAAGCCGCTCCACCTGGGCCACGTGCGCAACAACCTGCTGGGCTACTCGGTGGCGCAGATCCTGCGTGCGTGCGGCCACCGCGTGATCCGCGCGAACCTGGTGAACGACCGCGGCATCCACATCTGCAAGTCGATGCTGGCCTGGAAGCTCTACGGCGGGGGCGAGACGCCCGCTTCGTCGGGCATGAAGGGCGACCACCTCGTGGGCAAGTACTACGTGGAGTTCGACAAACACTACAAGGAGCAGATCCGCGAGCTCGTGGCCGCGGGCCAGAGCGAGGAGGAGGCCAAGAAGAATGCCCCCGTCATGCGCGAGGCCCAGGAGATGCTGCGCCGCTGGGAGGCCCGCGATCCCGAGGTGCGGGCGCTGTGGGAGACCATGAACGGCTGGGTGTACGAGGGTTTCGACGCCACCTATGCGGCCATGGGCGTGGCGTTCGACAAGGTGTACTACGAGTCGCAGACCTACCTGCTCGGCAAGAACATCGTGGAGGAGGGACTGGCGAAAGGGGTCTTCTACCGCCGTCCGGACAACTCGGTGTGGATCGACCTTACGGGCGACGGGCTCGACGAGAAGCTGCTGCTGCGCGGCGACGGCACCTCGGTCTACATGACGCAGGACCTCGGCACGGCGTTCCGCCGCTTCGAGGACAACCGCCTCGACGACATGATCTACGTGGTGGGCAACGAGCAGAACTACCATTTCCAGGTGCTCAAGCTGGTGCTTAAGAAACTGGGCTATGCCTGGAGCGACCACATCACCCACCTCTCCTACGGCATGGTGGAGCTGCCCGAGGGCAAGATGAAGTCGCGCGAGGGCACGGTGGTCGATGCCGACGACCTGATCGCCGGCATGGTGCAGACCGCCCGCGAGATGTCGGACGAGCTGGGCAAGCTCGACGGCTGCTCGGAGGAGGAGGCTGCGGCCGTGTCGTCGATGGTGGGTCTGGGTGCGCTTAAGTACTTTATTCTCAAGGTGGACCCCAAGAAGACGATGCTCTTCGACCCGCGCGAGTCGATCGACTTCAACGGCAATACGGGTCCGTTCATCCAGTACACCCATGCGCGCATCCGCTCGGTGCTGCGCAAGGCGCAGGAGGCGGGCGTGGCGTTCGACGGAGCGCCCGACGCCGGGGTTTACGGCTCGTTCGTGGCGGATGAGGTGGAGCTGGTCAAGATGCTCACCGACTATCCCGCCGTCGTGGCGTCAGCGGGCGAGAACTTCGCTCCCTCGATCATCGCGGCCTATGCCTACGACCTGGCGAAGCTCTTCAACGGCTATTACCACGACCATTCGATCCTGCGCGAGGAGGATGCGGCCGTGCGTCGCATGCGCCTCCAGCTGGCCGAACAGGTGGCGCGGGTGCTGCGTGCGGCGATGGGACTGCTCGGCATCGACGTGCCCGAGCGCATGTAGGCGTCCGGTCGCCCGGCCGGCGTGCGCGCGGTCCGCGGACATACGGTCTTGTGAATCATCGCCCCTCCCGTGCGGAGGGGCGATTTTCGTTCGGGTCCCTTTCTGCGGTGTGGTGCTGCCGGCTGTTTGCGGCTTGCTCGACGAACCGAAAATAAGGCGGCTTGCGGCCGGAGTGACCGCAGGCCTTTGCGCCGCAGGCTGCGGGCGGAGTATTCGCGGGCAGCTGATGCTTCGGACCGCTCCCGGAGCGCTTGCCCGGTTGCGGCGGCCGGTGTGCGGACTCTCCTCTGCGATGGAGTACGTCGAACGCCCGCGGCTCGACGAGGGGGCGGCGGCGGGCGGTTGCGGGTGTCCGGTTCGAAATTTGTCGGCGACGGAGCCGGTTTTCGGCGATTTTTTAGTATATTTGTATGGAGCGTGCAGGCGATGTCCGCGTGCCGCAGGGGCGCTCCCCGAATCGGACGATACGATGATGATACGATGCTGCATATTCGATCTGGACGGAGTCCTCGTGGACACCGCCCGTTATCATTTCCTGGCCTGGGCGCGTCTGGCGCGGGGGCTGGGTTTCGAGTTTCCGCCTGTGTGCGAGGCGTCGATCCGCGGGTTGAGCCGCATGGATTCGCTGGAGGTGGTGCTGCGGGCGGGCGGCATGGAGCGCCGCTTCGCGCCCGAGGAGCGTGAGCGCCTCGCCGCGGAGAAGAACGCTTTCTATTTGGAGTCTGTCGCGGCGATGACTCCCGCCGAGGTGCTTCCGGGGTGCGTGGAGTTCCTGCGGAGCCTGCGCGGCCGGGGCATCGGACTCGTGCTCGGCTCCTCGTCGAAAAATGCGGGGCTCGTGCTCGACCGCACGGGACTCCGGCCCTTGTTCGATGACGTGGTGGACGGCACGCACCTCACGCGGGCCAAACCCGATCCGGAGGTCTTCCTGCTGGGCGCCTCGCGCGTGGGTGCGGAGCCCGCGCAGTGCGTGGTCTTCGAGGATGCGGCCGCGGGCATCGAGGCGGCGCACCGCGCCGGCATGCGCTGTGTCGGTGTGGGCACGGGGGCGGCCACGGCGGCCGCGGAGCTGCGGATCGCCTCGTTCGCGGATTTCACTCCCGGAGCGCTGGCCGCCGGACTGGATGCCGCCGGTGCGTAGATAAATGAAGCCGCCATTGCGGTGCCCCGCGCCGTGCGGTCCCGAAAGGGCCGTCCGGCGGGGGATGCGTTTGATGGAATGAAAAAAGATAACCTATGTCCGAAGATTATTTGACCGTCGATCCGTGGAAGATCGTGGAGGAGCGTTTCGACCCGGAGCGCGTGCCGTGTTCCGAATCGCTTTTCTCGCTGGGCAACGGCGAGTGGGGAGGCCGTGCGAATTTTGAGGAGCGCTATTCGGGCTCCTCGTTGCAGGGCAACTACATCGGGGGTGTCTATTATCCCGACAGAACGCGGGTCGGGTGGTGGAAAAACGGCTATCCGGAGTACTTCGCCAAGGTCCTCAACGCTGCGTTCTGGATCGGCGTGGAGGTCGAGGTGAACGGCGAGCCGCTCGACCTGGCCTCGGTGTGCGTGGAGTCGTTCCGCCGCGAGCTCGACATGCGCGAGGGGGTGCTGCGCCGCCGCATGACCGTGCGCATGCGCAACGGCGTGCGGGTGTGTGCGGCGATCGACCGCTTCCTGCCGCTCGAACACCGCGAGGCGGGAGTAGTGCGCTATGCCGTGACGCTTCCCGACTGCGACGCCGAGGTGCGCTTCACTCCGTTTATCGACGCCGACGTGCGCAATGCGGACGCCAACTACGACGAGAAGTTCTGGACTCATGCGGCGACCGAGCCCGATGCCGTGTGCATGCGCACGCTCCGAAGCGGTTTCGGTGCGGCCTGGGCCCAGGTGTGCCGCCTCGACGGCGCCCGTTTCGAGACCGTGACCTGTGGGGAGCGCGTGGCGCAGACGGCCGCGGTGCGCGTCGCACGCGGCGGCACGGCGGTGCTCCGTAAGTATGCGGGCATCTGCTCGACGCTCAACCATCCCGAGGCGGAGCTGGTCGGTGCGGCCCGGCGTGCGGCGTCGGAGGCGGCCGCGATCGGTTTCGATGCGCTGGCCGCGGAGCAGTCCGCGGCGTGGGCGCGGCGGTGGCACGGCTGCGACGTCGTGATCGAGGGCGACGCGAAGGCCCAGCAGGGCATCCGTTTCTGCATCTTCATGCTGCTGCAAACCTATGCGGGCACCGACACGCGCCTCAACATCGGTCCGAAGGGCTTCACGGGCGAGAAGTACGGCGGCGTGACCTACTGGGACACGGAGGCCTACTGCCTGCCGTTCTACATGGCGGCCGTGGGGCAGGAGGTGGCCCGCGAGCTGCTCGTCTACCGCTACGCTCAGCTGGACAAGGCGATCGAGAACGCTGCAAAGCTGGGTTTCGGCGGCGGCGCGGCGCTCTATCCGATGGTGACCGTGAACGGCGAGGAGTGTCATAACGAGTGGGAGATCACCTTCGAGGAGATCCACCGCAACGGCGCCATCGCCTATGCCATATACAACTACGTCCGCTACACCGGCGACCGGGAGTATCTGGCCGCGTGCGGACTGGAGGTGCTGCTCTCGCTCGCCCGCTTCTGGGCGCAGCGGATCAGCTGGTCCGAGGCCCGTGCGCAGTACGTGCTGCTGGGGGTCACGGGGCCCAACGAGTACGAGAACAACGTGAACAACAACTGGTACACCTCCTACATCGCCCGGTGGTCGATGCGCTATGCCGCCGAGACGGCGGCCTGGGTGCGCGAACACCATCCCGCGGACTATGCCCGCATCTGCGCGAAGCGGGCGTTCGATGCGGAGCGCGAAACGGCCGACTGGCTCCGCATCGCCGACGGACTCTACCTGGGCGAGGACCGCGAACGCGGCATCTTCCTCCAGCAGGACGGCTACCTGGACAAGGTGCAGATGACCGTGGACCGGCTCGACCCCGCGGAGCGCCCCCTGAATCAGAAGTGGTCGTGGGACCGCATCCTGCGCTCGTGCTTCATCAAGCAGGCCGACGTGTTGCAGGGGCTCTACTTCTTCGCCGAGGATTTCGACCGCGAGACCCTGCGCCGCAATTTCGACTTCTACGAACCCCGCACCGTGCACGAGTCGTCGCTCTCGCCCTGCGTGCACGCCGTGCTCGCGGCGCGCCTGGGCGACATGGAGCGTGCCTATGCGCTCTTTCTGCGCACGGCGCGGCTCGACCTGGACGACTACAACCGCGAAGTCGCCGAGGGGTGCCACGTCACCTCGATGGCCGGCACGTGGCTTGCGCTGGTCGAGGGCTTCGGCGGCATGCGCGTGCGCGACGGCGTGCTGACGTTCGCCCCGGCGCTTCCCGCCGCGTGGCGCTCGCTGGCATTCCGTGTCCGCTTCCGGGGGCGCGTGCTGTCGGTGCGCGCCGCACACGACCGGGTGGAGGTGGCGTGCGAGGGCGCTCCCCTCACGATCCGCATCGGCGACTGCGAATGCATCCTGTCGGAGCAGTCGCCCGCTGCCATTGTCTTACCCCTAACCGATTGCGAACGATGAACCATCCCGACTGGAGCTACCGCGCCGTGCTCTACGAAATGAACGTGCGCCAGCTGACACCCGAGGGCACGCTGCGCGCCGCGGCCGCCCACCTGCCTTTCCTGCGCGACCTGGGTGTCGATGCCGTGTGGCTCATGCCCGTCTATCCCATCGGCATCGAGGGCCGCAAGGGGTCGCTCGGCTCCTATTATTCCATCCGCGACTACTGCGCCGTGAATCCCGAGTTCGGGACGATGGAGGACCTCGACGACTTCGTGGCTGCGGCCCATGCTTTGGGTATGAAAGTGCTGCTCGACTGGGTTGCCAACCACACGGCGCGCGACGCGCGGTGGGTGACCGAGCGCCCCGCCTGCTGGTACGAACGCGACGGGGAGGGCCGGCCCCGCGTACCGTGGGATTGGACCGATACGGCGAAACTCGACTACGGCTGCCGCGCGGTGTGGGAGGGGCAGATCGACGCCATGCGCTTCTGGATCGAGAAGCACGCCATCGACGGCTTCCGCTGCGACATGGCGATGCTCGTGCCCGCGGAGTTCTGGCGCGAGGCGGCGCGGCAGCTGCGGGCGTTGAAGCCCGACCTGTTTCTGCTGGCCGAGGCCGAGGAGCCGTGGCTCTTCGACGAGGGGGCTTTCGATGCCTGCTACGGCTGGGAGCTCTTCCACCTGCTCGAAAAGGTCGCGCGGCAGGAGGTGCGCATTCCGGCCGTCCGCGAGTGGCTTTACGCCGACCGCGGACGCTATCCCCGCACGGCGTTCCGGCTGCTTTTCACCTCGAACCACGACGAGAATTCGTGGAGCGGCTCGGAGTTCGCCCGCCTGGGCGACGCGGCCCGCATCATGGCGGCCTTCACCTTCGTGGCGCCGGGCTGCATGCCGCTGATCTACACCGGGCAGGAGGTCGGGGCCGACCGTTCGTTCGCCTTCTTCGACCGCGATCCGCTGCCGGACCTCGCGCCCGGTCCGGCTACGGAGTTCTACCGCCGCCTCTGCCGCATGCGCCGCGACTGCCCCGCGCTGGCGGCGGGCGAACGCGGCGGCGAGATGGTCGAGATCCGCAACAACGCCGAGGATTGCCTCATGACTTTCGTGCGCGAGGTCGCCGGAAGCCGCGTGGTGGCCGTGATGAACCTCTCGCCCTATACGATTCATGCCGATTTCCGCACGGGCATCTATGCCGGCAGCTACCGCGACGCGATGACCGGTGAGGATTTTCACCTCCCCGACCACGTCGCCTGCGACATGACGGGCTGGTGCTTCCGGCTGCTCGTCCGCTGAGTCGGACGGGGCGTATGCGTTCGTGCTCCGGGCCGCCGCCGGGGCTTGCTTTCGTGGCGCTCTCTTTTTGACGGTGTTCGGGAGCGGGCCGGCGGTGCGGATCGCTCGGCTCCGGCATGTGCGAAAGCAAGCGGAGCGGATACCCGGTCGGGTATCCGCTCCGCGATTTCGTGCGCCTGCTTGCCGCGGATCAGATGCGGAGCGTCACGCCGCCCACGAAGTTGAACTGCTCGCGGTAGGGGTTGCAGATGAAGCGTGTGAGCAGGCCGAGCTGCATTTTGCCCCGCAGGGTCCAGTATTTCGTGGCGTGGAGGTAGACGTTCGATACGGCGAAGCCGCGGGTGTCGTAGCAGTTCTCCGTGGACCAGGGCATGAAACCCACGCCGGTCTTGCAGTCCACGCCGTAGCGCCGGATGGTAAACGGATAGGATATGTCCACGTAAGAGGAGAAGTTGCGGCGGCCGTCGTTGCCGATGTCGGCGCCGGCGATGACCGTGCCCCACGAGAGTCCGATCGGTACGCGCGGATGCACCGTGTACGAAACGATGGCTTCGATGGCGTGGGGGCCGTGGCCGCCCCATTCGAAGAAGCGGCCCTCGATGTTTTGCGGTGCGATGTAGTAGTCGGTGACCGACACGTCGAAACGTCCGACACGGTAGCCCAGCGTGAGGTCCACCTCGCGCATTTTCGAGCCCGAGAAGTCGATCGAGCCCCACACGCCGATGTAGAAGCCGCCCCACGCGAAGCGTGCCGAGGGCTGGAAGCTGGGGCCTGCGAGGTACTTGCCGCGGCAGACGTAGCTGCTCATCAGTTCGGTGCCGAACTGCATGCTGAACGAGGAGCGCGGTGCGGCGGCGAGGGTGTCCGCCTCGGGTTGTTCGGGGTTGGCAGCCGCAGCGGTTGCGGTGCAGAGTGCGAGTCCTGCGCTCAGCAGGAGGAGCATCGGTTTCTTCATGGATGTCGTGGGTCTTTTTTTCGAGGTCGCAAAAATAGCGATTTTTTCGGAATCCTCCAATTCGGCGCGAAAAGCGGATTTCGCGCAAGGACGGGGACGGCGTGCCATGGAGCGGCTCGGTGGGGTAGCATGCCATGCCATGCAGACCCGGCACGGCATCATCTTTCGAGTCGGTCGGCGTGTGCGTATTCCGTTTTCGGAGCCTGGACCGGGAGTGCGGTGTTCCGCTGCGGTCCCGTGGGCGGGGTCCGTGCGCTCCGCCGGATGATCTCCGGTGCTTTTCCGCTTGTCTGTTTCGGGGTGCGGAGGACGGGGCTGCCGGCTCTGTGGGACAACGGTCCGGTGAGCGGAAACGCAGCCGCCCCCGCAGCGGTGAAAGCTGCGGGGGCGGTGGAAGAGGTGCGACCGTCGTGATTACTCTCTGACGCACCGGATCTGCATGCCGTCGGCGCGCCGGCGCCACTCGGAGGGCGTCGTGCCGCTGCGTGCCGGATCGGCCGCGTCGAACCAGAAGACGAAGGCCGACGAGAGCCGTCCCTGCGTGCCGGCGGTCCAGTAGTCGCCGGTCCACGGGCGGGGAACCTCCACGCCCGACACGGGGTTGTACATGTTTTGCACCACGCCCGTACGGTAGGTGCGGAATCCTGCGCCGGGGTAGTAGGCCGTGGCCGTGCCGTCGGTCAGGTACCAGCCGTACTGCGACTCCTTGCCCGCTGCGGCGTCCACGATGCGCAGCGCCTCGAAGTCACGCTCCGAGGGCATGCGCCAGCCTTTGGGGCAGGGGTCGTTCGCCGTCTTGCGCTCGCCGCTCCACAGGGGTTCGGCGGCCGGCGTATGGAGCCAGTCGTATTCCGAGGCTTCGGTGCCCAGAATGTAGGTCGTGGGGTGGGCGGCCGCATACTCCGCGGTGCCCGTCTCGGGCGACGAGGCTTCGTAGGTCAGGTAGAGGGCCTCGCCGTTCGCGTCGTACATCTTCGCATCGGCGCCGTCGGCGGCGTCGTATGCGGCCGGACCGACAAACGGCTCCTTGCGCCCCCACTGGTAGAAACATCCGAACGAACCGAGCACCTCGCCGGGCGTGGCATTGGCATTGCGTGCGGCGCCGAGGTTGAGCGTGAGGAACGTGCGGCCGCCGGCATAGGTCTGCTCGCCGTAGTCGGCGGCGTTCGTCAGCCACAGGTGCCAGGTCGTCAGCAGCTTGCCCGAGCGGTCGTAGGCTCCGAGCAGGGCATTGCCCGGCACGACGTCGTCTTTCTCGCCGTCGATGTAGAACGTAGCCGTCGTTCCGTCGAAGCGGAGTTCGCGCACGAGCTCCTTCGCCGTTTGCCACACGATGCGCACCTCGGCCGTCGCGAGTTTCTCGCCGCTCTCGCCCCGCAGCGTGGGGTCGAACGCGTAGACGGTGTAGGGCGAGGTCAGCACCATGCAGTTGGCCTGGCGCGACACGAGGTCCTCTTTCGAGACCACACCCACCTGCAACTTGTGGATGATCGACTTCCCGGACATCGTGTAGCCGATAACCGACACCGTGCCCGAGCGGTCCGATTGCTCGCGGTCCGCTTCGGCGGGACTCGTGGCCGTGAGCGTTCCGGTCGGGAGGTCGGCCTCGATCGTCCAGCCTTTCGGCACGGAGTTCAGCGATATGGAGCGCAGGTCGGCGCTCGTGAAGTGCATCGTCGCCGTCACGCCCCAACCCTCGACGAAGAGCGTGGTGCCCTCCAGGGTCAGGCGGGCGTTGTCGTCGTCGTCGCTGCAAGCCGCGAGCATCGCCACGGCGGCCATTGCGGCCAGAAACCGCTGCAATTTTCTCAAGTACATGTCGTGTATCGTTTTATCGTGATTCTTCGACGGAAATCCGTTTTCGGCGCAAATATACGGAAAAGCGGATTAAATACCAGCGTTCGGGCGCGTAATTTCGTGCGTGCGCCGCCGCCGATGCAATTGCCGATGTCATTGCTGCCGCCGCGCACGGTCCCGCATCGTTCCGCAAAAGCGTCGGCTGCCGCGGAGCGCACGCAGAGCGGCTTCAGCGAGCATGCGCCGCCGCCGGGGACGTAGCGGATCGTACGCGGGCGTTCGGGACGGAGCTTCGCAAGCTCCCCTCCGCGGTGCCGGAGAGCGCCCCGGACGCTCCGCATTGCGTCAGAAGCGCCAGCCCAAGGTGAGCGAAAGCCCGGCGTCGGTAAACCAGGGAATTTTGTGCGTCGGGCCGCCCAGCTTCACGGGCGACACCGAGAACTCGGACGGCACGAGCAGCACCGTGGGCGAGAACTTCAGCTCGAATCCCTTGGCGCAGCGCAGAATCCATGCCGCTTCGATGTTCAGGTAGGGCAGCAGGCGGCAGTCGTTGCGGAAGAGCTCCTCGTAGTCGAGAATGCGGTGTATGCCGACGCCGACGCCCGCGCCGACCCGGAAGAAGAGGCGGCTGCGGATCACGGGCAGCCGGTAGAAAGCCATGCCGTCGAATTTGAAGATGTCCTGCGAGAAGTTGTTGTAGGAGCAGCCGCCGGGTTCGAATCCGTCGCCCTCCCACAGATAGCCTGCGGTGGTCATGGCTGCGGCCGAGCAGCCCCAGTAGAGGTTGCCGCGGATCTGGCGGCTGTATTCGAGTTTCAGGCGGACCATTCCTTGTCCGTGGCCCGTGACCCCTGTGGAGAGGAATGTCAGGAAGACGTTGTTTTCCTTGCCGTCGAGGCGGTGTCGCTCCGTGCGCGCGGCGATGCGGGCTTCGCGTTTCGGGGCGCGGTCCGTCGCCGTGCCCGGGAAATCGGTTCGCGGTGCGGCTTCGAGGACCGAAAACATGCACGTGCAGAGCGCCGTGCAGAGCGGAATGGTGAGTCGGGTCATACAGTATGTGTTGAGGCGGGTTAGTAAACGAGGGCCCGCATCGTGCGGGCCCTCGTGGCAGAGCGGCCCGGGTTACTTCTTGTCGGGGCGTGCGATGGTCTCGCGCATCGACGTGTCGGCCATGATGTTCTTCATCTTGTAGTAGTCCATGATGCCCAGGTTGCCGTTGCGGAACGCTTCGGCCATCGCCAGCGGCACCTCGGCCTCGGCCAGGATCACCTTGGCGCGTGCGTCCTGCGCCTTGGCCTTGTTCTCCTGTTCGAGGGCTACGGCCATGGCGCGGCGCTCCTCGGCTTTGGCCTGCGCGATGTTCTTGTCGGCCTGGGCCTGGTCCATCTGGAGCTGGGCGCCGATGTTCTTGCCCACGTCGATGTCGGCGATGTCGATCGAGAGGATTTCGAACGCCGTGCCGGCGTCGAGTCCCTTTTCGAGCACCACGCGCGAGATCGAGTCGGGGTTTTCGAGCACGATCTTGTGCGATGCGGCCGAGCCGATCGACGACACGATGCCTTCGCCTACGCGTGCCAGCACGGTCTCCTCGCCGGCGCCGCCGACCAGTTGCTTGATGTTGGCGCGCACCGTCACGCGGGCCTTGGCGATGAGCTGAATGCCGTCCTTGGCCACAGCGGCCACGGGGGGCGTGTTGATGACCTTGGGGTTCACCGACATCTGCACGGCCTCGAACACGTCGCGGCCCGCGAGGTCGATGGCCGTCGCCATCTTGAAGTCGAGCATGATGTTGGCTTTCTGCGCCGACACGAGGGCGTGGACCACGTTCGTGACGTTACCGCCGGCGAGGTAGTGGGCCTCCAGCTCGTTGGGATCGAGTTTCAGGCCCGCTTTCGTGCTCTCGATCATCGACGACACGATGATCGAGGGCGGCACCTTGCGCCAGCGCATGAGGATGAGCTGCAACAGACTGATGTGCACGCCCGAGACCAGGGCCGAGAACCACAGTCCCACGGGAATGAAATAGAAGATGAGCCATACGGCCACCAGGCCTAAGAACGCGAAGAGCGCGAACAAACCCATTTGAAGTTCCATAATTTGCAAGTTTTATTCGGTTACGGTTTTTACGATGATGGTGAAATTCTCGAATCCCACGACCTCGACCGGCGTGCGGGGATCGACGTAGGAGTCGAGCGACCGGGCTTCGTAGATCCGGCCCTGGATTTCGATCTTACCCGCGGGCGCGAGGCGCGAGAGGGTGACGCCCCGGTCGCCGGGGCGGATGTTCTCCTCGGCGGGGGCGGGCATGCTCGACGAGGCGATTTTCTGGCGCAGCGAGAAGCGCTGCCAGGTCTTCGACCGCAGCGAAAGCACGGTTGCGGCGGCGGCCAGCACGAGGCAGACGAGCGTCGCGGTGATGCCGGCCTCGGTGCCCAACTCGTGGAACGCCATGTAGATCGAGCTGCCGAAGCAGATCAGCGAGAGGATTCCGCCGACCGACACACCGGGCAGGAAGACCAGTTCGGCGACGAGGAACAGCACTCCGAAGAGAATGAGTGCGATGATGAGCAGCAATTCCATAACTATACCTTAATATATTCTGTGCGGCCGGATCGTTTCGCGGCGCCGGTCCGCTCTTACGTGCGGATGCGGGGAGCCCGTTACCGGGGCTGCCGCCGGCATTTCCGCTGCAAGCCGCTGCTGCGGCGTTGGGAGCGGCTTTCGGCGGCCCCGAAACCGGCGGTCGCGGTTTTCGCACTCACAAGATAGCGATTTATTCCGAAAAATCCTTCGTTTCGGCCACTTTTATTTCCAGTGCGGGCCCCGTCTCCTGGATTGCGGCCGCAGCCGTCTCGGCGGACTGCCGGTCGGGGAAGAGCCCCACGACGAAGAGCTGCTCGCCGATGCGCGAGAGTTCGTAGCCTGCGGCTGCGGAACTTATGGCCTGCTTCACGGCTTCGGGCAGGGCCGTGGCGCCCGAGATTTCGACGCGGAACGAAGCCTGCGCCCCGGGGTCGCGCGACACATTGCGGTATTCGCCGTCGTGCCATACCACGATTTCGGGCCGCACGAAGCCGCGGCGCTGCGCCTCCTGCTGCGCCCGCTCGGCCTCGGCCAGCGTGGCGAAGCCGCCGGCGAAATACTGCCATTTGTTGCGCTCGCCGATGCGGTAGCTCAGCGGGTGCGCGCCCCGGAAGAGCGCCGCCGCGCGCTTGGTGTTGAACGTGCCGAGCAGCAGCCGGTAGATCGTGCCGTGGGGGTGGATGCGGCACTCGGGGATGGGGTTCTGGTAGGTGTAGGGCGATACGGCCGCGTACTCGATGGGGGCGTAGTCGAGGAAGGAGCGTTCGCGCACGACCACGCGCGGCAGGCGGTAGTCGATCGCCTCCAGGCGCATCGAGGCTTCACGCAGCGAGTCGCGGGCGGCATCGAGCCGCAACAGCTCCGCGAGCTGCGCTTCGTAGTCCGCGGCCACGCGCTTGCGCAGACAGTAGTCGGCCAGTGCCTCCGACGCGCACGTGTCGCGCAGTGCGGCGAGCTCCTGCGCCGCACGGGCGTGGAGCTGCTCCTCGCGTTCGAGGATGGCATCCTGCCCCAGCTTGTCGAGCAGGTAGGCGTAGGCGTAGGTCTTGTCGTCGTAGATGTCGCTCCAGGTGCGTGCGAGGGTGTCGGCCGTGGCGCGCAGCGCCTGCTGGGTCGTGCGGAAGCGTGCGAGCAGCTCCGCGGCTTCGTGTTCCGAGGGGGTCGCGGCGTAGAGTCCCGCCGTCACGGCCAGGTCGTTGTAGTGCGCCAGGCAGCGCTCGGCGCATGCGGCGGCGGCGGCTTCGCGCTCTTGGGCCTCGCGGAGCGCGGCGTAGTCGGGGGCCGGAAGCTGCTCCCGGAAGCAGGGGTTGTAGATCAGGTTGCGCACCTTGCGCTCCTCGGGGATGAGCGCCGGAGCGTCGCCCCGTGCCTCCGGCTGCGGATTGCCGAGGTTGGCCAGCACCCACTCCTGCTCGATGGCCCCGATGCGGTCCGTGAGGCGGCCGCGGGCATTGCGCAGGTCGAAGATCGCCTCCTCCATGTCGAGGATGCGCTGCGTGTGGCTGCTGCGGAGCGAGGGTTCCTCGCGGAAGCGGCGGCGGAGGTCCGCCACGGCCTGCGCGATCGAGTCCTCGCGCTCCTGGAGACGGGCCTCCTCGCGAAGCAGCGACATGTAATCCTCTCTCTGTTCCAGGCCGGCGATGCGGGCGGCGACCTGTTGCGCCTGTGCCCCGGGGGCGGCGAGTACCAGCCCCGCGGCCAGGCAAATTCTCCACAATGACATATTTCGCATGATTTTTATCTCCACCATTTCATGAAAAAGAGCTGTATGAGTCCGAAGATCTCCAGACGGCCCAGCAGCATCAGCAGCGTGCACACGATGCGCATGCCGGAGGGCAGTACCGAGTAGTTGCTCAGCGACCCTACCTCGCCGAATCCGGGGCCCACGTTGCCCAGGCAGGCCACGGAGCCCGTGAAACTCGTTTCGAGGTCGATGCCGAAGAGTGTGCCCACGACCGTGCCGGCCAGCGTGAGCATGAGGTAGGCCACGATGAATACCATGACCGAATTGACCGTCTCGTTCTCCTGCATCGCGCCGTCGAGCTTGATGCGGATCACGGCATTGGGATGCTGCTGCCGCCGGATGCGGGCCTTCATCATCTTGCAGGCGATGAGGATGCGGTTGATTTTCAGACCGCCCGAGGTCGAACCTGCGCAGGCGCAGACGAGCGATCCGAAGATCAGCAGCACCACGGCCAGCGGCGTCCACAGATTGGTGTCGGCCGTGGCGAAACCCGTGGTCGAGACCAGCGATACGAACTGGAACGAGGCGTAGCGGAACGCCGTGGTGAAAGCGGGGTAGAGCCCCGCGAGGCGCAGGCTCACGGCGATGACGACCGAGCCGGCCAGCAGCATGCCCACATACCAGCGGGTGACCTCCGAGCGGAACAGGTTGCTGCGCTTGCCGGTGAGCGTGGCGTAGATCAGGCCGAAGTGAATGCCGGCTACGGCCATCGTGAAACTCAGGATCGTTTCGATCATTGCGCTGTCGTAGTAGCCGATGCTGGCATTGCGGGTCGAGAACCCGCTCGTGGCGCATGCCGACATGCCGTGGCACAAGGCGTCGAACCACGTCATGCCCGCCATCTTGAGCAGCAGGGTCGATACGACGGTCAGACCCAGGTAAACCACAAGCAGCAGGCGCATGAGCAGCTGCGTGTGGTAGCGGAAGTTGTCTTTGGCCAGCGACGACATCTCGACGTTGCTCAGCGTCATCTTGCTCTTGCCCAGCGAGGGCAGGATCACCAGCGCGAACATCACCACGCCCATGCCGCCGATCCAGGTCGAGGACATGCGCCAGAACTGCAAACCGCGGGGCAGCTCCTCCACGTCGTTCAGAATGGAGGCTCCGGTGGTGGTGAAGCCCGACACGCTCTCGAACCAGGCGTTCACCAGCGAGAACTCGCCGCCCCACATCAGGTAGGGGAACATGCCCACGATGCTGGCCACGAGCCACGAACTCACGACGATGCAGTAGCCCTCCTTGTTGGTCACCTGCTCGGCCTTATCGACGAAGACGAGCGGAAAGGCGCCCGTGAGCGCCGTCAGGAGCGACGACATCACCAGCGGGTAGAACGCCGAGTCGTAGCCGCTGACGGCCGATATGCCGGCCGACAGGAGCATGAAGCATGCGATGAAGAGCAGCATCATTCCCACGTATCGCAATACCACGCTGATTCTCATCGCTCCGTTATGCTTTGTTCTGTTTCACCGTTTTCACCAGGGTGTCGATCTTCTCCTTCAGCTCGGCCACCTCGTCCTTCAGCTCGCCCTTGACCGCGAACGGTATGCGGAACGTGAGAAAGTCGCCCAGGCCCTTGTTGATCCGCAGGATGGGGTTGATGCAGTACACGGTCATGAAGTAGTAGAGCATCAGTACGATGGCGATCATCACCAGCAGCGAGATCAGCACGGGCGTCACGGCCCGGTAGGCGTTTTTCTTCATCTGCTCGGTGCGGGGCGCCAGCGAACTCTGCGTCGAGGTCATGTAGGACTTCACGGCCGCCGTGAGGCGGTTGTAGAGCGCCTCGTACTGCTGGTCGTACCACCCCGAGCGCTGCCCCGGGGTGCCGGACGTGCGGTCGAGCGAGTCGCGTGCGATGCCGTAGGACAGGTAGTTGTCGGTCAGCAGCCGCAGTTCGGTGGTGGCGAACGCCAGCGAGTCGAGGAACGACTTGTCGAGCGCCTCGTTCTGGGCCACGGCGAGCGCCTCCTCAAGGCGCTGCATGCCGGAGCGGCAGAGCGAGTCGTAGGAGCGGTCGCCGAATACCGAGAGGTGGATCAGGGCGACGTTCTGGTCGTGTGCGGCGTCGAGCATCGCCTTGGCCAGCTCGATGTTGCGTTTGTTGGCCCGGAGGATCTCGTCCGTATCGCGGCTCAGGTGGCTGAGTTCGAAGAACGACACCATGCCCGAGAAGAAGAGCAGGCATGCGATGCTCAGAAAGCCGGTAGCGACTCTTTTCCGAAGTCCCGTCATTGTTCGCTTCTTTTTACAAATCGGTACAAATATAGCGATTTAATTCTCTATTTCACCTTTCAGGTCGTGCATTTCATCCATTTCGCCCAGCCGCACGCGGCAGATGGTGTTGATGCGCGCGGGGTCGTAGGGGGCTTTCACGCGGCGGTAGCTGCCCGTGAATCCGAACATCATGCCGCCGCGCAGGGTGCTCTCGAACAGCACGCTGTCGGTGGTTCCGCAGGCCCGGGCGCAGAAGGCGCCGTGGAGCCGGCGGCAGAGCTCCTCCAGCCGCTCGACGCGCTGTGCGGCGATGCGTGCCGGCACCTTGCCGGGCAGTGCCACGGCCGGGGTTCCGGGGCGCTCCGAGAAGGGGAAGATGTGGAGGTAGGCGGGTTGCAGGGCGGCCAGAAAGTCGTAGGTCTGCCGGAAATCCTCCTCCGTTTCGCCGGGGAAGCCGACGATGACGTCGATGCCGATGAAGGCGTCGGGCATGCGGCGGCGCACGGCGGCGATGCGCTCGGCGAAGCGCGCCTGCGTGTAGCGGCGGCGCATGAGGCCCAGGATGCGGTCCGAGCCGCTCTGGAGCGGTATGTGGAAGTGGTGCTGGAACTTGGGCGAGGCGGCGCAGAAGTCGATGATCTCGTCGGTGAGCAGGTTGGGCTCGATGGACGATATGCGGTAGCGCTCAATGCCCTCCACGGCGTCGAGCGCGCGCAGCAGGTCGATGAACCGCTCGCCCGTGGTGCGGCCGAAGTCGCCCGTATTGACGCCCGTGATGACGATCTCCTTCTGGCCCGCCGCGGCGATCTGCCGCGCCTCCTCCGCGAGGTCGGCTACGGGCATGTTGCGGCTCGCGCCCCGGGCGTAGTGGATGGTGCAGTAGGCGCAGCAGTAGTCGCAGCCGTCCTGCACCTTGAGGAAGGCCCGCGTGCGGTCGCCGCCCGAGAAAGCCGCGAAGAAACGGGTCAGCTCCTCGGTCTCGCAGCTGTACACGCGCGACGGCCCCTTGCCCGACAGTTCGGTCACGCGCCGGTAGAGGTCGCCCTTGAAGTTGTTGCCCAACACGAGGTCCACGCCCTCGATGGCGGCGATCTCGCGGGGCTTGAGCTGCGCGTAGCACCCCGTCACGGCGATGATGGCCCGGGGATTGCGGCGGTGGAGTTTGCGGATGAGGTTGCGGCACTTCTTGTCGGCGTGTTCGGTGACCGAGCAGCTGTTGATCACGCAGATGTCGGCCTCGGCGTCGGGTGCCACGCGGACGAAGCCTCCCTGCTCGAACTCGCGGGCGAGGGCGGAGCTCTCGGAGAAGTTGAGTTTGCAGCCCAAAGTATGGAAATTTACGCGGCGCTGTTGCATGTTCGTTCGTTTTTCACGGTCGTTTTCCCGCCCGGCGGCGTGCCTGCTGCGCGCCCGGCTCGTCGGGTACGGCCGTATTAATCATGCGAAATTACGAAAACTGTGCGAAACTTCGCGCGTTTTTCGTAAAAAAGCGTAAATTTGCCGGCTGACGAAGCGAGCGGAGATGGAGTTTCTGAACGACCTTTTACAATATGCCTACCTGCGTCACGCGCTGGCGGCCTGCGTCCTTTCGGGGATCACGTGCGGTATCATCGGCACCTATGTGGTGTGCCGGCGCATGGTGTTCCTGGCGGGCGGCATCACCCACGCCTCGTTCGGCGGTCTGGGCCTGGCCTACTGGCTCGGGGCCGACCCCGTGCTGGGGGCGACGGCGTTCGCTGTGGCTTCGGCGCTCGGCATCGAGTGGGTGTCGGAGCGGGGCCGCATCCGCGAGGATTCGGCCATCGGCATCGTGTGGTCGGTGGGCATGGCTGCGGGCGCTTTCTTCATGAGCCTGCGTCCGGGCTACGTGTCGGGCGATCTGGCGGCTTCGCTCTTCGGCAGCATCGTCACCGTCACCGCCGCCGACGTGCGCTCGCTGGCGGTGCTGACCGCGGTCGTCGTGGCGGGGGCGGCGCTCTGGCTGCGTCCCGTGATGTATGCGGCGTTCGACCGCTCGTTCGCGCGCAGCCGCGGCATCCGCACCCGGGCGATCGGGTGGTGCATGGCGGTGCTCACGGCCCTGGCGATCGTCCTGTCGATCCGCATCATGGGCATCGTGCTGCTCATTTCGCTCGTCACGCTTCCGGTGGCCATCGTCAATCTCTTCTCGCGCTCCTACCGCACGATCGCCCTTTGGGCGCCCCTTACGGCCGTTGCGGGCAATGTCGCGGGGCTGTGGCTGAGCTACCGCTTCGAGGTGCCGCCCGGCGCCGCCATAATATTTGTGCTCGTTCTGGCGCTGATTTCGGTAAAACTGCTATCTTTGCGTAGCGAAAAACTCCACTGCCGCCGATGAAAACCATATACAAACTGATACTCAAGTCCTACTTCGGGCCCATGATCATGACTTTCTTCATCGTCATGTTCGTGCTGCTGATGAACTTCATGTGGCGCTACATCGACGAGCTGGTGGGCAAGGGCCTCAGTGCGGGCATCATCATCGAGCTGGTGGGCTATGCGCTGGCCAACATGGTGCCGATGGGGCTGCCGCTGTCGATGCTGCTCGCTGCGATCATGACCATGGGCAACCTCGGCGAGAACTACGAGCTGCTGGCCATGAAGTCGGCGGGCATGTCGCTGCCGAAGATCATGAAGCCGCTGGTCATCGTGGTCGGCATCATCGCCGTGGGCAGCTTCTTCATCGCCAACAACCTGCTGCCCTATACGAACAAGAAGATGCTCAGCACGCTCTACGACATCCGCCAGCAGCAGCAGACGCTCGAATTCCAGGACGGACTGTTCTTCAACGGCATCGACGGCATGAGCATCCGTGTGGGGCACCAGGATTCGCACACGGGGCTGCTGACCGACGTGCTGATCTACGACAACCGCGAGAAGAACACGAACAACATGCGCACCATCGTGGCCGACTCGGGCTACATACGGCTGACGGACGACAAACGCTACCTGAACGTCACGCTCTTCCACGGTCAGAACTACCAGCAGACGCGCAACATTCAGTGGTACAGCAACAGCACGCTGGAGCACCATATTTTCGACAAGCAGGACATGTTCGTACCCATCGAGGGCTTCGACATGCAGCGTTCCGACGCCGACAACTTCTCGGGCCGCAGCCAGACGCAGAACCTCGCCCAGCTCGAACGGGCCATCGACTCGCTGGAGCGGATCGTCGATTCGACCACCACGCGCTCCTACGAGCCCCTGCTCCGCGACCAGATCTTCTCGAAAGACCCTTCGGTGCTGCCGCTCGACACCCTTTACGGCCGTGACAAGCGCGCTTTCCGCCCCTTCCTGGCTGCGGATTCGCTCGCGCCGCTCGCGCTGCGCGAAAAGGCCCGGCTCTGGACCCAGGCCCGCAATGCGGCCAAGAATTCGCGCTCGCTCTTCTCCTACGACGAATCCGCGGCGAAAGACGCGCTCAATCAGCTCTACCGCAGCAAGGTCGAGTGGCACAGCAAACTGTCGCTGCCGGTCTCGATCCTGCTCTTTTTCCTGATCGGCGCGCCGCTGGGCGCCATCATCCGCAAGGGCGGGCTCGGCACGCCGATCGTGATCTCGGTGATCTTCTTCGTCATCTACTACATCATATCGAGCACGGGACAGAAGCTTACGAAGGAGGGCAGCTGGGAGGCGGTCTACGGCATGTGGCTCTCGACCTTCATCCTCGCGCCCGTGGCCGTATACCTCACCTACAAGGCGACCAACGACACCTCGCTGCTCGACACCGACTGGTATGCGGTGAAATACAAGGCGTTCCGGGCATGGCTCGGACGCTTCGGCGGGCGCTTCGCACGAAAACCGAAAAATACTACCCATAAATGACAACCAAAGTACTGAACACCATCGAAGAGGCCATTGAGGACTTCCGCAACGGCAAAGTCGTGATCGTCGTGGACGACGAGGACCGCGAGAACGAGGGCGACTTCATCGTCGCGGCCGAGAAGATCACGCCCGAGATCGTCAATTTCATGCTTCACGAGGGCCGCGGCGTGCTGTGCACCCCGCTTTCGGAGGAGCGTTGCGCGCAGCTCGAACTGAACATGATGGAGGAGAACAACACCTCGCTGCTGGGCACCCCCTTCACGGTGACGGTCGATCTGCTGGGGCACGACTGCACCACGGGCGTGTCGATCCACGACCGTGCGGCCACGATCCGTGCGCTGGCCGATCCCGCCACACGTCCCTCGGATCTGGGGCGTCCGGGCCACATCAACCCGCTCCGCGCCCGTCAGAAAGGCGTGCTGCGCCGTCCGGGCCACACCGAGGCTGCGGTCGATCTGGCGCGTCTGGCCGGATTGCAGCCCGCGGGTGCGCTGATCGAGATCATGAACGAGGACGGCACCATGGCCCGCCTGCCGCAGCTGCTGGAGGTGGCCGCGAAGTTCGGGCTGAAGATCGTGTCGATCGCCGACCTGATCGCCTACCGCCTCAAGCAGGAGTCGATCGTCGAGCGGGGAGCCACGGCCGACATGCCGACCGAGTGGGGGCACTTCCGCATCACGGCATTCCGCCAGAAGAGCAACGGCCTGGAGCACATCGCCATCACCAAGGGCGAGTGGTCTGAGGACGAGCCCGTGCTGGTGCGCGTGCACTCGTCGTGCGCCACGGGCGACATTCTGGGTTCGTGCCGCTGCGACTGCGGCGCCCAGCTGCACGAGGCGATGCGCATGGTCGAGAAGGAGGGCCGCGGCGCCATCGTCTACCTCAACCAGGAGGGCCGCGGCATCGGACTCTTCAACAAGATCGAGGCCTACAAGCTCCAGGAGGAGGGCCTCGACACGGTGGATGCCAACGTGCGCCTGGGCTTCGGCATCGACGAACGCGACTACGGCGTGGGTGCGAGCATCATCCGCGAGCTGGGCATCAAGCACATGCGCCTGATGACCAACAACCCGCTCAAGCGCGCCGGGCTGGAGGGCTACGGCCTGACGATCGACGAGATCGTGCCCATCGTCATCGCGCCGAATCCCTACAACCTCCACTACCTCGAAACGAAAGAGAAGCGCATGCACCACACGCTGGGGCTCTGCAAGCACGCGTAATTCACGCTGCGACCGAAACGAACGACCCGAGGCGCCTGCACCGCATCGCCTTTCGGACGAACCGTCTGGAGAAGCTCCGCACGTTTTATGTCCGCTACTCCGGCGGCGCGGGCGGCGAAAAACACGTCAGTCCGGCGAAAGGATTCGAATCCTACTTCCTCCGTTTCGGCAACGACTGCCGGCTGGAGCTGATGCGCCGCCGCGACATCGCGGCGCGCGGCTCCGCCGAACGGCCGGGGCTCTGCCATCTCGCTTTCGGCTGTCGGAGCCGCGAGGCGATGTTCGCCCTGACCGAGCGGCTGCGTGCGGAGGGCCGTCCGGTCGTCGGCGAGCCCCGCACGGGCGGCGACGGCTATTTCGAGAGCGTGGGCGAGGATCCCGGCGGCAATAGGGTGGAGATCGTCCGTGAGTAGACCGGTCGCACCCTGCGCGGACGGCCGGAGCGGGGCGGGGCGAATCGCGCTCCGGGCCGTGCCTGCCACCGCTGCGCCGGCCGGAGCATGCCTGCACGGCTTGAAGGGGGCCGCCGCTGCGCCGACCGGAGATTTCCGCGGTTGCTTTCCCTGTTGATGTGCTGCTGCGGCCCGGCGGCGGCATGATCCGCCGGCTGCGTTTGTTGCCACTGTGCCGGAGGACGGTTTTCGGAGACGCTGCCCGCCGGAGTGCTGCTGCGGCCCGGCGGCATGATCCGCGGGCTGCGTGGCCGGCGTTCGGCGGAGGCGGCGCAGGGCAGGGCAGGCCGGGACGAACCAAACGATTAATCGCATTTTTTTCATGGATCCGAAACAACTTCGCATCGTCTTCATGGGTACGCCCGAATTCGCCGTGCCCTCGCTCCGTGCCCTGGTGGACGGAGGATACAACGTCGTGGCTGTGGTCACGGCGCCCGACAAACCCGCAGGCCGCGGACAGAAACTTCGCGAAAGCGAGGTGAAGGTCGCCGCGCGCGAGGCGGGCATTCCCGTATTGCAGCCCGAGAAACTCCGGGCGCCCGAATTCGTCGAGGCGATGCGGGCGCTGCGGCCCGATCTGGGCATCGTGATCGCCTTCCGCATGCTGCCCGAGACGATTTGGGCCATGCCGCGTTTCGGAACCTTCAACCTGCACGCTTCGCTGCTGCCCCGCTACCGTGGGGCGGCGCCGATCAACCGTGCGGTGATGAACGGCGATGCGGAGACGGGCGTGACGACCTTTCTGCTGAACCACGAAATCGACAAGGGGGCGATCCTTGGGCAGATCCGGGTTCCGATCCTGCCCGAAGATACGGCCGGCTCGGTCTACGAGCGGCTGATGCATGTCGGCACCTCGCTCGTGACCGAAACGGTCGATCGCATCGCGTCGGGCGAGGCGGTGCCCGTCACGCAGTGCGACGAGCCGGCCGACTCGCTCCGCGCTGCGGCGCCCAAGATCTTCCGCGAGGACTGCCGCATCGACTGGCGCGCGGAGGGCGTGCGGATCGTCAATCTGGTGCGCGGCCTGGCCCCTGCGCCGTCGGCCTGGAGCCGTCTGTGCCGCGACGGCGAGGAGGGGATCGACGTGAAGGTCCATGCGGCGCGCTTCCTTGCGGCCGAGCGGGACGAGGTGCTGCCCGAGGCCGGAACGGTGGAGAGCGACCTGCGCACCTCGGTGCAGGTGGTCTGCGGCGACGGCCGCGTGGCGCTGGAGGAGTTGCAGCTGGCGGGCAAGCGGCGCATGACTGTGGAGGAGCTCCTGCGCGGTTTCCGTGACATTGCGGCCTGCCGATTCGAGTAATCCGGCGGCGGCATGCTGCGGCCTGCGGGGAACGGTGTTTTCGCTCTCGGGGGTGTCGGGGTTCGGTTGCGGCCGTTCGTCCGGCAGGTGCCGTGGGGCACGTCGGCTCCGGCGCCATATGGTCCGGCGGTGGGGCTGTTGCCTGTCTGAATGTTGTCTGCGTTGCTCTTCCGGTTTGCTGCGGTCCGCGCAGAGAGGTGGCAGCCGGCGGTGCGGTTTGATGGAGTTGCGGTGCGCACTCCCTCGGGTCCCGGAATCTTCCGTGCGGAGGTTCCGGGATTCGTCGTATGTATGGGTCATGGCCGGGGGCGTGCGGCGTCGGCCGTAACGGGGGCGATACGGGCGTGCGGGAAAGACCGCGTGGCGGTCCGACGGCTGCGATACCCGGGCACGGCCGTGTGCTCCGCGGGAGAACACCGCGCCCGGACCGTTGCGGCCGCAGCGTGCGGAGAGCAGGCGCGAGCGGCGTCGAGCATGGGGTCTGCTGCCGAAAGCTCCGGCCTGCGCAGTTATCCCTGGAAGCCGCAGACCGGTCGTGCAGGGCTCACGTCCGGCGAGCAGGGCGTCGATCGCGGCGCTCCGGGGGCCGGCGGAGTTGCGGGGCGGTTATCGGCGGCGCCGGAGCTTGCCGTTGGGCAGCAGCTCCGCTTCATGCCCGGCGAGCAGGGCATCGACCGCGGCGCTCAGTGCGTCGGGTGCGCATCCGAGGCGTTCCGCCGCTTCGTGCAGGGGGATTTCGCCTCCGTCGAGCAGGCGGAGGAGGTGTTCGCGCAGGGCGGTGTCCGTATGTTCCGCATGCCGCCTGGCCGCCCGCCGCCGTGCCAGGCAGAGGTCGCACACGCCGCACGGCTGCGGATGCTCCACGCCGAAGTACTCCTCCAGCACCTCGCTGCGGCACCGCTCCTCGTTCGCCGCGTAGGCCAGCATCCGTTCGAAGCGTTCGCGCATCAGCTCACGGCGCCGGTGGTAGGTCTCGGGCGCAATGTAGAGGTCGGCGGTCGGAAGCCGCTCTTCGTTCATGTAGATGAGCGGCGACCGGTTCGAGGGGATGTAGCGGATCAGCCGCAGCTGCCACAGGCGCTTGAGCAGCTCGCGCACCCGGTCGGGCGTGTAGCCGCTCCAGAGTGCCAGCTCGCCCTCGTCTATGGGGCGGAACTCGGTGAAGACGCCGTTGTAGAGCCGCAGCAGCGTGCGGATGAAGTGGTCGAGCTCGTCGCGTTGGATGCGGATCTTGTAGAGGTCGTCGCGGCTCACGCAGAACATGACGCGCGCCGGGTGCTCCTGCTCGTCGGTGAGGGTCATGTATCCGTTCTGCTGGAGGAGCCGCAGGGCGCTCTGCACCGTGCCCGGATAGAGCCGTTCGCGGGCGCAGAAGTCGTGGATGTTGAAGAGCGAGGCCGTGTCGGCGCCGTCGCCGATGCCGATCCGAAGGTAGGAGCAGACTTTCTCGTAGATGGTGCGCACCTGCTCCAGCGGCGGGAATTCGCGGTCGAAGCGCCGGAGGATGCGTTGCTCGTCGTCGGGGGCGACCAGCAGCACGGCGTAGCTGCGCATGCCGTCGCGCCCTGCGCGCCCGGCCTCCTGGTAGTAGCTTTCGAGCGAGTCGCACGGCGCGTAGTGTACGACGAAGCGCACGTCAGGTTTGTCGATGCCCATGCCGAAGGCGTTGGTGGCTACCATCACGCGGACCTTGCCCGCGAGCCACTCCTCCTGCCGTGCGCTGCGCTCGGCGTGCCCCAGGCCGCCGTGGTAGGCCGCGGCCGCGATGCCCTCGGCGCAGAGCCGCTCGGCCAGCTGGTGCGTGCCCTCGCGCGTGCGCATATAGACGATGCCCGAGCCGGCGACGTTGCGCACGATGCGGAGCAGTTGCCCCTCCTTGTCCTCTACGCGCCGCACGCTGTACGACAGATTGGGGCGTGCGAAGCCGCTGCGCAGCAGGTGCGGGGTCTCGAATTTCAGCTGCCGCATGATGTCCTCCGCCACGGCAGGCGTGGCCGAGGCCGTGAGCGCCAGCACGGGTACCCCCTCGGGCAGCAGTTCGCGCAACTCGGCGATGCGCAGGTAGGCGGGGCGGAAGTCGTAGCCCCACTGCGAGATGCAGTGCGCCTCGTCCACGGCCAGCAGACGCACGTTCATGCGCTGTACGCGCAATCGGAACGCCTCGGTGGCCAGCCGCTCGGGCGCGATGTAGAGGAAACGCACGTCGCCGTAGGCGCAGTTGTCGAGCGCGATGTCGATCTGACGGGCCGAGAGTCCCGAGTGGATCGCAACGGCCGGGATGCGGCGTGCGCGCAGGCGGTCCACCTGGTCTTTCATGAGGGCGATGAGCGGCGTCACGACGATGCACAGCCCCTCGCCCGCCAGCGTCGGCAGCTGGTAGGTGATCGACTTGCCGCCGCCGGTGGGCATGAGGGCCAGCGTGTCGCGTCCGGCCAGCACCGAGCGCACGATCCGCTCCTGCATGGGGCGGAACGCGTCGTAGCCCCAGTATTTTCGGAGCAGCGCGAGCAGGTCGGGACCGGAGGATGACGGCGGTGTTTCCATATCCGCAAATATACGGAAAAAAACGGAATACTTCGTGCCGTGCCCTGCTTCGACGTGCGCCGCGCGTCGCGGACGGCCCGGCCGGCGGCGTACCGATGCGGTCCGGCGGGGTGGGGCGTAGGTCCGGTGCGCCGCACCCCGGAGAACCGGGCGGCGGAGGGCCGATCGGCCCGGAAACGGGGCCTTGCGGCGTGCGGAGGTGCATATTCGCGGCGGAAAATTGTGCGGTCCGGAAAATTTTACCTATTTTTGCGGTTGCCGAAATGCATTTATAGAATACCTTATGAAAATACGCGACCAGTACAAAGTGCGTGAAATCGCCGGCGAACACGTGGTGATCATGCAGGGCCGTTACGGTGCCGACATGACCCGGGTCATCTCCCTCAACGAGTCGGCCCTGTTCCTGTGGAACGAGTTGCAGGGCCGGGAGTTCGCTGCGGAGGACGCCGCGCGGCTGCTGACGGAGCGCTACGGCATCGGCGACGATGCGGCCTTGCGCGACGCCCGGCGCTGGGTGGCCACGCTGGAGGAGTGCAAGCTGGTCGAATAATTGCGGCGGCGACGGAGAGAATGCGGTTGAAACGGTACATAGCGCTTCTGACGGCGGCGATCTATTGCTTTGCGATCGTCGCGCCGGCTCACGCTTCCGTCACGTGCGAATGCGTGACGCGCGGAGCCGCGGCGGCGCATGCCTGCTGCACGCACTGCCTCAGCGGCGACTGCTCGCCCGAGGGCGTGCACATCGCCGCGCCCTGCTGCGAAGACCGCCACAGCACGGAGATTGCACTCTACACGTTCGCATCGGAGGAGGACAACGCGCCGGTGCGCCGCATCGCCGCACTCGACCTGCCCGAGGCGCTTGCGGCCGAATCGACGGCGACGCTGCCCCGGCTCTTCCCCCGGGGCCGAGTCCTGCCCCCCGACAGCGGCGGGGCCCGACCGCTGTCTGCGTACGCCCCCCTCTGCGGGCTGCGCGCACCGCCCGTATCGGCTTGAGAACCGACTGTACGGGGCGCCCGGGGCGTGCCCGTCGAAGAGTTTTTAACCGATAACGGACTATGAAATGAAGATCAATCAAGCGAAAATTTACCTTGCATCCGCTCTTATCCTGCTTTGCGGCGCGTTGCGCGCACAGGAGATCAAGGGCGTAGTGGTGGACTCCGACGAGCAGCCTCTGTTCGGAGCCTCCGTTTACTGGGCCGGCACCACGGTCGGCACGAGCACCGGCCTTTCGGGCGAATTCGCCCTCCACAGAGTGAAAGGGCGCGACCGGCTGGTCGCCTCGTTCCTCGGCTGCACGAACGACACGCTCCGCGTGGAGTCTGGCGCGGGCCGTCTCGTCATACGGCTCGAACCCGACGGCCTGGCCGTGGAGGATGTCGTGATCGAGGGCACGCAGCGCGGCAACTTCGTCAAGAGCGACGGCATCGCCAAGAACGAGATGATTTCGTTCGCGGGACTCTGCAAGATGGCATGCTGCAACCTGGCCGAGTCGTTCGAGAACTCGGCGTCGGTGACCGTGGGGTACAGCGACGCCATATCGGGCGCGCGCCAGATCAAGATGCTCGGCCTGGCCGGCACCTACACCCAGATTCTCGACGAGAACCGTCCGATCATGCGCGGTCTGAGCGCTCCCTACGGCCTGAGCTACACGCCGGGCATGTGGCTCAATTCGATCCAGGTGTCGAAGGGCGTGGCTTCGGTCACGGCCGGACACGAGGCCATCACGGGCCAGATCAATCTCGAACACCGCAAGCCCACCGACGACGAGCGCCTGTTCGTCAATCTCTACCTCGACGACGAGCTGCGGCCCGAGGCCAACATTTCGACGGCTTTCCCCGTGACCCGCGACAAGAAGTTGTCGAGCGTGATCATGCTCCACGGGTCGATGGACACCCACGTGCGCGACATGGACCACAACGACGACGGCTTCCTCGACCTGCCCAAGTCGAACCAGATCAACGTGGCCAACCGATGGCTCTATGCGGCCGACAACGGTCTGCAAGTCCGTTGGGGCTGGAAGTATGTGCGCGAAAATCGTTTGGGCGGCATGGCCGATTACCGCAAGTCGCTCTACGATCAGATGCTCCAGAGCGTGACAACCGACAAACCGCTCTACGGCTCGGAGATCCGCAACCGCGGCGCCAATGCCTACTTCAAGCTCGGCATGCCCGTGGGTCCCGCGGTCTACGACGACGAGGAGCAGGACGAGATGCGTTCGAACATCGCTTTCGTGGCTGACTTCGACCACTTCAACGAGGACTCCTATTTCGGTCTGAACACCTACCGCGGCAACGAGAACTCGGTGTCGGCCAATCTGATGTACAGCCACTACTTCACCTACCGTTCGTCGCTGATCGTGGGCGTCCAGACCCACCTCCAGTCGTTCAACGAGCGTCTGTGGAACCGTCTGCCGGCCGACCTGGCCGAGGGCCGGAACCCGCTCACGAACATGGACCGCAACGAGAACGAAGTGGGCGCCTATGCCGAATACACCTATTCGATCAAGGACAAGTTCTCGGTCGTGGCGGGCGTGCGCGGCGACTACAACACCTGGTACGACAAGTACTACGTGACGCCCCGCGGCCACCTGCGCTGGAACATCACGCCCTCGACTACGTTCCGTGCCTCGGCCGGCATGGGGTACCGCTCGACCAATGTCGTGACGGACAACATCGGAATCCTCGCCACGGGCCGCCGCATCGTCTTCGACCACGGTTCGTTCGACGCCATCGACCGCATGGAGAAGGCCCTCACGTTCGGCGGCAGCATCACGCAGACCTTCGATCTCGTGCAGGAGGATGCCGCGACGATCAGCTTCGACTACTTCCGCACGCAGTTCTACAACGGCGTGGTGGCCGATCAGGAGCGCGACGCGCAGCATATCTATATTTATAACACCGACGGCCGCTCCTACACCGACACCTACCAGGTCGATTTCTCGTGGACGCCCGTCGAGCGGCTCGACATCTTCGCCACGTTCCGCTATACCGACTCGTCGATGACGATCGAGCGTGCGGACGGCTCGCGCGCCCGCGTGGAGCGCCCGCTCGTGGGACGCTACAAGACGCTGCTCAACGTGCAGTACGCCACGAAATTCCGACGCTGGGTATTCGACGTCACGGCGCAGTACAACGGCCCCTGCCGCATTCCCACGCAGACGGGCAGCCTGGAGGATTCGTACGATTCGCCGGCCTATCCGATGTTCTTCGCGCAGGTGAGCCGCAAGGTCGGCAAGTTCGACATCTACGTCGGCTGCGAGAACATCGCCGACTACCGCCAGCACGATCCGATTCTCAACGCTTCGGCACCCTTCTCGCCGGGCTTCAACTCGTCGCTCGTGTGGGGGCCGCTGATGGGGCGCAAGTTCTATGCGGGCGTGCGGTTCAACCTCTATTGACGTAACGAACCGGGGGCCGGCCGCAGGGCTTCGGGCCTCCGGATGAGAGAGTAAAACATACTAAAAAAGATTGCAATGAAAAAGATTGTTCTGTTGTGCCTGGTCGCCCTGATGGGCACGGGCGTATGCGCCGCGCAGAAGAAGCAGGGCGCGAAGAAATCGACGACGACCGTGGTGTTCCGCACCGACATCGACTGCGACCACTGCGTGAAGAAGATCATGAACAACGTGCCGTCGCTCGGCAAGGGCGTGAAGGACGTGGAGGCCGACCTGAAGACCAAGGAGGTGACCGTGGTATTCGATGCATCGAAGAACGACATCGAACACATCGTCAAGGGTTTCGAGTCGATCAAGGTCAAGGCCGAAGCCGTGCGTATCGACGGCGAGCAGGTCGCTGAGCGATAGCCCGGAGCTTTCTCGCGGGCGGCGGGCGGCACCGGATGCGTTCGGCGGCTGCCGCGGCGGGAGAGACGGCAATACGGTTGCGGGCGACGGCAGCGTCGCCTTTGGGGCGGCCCGGAATACTCCGGGCCGCTTTTTTCATGGCCGCCCGCAATGCGGAAGAAAAAACCGAGCGATTCTTTTGTTTATACAATATATTATTGTGTATAACACAGGAGCCCTATTTCCTTAAATCGCAGGATACGATCTGCGTTACGAAAGCGATTTGCCAGGATTACACGAAGACCTGTCCGGAATCGAAAGATCCGCCGTATTGCTACATTTGGCATATCACTGAAAAGTGTCAGGAGATAAAAGCCGTTGAATTTTGCGACCTGAAACGTCAAGCCCTTCCGAGATAATTCAATCTCGGAAGGGCTTGACGCATGTAATGGTGCGTTGCGACGGACGGTGCGGGAGGAACACGCAGGCGTCCGAAACCGGACGCAGGCCGATGCCGTACATCAGAGGATTTCGAGCGGCTGTCCCTATGCGGGGATCGTGTGGTCCGAATACATGCGGATGGACAAAAACAAAAGACAGGAGCCTTCATTTGAAAAATGAAGGCTTTTTTTATTGGCTGAAATCAAAAACAATTCGTATGGCAACAGTAAAAGTGAAATTCCGCGCTTCTGCCGTCCCGGCGAAAGAGGGCACGCTATTCATTCGTTCCGTCCTCGGAACCGAACAGCGACAACCGTTCCCTGCGCGAACAGCAAGCACAGGAAATCATGCGACAACCCGCGGCAGAAGGCATCTTAGCCCCGGATGAAGCCGCCGAAATTATCTTCTCCGACACCGCGGCCGTCTGCGTTCCCCATAGCGGCAATTCGGCGGAATTCCGAAAGATCACGTTTCATATTACTCACAAATAGGTATTCCGGCAATCGGCCAGCCATTCAAAATCATCAAAAAAGACGATTGCCGGATTTCGTGGGCGAGGGTAATTTTGCACTCGAAATTAACCCGCTCGCAAATGAGACATATAAACAGAAGAATCGAAATATGGGGACTTCTTACGGTCATGCTGGCACTCTGCTTTCAGTCGGCCGCCGCCCAGCCCCATCGTCCGCATGCCGGACAGCACGGCCCGCACGCCTCCGCATGGCTCTCGGGAAAGGTAATGGAGAAAGACAGCACGGCCGTCGCTTTCGCCACCGTCTGTCTGAAAGGCACGAACTTCGGCTGCTCCACGGACGACAGGGGGCGGTTCCGTTTCAAGGTGCCGGCCGGAAAGCATACGCTGTCCGTATCGCTTATCGGCTATGAACCCGTAGAGAGAAACATAGAGACCGGCCGGGACATGAAAAACCTTACGGTCGTCCTGCAACCGGCAGCGACCGAACTTGAAGAGGTCGTCGTCACGGGCGGAGGCGTGGGCCGCGTGCGCCGGTCGCCGTTCAACGCGGTGGCAGTGGATACGAAAGCCTTGCAGAACACGACCAAGAGCCTGAGCGAAGCCCTCTCGAAACTGCCCGGCATGAAGCTCCGCGAATCGGGCGGCGTAGGCTCCGACATGCAGCTGATGCTCGACGGGTTCAGCGGCAAGCACGTCAAGGTCTTCATCGACGGCGTGCCGCAGGAGGGGGCCGGGCAGGC
>Ga0073908_1001339_pt1 | contig 35574 bp, 31 predicted proteins | sample MucameincwithD2O_FD_65484 | JGI IMG/M metagenome (GOLD analysis project Ga0073908, IMG submission 65484) | Mouse cecum microbial communities from Vienna, Austria - Mucus amended microcosms incubated with D2O | ecosystem: Host-associated > Mammals > Digestive system > Large intestine > Cecum... | reverse complement strand
ACTCGTTGACGCACTTGCGGCAGAGCTTGCACTTCTGCGGGTCGATGTAGGCCAGGTTGTTCTCCACCCGGATGGCGTCGAAGGCGCACGCCTTCGCGCACTTGCCGCAGCCGATGCAGCCCGCCTTGCAGGCCTTCATCACCGCGGCGCCCTTATCCTTCGAGACGCACGACACATAGACGGCGCGGTTCTTGGGCCACTTCTTGCGCAGCTCGATGATCGCCTTGGGACACGCCTTGACGCAGGCGCCGCAGGCGGTGCACTTGTCGGGGTCGACGACCGGCAGACCCGTCTCGGAGTCGATCGTGAGGGCGCCGAACGAGCACACGTCTACGCAGTCGCCGAAGCCCAGGCAGCCGAACGAGCAGGCGGTCTGGCCGGCGTAGAGCGACGAGGCGACGGCGCACGACTTGGCTCCGTCGAAGGTGTTGATGCGGGGACGCTTGGCGCACGTGCCGCCGCAGCGGACCGTCGCCGTCTGGGGCTCCTTCTCCGCGGCCGCCTTGCCCAGGTAGCCGGCGATGGCCTTCATGCAGTCGCCGCCGCCCACGGGGCAGAAGAGCGCCGAGATGTCGTCGCGCGCGACCAGTGCGTCGGCCATGCCGCGGCAGCCCGCGAAGCCGCAACCGCCGCAGTTGGCGCCCGGCAGCATCTTTTCCACCTCGTCGATACGGGGATCCTCCTCGACGCGGAACTTCTGCGCCACGAAGTAGAGGATCACCGCCGCGAGTACACCCAACGCACACAGCGTCAGGATCGTGTAGAGTAATACTTCCATCAGATTTTAGTTATTGTAAATTGAATTGTGTGTTCGATTCCGCGGCGGCAGAGCCACAGCAGGCCGTAGTAGAGCACCACGGCCGCGAGGGACGCGGCGGCCGCACGGCCTTCGCTCCATCCCAGCGCGAGCGTCGCCGTGCAGAGCGCTCCGAGGAGCACAGCCAGGGCGCCCACGTAGGCCAGTACGACGGCCACGAGGCCCGCATGCCGCCGCACGCCGACCCGCACGGCCTGGCCCGGAGCGTACTCCGCGGCGCGGGGCGTGGCCACCTCCACGATCTTCTCCTGCGCCTCGGCCATGCCGCAGGCCTGGCGGGCGCGGCAGCCGCCGCAGGCGCTGTGCGAGGTGATGCGCACGCACACGCGCCCGGCGGCGACCGAGGCTACGACCCCTTCGTGTTCGATCAGCGGGGAGGCCACGGGTCAGTCGCCGTATTTGTTGGTGAGGGGCATCAGCCGCTCGTGGCCGAACGAGCACGACGAGAGGCGCAGCACGGGCGGGAACTGGAAGCGCTTCTTCTCGTTGCGCATGATCATGGCGTGGATCTTCTCCACCACCTCCGAGTCGAAGCCCGCGTTGATGATCTCCTCGCGGTGCTGCCCCTCCTCGATCATGCGGTAGAGGATGGCGTCGACCACCTCGTAGGGAGGCAGCGTGTCGGTATCCTTCTGGCCGAGGTGGAGCTCCGACGAGGGCTCCTTGTCGAGGATGTTGTCGGGGATCAGGTCGCCGAAGGTGCGGTTGATGTAGCGGGCCACGTCGTAGATCTCGCCCTTGTAGAGGTCGCCCGTGGGGCTGAAGGCCCCGGCCGTGTCGCCGTAGAGGGTGCAGAGTCCCAGGGCGTTCTCGCTCTTGTTGGAGGAGTTGACGAGGATGTGGCCCGTCTTGTTCTGCAGGGCCATGAGCAGCACCGTGCGGATGCGGGTCTGGATGTTCTCCTCCGTGGCGTCGAACTCCGTGCCGCCGATCACGGGCTTGAGCGTGTCGATGGCGCTGCGGTAGATTTCGGTGATGGGGATGACGTTGTAGGCGATGCCCAGCCGCTCGGCCAGCGCCTTGGCGTCCTCGACCGAGTGGTCCGACGAGAAGGGCGAGGGCATGAGCAGCGCCCGCACGTTCTCGCGCCCCAGCGCCGCGACGGCCAGGCAGGCCACCACGGCCGAGTCGATGCCGCCCGAGAGACCCACGGCGGCCTTCTCGTAGCCGTTCTTGCGGAAGAAGTCGCCCAGGCCGCAGCAGGCGGCCTCGTAGAGCATGCGCGTGCGGTCGTTGATCGTGGTGGGGACAACGACGGGCTCCTGTCCCCCCTCGGTGTCGAAGATCTGGAGGTCTTCGCGGAAGTTTTTCATCATCAGCACCAGCTCGCCGCGCGCGTTGAAGGCGCCCGAGGTGCCGTCGTAGACGATGTCGGTGGCGCCGCCCACCTGGTTGACCAGCACCAGGTTCTTGCCCTCGACGAAGGCCAGGCTGCGCATCAGCTCGTAGCGGTGGCTGAGCATGCCCTTGCCGTATTTGCGGGCGTTGATCGAGATGACGGTCTCGACCGAGCGGTCGAAGTCGCGCTCGTGGCTCAGGTCGTCGCCCACGATGATGGCGCACTTGTGGCCCTTGACGGTGGCGTATTCGTAGCCCTTCGAAGGAACCAGAAAGCCCATCTCGCGACGGGCCGTGATGTGGCGCTTGCCTACGTAGCGCAGCACCTTGCGATCCTGAATGAGCGCCGCGGCGCTGACCGTGCCCCGCTCGGTGAGGATCGGCAGGCCGACGATGGCGGCGATCCCGTCGCAGCAGGAGGCGATCTCGACCAGCGCGTCCTCGCACAGTTCGAGGAAGGTGGTCTTGCGCAGCAGGTCGAAAGCCGGCGTGCCGCTCAGCGCCTGCTCGGCGAAGACGACCAGATCGGCATGCAGGGCCCGGGCTTGGTTGATCGCGTCGATGATCTTCGAGGCGTTGCCTTCGACGTCGCCGACGGTGTAGTTCAACTGGGCGATGGCGATTTTCATTCGGTGCAGTTTTAGTCAGACTTAGGTTGGCGAAGCGCCCCGTGCGACGTGCGATCGCATCGCTGCGCTCCAACTGCGCAAAGGTAGGGATTATTTGCCGAAGTCGGAAATCTTTCGGGGGTTAATATGGACTGCGCGCGCGGTTTAGGGGCCGCCCCGCCGCCCCTGCCGGACACAAAAAAGCGGCGGCCTCCCTCTCGGGAAGCCGCCGCATGGATGCGGACGCCGCAGACTACTCCTCCGCGACCTCGGGATCGGCCACGAGGATACGGCCGCAGTACTCGCAGACGATGATCTTCTTGCCCTGACGGATGTCGACCTGACGCTGGGGCGGGATGCGGTTGAAGCAGCCCCCGCAGGCGTCGCGGCGCACGGTGACCACGGCCAGTCCATTGCGCACGTTGCGGCGGATGCGCTCGTAGGCGGCCAGCAGGCGCTCGTCGATACGCTCCTTGGCCATCTCGGCCTGGGCGGTGTACTCGGCGACGCGGGGAGCCGTCTCGGCCTCGATGCCCTCCAGCTCGGCGCGCTTGGCCTCCAGGTCGGAGCCGCGCTCGGCGGCGGCCGCCTCGGCCTCCTCGAGCTGCGCCTTCTTGCCGCGGATGCCGGCGGCGTACTCCTTCAGACGCTTCTCGGCCAGCTCGATCTCCAGCTCCTGGTACTCGATCTCCTTGGTGATGGCATCATACTCGCGGTTGTTGCGCACGTTGTTCTGCTGCTCCTTGTAGTTGCCGATCTGGATACGGGCCTGGTCGATCTCGCGCTTGCGCTGCTTGGTGAGCGCGTTGAGCTCCTCGACCTCGGCGTTGACGTTCTCGATACGGGTCTTCAGGCCGGCCATCTCGTCCTCGAGATCCTGCACCTCGAGCGGGAGCTCGCCCTTCACCTTGTTGATCCCGTCGATCTTGCTGTCGATCTTCTGAAGCTCGTAAAGGGCCAAGATCTTCTCCTGCATCGAGTAGTCGGCCTCGGCAGTCTTCTTCTGTGTCGCCATATAGTGTGTCGTATAATTTAGACTTAAACCCAATAATTCACCGGGTTACGCGATGATTCACTCCTGCGGACCGCAAAGGTACATAAATTTTTCGACAAAATGTCAAATAAAATCCGAATTGCGCAATATTCGCTCTCGAAATGGCCTATGTCAGCCACCGTGAGCGCCTTATCGGGGGTCATGAAGTCGTTGTACTTGAGGTCCGAGGTGACATAGAAATCGGCCCCCGCGCGGCGCGCGGCGCCGATGAGCGAGGCCCCCGCGCCGGTGCAGACGGCCACGCGCCGCACCTGCCCGCAGGCGATGTCGCTGTGGCGGATGACCCTGACTCCCAGCCGCTCGCGGATGCGCTCCATGAAGACCCCCACCGCCAGCGGCTCCGCCAGCTCGCCCACCGTGCCGAAGCCCACCTCGGAGCCCTCGGCCGCCGGTTCGAGCACCCGCAGGCGCTCCACGCCCAGCTCCGCGGCCAGGTGCCAGCTCATGCCCCCGGGGGCGCTGTCGAGGTTGGTGTGGCAGGCGTAGAGGGCGATGCCGCGGCGGATGGCCCGCTCGACGCAGCGCTGGACCGCATCGGCCGAATTGAAGCGCTTGAGCGGGTGGAAGAGGATCGGATGGTGGGCGATGACCATGTCGCACCCCTCGCGCTCGGCCTCGTCGAGCACCTCCTCCGTGACGTCGACGGCCACCAGAGCGGCGTGCACCTGGTCGTCGGGGCGCCCCACGATGAGGCCTGCATTGTCGTAACCCTCCTGCCACTCGAGCCGTGCGAAGCGCTCGATAACGTCGGTTATTTCTTTGATTTTCATAATAAAATCATTTATGTATTCAGACCCGAATGCGCCGCAGGCGCGCAGCCCGTAGCCACGGCGGGCGAAGGGCTGCTTCATCGGCTCCGCCGCCTCGCAGCTTTCGCTGGCTACGGCCTGCAAAACATACTCAGAACAGCGACTGCTCGTAGAAGGCGAAGAGCTCCTTGTCGCCCCCGTCGTCCTTGCGGCGGCGTCCGCGGCGCGAAGCGGGCTTGGCGGTGCGCGGCCTCTCCGCGCCGTCGGCCCCGGCAGCCCCCTCGGCGCCCTCCTCGGCGATGCGCACCACGGCCTTGCGGCCCCGGCGCTTCGGGGCGGGAGCGTCGGCTTCATCGGAGGCGTCGGCTTCATCGAAGGCGTCGGACTCGGCAGCAGCAGAAGCGGCTTCGGCAAGCGCCCCAGCAGAAGTTCCGGCAGCGAGGGCCTCTCCGGCAGCATCGGCAGCGACCTGCGCCCCGGCGAAGGCCTCTCCGGCAGCATCGGCAGCCTCGGCATTCCCCCGGCCAGCCCCCCGGGCCGGCACCGCCGCAGGCTCCTCCTTGAGCTCCTCGCGCACCTCGACCAGCAGCGCGCGGATGCGTTGCAGACGCTCCATCAGCTCGGTGTCGCGGTCCACGGCGGCCGCGGCGGCGGGGGTGCGTCCCAGCGCCCGGCGGGCCCCGTCGAGGGTCATGCCCCGCTCCTTGACCAGGTGGTAGATGCGCTTGAGCGTCTCCACGTCGCGGGGCGAGAAGAGGCGGTTGCCCTTCTTGTTGCGCTTGGGCCGCAGCACGTCGAACTGCGCCTCCCAGTGGCGGAGGAGCGACGGAGCGACGTCGAACATCTCGGCCACCTCGCCCATCGAATAAAAGAGTTTTTCGGCCATATCGGTAGTCTTAGCTTTTCAGAATGCGCCAGGCGTTGGGATAGAGGTTGTTGACGCGCCCCCCGATGCGCTTGGCGAAGCCCAGCGGGCGGTCGTCGCAGCAGACGAGGTTCATCCCCTCGGCCAGCGGCGCCGCGGCGATCTCCTGCCGCCGCAGGTAGCGCAGCGCCTCCTCCTCCGTCAGGTCGGCCGAGGGCAGCGCCCCGCGCTCCAGCCCGACGAAGAGGGCCAGCGCACCGTCGGGCCGCAGGCGCCCCTTGAAGAGCTGCCCCATCGCCACGCCCGAATAGACCACCGGGAGCGCCGAGGCGAGGGCCGCGACGGCGTCGGCCTGCGCGGCGTACCAGCCGTAGCAGCACTCCCCCGCCGCGCCGAAACGCATGCGGTCGGGCGCCGCGACCCAGCGCCGCAGTTCGGTCGCGGCGGCACGGTCGACCGCCGCCGTGGGCTGCCGCCGCCCGCGCGGCATGCGGCTGCGGGCGGCCGCGTCGTCGGCCTTGCGGGCCACGGCGGCGAAGAACCCCTCGCCGCGGGCCCTGTGGGGGTAGAAGCGGAAGGTGCGGAAGGGCCCCACCTCCCCCTCGACGATGCCCCACGCCGGGTCGACGGCCACCGGCTCGGCCTCCGCGACCTCGTCGCCGGTCCATGCGACGAGGCGCTCCAGGGCGCCCTCGTCCTCATCGCGGTTGAAGGTGCAGGTGCTGTAGAGGAGCCGCCCGCCCGGCCGTAGCGCCCGCCACGCCTCGCGCAGGATCTCGTCCTGCCGCGCGGCGCACAGCCGCACGTTGCCCTCGCTCCACTCCGCGCGCGCCGCATCGTCCTTGCGGAACATTCCCTCGCCCGAGCAGGGGGCGTCGACCGCCACCACGTCGAACCACGCCTCCAGATCGCACACCGTGCGCGGCTCGGCGCAGGTCACCACGACATTGCCCGTGCCCCAGCGGCGCACGTTGTCGGCGAGCACCTGCACCCGCCGGCGGTCGATCTCGTTGGCCACGACCAGACCGTCCGGCCCCACCGCCGAGGCGTAGAGGGTGGTCTTGCCGCCCGGCGCGGCGCAGAGGTCGAGCACGCGGCAGCCTGCGAGGTCGCCCGCCAGACGCCCCACGAACTGCGACGAGGCCTCCTGCACGTAGTAGGCCCCGGCGTGGAACGCGGGGTCGAGCGTGAACGAGGGCCGCACGTCGAGATAGCGCCCCTCGGCGCACCACGGCACCGGCGCGGCCCCCTCGGCCACGCGGGGCAGACGGCCGGACGAGCGCCGCGGGTGGAGCCGCAGGGAGACGGCGGGCGGCGTGTCGAGCGCCGCACAGAGGGCTCCGCCCTCGGCGGCTCCCAGGTCGCGCATGACGCGCGCGACGAACGATTCGGGCAGCGTCATGGGCTATCGGACCGTTTTGAGCGCGTCGAGCCGGGCGCAGATGCGCTCCAGCACGGCGGGGTCCGACACGAAGTCCTCGCGGTCCTTGTCGACGACCAGCAGCGGCCCGTCGTAGAGCGTGCCGATCCAGCGGTCGTACTTGTCGTTGAGACACTTGAGGTAGCACTCGTCGATATGCTGCTCGTATTCGCGGCCCCGCTTGCGGATCTGGGCCGTGAGCGTGGGCACGCTCGCCTTGAGGTAGATCAGCAGGTCGGGACGCGGGATGAGCTCCGTCACCAGATCGAAGATCTTCATGTAGGTCTCGATGTCGCGCGTGGCCATGAGCCCCATCTCGTGGAGGTTGGCGGCGAAGATGTGGGCATCCTCGTAGATCGTGCGGTCCTGGAAGATCATCGCCGCGTCCTTCTGCGAGAGCATGTCCATCGTCTGGCGGATGCGGCTGCCCAGAAAGCGGATCTGGAGGTTGAACGACCAGCGGTTCATATCCTCGTAGAAGTCGCCGATGTAGGGGTTGTCGACCTCCTCGAGGTAGGCTTTGGCGCTGTAGCGCTCGGTCAGCATGCGGGTGAGCGTCGTCTTGCCGCTGCCGATATTTCCTGCGATTGCGATATACATAGGCGTTCCGTGGTTTCAGTTTGCTGCTTCGGTCGTTGCGCCGACGGCGAGCACGTCGTCGGCTATGCGGCGGTCGTTGACCAGCCGCGGCACCTTGTTTTTGCCCCGCGCGCGCATCCAGCCGAGGAAGCGGCCCGGCTCGACGGCCACGATGCGCTGGCGGTCGAGCGTGGTGAGGCGCTTGGCGTCGTAATCGGAGTTGGCGGCGCGCAGCGCCCGGTCGAGCTCCTCGGCGAAGCGCTCGCGGTCGTCGGGCTCGCGCGAGAACTCCACGATCCACTCGTGGGCGCCCCGCTCGCTGAGCGACATATAGCACGGCGCCACGGTGTACTCGCTCACCGCGGCCCCCGTCGCGCGGCACGCCTCGACCAGCGCCCGGTCGGCGTTGTCGACGATCAGCTCCTCGCCGAAGGCGTTGATATACTGCCGCGTCCGTCCGGCGAAGCGGATGCGGTAGGGGTCCGTGGAGGTGAACTCCACGCGATCGCCGATCTCGTAGCGCCACAGCCCGTTGGAGGAGGTGACCAGCAGCGCGTAGGTGCGGCCGCACTCCACCCCCTCGAGCGGAACGATGCGCTCGCCGTCGCGGAACTCGTACCAGGTGCCGTAGTCGAGCATCAGCAGCATGTCGTCGCGCGCAGGGTCGTCGGCCAGCGCGAAGAAGCCCTCCGAGGCGTTGTAGGTGTTCATGTAGTGCATGTCCCCGGAGGGTATCAGCTCCTCGAACGAGCGACGGTAGGGGGCGAACTCCACGCCGCCGTGGGCGAAGAGCTCGAGGCGGGGCCACACCTCCAGCAGGTTGCTCTTGCCCGTCAGCTCCAGCACGCGGCGCATGAGCGCCAGGTTCCACGAGGGTACGCCGGCGAAGGAGGTGATGCGCTGCCCGGCGCACTCGCGGCAGATGGCGTCGGCCTTCTGCCAGAAGTCGGGGAGGATGGCCGTCGCCGTGCGCGGCGCACGGAACCAGCCCCCCAGAAACCCCGTGCGGCAGAGCAGCAGCGCCGAGAGATCGCCCACCAGGTTGCGCCCCTCGCGCGCGCACGAGCCGCCGAGCGTGAGCGTCCGCCCCTCGAAGACGCGGCTGCGTGGGTAGGCGGCGGCGTAGAGCGTCGCCACGTCGCGCATGCCCAGCGTGTGGTTGCCCCACACCGACTCGCCCGTCAGGGGGATATACTTCGAGCGGTCGGAGGTGGTGCCCGACGAGCGGGCGTAGAGCGTGACGCGCCCCGGGGCCGCCACGTCGCGCTCGCCCGCGAGCATGCGACCGACGTAGGGCTTGAAGCGCTCGTAGTCGAACACGGGCACGGCGGCGGCGAAGGCCTCGGGCGTATGCACGCGGTCGAGGCCGAAGGCGCGGCCGAAAGCCGTCCGCCGCCCGCGCTCGAGTCTGAGGCGCAGCATGCGCTCCTGCACCTCGGCGGGGTGGCGTCGCAGGCGGTCGATGGCCCGCATGCGCTGCGAGAACCAGGCCCGGAATAGGGTATTGCGAAGTGACAATTTCGTAAAATTATCGGTTATCCAAATGTTGCGCCCCGCGCGGCGAACCCTCGTCGCCGGAGCGGCTTCTTACGTCTTCCGTTCAAAAAGCCGGCCACAAAACGCGCCGGCAGCTCCCGCGGTCGGCCGCGCCGCCGGCAGCGGGGAGCGCGCGTCGCGGGCTCAGTTGAAGAAGTAGCCGATCTTCGCCACCGACGCGGGCATGGAGAAGACCACCACGCGGTCGTAGGGGGCGATCTCCATGTTGTCGACGGCGATGAAGACCTTGTCGCCGCGGACGATGCCTCCGATAACGGCGTCGTCGGGCAGCCCCAGGTCGCGGATACGCGCCTTGGTGGCGGGCGAGTTGGGCTTGACGATGAACTCCAGCACCTCGGCGTCGCTGCCCGTGAGGCACTTGATCGCCTGCACATCAGTCGACATGGTGAAGCGGAAGATGTTCGACGCCGTGACGAGCTTCTTGTTGACGATCGTGTCGATGCCCATCGACTCGGCCAGGTTGATGTAGTTGAGGTTCTCGACCTCGGCGATCACCTTCTTCACGCCCAGCCGCTTGGCGAGCATCGCCGCCAGGATGTTGGTCTCGCTGCGGCCCGTGACCGCCACGAAAGCGTCCATGTTCGAGAGGCCCTCCTCCATCATCGCCTCGGTATTGCGGCCGTCCTCGTTGATGATGAGCGTGCGGTCGAGCGTCTCGGCCAGGCGGTAGGCCTTCTCGGCGTTGTAGTCGACCAGCTTGATGTTGACCTCGTCCTGCAGCTCGGTGGCGATGCGGATGCCGATGCGCGAACCGCCGAGGATCATCATGTTGTTGATCTCGATGTTGCTCTTGCCCGAGAACTCCATCACCTCCCGCACGGCATCCTGCCGCGCGATGACGTAGACCACGTCGCCCTCCGAGAGGCGCTCGCCGCTGCGGGGGATGATCGTCTGCCCGCCGCGCGTGAGCGCCACGACGCGATAGGCCGGCTGCGCGGGCTCCTCGTCGCCGTCGGCACCCGTGGGGGTGCGCCCCACCAGCGGCGAGGAGGCCTCGAGGCGGAAGACCGCCAGCGAGAGCTTGCCGCCCGAGAAGTCGACGTACTCGGTGGTCGAGGTGTGGCCCAAAAGGTTGATGACCTCGCGCGCCGCGACCTTCTCGGGGTAGAAGAGGTAGTCGATGCCCATGTCGATGAAGGCCTCCTTGTTGTTGGGCTCGAGGTATTCGTTGTTGTCGATGCGGGCGATCGACTTGCGCGCGCCGAGCTTCTTGGCCAGCATGGCCGCGATGATGTTGACGTTCTCCTCGTGGTTGACGGCGATGAAGAGGTCGCACTTGCGCATCGACGCCTTGCGCAGCGTGGCGAAGGTGGTCGAGTCGCCCTCGACGGTGATGACGTCGGCCAGGCTTCCCACCTCCGAGAGCAGTTTCTGATCGGCGTCGACGATGGTGATGTCGTGGCCGTTGCCGCTCAACATCTTCGCCAGATGGCTGCCCATCTCGCCCGCGCCCGCGATGACGATTCTCATACGATGATCTCTTTGTGGGCAAGCGCCGGCCGCAGTCCCGGCGCCCGGCGGCGCGGAGAGGGCATACGCTTGCAATTTATCTTACAAATGTATACATTTGCGCAGGAAAACCCAAATCCGCAACCCAAAATCGCACTCATGGCACCCTGGCTCATCGTACTGATCGGCGCGGCATGCGCCGTGGCGCTGCTCGTGGTCGGATTGTCGCTCACGCTGATGATCAAAGGCCACCACATCGACTCGGAGATCTCCACCAACAAGGACATGCAGCGGCTGGGCATCAAGTGCGCCGTGCAGGAGACGCGCGAGGCCGACGGCACGGCCGACTGCTCCGCGAGCGGCAGCGCACTGCCCGGATGCTCGGGCAACTGCGGTGCCTGCGACATCGACCACAAATAATAGGCGCACACGCGGGCGCAGGCGCGCGGGCGACGCGCTGACCGGACCGCCCGGACGCTGCGCACACCGGCTGCACGCCGGCAGCACGGGCCCCCGGACCCGCCGGCCGCACGGGCAACCTCAACACCGGACCGGCCACCGGACCCGCCGGCCGCAAAGCCGGCCGCCTCAACCCCCACCGGCCCGCCGCCCGCCAAACCCACCCGCCGCAAAATCCGGCAGGCCTCAACGCCCGCCGACCGCAAACCCCGCCGCCCCGATACGAAAAGCCCCGACCTTCCGGTCGGGGCTTTTCGCGTCGGCACGAGCCCGTTACTCGGCCTTCGGTTCGTCGGTCGCCTGGAAGACGGCCACGACCTCTCCGTCGTCCGAGAGCACCAGCTTCGAGCCCTCGATGCTGTAGCCGTCGACGGCGTCGAGCATCTCCACGAAGAGCTGCTCGTACTCCATGTCGGGGCAGGCCATGCGGGTCATACCCATGTCGCTGAACTCCAGCGAGCCGCCCTTGACGGCATAGCCGCCGAAGAAGCCGTTGCAGTTGGTGCGTCCGTTGACCATCGCCTCCGAGGCGTCGAAACGGAGCGTGAAGGCGTCGTCCGAGACGGCGATCGCCTCCGAGGGGATGCCGGCCATCGACGAGAGCTTCCAGTAGGTCCCCTCCAGCGGGAGGTCGTTGCGGTTGCCGCAGGCAACGGCCGCGGCGAGCAGCGCAGCGGCTGCGAAATACTTTTTCATGCGATTCGGTTTGTTATCGGTTCTGCGGAGCCTCCCTGCAAAACGCGGGCCAGGGCTCCATAAAAAGGCCGCAGCCCGGTCGGCTGCGGCCCGTTATCGGGATTCGGCGGCTAATACTCCTGCTTCGACAGGCGCACGTAGCCGTTGTAGCGCCACTTGGCATTCTCCTCGGCGGCCTCGAAGAGCTCGGCGGCCTCGGCCGGGAATGCCTTCTGGAGCGAGGTGTAGCGCACCTCCTTCATCAGGAAGTCGCGGAACTTCGACCAGTCGGGCTCCTTCGAGTCGAGCACGAAGGGGTTCTTGCCCTCGGCCTCGAGCTGTGGGTTGTAGTGCCACAGGTGCCAGTAACCGCACTCCACGGCCTGCTTGCCCACGGTCTGCGTGCGGGTCATGCCGCCCTTGATGCCGTGGTTGATGCAGGGTGCGTAGGCGATCACGAGCGACGGTCCGGGATAGGCCTCGGCCTCCTTCAGCACGTTGAAGAGCTGCATCTGCGAGGCACCGATCGACACCTGAGCCACGTAGACATAGCCGTAGGTCATGGCGATGGCGCCCAGATCCTTCTTGCGGATGCGCTTGCCGCTCGACGCGAACTTGGCGACGGCACCCACGGGGGTCGACTTCGACGACTGGCCGCCCGTGTTGGAGTAGACCTCCGTGTCGACTACCAGGATATTCACGTCCTCGCCCGAAGCCAGCACGTGGTCGACGCCGCCGAAGCCGATGTCGTAGCCCCAGCCGTCGCCGCCGATGATCCACTGCGACTTCTTCACCAGCCAGTCCTTCATCTCCAGGATCTTCTTGCAGTAGTCGCAGCCGCAAGCCTCCAGCATCGGCACCAGACGCGCCGTCACCTCGGCCGAGCGCGACGACGAACCGCGCGCCTCGATCCACTCCTTCATCACGCCCTTCAGCTCGTCGGAGCACTTCTCGCACGAAGCGATCGCGGCCTCCATCGTCTCTTGGATGCGGTTGCGGAGCTTCTCCACGCCCACGTGCATACCCAGACCGAACTCGGCGTTATCCTCGAACAGGGAGTTGGCCCATGCCGGCCCCTGCCCCTTGTCGTTGGTGCAGTAGGGGGTCGACGGAGCCGAACCCGAGTAGATCGAGGTGCAGCCCGTGGCGTTGGCCACCATCATCTTGTCGCCGAAGAGCTGCGAGATGGCCTTGATGTAGGGGGTCTCGCCGCAGCCGGCGCAGGCGCCCGAGAACTCGAAGAGCGGCTGTGCGAACTGGAGGTTCTTCACCGACTTGGTCTTGTCGACGACCTGCTTGTAGCCGATCTTCTCGGTCACGTAGGTCCAGTTGGCGGCCTGCGGCATCTGCGACTCGAGCGGCTTCATCACCAGCGCCTTCTCCTTGGCGGGGCAGACGTCGACGCAGTTGTTGCAGCCCACGCAGTCGAGCGGCGACACCTGGATGCGGAACTTCCAGGCCTTCGTCTCGCCCAGGCCCTGCTTCCACTCGAGGCCCGACGCTGCGGCCTCCTCCTCCGTAGCGAGGAAGGGACGGATGGCGGCGTGGGGGCAGACATAGGCGCACTGGTTGCACTGGATACAGTTCTCGACCTTCCACTCGGGGACGTTGACGGCGATGCCGCGCTTCTCCCAGGCGGCCGTGCCGTTGTCCCAGGTGCCGTCCTCGCGGCCGTTGAAGGCCGAGACGGGCAGGTCGTCGCCCTTCAGACCGTTGATCGGATCGACGATCGAGCGCACGAACTCGGGGCGCGAAGCGTCCGAGGTCTGCACGAAGCCCTTATCCTCGATCGAAGCCCACTCGGCCGGCACCTCGATCTTCTCGACGGCGTCGCCGCCGGCGTCGACGGCCGCATAGTTCATGTTGACGATCTCCTCGCCCTTCTTGCCGTAGGACTTGAGGATGGCGTGCTTCATCTCCTCGACGGCCTTCTCGAACGGGATTACGCCGGCGATCTTGAAGAAGGCCGACTGCATGATGGTGTTGGTGCGCGATCCCAGACCCAGCTCGGCGGCGATCTTCGTGGCGTTGATGATGTAGAAGTTGATCTTGTTCTTCGCCAGGTAGGCCTTCATGTGGTCGGGCAGCGTGCGGCAGGTGGTCTCGGCGTCGTGCACCGAGTTGAGCAGGAACGAGCCGCCGGCCTTCAGACCCTTCAGCACGTCGTACTTGTCGACGTACGAGGGCACGTGGCAGGCCACGAAGTCGGGCGTGGTCACCAGGTAGGGCGACGTGATGGGCTGGTCGCCGAAGCGCAGGTGCGACGAGGTGTAGCCGCCCGACTTCTTCGAGTCGTAGGAGAAGTAGGCCTGGCAGTACTTGTCGGTCGAGCCGCCGATGATCTTGATCGAGTTCTTGTTGGCACCCACCGTACCGTCGGCGCCCAGGCCGAAGAAGAGGGCCTCGAAGGTGCCGGGCTTGGCCAGCGAGATCTCCTCGCCCACGGGCAGCGAGCGGAAGGTCACGTCGTCGGTGATGCCCACGGTGAACTGGTTCTTGGGCTCGTTCATCTTCAGGTTCTCGAAGACGGCGAGCATCTGCGCCGGCGTGGTGTCCTTCGACGAGAGGCCGTAGCGGCCGCCCACGATCAGCGGCCTCTCGCCGCAGGGGAGCGTGCGGGCCGTGGCGAAAGCCTCCACCACGTCGAGATAGAGCGGGTCGCCGTTGGCGCCGGGCTCCTTCGTGCGGTCGAGCACGCAGACGCGCTTGACCGTCGAGGGCAGCACCTCCAGGAGGTACTTCACGGCGAAGGGGCGGTAGAGGTGGACGGTGATGACGCCGACCTTCTCGCCGCGGGCCGTGAGGTGGTCGACCGTCTCCTTGAGGGTCTCGGTCACCGAACCCATAGCCACGACCACGCGCTCGGCATCGGCTGCGCCGTAGTAGGTGAAGGGCTTGTAGGTGCGGCCGGTCATGGCGGAGATCTTCTCCATCGCCTCGGCCACCATGTCGGGCACGGCGTCGTAGAACTTGTTGGCCGCCTCGCGCGTCTGGAAGTAGATGTCGGGGTTCTGGGCCGTACCGCGCGTGACGGGGTGCTCGGGGTTGAGCGCACGCTCGCGGAAGGACTTCAGCGCCTCGCGGTCGAACATGGCCGTCAGCGCGGCCTCGTCGATGAGCTCGATCTTCTGGATCTCGTGCGAGGTGCGGAAGCCGTCGAAGAAGTGGAGGAACGGAACGCGCGAGCGCAGCGAGACGATGTGGGCGATGCCCGCCAGGTCCATGACCTCCTGCACCGACGAGGTGGCCAGCATGGCGAAGCCGGTCTGGCGCGCGGCCATCACGTCCTGGTGGTCGCCGAAGATCGACAGCGACTGCGCGGCCAGCGCACGTGCCGATACGTGGAAGACGCCCGGGAGCAGCTCGCCGGCGATCTTGTACATATTGGGGATCATCAGCAGCAGACCCTGCGACGCGGTGAAAGTCGAGGTGAGGGCGCCGCTCTGCAGCGAGCCGTGCACGGCGCCGGCGGCACCGGCCTCCGACTGCATCTCGACCACCTTGACGGTCTCGCCGAAGATGTTCTTGCGACCCTGAGCCGCCCACTCGTCCACCAGCTCGGCCATCGTCGACGACGGCGTGATGGGATAGATGGCCGCAACCTCCGAGAACATGTAAGCCACATGTGCCGCAGCGTAGTTGCCATCGCAAGTGATGAATTTCTTTTCTGCCATTGTGTTGTAATTTAGTATGATTTGTGTGTTTACGGCATATTACGCCGCAAAGTTAACAAATCCGGCGTAAAAATCCGTCCGATTTTTGCAGAATTAACCGGGAAATTTTCCCGATCTTCGCCCCATGATTCCCTATCGCAAGAAAACACTGGACAACGGCCTCGAGGTGGTCGTCAACCGCGACCGTCAGTCGAAGATGGCCGCCGTGAACCTGCTCTACCGCGTCGGCGCGCGCAACGAATCGCCCGAGCGCACGGGCTTCGCCCACCTGTTCGAGCACCTGATGTTCCGCGGCACGCACCGCCACCCCGACTTCGACCGACCCGTGCAGATGGCGTCGGGCGACAACAACGCCTTCACCAACAACGACTACACCGACTTCTACATCACCCTCCCGCGCGACCGCGTCGCCACGGCCCTGGAGCTCGAAAGCGACCGCATGACCGATCTGGCGATCACCCCCGGGAAGCTCGCCGCCGAGAAGCGCGTGGTGGTCGAGGAGTTCCGCCAGCGCTACCTCAACCAGCCCTACGGCGACCAGACGATGCTCCTGCGGGCGCTCGCCTACCGCAAGCACCCCTACCGCTGGGCGACGATCGGCCTTACGCCCGACCACATCGAGGCGGCGACGCTCCCCGAGGTCGAGGCCTTCTACCGCCGCCACTACCGCCCCTCGAACGCCGTACTCTCGATCTCGGCCGACCTGGACGAGGAGCGCATGCTGGCCATGGCCGAGGAGTGGTTCGCCCCAGTGCCCGACCGTCCCGCGGCCGCGGAGCCCATCCCCGCCGAGCCGCCCCAGACCGAGGCGCGGCGACAGGAGGTCGAGCGCGACGTGCCGGCCACGACCGTCACCGTCGCCTTCCGCATGGGGCGCCGCACCGACCCCTCGTTCCAGGCGGCCGACCTGGTGTCGGACCTGCTCGCGGGCGGCGACTCGGGACGGCTCCACCGCCGTCTGGTCAAGCAGCGGCGGCTCTTCGCCTCGGTCAACGCCTACGTGACGGGCGACCTCGACCCGGGGCTCTTCGTCGCCACGGGGCAGCTGCTGCCCACGACCACGGTCGACGAGGCCGAGGAGGCGCTGTGGGGCGAGCTGCTGTCGCTCGCCGACGGGCAGGCGAGCGACTACGAGCTGGAGAAGGTGAAGAACAAGTTCGAGGCGAACACCCTCTTCGGCGAGCTGAACGTGATGAACAAGGCCATGAACCTGGGCTTCTACTGCATGGCGGGCGATCTGGAGCTCGTCAACCGCGAGACGGCGCTCTACCGCGCCGTCGACCACGACGCGATCGCGCGCTTCTGCCGCGAGACCTTCCGCCCCGAACAGAGTTCCACCCTCATATACCGAGCCGCACGATGAAAACGACCGATTCCAACCCCTCCCCCACCACGACACTCGATGTGACGGCGGCCGAGCGCCGTCGGCTCCCCAACGGCGTCGCGCTCTACCTGCTGCATGCCGACGAGTTCGAAGTGCTGCGCGTGAGCTTCGTCTTCCGCGCCGGGTCGGTGCACCAGCAGGTGCCCTTCTCGGCCTCGGCCACGGCCAACCTCCTCGCCGAAGGGACGCGCGACCTGACGGCCGCCGAGGTGGCCGAGCGGCTCGACTACTACGGTTCGTGGTACGACGTCTCGATCGACCGCGACTACGTCTACATCAGCTTCGCCATGCTCTCCAGGTTCGCGGCCGAGACGCTCGCCGTGGCCGAACAGGTGCTGCTCCGCCCCCTCTTCCCCGAGGAGGAGGTGGCCGCCTACTGCGCCGAGCGGCGCCAGCGGCTGGCCATCGAGCGGCGGAAGGTCGACGTCGAGGCGCGCGAGGCCTTCGCCCGGGCCCTCTTCGGCCCCGAGCACCCCTACGGCATCGCCGCCGACGAGGCGGCCTACGAGCGTCTGACGCGCGACGACGTGGCCGCATTCTACGAGCGGCACTACACGGCCCCCAACTGCTTCGTGGTGTGCAGCGGGCGCATCGACCCGGCGGCCGAGGAGGCCGTGGCGGCAATCGCCGCGCAGCTGCCCGGGGGGCCGTGCACGGAGGAGATCTCAAGACCCGACGTCGCGGAGCCGCAGGTTGCGGCCGGGGCCTTCGCCGGGGCCGACACGGCGACAGCTGCGGAGGGCAGCCCCTTCGCCGGGGCAGACACGCGGCCCTTCCCGGCGCCCGCGACGCAGCACGAGGCGCGCGTCGCCCACCCGGGGGCCGTGCAGTCGTCGATCCGCATCGGGCGGCTGCTCTTCCCGCGGCGCCACCCCGACTTCGCGGGGATGCAGGTCGTGGCGGCGGCGCTGGGCGGCTACTTCGGCTCACGCCTGATGCAGAACCTGCGCGAGCGCAACGGCTACACCTACGGCGTGGTGGCGGCGATGGTCAACTTCGAGCGGGCGGGCTACCTGGCCGTCGCCGCGCAGGTGGGCACCGAGGTGACCGGGGCGGCGCTTGCGGAGATCTACGCCGAGATCGAGCGCCTGCGCACGGAGCTGCTGCCCGACGAGGAGCTGGCGCTGGTCAAGCGGATCATGGAGGGCGAGATGATGCGCATCCTCGACGGGCCGTTCGGCATCGCCGACGTGACGATCGAAAACCTGCTCTGCGGCACCGACAACGGCGCCATCGACCGCAACCTCGCGCTCATCCGCGCCACGACCCCCGAGGATGTCCGGCGCCTGGCCCGCAAATACCTCGCGCGCGAAGATCTGGTGACGGTCGTGGCGGGCGACAGCCTGTCATAGGCACCATTCATAAAATCAACGGGCGGAGTTTGCAGCTCCGCCCGTTGATTTTATGAATGATCTGCTACCCACTGCGTCAACTCGACGAAATCGGCCACCGACAACTGCTCGGCGCGGCGCGTGAAGAAGGGGTGCTCGGCGCCCCCGAAGTCGCCGAAGGCCGAGCGGAGCGAGTTGCGGATCATCTTGCGTCGCTGGCCGAACGACGCCTTCACGACGCGCACGAAGAGCCTCTCGTCGCAGTCGAGCCGCTCCACGCCGTTGCGGCGCAGGCGGATGACGGCGCTCTTGACCTTGGGAGGCGGGTTGAAGACCGTCTCGCCCACCGTGAAAAGATACTCGATGTCGTACCACGCCTGCAGGAGCACCGACAGGATGCCGTACTCCTTCGACCCGGGCCCCTCGGCCAGACGCACGGCCACCTCGCGCTGGATCATGCCCACGCACTCGGGCACCAGATCGCGGTTCTCCAGCACCTTGAAGAAGATCTGCGACGAGATGTTGTAGGGGAAGTTGCCGATGATCTTCAGCCCGCGCGGGAAGAGCGCGGCGAGGTCCATGCGCAGGAAATCGCCCTCCATCAGGCGGGGCGCGAAGTCGGGATAGTGGGCGTGGAGGTAGGCGACGCTCTCCGAATCGATCTCGGCGCCCCACGTGCGGATGTCGTCGCGCCGCAGCAGGAACTGCGTCAGCACCCCCATGCCGCACCCCACCTCCAGCACGTCGCAGGGGGCGGGGGTATGCGGGTCGACAGCCGGCGGGCAGGTCGCGTGCAGGCTGTCGGACTGCGAGCCGCCTGCGGGGTCGCCCGGATGCGATCCGTCGGATTGCGGGCAGATTGCCTGCTGCTCGGCGCCGGCCGCGGCCGCGAGGGGCGGCTCGCCGCCCGAGAGCGCGTCGCAGATCTTGCGCGCGATATTGAGGTCGACCAGAAAATGCTGGCCCAACGCTTTCTTTGCTCTTACTTCGGTCATAATCGGGTGCGAAGTTACGGAAAACGGAGCACAGAGGCAAGCCGGAGCCTGCGCAATTTAAATCGGACGATCCGATTGCAGCTCGATTCATTATCGGGCAGCGCAATTTTGGCTTGCCCGGGGTCATGCTGCCGTCCGCACCCGGATTGCCGCCGGATCTTTATTCTCGGACGCTGCCAGCGGAGGGCGGCAAACTCTGCCAAGAGTTGCGGGCTTTCGCCGCCGGTGGCTGCGGCCCGCCGGCTGGCGCTGCAATGAATAGTGGCCTTGTTGCCGATTTGCACTCAGACCGTAGCCTGCGAGGGGCGGCGATTGAAGAGAGCAGCCCTTCGCCGGGGGTGGCTACGGGCTGCAAAAACCTTTGATTTTGATTCATCAGCGTTTAGCGCCGACGATCGAAGCCTCGGGCTTCGTCCCTTTGGCACGACCGCCCCAGCCGGCAAAGGGAAATTGTGTGCGAAAGGGCGGCCAAAGACCGGCGGGCCGCAGGCTGCCGCCCGAGAACAAATGGAAAATCGCAGCGAGCGGCATGGCCTTCGCCCCTCACTCTCTTCCCAACTTTCTACTTTTTACTTTTCACTTAATTACTTATTACTTCTCCCGCTTGCGGCGGCGCCCCTTCTCGCGGCGCTCGTCGGCACGGCGCTGGAGCCGCTCGCGCCGCTGCACGAGGCGGAACGTATAGAGCAGGCCCGCGAAGCCGAAGCCCAGCAGCCCCACCCAGAACCAGACGGCGATACCTCGCTCGAGGTATTCGAGCGCATAGATGATGCCGGCGATGGCCAGCACCATCGCGACCAGACGGACGATTTGCATGAAGTCGAATCTCATAGGAATCAGGGTATATGGTGTTTGTCGACGTCGGAGAGATGGCGCCGCCGCTTCTTGCGGAACTCGTGGCAGACCATGCCGCACGCCGCAGCGACGAACAGCACGGCCACCAGCAGATCGAACAGCGTCACACAATGGCTCCGCAGCAGATAACCCCACAAATTATGCCCCAGCCACACGAGGGTGACGACGAGAAACGCCAGGGCGAGCGCAAACGTCTTCTTATTCATGGTATGATGGTTTAAGCACCCCTAATTTACGAAAAATTTCCGATTTCGCACCGCACCGGCCCCCTGCAGGAGGATCCTCGCGGAGCTTCCGAACCGCTTCGGCGAAAGATCGATCACCGCCCGGCCCGCCGCCGGCACCAATCGGCCAAAAACCGGCCGCAGCACCGCAACCGGCACCATTGCGGCAGCACACCGCCACGACAGCCAAGCCACCGAGAACGCAGCCCAACCACCGAAATCCGCCCCGACAACCAGCGTCAGTTGCCCTGCTCGCACATGAACTTGATGCGCACCAGGCGGATCTCCTCCTCGGTGTAGTCGGCGCCCAGCTCCTCGAGCGCGGCGTCGAGCGAGTCGCTCTCGGCGTCCTCCTTGAAATACAGGTAGATGTCGTCGGCCTTCTCGTCGTCCATGAAGCTGCGGATGTAGTAGGAGATGTCGAGCCGCGTGCCCGAGTTGACGATCGCCTCGATCTCCGAGAGCAGCTCGTCGAAGTCGAGGTCGCGGGCCCGGGCTATGTCCTCGAAATCCATCTTGCGGTCGATCGACTGGATGATGAAGATCTTGTTGCCCGACTTGTTGGCCACCGACTTGACGATCATGTCCTGCGGACGGATGATCTCCTTCTCCTCGACATAGGCCTTGATGAGCTTGAGGAACTCGTCGCCGAACTTGCGCGCCTTGCCCGCGCCCACGCCCGTGATGTTCTGCATCTCCTCCAGCGTGACGGGGTACTGCACCGACATGTCTTCGAGCGACGGATCCTGGAAGATCACGAACGGCGGCAGGCCGTGCTTCTTGGCCACCTTCTTGCGCAGGTCCTTGAGCATGGAGAAGAGCTCCTCGTCGGCCGCGCCGCCGCGACCCACCGGGGCCACGGCCACCGCCTCGGCCTCCTCCTCGTCGTAGTCGTGGTCGAGCGTCACCGTGACGGGGAAGGGCATCGCGATGAAGTTCTCGCCCCGCCGGTTGATCGCGATCAGACCGTAGTTCTCGATGTTCTTGTCCACCAGCCCCAGGATGAGCGCCTGCCGCAGCACGGCGCCCCAGAATCGGCCGTCGTGCCCGGCCCCCGCGCCGAACCACTTCGACGTGTTGTGGCCGTAGCTCTTTATCAGGGCCGTATTCTTGCCCACCAGCACGTTGATGAGGTAGTCCGACTTGAACTTGTCGCCGATGTCGCGCAGCGCCTCGAGCACCAGCTTGAGCGCCGCCTTGGCGTCGACCTTCGGACGCGGGTGGCGGCAGTTGTCGCAGTTGCCGCAGTTCTCCTCCGTATACTCCTCGCCGAAGTAGTGGAGCAGCGTGCGGCGGCGGCACATCGAGCTCTCGGCGTAGGATACCGTCTCCTGCAGCAGCAGCTTGCCGATCTCCTGCTCGGCCACGGGTTTGCCCTGCATGAACTTCTCGAGCTTCTGTATGTCCTTGTAGCTGTAGAAAGTCAGGCAATGGCCCTCGCCGCCGTCGCGGCCCGCGCGGCCCGTCTCCTGGTAGTATCCCTCGAGCGACTTGGGTATGTCGTAGTGGATCACGTAGCGCACGTCGGGCTTGTCGATGCCCATGCCGAAGGCGATCGTGGCGACGATCACCTCCACGCGCTCCATGAGGAAGTCGTCCTGGTTGGCGGCGCGCGTCGAGGCGTCCATGCCCGCATGGTAGGCGCGGGCGCGGATGCCGTTGGCCACGAGCAGCTCCGTGAGCTCCTCGACCTTCTTGCGGCTCAGGCAGTAGACGATGCCGCTCTTGCCCTCGTTCTGCTTGATGAAGCGGATGATGTCGCGGTCGACGTCGCCCTTGGGGCGGATCTCGTAGTAGAGGTTGGGGCGGTTGAACGACGAGCGGAAAACGGCCGCGTCGCTCATGCCCAGGTTCTTCTGTATGTCGAGCTGCACCTTGGGCGTGGCCGTGGCCGTGAGGGCGATCAGCGGCGCCGTGCCGATCTCGTTGATGATCGGGCGGATGCGCCGGTACTCGGGACGGAAGTCGTGACCCCACTCCGAGATGCAGTGGGCCTCGTCGATGGCGTAGAACGAGATCTTGATCTTGCGCAGGAAGGCCACGTTGTCCTCCTTGGTGAGCGACTCGGGGGCGAAGTAGAGCAGCTTGGTCTTGCCCGCCACCACGTCGCTGCGCACCTGCTGCACGGCCGTCTTGTTGAGCGATGAATTGAGGAAGTGGGCGATGCCCGGCTCGGCCGAGAAAGCGCGCATGGCGTCGACCTGGTTTTTCATCAGGGCGATCAGCGGAGAGATGACGATCGCCACGCCCTCCATCAGCAGGGCGGGCAGCTGGTAACAGAGCGACTTGCCGCCGCCGGTCGGCATCAGCACGAACGTATCCCTACCCTCCAGCACGTTGCGGATCACCGCCTCCTGATTCCCTTTGAACGACGAGAAGCCGAAACAGGCTTTCAACTTCTCGTGCAGCAGAATCGATGCATATTCTTTCATGTCGTCGTGACTAACGCATTAAGCACAAAATTCGACATAAAGATAAAAAAGTTTTCGGAAAAAACCATAACTTTGTCGAAATTTATTACCGATCCCCATGCGTCTCTACACCAGCCAGCTCGTCAAGAAATACAAGGCCCGCACGGTCGTCAACCACGTCTCGATCGACGTGAGCCAGGGTGAGATCGTGGGCCTGCTGGGCCCCAACGGCGCCGGCAAGACCACCACTTTCTACATGATCGTGGGTCTGATCAAGCCCAACGAGGGGCAGATCTTCCTCGAAAACGACCAGGGCGGCGTGGCCGAGCTGACCGACCTGCCGGTCTACCGCCGCGCCCAGCTGGGCGTGGGCTACCTGGCGCAGGAGGCCTCGGTCTTCCGCCGTCTGTCGGTCGAGGACAACATCCGCTCGGTGCTGGAGATGACCGACTTCTCGAAGGAGTACCAGCGCGAGCGCCTGGAGTCGCTCATCGAGGAGTTCCGCCTGCAGAAGGTGCGCAAGAGCTTGGGCATCCAGCTCTCGGGCGGCGAGCGCCGCCGCACCGAGATCGCCCGCGCGGTGGCCATCAACCCGGCCTTCATCCTTCTGGACGAGCCTTTCGCGGGCGTCGACCCGATCGCCGTGGAGGACATCCAGTCGATCGTCGCCACGCTCAAGCACAAGAACATCGGCGTGATCATCACCGACCACAACGTCGACGAGACGCTGGCCATCACCGACCGCACCTACCTGCTCTACGAGGGCAAGATCCTCAAGACGGGCACGGCCGAGGAGCTGGCCGCCGACCCGATGGTGCGCAAAGTCTACCTGGGCCAGAACTTCGAGCTCAAGCGCAGCCACCACCTCACGCAGGAGATGATCCACCGCAAACCCGTCGAGGAGTAATGGAACGCACCGTCCGCCCCGCGCTGCTGCGGGGCGCACCCACACCACCCTGTTCGAAGAGCTACGCCCAGCGGGCGCTGGCCCTGGCCCTCCTGGCCGAGGGGCGCACGACGCTGCGCAACCTCGACCTGTGCGACGACACGCGCCGCGCGCTCGACGCCATCCGCACGCTCGGGGCGCGCATCGAGCGGCTCGACGCCTCGACCGTCGCCGTCGAAGGGGGTCTCCGCTACGGCCGCCTGTCCGGCGAGCGCTGCGTGCTCCGCCCCGCCGCCGACCGCCTCCACGCGGGCGAGTCGGGGCTCGCGGCGCGGCTCTTCGCCCCCCTGGCGGCGCTCGCCGACCGGCCGCTGCTCATCGAGGGCGAGGGGACGCTGCTCCACCGCCCGATGCAGACCGTTGCCGACGCGCTCCGGCAGCTCGGGGCGCGGGCCGAGGCGACCGGCGGGCGGCTGCCGCTGACCGTCTGCGGGCCGCTGCGGGGCGGCGAGGCCCGGATCGACGGCTCCGTCTCGTCGCAGTTCGCCACGGGACTGCTGCTGGCGCTGCCCTGCTGCGCGGAGGAGACCGTGCTGCGCCTCTCCGACGCCGTGTCGACACCTTATCTAGATATGACGATCGCCGCGGCCGAGCGCTTCGGCGCCGCGATCTTCCAACGCGACTACGCCGAGTTCTACGTCCCCGGCGGGCAGCGCTACCGCGCCGTCGACTACACGATCGAGGGCGACTGGAGCGCCGCGGCCATGCTGCTGGCGGCGGGCGCCGTGGCCGGCGAGGTCACCGTGGGCGGCATCTCGCGCCTCTCGCGCCAGGCCGACACGCGCTTCTGCGAGGCGCTGGCGCGCGCCGGCGCCGTGGTGGTCGACGAGGCCCACGCCGTGACGGTCGTCCGGCGGCCGCTGCGGGCCTTCGAGTTCGACGCCACCGACTGCCCCGACCTCTTCCCGGCGCTCGCCGTGCTGGGGGCCGCGGCCGAGGGGACCACCGTCCTGCGCGGCGCCTCGCGCCTCCGACACAAGGAGTGCGACCGGGGCGCGGCGCTGCGCGAGGAGTACGGGCGGCTGGGGATCGAGATCGAGATGCCCGAGGCCGACGTGATGACGGTCCGCGGCGGCGCGCCCCGCGGCGGGAGGGTCTCGGCCCACGGCGACCACCGCATCGCCATGTCGCTCGCCGCCACGGCGCTGCGGGCCGACGCCCCCGTCACCATCGAGGGGGCCGAATGCGTCGCCAAGAGCTTCCCCGAGTTCTTCGAGCAGCTGGAGCGGTGCACCGCAGGAGCGAAGTAAGAAGTAAAAAGTAATAAGTAAAAACTAAAAAGTATAAACTAAGAAGTGAGATGCGCGAAGCCTCCGGCTTCGTCCCTTTGCCGGCTCGCGCCGAAGGCGCGACCGCCCCGGCCGGCAAAGAGAAGTCGTGCGCGACGCGGCAGCCGAAGAACGGCTGTCCGTCCATATCTATTGCAGCGCCAGCTGCGCAGCCCGTAGCCACCCCCGGCGGAGGGCTGCCCGTCTCGCCCGAAGGTTCGCCGACGCCTCCGCTGGCTACGGACTGCGACAAGAAGACAAAAGGAGCCCGCCCCCGGAAACCGAACATTTATATATATAGAGTACCAGTGAACCGTTTCGGACACAAATTCCGCCTCACGCTCTGGGGCGAGTCGCACGGGCCGGAGATCGGCCTTACGATCGACGGCCTGCCGGCAGGCCTGCCGCTCGCCGAGGCCGACTTCGAGGCCGACCTCTCCCGCCGCCGCGCAGGCGCCGGCGGCACCACTGCGCGCCGCGAGGAGGACCGCCCCGAGATCGTGGCGGGGCTCTACCGCGGCCATACGACCGGGGCGCCGCTCGCGATCCGCTTCGCCAACGCCGACACGCGCCCCGCCGACTACGCGCCCACGGCCGCCGAGTGCCACGACCGCCCGTCGCACGCCGACCGGGCCGCCGCCGAGCGCTTCGCGGGGTGGAACGACCCGCGCGGCGGGGGCCACTTCTCGGGCCGCGTCACGGTGGCGCTGGTGGCCGCGGGCGTGGTCGCCAAGCGGCTGCTGCCCGCGGAGGTGCGCTTCGCCACGCGCATCGCCGAGCTGGGCGGCTGCTCCGACCCCGCGCGTTTCGACGCGCTGCTGCGCGAAGCCGCGGCCGCGGGCGATTCGCTCGGCGCCGTCGTCGAGTGCCGCGTCGCGGGGCTTCCCGCGGGCCTGGGCGAACCCTTCTTCGACTCCACGGAGAGCCTCGTGGCCCACCTGCTCTTCGCCATCCCCGGCATCAAGGGAGTGGAGTTCGGCAGCGGATTCGCCGCCGCCCGCATGCGCGGCTCGGAGCACAACGACCCCATCGCCGACGCCGCGGGCCGCACGGCGACCAACCATGCCGGCGGCATCGCCGGCGGGCTGACCAACGGCAACGAGCTGGCGGTGCGCGTCGCCTTCAAGCCCACGGCGAGCATCGCCCGCGAACAACTCACCTGGAACCGCGCGACGGGCCGCATGGAGCCGCTCGCCGTCGGCGGCCGCCACGACACGTCGATCGCCCTGCGCGGCGCCGTGGTCGCCGAGGCGGCCGTCGCCATCGCACTGGCCGAACTCTCGCTATGAACCAGCCGCAGATCCTGACCCGCCGCGAGGCCGTGGAGCGCATCCGCGCGGCCGTCGCCCCGCTCTACGACGAGCGCGAGGCGCAGGCGGTCGCCCGCCGGGCCGTCGCCGACCTGGGCGGCCTCTCCGACTCGGCGCTCATGGCCGACCCCGCGGCGGCGGTCGCCATCGAGGGCTTCGACGACGCCGTGCGAAGGCTCGCCGAGGGGTGCCCCGTGCAGTACGTCACCGGCCGGGCCGACTTCTGCGGCCGCCGCTTCGCCGCGGGCGAGGGGGTGCTGATCCCCCGCCCCGAGACCGAGGAGCTGGCGGCCCTGGTCATCGGCCACGAGCGCCGCGCCCGCGCGCTGCTCGACGTGGGCACGGGCAGCGGCTGCATCGCCGCCACGCTCGCCCTCGAGCTCCCCGATGCCGAGGTCTCGGCCGCCGACATCTCCCCCGCGGCGCTCGCGCTGGCCGAGGCCAACTGCCGGGCGCTGGGTGCGCGCGTGGCGATCCGCCGCGCCGATGCGCTGGGCGACCTTGCGGAGGTCTTCCCCGGGCCATTCGACGCGATCGTCTCCAACCCGCCCTACGTCCCGGCCTCGGACCGCGCGACGATGCACCCCAACGTGCGCGACCACGAGCCCGCGGAGGCGCTCTTCGTGCCCGACGACGACCCGCTGCGCTTCTACCGCGCCATCGCCCGCGCCGGGCGCGGCATGCTCCGCCCCGGCGGCTCGCTCTACTTCGAGATCTACCACCGCACGGCCGACGCCATGCGCCGCATGCTCGCCGAGGAGGGCTACGCCGAGATCCGCATCCTCGACGACATGAACGGAAAACCCCGCATCGCATGGAGCCGTCTTCGGTAAAACCCAGGCGGGCCAAGACGCCCGACGAGGCCCTCGCGGCCCTCATGCGGCTCTGCGCCCGGGCCGAGAAGTGCGCCGGCGACGCGCGGCGGCTCATGCGCGGCTGGGGCCTCGGCGCCTCCGACGCCGAGCGGGTGCTCGCGCGCCTCGTGGCCGACCGCTTCATCGACGACGGCCGCTACGCCGCGGCTTTCGTGCGCGAGAAGCTGCGCCTGAGCGGCTGGGGCGCCTACAAGATCCGCACGGCGCTCCGACGCAAGGAGATCGCCCGCGAGACGATCGAGGCGGCGCTCTCCGAGGCGCTCGGCGCCTCCGATCCCGCGCAGCTGGCCGGGCGGCTCGACGCCCAGCTGCGGCGCAAGGCCCGCACGACGAAGGCTGCGACGCCGCGCGAGCTGAAAACCAAGCTGATCCGCTACGGCCTCTCGCTGGGCCACGACTACGAGGCGGTCCTCGCGGCCGCCGGGCGGATCGTAACCCAGGACGAACCATGCGACGAATATCTCTTCTGATCCTCCTCGCCGCCGCGGCCTGCGGGGCCCGTGCCGCCGCACCGCGCGACTACGCTTTCCCCGTGCGCGACGCAGCGCGTCTCTATGCGGCCAACTTCGGCGAGATGCGCCCGGGCCACTTCCACGCGGGCATCGACATCAAGACCGACGGCGCGGAGGGCAAGCCCCTGGTGGCCGCCGACGACGGCTACGTCTCGCGCGTCACCGTGGCACCCGGCGGCTACGGGCGGGCCCTCTATCTCACCCTCGCCGACGGCACGACGGCCGTCTACGGCCACCTGCAGCGCTTCCGCGACGACATCGAGCGGCATGTCGAGGCCGAACGGCGGCGGAGACGCGCCAACGGCGTCGACCTGCACTTCGGGCCCGAGGCGTGGCCCGTGCGGCGGGGCGACCGCGTGGGGCTCTCGGGCAACAGCGGCTCGTCGATGGGCCCCCACCTCCACTACGAACTGCGCGAGACGGCCTCGGGCCGCCGCCTCAACATCGTACGCGAGGGCATAGTCCGCCCCCACGACGACCTGCCGCCCCGCATCCTGCGCCTCCACTACGCGGAGATAGACTCGCTCGACGGAGTATGCGTGCGCGCCCCCATGCAGAGCTACCCCATCCTCCGCACCGCCGACGGCAGCTACCGCCCCTCGCGGCGCGAGGCGGTGGAGGTGGGGCGCCGGGGCTACTTCGTCGCCGAGGTCACCGACCGCCGCAACGGCGTGCACAACACCTTCGGCATCTGGCGCTTGACGGCCTGGATCGACGGCGAGCGCTACTTCGAGTACCGCATGGATGGCTTCACGCCCGACCTGGCGCGCTGCTGCGACGCCGTGAGCTGCTACCCCCTGCAGCTCGACAGCCGCTGCGAGGCGATCCGCCTGGCGCAGCTCGACCGCGCACCCGCCTGCTTCTACCCCTGCATGGTCGGGCGAGGCGTGGTGCGCACCGAGCCCGGAGAGCGGCGCCGCCTGCGCATCGAGGTCGAGGACGACTGCGGCAACCGTTCGTCGGTCGAGATCGACCTGGTGGGCCGCACGGGCAGCTTCCGCGCCCGACGCAGCGCCCCCGACGCCGACAGCACGGCACGCCCGGAGCACCTGCTGCACCCCGACCGTCAGGCGACGCTCGGCATCGGCCGCGAGGCCACCTGCCGCATCCCCGCCGGAGCGCTCTACGAGCCCCTCTTCTGCCGCCCGGCCCGGCGCCCGGCACCCTGCGCGCCCGAAGGGGTCGTCGTCCTCTCGCCCGCCTACCGATTCCTCGAAGCCACCACCCCGCTGCGGCAGGCTGCGCAGATCGCCGTGGCGGCCTCCGTGCCCCGCTCCCTGCGGCTGCGTGCCGCCCTGGCCCGCACCACCCGCCGCGGCGGGCTCGCCTTCGTCGGGGGACACTACACCGAGGGGCGCATCGCCGCCTCGTGCCGCACGGCGGGCGACTTCGCGGTGGTGGCCGACACGATGCCGCCCCGCATCCGCCCGCTCTTCGAAGAGGGTGCCGACCTCTCGTCGGCCGAGATGCTGCGCTTCCGCGTCGGCGACAACTTCTCGGGCGTGGCCTCCTGTACGCTGCGCATCGACGGCGAGTGGGTCCCCTGCGACCGCTACCCCGTGCAGTCGCTCCTCTTCCACCGCTTCGACGGACAGGGCGGGCGGCGGCGCCACGAGGCGGAGCTCACCGTCACCGACGCCTCGGGCAACACGGCGCGGTGGAGGGGCGTATTTTTCCGATGAAAATGCGTGCGATCCGTGAAAAATGATTACCTTTGCCCGACAAAGAATCCGTCGAACGTCATGACCGAACCCGTACAACAGCCCCGTCGCGCACTGATCCTCATCGCCGACGACGTGGAAAGCAACTACAAGTTGCTGGAAATCATCCTGCGCAAGCAGTATGATCTGCTCTGGGCCAAGAACGGACGCGAAGCCGTCGACCTCGCGCTCGAACACCGCCCCGACGCCGTACTGATGGATATCAAGATGCCCGTGATGGACGGCATCGAAGCCCTGAAGGAGATCCGGCGCCACTCGAGCGAGATCCCCGTCATCATGCAGACCGCCTACGCTTTCGACTCGGACCGCCGCATCGCCGAGGAGGCCGGCTGCAACGGATTCCTCACCAAGCCGGTGCGCCCGCGCGAGCTGCAGGCCTGCCTCGACCGCAGCCTCCATCCGCAAACCTCCGAGGCATAACGCTTGGGGGGGGGCGTCGAGGGGCCGGAGAAAGACGAACGGAGAGCATCGCCGAGAACATCTCGGGGAGCGACTGGGGAGGCGTCGCCGGCATCTCCGAAAGGCGCCGGGAAGCGCCGCCGAAGCACAGAGCGGCCCCGACACGATGCGGGAAGCGCCGCCCGGGCGGATCGCCGCCGAACAAGCCGCCGCGCAGAGGCCGCCGCCCTCTGCCCTACATACGGTCTCGTAGCTCAGTTGGATAGAGCAACAGCCTTCTAAGCTGTCGGTCGTGGGTTCGAATCCCGCCGGGATCACTCGAAACGCAAGCCGATTCTTAAAATAGAATCAGCTTGCGTAATTTTTACAAGACCTAATTGATAATGAAACACCTTGCTTTATTGATTGCGATTATGAGTGCCGGCTCTTTAGCCGGATGTCATAAAAATGAACCTGCATCTCCGATTACTCCGGATACTCCAATTCTTACAATTCCCACATACTCATATAATATTTCGCCGATTCCGAACAATCAAACACAACTTTGTTTTACCGTAAATACTGATTGGGAAATATCGATTGAATACGAAGAAAATAATTCTGGCTGGCTATCGGCAACGCCTATGAAAGGTCAAGCAGGAGATATTGAAGTATCGATTATAGGAGCAGCATATTTCCGTGACGTCGATCGTAAAGCTTTTATCGAAATTCAATACGGGGATCAAAAACAACGCTTAAGCATTACACAAAACGGGCTCAATGAAACCACAGAAATCACCAGTGCCTTTGACCCATATTTTGCAGCAGAACTGCAAAGGCGCAAATACATCTCCGACGCAAAGCACATACAAGCAAAAGATGTCAAAAATATTACAAAGTTATATATTTCTGATGCAGCCACAAAACTGACATCATTGAAAGGGATAGAATATTTCCATGAATTACAAACGCTACTTTGCGCCAATAACCAGATAGAGACACTGGATATTAGCAAAAATTTCCGATTAGCAATCCTTGAATGCGGCAGCAATCAATTAACAGAAATTGACACCAGCCAAAATACAGAATTGACTGCTCTCTATTGCGAAAACAACAAACTCTCCTCTTTAGATATCAGCAACAATATAGAATTAGCAGATTTATCGTGTTCTTTCAATCCGCTAAAATGTTTAGATATCAGCAACAATATAAAATTAACTGGATTAGTATGTGCAGATAACGGACTAGTATCATTGGATATTAGCCACAATCCCGATTTATCGTTTTTAGGTTGTCCTTTAAACCAACTGACATCGTTAAATGTAAGTAACAATTTGGCATTAAGCAGCTTATTATGTTATAACAATAAACTTCCCTCATTAGATCTCACACACAATTCTCAGCTAATCACCCTGAATTGTTCTGACAATCTATTAACTTCAATAAACATTAGCAACTCTTTACAAGTAGTCAGTTGCCATAACAATCTTTTGACTTCCTTAAACATCGGTCATTGCACTGAGCTACAGACCATAAATTGTGAAAATAATCAATTATCGACTTTAGACATAACACAAAACCAATATCTTACAGGACTTTATTGCTCTCATAATCAATTACACGACATAGACACATCTCAAAACAGCTATTTACATATACTGTTTTGCGACAATAATTATTTAGAAAAATTAGACACCACTAAAAATTACGGATTGAACGAACTGGATTGTTCTCATAATCATCTAACCGAATCCGATTTAACGTGGAATGGAAAGTTGGAACATTTCAGTTGCCACAACAATCCTGGCAACGACGGCGTTTTCCAAGTAAAAGCATGGTTCAACAACGACAACATACCAATCGAGAATGAGAATGGCCCATGTTTTTTCACCTCGGGATATTGGGAATATAATGGAGAAACGATACGCATTCAGTATAAAGATGTTTGGTATAACTAATCCGTTATTTTCCCCTGAAAATTTTGGCCGGGCGGAATATTTTGCCTACATTTGCAGGCTTTATGGCCCGAAAGGGTTGAGCGTTACTAATCATTCATCAAAATTTTAAAGCGAAATGGCTGTTAAAATTCGTCTGGCACGCCACGGTAAGAAGGGCTACGCCTTCTATCATGTCGTTGCCGCAGATAGCAGAGCGCCGCGTGACGGTAAATTCATCGAGAAGCTGGGTACCTACAACCCCAACACGAATCCTGCTACGATCGATCTGGACTTCGAGAAAGCCCTGAATTGGTTACTCAAAGGCGCACAACCCACCGACACCTGCCGTGCCATCCTCTCCTACAAGGGCGTGATGATGAAGAAGCACCTGCTGGGCGGCGTCGCCAAGGGCGCCTTCACCGAGGCCGAGGCCGAGGCCCGCTTCAACAAGTGGCTCGAGGGCAAGAGCGGCCGCATCGAGGCCAAGACCAACAAGCTCGCTTCGGACGCCAAGTCGGCCGAGAAGGCTCGTCTGGCCGCCGAGGCCAAGGTGAACGAGGAGCGTGCGAAGGCCATCGCCGAGAAGAAGGCCGCAGCCGAGGCTGCCGCCCGAGAGGCCGCCGAGGCTGCTGCTGCTGCCGAGGCTCCCGCCGAGGAGGCTTCGGAGGCCGCTGCTGAATAGCACGATCCCCCGTCGGAATAAAACGGCAGACGCACGATGCGCCTGCCGTTTTTTCGTCCCGGGGCCGGCCGCAGCGCCGACCCCGAGGGAAGGGGCTGCGGGTCGTCCGAGCGGCTCCGCCCCGGCAGCGACGAACCTCGCGGGCGCTCGACTTTCCGTATCTTTGGATTCGCCCAAGATACATCGCCTCGGCAAAATGCGAGCGAACCCGGCTTATCCGTATCTTTGGCTGCGCCGAAGATACTCCATCTCGGCAGAAACAAACCTTGCTGACGCTCGACTTTCCGTATCTTTGGCTGCGCCCAAGATACGTCGCCTCGGCAAAATGCGAGCGAACCCGGCTTATTCGTATCTTTGGCTGCGCCGAAGATACTCCATCTCGGCAGAAACAAACCTTGCTGACGCTCGATTTTCGTATCTTTGGCTTCGCCGAAGATACGTCGCCTCGGCAAAATGCGAGCGAACCCGGCTTATCCGTATCTTTGGCTGCGCCGAAGATACGTCGCCTCGGCAAAATGCAAATAAATTTGCTTTTGCCCTCGGCTTATCCGTATCTTTGCAAAAACGAACCTTCGCAATGAAAACTCCCGCAGGCAGGATCAACCGCCTTTTCGGCACCGAGGGGGGCGTGATGCTCTCGCTCTACGCCCCGTTCCCCGACGACTTCGCCCCCGCGACCACCCCCCTCTTCGTCACGATCGACGGCCTGGAGGTGCCCCTCTGGTGCAGCCGCTTCGAGCGGCGCGGGCAGACGGGCGCCGTGGCGGCGTTCGACGACCTGGACACCGAGCGCCGGGCCGAGGAGTTGCTGGGGCTCGAGTTCCGCATCGAGGTGACGGAGGAGGCAGCCGACGACGACGAGTTCTACATGGAGGACCTCATAGGCTTCGAGGCCGAGGCCGAGCTGATCGCCGAGGAGCAGGGGGCCCACCGCACCGTGCACGGACGCCTGGCGGACTACTACGACAGCGAGGCCAACCCCCTGTTCGAGCTGGAGCTGGAGGGGCGCGCGGTGCTGGTGCCCGCCGCAGAAGAGTTCATCGCCCGCATCGACTTTGAGGGCCGGCGCATCAAGTTCGTACTGCCCGAAGGGCTCATCGACCTGCAAACGCGATGAAGCTCCGCATCGAACCCTTCGACCGTCTGACAGCAGGCGAGCTGTTCGCCGTGCTGCGGCTCCGGCAGGCGGTCTTCTACCTCGAGCAGCGGGTCGACTGCGAGGAGCTCGACGCGCTCGATCCCCGTGCCGTGCACCTGTGGTGCGCGGCCGACGACGGCCCGACGGTCGCCTGCCTGCGCATCCTGCCGCCGGGCGTGCGCTACGACGAAGCCTCGGTGGGGCGCGTGGCCGTGGCGGCCGCATGGCGCCGGCGCGGTGTGGCCCGCGGGATGATGCGCGCTGCACTGGAGTACATCGACCGCACGTGGAGCGCGCCGGTGCGTATCTCGTCGCAGGAGTACGTGGTTCCGTTCTACGAATCGCTGGGGTTCGAGGTCGTATCGGAGACCTACGCGGAGGCGGGGATTCCGCACCGCAGCATGTTACGCAGATAGCTATGGCACGAGTGGTAATCGGACTTTCGGGCGGCGTCGACTCGTCGGTGGCCGCCTACCTGCTTCAGCAGCAGGGGCACGAGGTGGTGGGCCTCTTCATGGTCAACTGGCACGACACGACGGGCACGCTCGAGGGCGACTGCCCGTGGCACGACGACCGCCTCTTCGCCGAGCTGGTGGCCCGGCGGCTCGACATCCCGCTGCACGTGGTGGACCTCTCGGAGCACTACCGCCGCCGGGTGGTGGAGTATATGTTCGCCGAGTACGAGCGCGGCCGCACGCCCAACCCCGACGTGCTGTGCAACCGCGAGATCAAGTTCGACGTCTTCCTGAAGGAGGCCCTGAAGCTGGGGGCCGACTACGTGGCTACGGGCCACTACTGCCGCAAGCGCGAGGAGCCGACGGCTGACGGTCGCACGGCGTACCGTCTTCTGGCCGGCAGCGACCCCGGCAAGGACCAGAGCTACTTCCTCTGCCAGCTCTCGCAGGAGCAGCTGCGCTACGCCCTCTTCCCCGTGGGCGAGATGCTGAAGACCGAGGTGCGGCGCATCGCCCAGGAGCAGCAGCTAGCCACGGCGCGCCGCAAGGATTCGCAGGGCATCTGCTTCGTGGGGAAGGTCGACCTGCCGCTCTTCCTCCAGCAGCGGCTCGCGGCGCGCACGGGCAACGTCCACGAGATCAAGGCCGCGTGGCCCCGCTACGCCCGCACGGCACCCGAAACGGCGACCGAAACCGCGTCCGCCGCGACACCCGCCGCCGCGCCCGAAACCGCGTCCGCCCCGGCACAGGCGGCAGCCCCGCCGCAACCCGGCGACCAGCCCTCCACCGAGCGTCTCGCGGCGCTGGCCGCCCCCTGGCGCTACACCGTGCGCGACGGCAAGAAGATCGGCACCCACTCGGGCGCCCACTTCTACACCGTGGGCCAGCGCAAGGGGCTGGGCATCGGCGGGAGGCGCGAGTCGCTGTTCGTCCTGGCCACCGACGTGCAGGAGAATGTCATTTACGTCGGCGAGGGCGACGCCCACCCCGGGCTGTGGCGCCCGGCGCTGCGCATCGACCCCGCGGAGGTGCACTGGATCGACCCGTCAGAGGCTATGCGCGAGGGCGAGAGCCGCCGCTACGCCGTGCGCATCCGCTACCGCCAGCCCCTGCAGCAGGCGACGCTCTACCGGCGGCGCGAGGGGCTCTTCATCCTCTTCGACACGCCCCAGCGCGGCATCGCCGCCGGGCAGTTCGCCGCCTGGTACGACGGCGAGGTGCTCGCCGGGTCGGGAACCATCGCCGAATAAAACAACCGCCCGGTGCCCCGCCTGCTCCTGCTCCTCGCCCTTTTGGCCGTCGCGCCGCACGCCGCCACAGGGCAGCCGCGGCGCACCGACGCCCCCACCGGCATCGCCTACTACGATGTCGACCGCCTCTACGACACCCTCCCCTCGCCCTTCTACGACGACGACGAACGCACGCCCGCAGGGCGGCTGCGCTGGACCGCCGCGCGCTACCGCCGCAAGGTGCGCGCCGTGGCGGCCGTCATCGACTCGATGTCCATGCCCCTCACGGCGCTCTGGGGCGTGGAGAACGAAACGGTGGTGCGCGACCTGGCGGCCGCCTGCGAGGGCGACTACGTATACCTGCACCGCACGCTCGATGCGCCCGACGGCCTCGACTTCGCGCTGCTCTACCACGGCGACCGCTTCTTCCCCCACTACGACGAGGCGGGGCGCCGCTATCTCTACGTCGAGGGGACGCTGCGCCGCGGCGCGCGGCGCGACACGGTGGGGCTGCTCCTCTGCGCCGAGCAGCGCATGGCGCGGCTGCTCGTGCCGGCCCTACGCCGCGAACGGCCCGGCGTGCGGCTCGTCATCCTGGGCCGCTGCGAGGGTGCCGACGCCCCGGGCACCGGCCTCGACGACCTCATGGCCCGCGCCGCGGCCGCCGGACGGGGCAACA
>Ga0073908_1001333_pt1 | contig 35658 bp, 27 predicted proteins | sample MucameincwithD2O_FD_65484 | JGI IMG/M metagenome (GOLD analysis project Ga0073908, IMG submission 65484) | Mouse cecum microbial communities from Vienna, Austria - Mucus amended microcosms incubated with D2O | ecosystem: Host-associated > Mammals > Digestive system > Large intestine > Cecum... | reverse complement strand
CCCATACTTTGTCACTTATGTCGTGTCGGTGATAGGAAGCATCCATCTTTTTCTCTCCTGTCCTTTAAGATGCTTCCATTTTATCACAATCCATTCACCTTGTGTAGACACTATCTAATATAATGCAAAATAAAGAAATAACTACCACATATGATAAAGAATATTTAATAATTATTGATGATCCGGTATCAAGTTTTGATATAGAAAATAAGATAGGAATCATGTCTTTCCTGAAGTATCAATTAGGAAAATTTTTGCTTGGAAATATAGATACCAAAGCTCTTGTTATGACACATGACTTGATGACATTTTATGATCTTGATAAAGTGTTTGAAGAACTCATCGGAGAGTGTGGTCAAAAGTTTCAAAGTAAAAATTTGAAATTTAATCGTTTTGAGTTAAATCAACAAACTTTGCAAATGTTTAGGTATAAGCAGAGGCAGGAATATACAGAACTTGTGAAAGTGATATATGAATATGCACTTGGTAATGGAAACAGTTATGATATTATTATTGGCAATATATTAAGACAAGTGCTTGAGGCGTTTGCGACATTTCAATATAAAAAAGGCATAGAAGAAGTGTCAACAGATTCATATATTTTGGATGCTCTGCCAGAAGAAGAATATAAATTGTATTTTTATAATCTAATGTATCGGTTAGTTCTTCATGGAGGAAGTCACAGAGAGGAACAGGTTAAAGCACTGGATGATATGAATTTCTTTAGTGTTGTTTCAAATACTGATAAGCAGAGAACGGCAAAGGATGTTTTATGTTTTATTTATCTGCTGAATGAAAAACATGTAATTTCTCATTTGAAGGATTACGGAAATTCAGCAAGTGCAAACTTGGAACAGTGGTGCAATGATATAAGGTCGAGATCCATTGTTGAATAGGTAAAGAAATATCACTTTTGTTATAACAACAAATGATTAACTATTTTAGAAAGGTAAACAAATGGATATAAAAAATTGTTATGCATTTGAAAATTCTGTTGCAAAAATATTTATTGAAGCGGGATATACTGTAAAGCAAGGCGTTCAATTAGAAAATAAAATAGGTGATATTGATATCATTCCGGAAAAAGATAAAAGAAAATTTTGTGTTGAAGTAAAATATTCTCGTATAACCGAGAAAGCTATTCAACAAATTTGTGATACTGCAGAATCAAATGAGATGATACCATTATTAGTGACAGCGTATACTATTGAAGAAAAAAGAAAGGAATATTATCAAAAAAGTTATGCGAATTTAATTTTTATAGATATTACTAATTTGCTCTTTGCTGTACAAAATAATGCTGAATTACGTAACGAGCTAATAGCCAGCCTACCATATGCTATTGACGATATAAAACCACAAAAAGGATTTATTCAAATAGATAGTCTTCGACATGATGATTATACAAATTCGTTAATTAAGGAGATGGAATGGTGTGAAGCGGGAAAATCACTTGCGAGAACATACGAAGTATTATGTGTTAAACTCTTAGAAAATATATTTTCGGAAGATTTAGCCTTATGGAGAGAACAGCAGAAATCAAATAAGGATTTGTACAGATTTGATCTTCTCTGTCGGATTAAGGATGGAAATCAAAAAACATTTTGGTCAATTATTGAAAGGTATTTTAATTCAAAATATGTGGTGTTTGAATTCAAAAATTATAGTGATCCAATTACCCAGAAGGAAATATATACTACAGAAAAATATTTATATTCAAAAGCACTACGAAGTGTTGGAATATTGATATCAGCACATGGATATGACGAAAATGCTTTTTGGGCAGCAAAGGGATGTTTGAGGGAGAATGGAAAACTCATTGTGTTACTGGAAACAAAGGATTTGATAGAAATGAATAAAATGAAAATTGACCAAGAAGATCCATCCAATTATTTGTTGGATAAATTGGATGAACTTCTTATGGAGTTGGAGAAATAAAAATCAATAACTATATGTTAAAATTGAAAGCATATATTATTTGTTTGCATAATGAATATCTGAAATTAAGAGCGGAGACTAAGAATGTCCTCGCTCTTTTTTATACCCGAAAAGGAGGTGGTATATATGTGTCTATGTAGGGGAAGATGTGAGGCAGGAAGATATTAAGGCACGTTTTGAGGATGGCACTTTGAAACTACAGGTTCCGAAGAACATGAAGAAAGCAGTCCCTGAAAAATCCAATTATATCGCAATCGAAGGGTGATGGGGCTGTACGGCAGATAAACAGACATTCTGTATACCAAATAAAAAGCGATATGGATGCTTTCCAGTATCTATATCGCTTTTTGTTGTGAAAGTTAATGGTAAGATGTATTCGTAACGATAGTAATAAATTTTTTCAGCAAAGGATTTTGTGAACTTTTTTTATAAAAAAGCCCATAGGATAACGGCTCGCTGTTTTTCAGAGGGACTGAACAGATGTCTGAATTTACAAAATTCATCTGTGGAAGTACAGATGGGCCATACCCTGCCCTGACAAGAGTAAGAAGCACCTGTAGGTTTTCGCATACATAAGTGGATTCAGGCAGGATATGCTGTGAAATCTGGTTCTGCATTTCTGCGACTTTGGCAGGAATTGCATAGGAATTACAGACAACAATATTTTCCAGATACAATTCCTCTTTTGCAAGCTCAGATCTGGCCGCATAAGGATGTGTGGCGGGAACAACACAGCACAACGGTATCCGGAATAATTCTTTGTAGACGGTATCGTTCTTTATTGGGGTGTCATCCTGGAATCCAAATAGCAGATCCAGTTCTTCCTGATAGAAGAGATTTAAAATGGACCTATGGGGAATCACTTTCAAAAAGGGATATAGTTCTGGTAGCTGCTCCCTGCAGGATTTCAGTATCTTACAGAGCAGGTCCAGATTAGCCTCACTTTGGCAGCCTATCGTTAAGACCTGCAGATTCGTGCTTTGATGGCGCTGCAGTTTCTGTTCGGCAATTTTTAACCTGCCCATAACATTTTTTGCATCTTCCAGAAAGCTGATCCCGGCGGGAGTAAGGGAAACTGTCCTGGTGGTACGGTGAAGAAGTTTTGTCCCCAGTTCATCTTCCAACGAATGAATCTGCCGGGAAACGGCAGACTGGGTAATCTTTAAAATTTCAGCGGCTCTTGCAAAGTTCAGGTTTTCGGCAACCTGAATAAAGCTCCTTAACTGGTCTGTATTCATGGGTTTCACCTCGATTATTGCGTTTTCGTCATTGATAATACCATATTTTCACTTCACTTTCAAGAGCGGTTGTGCTTTAATATGTATTGCAAAGGCTGGCACTCACATAAAAGGAGCGCTAAAAATAAGAAGAAAATGGAGGCACAGGATTTTATCCGCAGGGAAAAAGTTTCCCGCGATGATCGTTTGAAAAGAATACTGCCAACCAGCCATACAGTGGAGATGAAGGAACAGGTTAAGCGGCATATTACCCTGCTGGAAAAAAGGCTGGCTGTGCAATCTGCACATATCTTATTTACGGATAAGTTCTAAAGGCTTTCTCTGATGTGCTGAAAAAATGCAGGAAAATATGGAATTAACGGAAAAGGGAAACAGATACGGGCAGGCTTTTGTTCTTATGATCATCATGTGTTTTGAGGTAGGAGGTAAAAATGGATACAACAGTAACAAAAATAAATCCACTTGGTACAGAATGGATTGGAAAACTGGTACTTACATTTGCTGTTCCAAGTATCATTTCTATGGTTGTCAACGCCTTATATAACATTGTTGACCAGATTTTTATCGGGCAGGGGGTAGGGTATCTTGGCAATGGAGCGACCAATGTTGTTATGCCGATGACTGTGATTGCCATTGCTTTAAGCCTGCTGATCGGCGATGGGGCTGCGGCATACTTAAGCCTGAAGCTCGGCGAGGGTGATGAAAAATCAGCAGCCAGAGGCGTGGGGTGTTCCATATCGGTCATGGTGATTGTTGGGATTATTCTCTGCATCCTGTTTAATTTGTTTTTGGAGCCTTTGTGTAAATTATTTGGTGCGACAGAAGATATCCTGCCTTATGCCATGGATTATGGACGGATCATTTCCTATGGAATTCTGTTTTCTTCCATTGATTCTGGTATGGCGGGTATGATTCGTGCGGATGGCAGTCCGAAATTCAGCATGGCAGGGCTGCTTTTGGGATGTATCACCAACATTATCCTTGATCCGGTTTTTATTTTTGTGTTCCATTGGGGCGTAAAAGGAGCGGCATGGGCAACGATTGCAGGGCAGATATTGAATGCCTTCCTGTATCTTGCTTACATTTGGAAATTTAAGAGCATCAAACTGGATAAGGAATGCTTCCGCATCTCAGGGAAAGTCATGGCAAAAGTCAGCAGCCTTGGCGTATCAAGTTTTATCACACAGATTGCCATTGTCCTGGTTATGGCAATTACAAATAACATACTGGTGTCCTATGGTGCAGAATCGAAATATGGCGCAGAAATCCCGCTGACGACTATTGGCATTACTATGAAAGTAAACCAGATTGTTTCTGCCATACTGCTTGGACTGGCAACAGGAGCGCAGCCTATTTTCGGCTACAATTATGGAAGCGGGCAGAAGGACAGGGCGAAGCAGGCATACCGTATTATCTTGGCAGTATCTACAATCGTTTTGATTCTGGCATTTCTGGTATTCCAGTTTGCGCCTATGAGCATTGTCCGCCTGTTTGGTTCAGAATCGGAGCTGTACAATGAGTTTGCGGTGAAATGTTTTAAGATTTTCCTTCTGGCATGCCCGATCAATGGACTGCAGATGGCGACAGGTATTTTCTTCCAGGCTATTGGAAAACCGACACAGGCAACCATCCTTTCCCTGTCCCGCCAGATTGTTTATTTGCTCCCGGCGACATTATTGCTGCCGCTGGTATTAGGGGTGGAAGGTGCATTATGGGCAGGCCCGCTGGCGGATGTGCTGGCGTTTATAACAACTTTGGTTATGTTGAAATTATATTGGAAAAAAATTTAGGAGGTATCTATGCAGGGAAGAGTTATTACAATCAGCAGGCAGTGTGGAAGCGGTGGACACAGTATTGGAAACGAATTGGCAAAGAGGCTGAATGTTCCATTCTACGATAAAGAGATCATCGAAATGACGGCAAAAGAGAGTGGCTTTCATCCGCAGTTTGTGGAGGAAAAGGGGGAACATATGGAGAGCAGTATGCTCTCCAATCTTGCAAGGCATCTGCCCTATGCGGGGCGGGGAAATTATGAGGAGTATCAGCCATTACAGGACCAGCTTTATTTTTCGCAGGCAAAGATCATTAAAGAGCTTGCGGAAAAAGGCCCGTGTGTGATTGTAGGCAGATGTGCAGACTATATCCTGCGGGACAGAAAGGATGTTTTGAATGTCTTTATCCATGCGGATATGAAATTCAAAAGGAAACACTGTATGGAGAGAGGGCAGTTTCCGGAAGGGAATGTGGAGGATATGGTCCGCAGGAGGGACAAACTGCGTGCAGACCATTACCGGTATTATACAGACCAGAAATGGGGGGATTCGTTCCATTACCATTTATGTCTGGACAGCAGCATGTTTGGCATTGAGAAATGTGTTGACATGATTGAAGATGCCTGTAAAGCTATGCGTCCGACTTCATAAGACAGCGGGAGAGTTTCAGATATTTATGAAAAAAGCATGAGGCATTTATGTTTGAAACACTTTTTAGAAAATGCTGACAAATCAAGGAAAAGCGATGATTTCATAAGTTGTAAAATAAAAAAATCCAGACAGGCAATATTTTACAAAATACCTCATAGGATAAAACTGTAACGAAAAACCCTTTATCCTGAAGGAGGTATTTTATTATGTGTGGATTTGGCTGTGGGAATGAAAGCATCATCTGGATTATCCTTCTGCTGTGCCTTTGCGGAAACAACAACGGTAACGGCTGCGGCTGCGGCGGGAACGAGAATTCATGGATTTGGATTCTGATTCTGCTGTGCTGGTTCGGCAACGGAAGCTGCGGAAACCAGCTGAATAACTGCGCGACTTGCTAAAAGGCGGCGGAGGCTCCCGTATTTTACGGGAGCCTGTCTTTTTTTGCGGTGGAAAAATACGCATACGCCTCCATTTCGTTTTAGAATAGAAGGGAAAGGAGGCGAGACTATGATGGAACGCAGAAAGCAGGGCGCATCGGTGCGCCAATGGATAGAGGAGGAGCGGGAACGCCTGTCAGAACGGGCATATGCGCTTGCGGAGGACTGCGCGTTTTACGGTGCGTTTTATGCGCAGTGTGTGGAAAGCACGGCGGCAGACGCGCACGAAGTATTTTTGGAAACGCCGTTGGCCTATAACTATTTCAGGGAAAATCTGCATCGTCTGGATTGCGCGGGGGTTTTGCGGTTTTATAAGCTGGCGGCAATCCACCATACCATCCGCATCGTGCGGAGGCGCAAAAAGGATTTAGACTGGCAGGAAATGAAATCCGCTATGGAGCAGGTTTATGAAATGAATGGGCAGGAGCTGGAAATGGCAGAACTTCTGTACGGCTGTTCCGGCCTGTACCGGAGCGGGTTTTATGAGCTGTTCCACAAAACAACAGCGCGGTACTTATTCGGCGACAGGATACTCAGCGGTTTTTCCTTCGCCTTTATCGGCAATTTCTGGTACAACTCTTATAACGGCTTTATGGCGTCGTTTGGGGGATATGTACCGTTCCATGTAAGAATGAAAAGCGCACTGTGACCCATGATATATGGGGCTTTTCGTTTGAAATTTCCGGCAGGGCGGCAAGCCCCATTCAGGAGCCTGCCGTCTTATGCAGCAGCCATCAGTTTTTGGCTTAAGAAACCAACCGGAAAGAAAAACTTGTTTTCTTATGTCAGGCTGCCTTTGCCGGAGAATTTTCTGCATTACAATATTACAGCTTTGCCCAGTGCGAAGGAATACAGACAGGTTTCCTTTACATGCAGACCGGTCGCCTGTTCCAGAGCGGTGCGGTAAAGCCTCAGCTGTACGGCGTAGCGTTCCCGTAACGCCTGCGCGTCATATATTCTGTCGCTTTTATAATCAAGCAGGACAATAGAATCATCTTCTTCTGTAAAATAACAGTCAATGATTCCGTTTACAAGAATTTTGTCTGGTACATCAGCGTACTCCTCACCGAAATACAGTTCTCCGGGCTGCATCAGCATGGCGAACGGACGCTCTTTTTCGATTTGTTTTGCGGAGCGGAGCCGCGCGGCAATATCCGATACGAAAAACCGGCTCAATTCCTTTCTGCGCAGGGCAGCCGCTTCTTCAGCGGAAAGCCTGCCGCGTTCCACAAGCTCGGCCGCAAGCGTTTCGATTTCCGGCAGACTGTACATCTGCCGAAGGTCGGCCTCTTCCATAAAAATATGCATTGCTGTACCGATTTCTGCCGCTGTCAGCGCGGCTCCCTCCCGCCGTTTCGGCAGTTCCAGATGCGCCGTATTTGGAAGGGCTTCTTCTGTCATTTCCGCCTGATATTTCCGCTTGACTTCAGAAATAGATATTTTTGCAGGCAGCAGTGTTGCCTTTTCGTGCGGGTACTGCCAGCCTAAAAGCTGGAACAGTTCTTCTTTCTGCGGCGTTATTTCCGCGCTTTTTTCCCAGCTTTGGAAAAAGGCTTTCTGTTCTTCCGCTTTTTTCTGCTCCTGCACAGGAGCGGATAAAATGTCCTCTCGAGATAACAGAGATAAATGCCAGCGGGACGGCTCATCGGGGAATTTGCAGGAATCTTCCCAACCAAAAGGGCTCCACGACCTCCGGAGCTCTGTTTCCTGAGGGTGGCGCAGATAGGCGGGCATTATCCAATCCAGATAGCAGGTACCCTTTTTCAGGAAGGCGGCAGGCAGCTGCTCTGTTTTGCAGTTTGCGCGGTCTGTCCATTTTGCCAGTCCGCCGCTCCATAGATTCTTTACCGCGCCAGTCAGTATCAGCTTTTCTTTGGCACGCGTCAGCGCGACATAAAGTACGCGTATTTCCTCTTCGCGGTTTTCCTGACGTATTGCTTCCGCCAAAGCCCGTCTGGAAAGCGTATAGGATACTGTCCGCTTCTCAGGGTCGGTAAAATCCATGCCGATGCCCCATTTCTGGTGGAAAATAACAGGGCTGCGCGTGTCCATATCGTTGAACTGCTTTCCCAGATCAGAAACAAACACAACAGGAAATTCCAGTCCCTTGCTTTTATGTATCGTCATTACGCGCACCAGATTCTCACCCTCGCTTTGGAGCTTGGCGGCAGAGGTTGCTGAGTCTGCTATTTTCATCTCATCTACATAGCGTATGAAGTAAAACAGTCCTTTCCGGCTTCCTTTTTCATATTGTTCTGCTTTTTCCAACAGAAGCCGCAGGTTTGCCTGACGAAGCGTTCCGCCGGCTGTTACGCTGAGATAATCGTAATAGCCGGTTTCCCGATAAAGCATCCGCAGAAGCTCCGGCAGGGAAAGGTCGCGCGCGGCTTTGCGCCAGCGTTCTAAATCCGCAAGGAAAGCCGAAAGCCTGCCGCGCAGAGCTTCATCCTCCCCATCGCGCAGATAAGCGGTCACACAGTCGAAAAACAGCCCGTCCTTTCCGCCCTCCAGGCGAATCAGCACCAGTTCTTCCGCGGTCAGTCCGTAAACAGGGGAGTGAAGCACTGCCAGAAGCGGGATATCCTGCCTTGGGTTATCCAGAATACAGAGGAATTGCAGCACCGTTTCTACCTCCGGCATATTAAAATAGCCTTCAGCAGTTTCGGCATAATAGGGGATGCCCTCCCTGCCGAATACATCGTCCAGCGCGCTGCCCCAGTTCTGGATACTGCGGAACAGCACTGCAATATCGCCATAGGCAAGCGGACGGTACGCGCCTGTTTTTTTATCCAGCACACGGAAATCTGATTCCATCAGCTCACGAATTCTCGCCGCGATTACCGTTGCCTCCAGCTGGCGGCGGTCTAATTCCGCAAGCTCTTCGGGCAGCCCGATATCTTCCGTCTGTGCTGATTCCAGCAGGAGGATTTCATTTTCCCCGCCGCAGAAACCATCGTCACAGGGAGGGAATGCAGCCCCTGCATATAGTGCAGCATCTGCGTCATAGGCAACGCCGCCGAAATCCTTCCGCATGATTTGGCGGAACAGGAAATTTACGCCGTCCAGTATATTTTCGCGGCTGCGGAAATTTTGTGAAAGCATGATTTTCCTTGTTTTTCCGCCTTCTTCTGTCGGATAGGCTTCATATTTTTGCTGGAATAACTCCGGCATTGCGTGGCGGAACCGGTAAATACTCTGCTTGACGTCGCCCACCATAAAACGATTGTTTTCGCCTGTGCTTTCGCCCGAAACCGCCGCCAGTATCATTTCCTGTACGATATTGCTGTCCTGATATTCATCAATCATGATTTCGTCATACCGTCCGCGCATCTCTTCCGCCGCGGCAGTCGGGAGGATATGCTCCGGCGTACTGCCCTCAGCGACAAGGACTTTCAGACAGAAATGCTCATAATCGTTGAAATCCATAATCAGCTTTTCTTTTTTTGCTGCCGCGAACCGCTCGGCAAACAGCTTTGTCAGCCGTACAAAGCTTTGCACGATGGGCGCAAGGCCGTGCAGAAGCTGCGCCTGCGTTTCCACACCATAACGGAAATAAGATTCCCGCAGCTTTTCAAGCGCTTTTTTGGCTTCACTGCGCAGGTCGCTTATTTCTTTGGCGGTGTCTTTATCCTCACCACGGTAGGCGGGCAGACGGGCAAAATCAATGGCGGCAAAAGCCAGATACCAGCTTTTGAACGGACCGGAAAGGGCGTTCCGCATGGCCTCTACACGCTCCAGCTCTGTTTCAAGCCGTTCATGATATCCTTCAAAACCGGAGAAAGAGGCAAGCTGTTCTGCCCGGCGCAGCAAATGCAGGGTAAAATCCAGCCCATCGGAAACAGCCTCCCGAATCAGCGGGAACCAGACAAAGCTGTCCACAGGCTCATCTTCCGCAAGGCTGTACTGCGCAGCCAGCCTGTCCAGAAAGATATCAGGTTCAGGGCTGCCCTGTGCAAAGGTATACGCCTGCAATACAAATTCCCGCAGACGGCTGTCCCCTGTGGAGGGGGAAAGGGCTTCCAGAAGGTCAAAAAACCACTGGCTGGCTTCGCCTGCATAAAGTTCCTCAAGCAGGTCGTCCAGCACTTCCCGCTGCAAAAGCGTGATTTCGGAGGGGTCAGCGGTACGGGTTGCGGGGTCGATGGCAAGGACATGGTAATATTCACGGATAACCTGTAAACAGAATGCGTGTATCGTCTTGATATCCGCCCGCGGCAGGAATGCAATCTGGTTCTGCAGATGCTGGTTGTCCGGCTCTTTTTGCAGACGCTCGGAAATTGCCGCGCCGATGCGCTGGCTCATTTCGGAGGCCGCCGCTTTTGTGAATGTCACAACAAGCAGTCTGTCGATATCCTGTTTTTCCTCTATAATGCGGGTGATGATGCGTTCTACCAGTACCGCCGTTTTGCCGCTGCCGGCCGCCGCGGAAATCAGCAGGTCACACCCGCGTGCCGCGATTGCCTGTTTTTGCTGTTCTGTCCATCGGTTTGCCATGTCCTTCTCTCCTTTTGGCTGGTTTGTATGTCGCTATTATAGTATAAAATGAGGAGGAACTCAACAGAGAGCGTGTTTCTGCCAGAGAATAGGAAAATGTGTCTTCGAATCGTGTGGTTTATGGCAGTCTGCAAAGCAGAAATTTTGTCATATGCAAAAATAAACAAATGGTATCAGCAGTATTTGCAGTTATTTTATGTAAGCTGACACTTGCATTTTAATCTATACTTTTGTAAACTGACAAAAGGCGGCATATGGCAATAACAGGCAGTATGCCAAAGAGAATTAAAAACAGCGGATTCATGCTGGAAAACAGGAGGGTCAGAGCATGACAGGCAAGAAAAAAGGTTCACATTCCAGCCAGGGGATGAAGCGCAGCCTTAACGGGCGGATATTGAAAAATACTACTTTGAATATTTTATTGCTGGTAGTCATCAGCTGTATCGTCATGGCGTTTTCAATGCAGTCTTTGGCGAACAAGATACTGCTGGACAGTCTTCAGCCAATGGCAAGGCAGTCGGCAAAGACGGTGGAAGCCAATATACATATGCTGGCGGACCGTATGATGACGATTGCAGATAATGCCCAAATGAAGGCAGGGGATATTCCGGAGGACGAAGTGTACAGGAATCGTGAAACGCTTTTGACAGAGGCGGCTGAAATCTATGAGTTCCATTCCATAGGGCTGTACAATGGGAGCGGGCAGCTGATACAAGGACTTAAGGACGCGCCGCAGAGTCTGGAACAGGATTTCATTTCTCTTCTTCAGGAAACAGACAATCTGACAGTATATTCTTCGACGATATTCCAGAATAAGCTGGGCATTGCAATCGGCATGCCTATGAAGGAGAATGGGGAAACTGTTTTATATGTAGTCGGGGTATATAAATATGATACTCTGAATGATGTTATCAGCAGTATTAACATCGGTAAAAATGGTATGGCGTTTATGGCAAACAGGGAGGGCATTGTTACAGGCCATCCCGACCAGTCTGTTGTTCTGGCGGGGAGCACGCTGCTGGAACTCAGCGGCGGCAATCAGGAAGCCAGCAGCCGCGTGACGACAGGGGAAACCGGCGCAACGGAATTTTCCATCAATGGGGAAAAGATGCTTGTCGCGTTTTCGCCCATCCGCGGCACGCAGTGGTCTTTGGTGATACAGGTCCCGAAGGCCGACTATAATTATTTGATTAACAGTGCGATGCTTCTGGCGGCTGCGGCAACGCTGGCTGTTCTGGTGCTTTCCATATTGCTGGTTCTCCGGCTTTCCCGTTCGATTTCCCGTCCGGTAAAGAGCGTGACGAGCCGTATGGTTGCGCTTTCCGATGGCGACCTGCATACGGAGGTTCTGCCTGTTGATTCCGGGGATGAGATGGAAGTTATGAACCAGACGCTGGGCGAAACAGTCGAGAGTATTAACCGCTACATATCCGATATCCAGAGGGTGCTGACGCAGATTGCGGGCGGCAATCTGGATACGGAATCCCGGGTGGAGTATAAGGGCGATTTCACGTTAATTCAGCACAGCCTGGGTGAAATTATCAGCTCCATGAATGGGACGATACTTGGCTTCCAGTCTGCCGCTTCGCGCCTGACAGGCATGGCGGAGGAAATGAAGGGGCAGTCCGCGCAGCTGTATCAGGCTTCTATGGAGCAGAATGAATCTACGGAGGAGCTTGTGCAGGAGGTATGCAATGTAAAGGAACGCCTTGCGAACGTTACGGAGAGTACGGGACAAACCCGCTCCAAAACGGAAGAAATTGCACAGCGCATTGACGAAGCCAATGCGCAGATGGCTTCACTTTCCGATGCGATGGATGATATCAGCGGCAATGCACAGGAGATTACTAAGATTGCCAAGGCAATTGAAAGCATTGCCTTCCAGACCAGCATACTTGCGCTGAACGCTTCTGTTGAGGCGGCGCGCGCGGGGGTTTCCGGTAAGGGCTTTGCGGTTGTGGCAAATGAGGTCAAGGAGCTGGCAGCCAAGAGTGCGGAAGCGGCGAAAAATGCAACGGAAATGGTGGGCAACACCAGCACGATCATACAGACGGGCGTAGAACTGACTGCGAATACGGCAGATTCGCTTCGGGCGATTTCTAAGGTTTCCGCCCAGATTAATACGATTGCAGACCAGCTTGTTACTGCGGTAGAGAGCCAGGAAGGCGCGCTTGCCAGCATGGAAGGCAGGATAGAGGTGATTTCCTCCGCTGCAAACAGGAATCTGCAGAATGCCGCGCAGACTGAGCAGTCGAGCGGCATGCTGGCGGATGAAGCGGAACGGCTGCAATCCCATGTGAGAAGGTTCAGACTGAAGGAGGGACATGGCAAATGAAACGGATATTGTTGAGCATACTGCTGTTTTCTCTGACGATGCTGACGGGCTGCGGCGACAAAGCGGCACTTCAGGATGGCTACTATACTGCGCAGGCGGCTGAATTCAGTCATGGATGGAAAGAATATATTACAATCATGGTGAAGGGCGGGGAGATTGTTTCTGTGGAATATAACGCGGAAAACGCCAGCGGTTTCATCAAAAGCTGGGACAATGCTTATATGCAGAATATGTTGTATGTAGCAGGGACTTACCCGAATGAATACACCCGTTATTATGCCGGTCAGCTGCTGGCAGGGCAGGGAAACGGAGAGTATGACGCTATTGCGGGCGCAACGTCCTCTTTCGGGTCGTTTGAAAAGCTGGCCGAAGCCGTGCTGGAACAGGCAAGGCTGGGGGATTCTGCGATTGTAGTAGTGGATGCGGCGCACTGAGCAGATTGGATCGAGAGCAAAAAACCGATGATTGGATTTTTCCAGCCATCGGTTTTTTAATTGCCTGCATTTTCCTTTTCATGGCCCCTGTGAGGCTGCAATGTGCAGGAATGAAAACAGCAACAGGCAAAATACTGATTCATGGTACAGTTAAGCGGTTTTACCTGCACCAATACTTTCACCATTTTTACACCCAATTATGCCGGTTTACACCAATTTATAAAAAAGCAAACACAGGAAACATGCAAATCAGGTAAAGAAATAAAGTGAAATCCCCTTAAATCAACTGCAAAAACCTTGATTTTATGCGGAGAACGGAACAAATTCTGGAATCTGTCAAGGATTGGCTTGACGAGGAGGGCAAACTTTTATATAATAACTACATTATATTATACAAATTTCAACAGAGAATGCAGAGGAGAGAAAAAAGATGTATGGATTTGTACCATTTTTGTTGGATGCGGTAATCAAACCGAGTGATGGCAGCGGTGCGGCAGCAGGCGGAGCGGCTTCCGGCGGCGGTTTGTTCAGTTCCAGCAATCCTGTCATGATTATTGTAGTATACTGTGTCGCGCTGGTCGTTATCATGTACTTCCTTTCGGTAAGACCGACGCAGAAACGTGAGAAAAAGCTGGCTGAAATGAGAAATTCTGTTGTAGTAGGCGATTCCATCATTACGAACAGTGGTTTTTACGGTAAAGTTGTAGATATGACGTATGATTGCCTGATTGTGGAATTTGGCTTAAACAAGGGCGTGCGTGTCCCTGTTGCAAAAACGGAGATTTATGGCAAAGCAGAGCCGAACATGTCCAACGAGGCACCTCCGCAGCCGGAACAGCCGAAAAAGAAAGGCCTTTTCAGCAAAGAAAAGGACTGAGAGTAAAACCGAAGCCCGGGGCGGACCTGCGTGATGCAGGATCCCCTCGGGTTTTTGTATGCCTGGATTTTGAAAAAGGAGGGCTTCGCTGTGGATATGAATATTCAGAAATATGCCGCTTTTCTGAAAACAGTGGAATACGGCAGTTTTACAAAGGCGGCGGAATCGCTTTCCTATTCGCAGTCCGGAATCAGCCGTATGATTGCCGATTTGGAAAAGGAATGGGAGGTTTCCCTCCTGGAACGGGGGCGTGGCGGGGTCAGGCTGACCTCCGACGGGATTACCCTGCTGCCTTATGTAAAAAGGCTCTGCACGGAGTACGACAGTCTGCAAAGGCAGGTAAATGAAATGAAAGGGCTTCAGACAGGGCTGATTCGCATTGGCACGCTGACGAGTGTTGCAACGCATTGGTTGCCGAATATCATACGGAAGTTCCATGCGGATTATCCCAACATAGAGTACGAGTTGATTTCTGGTGAATATATTGAGGTGGAAGAATGGATACTGGAGGGCAGGGTGGACTGCGGCTTTCTGCGGCTGCCTGCACATCCGGATTTGGAAACGGTATTTATGGAGCGGGACGAACTGCTTGTAATCCTGCCGGAAAACCACAGGCTTGCGGATTGTGAGGTGTTTCCGGTTGAGGCACTGTGCGAAGACCCGTTTATGCTTCTGGAAAAAGGCGGCAGGATGGAGGCTTCTGAGCTCTTTGAGAAATACCATTTGAAACCTGATGTACATTTCAGGACATGGGATGATTACGCGATAATGTCCATGGTGGAAAGCGGGCTGGGAATCAGCATTGCGCCGGAGCTTTTTCTGCGCCGTACGCCTTACCGGATTGCGAAGAAAAAACTGAATGTGCCAGCCTATCGTGACATTGCCTTTGCACTGCGCTGCAGAAAGACGGCCTCTATGGCGGTAAAACGGTTTATGGAATATCTGGATTACCGTTAAAATGGTCTGCGGATACCGTCTTGTCTGCCTTGACTTTTCCATATGCTTCCTGTAAAATAACGGCAGGTATTTCAGAAAGGATATAGGGGATTTGCTGTTTGCGGATTGGGAGGAGGCATGCAGCTGTGGCTGTTTTTGATCGTACGGAGCAGAATCTCAGAAAAAATGGGACGAAATGGCAGAAAATGCTGCCGTTGACGGTAGTGGCGGTACTTGCGGTTCTGGCGACAGCCAGTACGCTGACGTTTTATCAATACATGGACAAAACGTTTTTTAAGGAGCGAAGCTCTCATTTTATAGAAATATCGGATACGGTAACGCAGGTGATTGAATCAGCCGTACTGCATTACCGTACAGCAGCGCATACGGCGGAAGCCATGCTGGAGGATGCAGACACGCAGACGGAAAGCGCGGCAAAAGCTGCTCTGGCGGAAGTCCAGGAAAAACTGGGGACAGATAATGGCACGGTGGTAGCATTTGACAGCAGCGCGTGGTTTTACGCTTCAGATGGCAGCACGGGACGGTGGCAGGAAACAGAAATGCTTTCCAACGGAGAGGAAATGCAGACAGTCGTGACGCCGCTGGATTACCGTGAAGACGGTAAATCGTACATTCTTTTTGTGAAAAAGCTGGATATGCAGAAAAGTGAAGGGATTGCGCTGACCCATATAGGTGTGGTGGTGGACCTTTCCGTTTTCCAGAAAACCTTTGATGCGGAGCTGTTCCAGAACCGGAGCCATGTTTATGTAGTGAATCCTGACGGGTACAGCCTGTACCGGCATGAATGTGCCGGTGGATTTATTGACGATTATGATATCTTGGGCACGCTGAAAAAGGACTGCGAATTTATTCATGGAGGCACTACGGAAAGCCTGCACAGAAACCTGCAGGAGAGAACAAGTGCAGGCTATGAGTTTTATTTTGGAGAAGAACGTTATTTTGTCGCGGCTTCGCCCGTCAGGCAGACAGACTGGGCTGTGCTGACGTTCGTTCCGACAGAGGTTCTGTCGGCGGGTACAACGTCGTTCCTGAATATGGCAGTCGTGTATGTTTCGGTGATTGCTTCCATGGTTGTGCTGATGATGGGACTGCTGATGTTCTTTTTTATCTCCAAACGAGGCGACCGCCGAATCATTGCACACCAGAGGCAGGCCAATGCCCTGCTGAAGGATGCGGCAGACGCTGCGAATGCCGCGAGCATTGCAAAGAGTGATTTTCTTTCCCATATGTCGCACGATATCCGCACGCCTATCAACGGCATTATGGGTATGACGGAGATTGCGCTGAAAAATATTGATGACAAAGACAGGGTTCTGGACTGTCTACAAAAAATAGACGGCTCATCAGGGCATTTGCTGAGCCTTGTCAATGATGTGCTGGATATGTCCCGCATTGAAAGCGGGAAGGTGCAAATCAGCCATAAACCGCTTAACATTCTGGAACTGCTCCGGCATTGTTCCTCCATCATCAGCGGACAGCTGCAGGGGCGGGATATAATGTTTACAGAGGAATTTGAGAATATAGAAAATCCGCATATCCTTGGAGATGAACTTCATCTGCGGCAGGTATTGATCAATATTCTCGGCAATGCGGTGAAATTTACGCCGGACGGCGGGAGGATATACTTCCGCGTGCGGGAGTTTTCGGCGGAAGGAGAAGCGGCACGGTTCCATATTGAGATAGAGGATACGGGAATCGGCATGAAGCCGGAATTTCTGCCGCATATTTTCGAGCCTTTTGCGCAGGAGGACGGCGGCAACCGCAGCAGTTACAAGGGTACCGGTCTGGGCATGTCCATCACCAAAAAATTTATGGACCTGATGGGCGGTACCGTGGAGGTACAAAGCGAACTGGGCGGAGGCACGCTGTTCCGGCTGGAACTGCCTGCGGAAATCGACTACGAATGGCAGGAAGAACAGGAGCCAGAGGGACAGCAGACAACGCTTGCTGGAGCGCGTGTGATTCTTGCCGAGGATAATGATTTGAACATGGAGATTGCAGTTTTCATGCTGGAAAGCCTTGAAATAGAGGTGACGGTGGTGACAGATGGGAAAGCGGCTCTGGATGCTTTTGCCGCTGCCGCGCCGGGAACATTTGACGGGATACTGATGGATGTCATGATGCCTGTGATGGACGGTCTGACGGCAACGCGGGAGATTCGTGCTTTGGAGCGGGAAGATGCTGGGGTCATTCCGATTATTGCCATGACAGCCAATGCTTATGACGAGGACAGAAGGAAATGCATGGAGGCGGGTATGGACGCCCACATGTCCAAGCCGATTGACGGAGAAGTGCTCCGGAAAATGCTTGTGCAGTATATTTGCGTGGAACGGCATACCTGAAAATGTTTGCAGTATATAATAAAGAAAGCCTGCGGCAAATGGAATATATTCCGGCCGTGGGCTTTTTCTGCTTCAGGCGCTTTTTCCGATTTTGGAATAATTCACGAAATTCCGCGGACAAAATCGATTTTTGTTCTGCTGTGAAAGTACAAATTGCCAAACGAACGGGAAGAAGCGCGCAAAATCGTTGACAATTTTATGTATGCGGGGTAAAATAAGGAGGAACAAAATGCTCATGTTGTATGTGAGCGTTTGTTTCTTACAAACAAAGCCTATATGAAAAAAGAAAGGGAGAGGACTATGAAAAAAATGCTTTCATTACTGCTCGCTTCCGCACTGACAGTGTCCATGCTGGCAGGCTGCGGCGGCGGGAACGACACGCCGGCGGCAGACAATGCGGATTCTGAGGGCGAAGGCAAAAAGGTTTATAAAGTATGTAACCTTGTGAACGGCAACCTTGGTGACAAATCCTTCTTTGACTCTGCGGAAGCGGGACTTCAGGAGCTGAAGGCAGCGGGCAGGATTGAATATGACAAGGCAATCGAAATGGGCGGCACAACAGAGGACGAGGTAAAATGGGAAGGTATGCTGGAGGAAGTTTCCGCATCCGGAGAATACGACCTGATTATTGTAGGTACATATCAGATGCCTGAGTATCTGAAAAACGTATCCGAGAATTACCCTGACCAGAAATACCTGATTTATGATGATACAACATATGTTCTGCCTAACGTAGTAAATGTAAACTACAAGCAGAATGACCTTGGCTATCTGGTAGGTACATTTGCGGCGGCTATGACGACAGAAACAGGTGTTGAAGGCATCAATGAGGATGCGGTAGTCGGCTTCGTCGGCGGCGTGGACAGCCCTGTTATCAATGACTTCCTGTATGGCTTCCTGCTGGGTGCGCAGGCGGTAAATCCTGATATCAAGGTTGACACAAGATATACAAACAGCTATGTTGACCCCGCGAAGGGCAAAGAGCTTGCAGAATCCATGATTAACGATAATAACTGTGACATCATCTGGGGCGTTGCGGGCAACTCCGGCAACGGCGCGGTTGAGGCGGCTATGGAAACAGGCAAGGCTTACTTCATCGGCGTTGACTCCGACCAGGAAGTTACACTTCCCGCTGAACAGGCTGCAATCACACTGACGTCCGGCCTGAAGAACATTGACAAGTCCCTTGTCTGGATTTTCGATGAATGGGATGCAGGCAGAGAACACTGGGGCGAACATATCCTGCTTGGTATGAAAGAAGACGGCATCGGTATCGTTACAGATAAGAACTATGACAAGATGGTTCCCGATTCCGTTAAGGAAAAGGTAAATGCTGCAATCGAAGCAGTTGCCAGCGGCGAAATTGTAGTTCCTACGGCAATCGGCGATGAAAGCAATGCGGTTGTAGAACTGAGAGAATCTATGAAGCCTTAATGCGGAGCGCATTGACAGCTTTTTGAAACTTGAAGGGGGGCGGGTTCGCTCCCCTTTTTCAAAGTAAGGAAAGCTGTGCCCTGTGAAAAGCCTTTTGCGGTGTTTTGCGGACGGGAAAGGTTTTTTTCAGGACACAAAAAGGAAACGAAAAAAGAAATGCAGGCGGCTGTGCCGGAAACGCGGGAAACGGCGTTTTGGCTGATGTTTGAGAGAGGCAAAAAGGAGGGGTGTCTATGGGAGAGCAGGAGTATGTTGTCCAGATGAAGGGCATTACAAAGGTTTATCCCAATGGTGTCGCTGCAAATCAGGGTGTGGATTTCAACGTGAAGCGGGGGGAAATACACGCTTTGATGGGTGAAAACGGCGCGGGGAAATCTACGCTGATGAAAATGCTGTTTGGCTTAGAACAGCCAACGGAAGGCGAAATTTTTATCAACGGAAAAAAAGAAACGCTTTCTTCACCAACGGCTGCCATTTCCAAAGGGATTGGCATGGTACACCAGCATTTTATGCTTGTGCCGAACCTGACGGTTGCGGAAAACATGGTGCTTGGCATGGAACCAAAGCAGAAATCGCTGTTTTTGGATTACAAAAAAGCAGTAGAGATTACGAAGGAATATGCCCAAAAGTATAACCTGCAAGTTGACCCTGACGCGAAAGTACGAGATATTCCGGTCGGCATGAAGCAGAAGGTGGAAATATTGAAAGCATTGGTGCGCGGTGCAAAGATATTGATTCTGGACGAGCCTACTGCCGTTCTGACGACACAGGAAACGGAAGAGCTGTTCAAGGAGCTGGTGCAGCTTAAAGAGCAGGGCTATACCCTGATATTCATTTCCCATAAGCTGAACGAAATCAAACAGATTACGGATCGGATGACCATTATGCGTGGCGGCAAATCCATGGGCGTTTACAATACGGCTGACGTTTCCAAGGAGGAAATCTCCCGCCTGATGGTAGGGCGTGATGTTATCCTGACGGTGGAGAAGGAGAAGGCTGTGCCGGCGGAAGTCGTGCTTAAGGTCAGGGATTTGGAATATACGAACGAGTGGAACAAAAAAATGCTGGACAGGATTTCCTTTGACGTGCGCAAAGGCGAGATACTGGGCGTTGCGGGTGTTGAGGGCAACGGGCAGAGAGAGCTGGTAGACATGCTGTTCAGCCTGAATACGCCGGACAGCGGGGCGGTTACGGTCAATGGGGAATCTGTGCTGAATAAGTCCCAGCGTGTGGTGCGCGATCTGGGCGTTTCTCTGATACCAGAGGACCGCATGACATTCGGTATTGCGGGCACCGGAACGATTGAAGAAAACCTGATGTCCGACCGTGTTGCCAGCAAACGCTACAACAAAGGGCCCCTGTTTGACATGAAGGCAATGCATGAGGACAGCGACCAGCTTATCGTGGATTATAAGGTGCTCTGCAAATCCAGAAAGCAGCAGGTTGGCATGCTTTCCGGCGGGAATATCCAGAAGGTCGTTGTTGCGCGGGAATTTTCCTGCAATCCTGTCCTTATCATAGCGGACCAGCCGACGCGCGGCATTGACGTAGGCGCGACAGAGTTTATCCGTAAAAAGCTGGTGGAATTGAGCAGGGCGGGAGCCGCCGTGCTTCTGGTTTCGGCAGACCTGAATGAGGTTATGGAACTTTCCGACAGCCTGATTATCATGTGTAATGGAAAAATTGCCGCGTATTTTGAAGATACCTCCAGGCTGGATGATACTGTAATGGGCGAATATATGCTTGGTTTGAAACAGCAGGGTGAGGAGGAAGTAAGGAGGGTGCAGCATGAAGCATAAACGGAAATTTATGTTTGAAATGATTCGGGGGCTTGCGGCAATCGTGATTGCGATTGCGGTGGCGTTTGTCCTGATACTGCTTTCCTCCGACAGCCCGGGAACGGCTCTGGAATGTCTGCTGATACGTCCTGTTTTCAGCGGCGGCTCACTGAACGTGAAATCTATCTGGGCGATTTTAGGGCGCATGACGCCTATCATATTTACGGGCCTTGGCGTATGCGTAATGTTTTCCGCAAACCAGTTCAACCTTGCGGGCGAAGGCACGACCATGCTGGGCGGTTTTATCGGCGGCCTGATAGCGATTTACATACCCATGAGCGCGGGCCTGCATCCGGCGGTCTGCATACTGGCGGGGGCGGTTGTCGGCGGTCTGGCAATGCTGATTCCCGCGATTATCAAAGTGAAGCTGAATGCCAGCGAAATGGTATGCTCACTGATGCTGAACTATGTCATCATGTACATCATACTGCATTTCCTGAATAATACCTTTGCGGACAGGAGTAAGGGCTCGACGCAGACGTATCCTTTCCTGGAAACGGCAAAGGTGACAAAGCTGATTCCGGGAACAGAACTGACATGGGGCTTTCTGGCGGCGATTGTGGCAACGGCAGTGATTGCGGTATTCATGTTCCGTACACGCTGGGGCTATGCCATCCGCATGATTGGCATTAATGAATCTTTTTCGAAATACTCCGGCATGAAGGTTGGCGCGATTATCATTGCGTCACAGGTTATTGGCGGCCTGCTTTCCGGCATGGGCGGCGCGATTGAGGCATTGGGACGGTACAATACGTTTCTTTGGAAGGAACTGCCCGGCTATGGCTGGACAGGCATGACGGTTGCGATTCTGGCGAAAAATAACCCGATTATGGTGCCGTTTGCCGCGCTGTTCATTGCATACCTGAATCGAGGCTGTGAACTGATGTCCATTTACGCGGGCGTGCCTTCGGAAATGATTGATATCATACAGGCGGTTATCTTCCTGTTCTTCGCGGCGGAGCAGTTCATGGCGAAAACGCGCCAGAAAATTGTCGTGAAAGACGCGAAAGAAGAAATGCGTGAAAAACAGCTTGCGGCGGAAGGAGGGAATGTGTAATGTTTGAGCAGTTGATCAGCATGGTTTTTACAACCAGCTTTGGCTATTCCATTATCCGTATCACTTCCCCGATACTGTTTGCGGCTCTGGCGGCCGTTGTGGCGGAAAAAGCCGGTGTTTCCAATATCGGTCTGGAGGGTATTATGGGCATTTCCGCGCTGTTTGGCGTGCTGTTTGCCTATTGGACAAATAACTGGCTGGTCGGCGTGCTGGGCGCGCTGGTGGTCGGTGCGTTTTTGGGGCTTATTATGGGCTTCTTTGCGCTGAAACTGAAAACGGATATTATCCTTGCGGGTATCGCCATTAACCTGATGGGCGGCGGCGGTACGATTTTTCTGCTGTACCTCTTTACAGGGCTGAAGGGCAATACCGCAAGCCTGACGACGCCGTCTATGCTGACGCCGAGAATCAACATTCCTCTGGTTCAGGATATTCCTGTGCTGGGTCCGATTCTTTCCGGACATTCCATATTGACTTATGTTGCATTCCTGCTGGTACTTTTGGTTTGGGTGCTGCTGTATAAAACAGCAACGGGCCTGCGGATTCGTGCGGTGGGCGAAAATCCCAATGCGGCGGACAGCGTAGGCGTCAGTGTGCTGAAAATCCAGTATATCGCGCTGGCAATTTCCGGCGCACTTTCCGGCCTTGGCGGGGCATATATGTCCATGTATTATTCTCAGAGCTGGAACACAGGCATTATTGCCGGACGCGGGTTTATCGCGCTTGCAGCGCAGGCGATGGGACAGGGCGAGCCTGTGGGGGCAATGCTTTCTTCATTGCTGTTCGGCTTTGCGAGCGCGCTTGGCAATAAGATGGAGGGTATGCCCGGCTTCTCGTCCTACCTTGTGGCGGCTATCCCCTATGCGGTGACGATTATCGGCCTTGTGCTTTATGCAGCTGCGACAATTAAGCGAATCAAAAAGACACGGAAGTAGGTCAGGCAGTGTCGTCACAAGTATCTGCACACGCCTTTTCGGCAAATTTTGTCGGCTTTTTCGTTAAAAATTCTTGCCGTACAGCCAGTACGCCTGCGAATTTTTGCCTGAAATCCGCCCCAATTATGCTCGAAAGCACGTATACATAACTTATGACGACACTACCCAGGATTCTGCCTGTGGCAGTGTCAAAAAAACGGAGGAATTTTGGAATGAAGAAAATACCTGTTATTCTGGAGGGTGACCCGGGGCATGACGACGCGATGGCGTGGGTGCTTGCGAACGCCAGCCCTGAGCTGGATATCCGTATGGTGGCTTCCAGCTGCGGCAACCAGACTATAGAAAAAACAACATATAATGCCAGACGCGTCTGCACATTGATTGGGCTGGACGTGCCGATGGCGAAAGGGCGTCCGCGCCCTCTGCTTGCGGAACCGATGGCAGCGGCATCTGTGCATGGGGAATCCGGCCTTGACGGCGCGGAGCTGCCGGAACCTGCTTACCCGATGGAGGAGATGGATTCTGTCGCGCTGATGGCGAAAATCATCGGGGAAAGCAGCGAACCCATTACGATTGTGCCGACAGGTCCGCTGACGAACATTGCGGCACTGCTGATGGCGCATCCCGAGCTGAAAGAAAGGATTGCCCGCATTTCTATGATGGGCGGCGGCGTGCAGTATGGGAACTGGTCGCCTGCGGCGGAGTTCAATATTTTGGTTGATCCTGAGGCGGCAGATGTTGTGTTTCGTTCCGGCATCCCGATTACAATGGCGGGGCTGGATGTAACGGAAAAAGCTCTGATTTTTCCGGAAGATTTCGAGAGGATCCGCGCGCTGGGGAATCCTGTCGCGCTGGTTGTGGCGCAGTGGCTGGAATTTTTCTATGAATTCCACCGCGAAATCGGCTACGAAGGCGCGCCGGTGCATGACGCTGTGGCTGTGGCGGCGCTGGTGCGGCCGGAGCTGATGGAAAGCCGTGATTTATATGTGCAGATTGAAACGAAAGGCGATTTCTGCCGCGGCGCAACGGTTGCCGATTTCAACAACAGGCTGGGGAAAGCTCCAAATGCGAAGGTACTGATGGGAATTGACCGTCAGGGCTTTGTTGACCTTCTGGTTGAAGCGATTGCGACATATGGGAAGGGGGAGAACGTATGAAAAAAATTCCTGTAATCATAGACTGTGACCCGGGGGTAGACGATACGGCGGCACTATTGCTGGCGCACCAGATGCCGGAACTGGAAATACTGGCGGTAACGACGGTAGCCGGGAATGTGAGCGTAGACAAGACAACGATAAACGCAATGCGCGTGCGCAAGGCTAGCGGCGCAGGCTATCCTGTTTTTTCCGGCGCGGAACACCCGATGTTCAGGGAACCTGTTACAGCTTCGGGCGTACATGGTGAGGATGGTTTCGGCGGTGTGGAGATGGAAATTCCCGACGATGAAATTCCGGCGGAGAAGGCATGGGACGCAATGTACCGCATTGCAAAGGAACAGAAGGGTGAACTGACGATAGTTGCAACAGGTCCTATGACGAATCTTGGTATTGCGCTGTCAAAATACAAAGAACTGCCGCAGCTTGTGAAACGTATCGTAATTATGGGCGGTGCGGCGATTGGCGGAAATGTTACGCCCGCAGCGGAGTTCAATATTTATGTTGACCCTGAGGCGGCAGATATGCTGTTCCAGTCGGGGATACCGGTATATATGTGCGGGCTTGACGTAACCATGAAGGCTTATATCACGCCGGAAGAACTGGAGAAAGTGGGGGCTCTGGGCAGCCCGCAGGCGAAGCTGTTTCATGATGTGTTCCAGAATTTGCAGAAAAAGGCGCTGGAAGAATGGAAACAGCCGGGTGTTGCCCTGCATGACCCTGTTGCGGTGATGTATGCGGCGGACGACAGCATTTTTGAAACGCACCATGTTGGTATCCGCGTGGAAACGAAGGGTGAAATTACGCTTGGCAAAACGGTGACAGACCTTTACAGTGATAAGCAGATGGAGCATAATGCCTATATCGTTATGGATGTAGACAGGGACGCATTTTTGAAAAAGGTTATGGATTTAATGGCGAAATATTGATGATTTTCGTTCCGGAAGGGTGCATTAAATTCTTGCAGGAAACCGGAGGGCTTTGGGTATTCCAAGGAGCCTCCGGTTTTAATATGTGGCGATTATCTGTGACGTGTGCATGGGGATATAAAAAGACTTACGGCAAAACGCGCCATAAGTCTTTTCATATTCTGCAAGATGCTTTCTTTTTATTTTACTGTCACTGTCCATCCAAAAGTATCATCCTGTTTGCCCCATTGTATCCCGGTCAGGTTATCATACAGCTTATGGGTGAAAGCGCCAATTTTATTGTTGTTTACTGTTACTTTCTGTTCCCCGTATGTAAATCCGCCGACAGGCGTAACTACCGCCGCTGTACCGCAGCAGAAAGCCTCCTCGATTTCTCCGTTTCTGCACGCCTCCATCATTTCATCTACCGGAATCTGGCGCTCCACTGTTTCTACGCCCCAGCTCTTTGCCATCTCCAGTATGGATTTGCGCGTAACGCCGGGCAGTATGGAGCCGTTTAATTCCGGTGTTACAAGCCTGCCATTCCATTTGAACATGATATTCATGCCGCCGCCTTCTTCAACATATTTCCGTTCTACACCGTCCAGCCAAAGTACCTGTGAAAAGCCCTTTTCTTCTGCTCTGCTTCCGGCCCGTGCCGCTGCCGCATAATTGCCGCCGCATTTCGCAAAGCCTGTTCCTCCGCGTACTGCGCGTACGTCCTCGTTTTCGATCAGCAGTTCAACCGGCATCAGGCCGTTTTTGTAATAGCTGCCGACAGGGCAGGCAATAATCATGAACATTGCCTGATGGATGTCATGCAGAGAGAGGTTTGCCTCTGTGCCAAACAGCACCGGCCGCAGATACAGTGATGTACCATAAGCTTCCGGAACCCATTCTTTTTCTACTTCCACAAATTTTTTCAATGCCTCCAGCGCAAAGGCTTCGTCCGGCATAGGCAGGCAAAGACGTTCCGCCGACTGGCTCATGCGCTTCATGTTTTCTTCCGGCCGGAATAACTGCACTGCGCCGCCTGGTGTGCGATATGCTTTCAGTCCTTCAAATACCTCTGCGCCATAATGGAACACGACTGCCCCGGGGGAAAGCGATAAATCTGCAAACGGCACGATGCGCGCGTCATGCCAGCCGTTTTCGCTGTCATAGTCCATTAAGAACATATGGTCTGTAAATGCCACGCCAAACGGTACAGTCGCTGGGTCTGGTTTTGCTTTCGGGTTCTGCGTCAATGTTATTTTGATTTCCATGTTAAAATCTCTCCTTTCATAAAAGACCTTGGGCGTTTACCTTCAACCGCACTGCAAGGGATATTCCATCCATGGCCTCTTTCCATAAAATTTTTGCAATGGAAGGGCATAGTTTTCGATAGCATTCCGAAGCGATCAATGTTGTTCGGAAATGTATTTGATATTGCTGCGAATTACATCGCACGCTTTATGGAACTCTGCCTTTTCTTCCTCTGTCAAAGGCAGTTCCACGACCTGCTCCACGCCATCTTTACCGATTACACAGGGAACGCCTGCAAATACGCCGGTTTCGCCGTATTCCCCGCAAAGCTCCGCACTGGCGGGCATAATCAGCTTTTCATCATGCAGCACGATGCTTGCCATTCGTGCCGCCGTTGTAGAAATGCCGTATTCTGTGCAAAACTTTCCGGAAAACGTTACCCAGCCGCCGCCAATGGATTCCTTTTGCAAAGCGGCTTTATCGAAGCGAAAGCGTTCATCTGTTTTTGCCCAGGCTTCCAGCGGCCTGCCCTGAAAGGATACATTTGACCATGCCGCAAACTGCTGATTCCCATGCTCCCCAAGCATGTACGCTGTAATGGATTTATGGCTGATACCCGTCTGCCGTGCCAATGCGGAAAGCAGTCGGGAGGTATCCAGCCCCGTTCCTGTGCCAAATACACGCCCGCGCGGCAGTCCAAGCCCTTTTGCAAGCTGGTATGTCACAACATCGCATGGGTTTGTAATATTTATCAGCACACCGTTGAAGCCAGACGCTTTCAGCTTATCGATATAAGATGCAACTGCCGCTGTTGTAAACTCCATTTCATGAGTACGGTCCTGACATTCTCGCAGGATATCAATTTTACCCACGCTGTTGATAATGATATCGCAGCTGCCCAATTCTGCAAAATCTCCAACTTGCACCGAAACCCTGTGAGGCAGATATGCTGCGCTGTCCCGCAAGTCCTGACATTCGCTGGCGGCTTTTTTCTCATTTTTATCTACCAGCACCAATTCATCTGCAATACCCTGCACCGCAAGGCTATATGCGCAGTGTGCGCCAACATGTCCTACGCCAATAATTCCAATTTTTCTTGTTTTCATTTTTTTTCCTCCGTTTTTTGATTGTTATTCTTTTGTTTGTATGTGAAAGCCTGCCTCAATGTTTTACGCCCCAAAGTATGGAAACAAAATATGTGCATAAACCATACCAAGGCACATATACATCAGCAGCAGGACTGAAAACACAGCAATGCTGCGCCGAAGAACTTCTCCTTCCTGCCCGATGATATTCACCGTAGCGCAGGCGGAAACAACATTATTGGGGCAGACCATATTCCCCAGAGACCCTCCTGCGTTTTGCCCCGCAAAGACAACAACAGGGTTTAATCCCAGCATCTCTGCGGCATCAACGTGCATTGGCGCAAACATGATATTTGAACCAAGGCCTGTCCCTGTCACAAACGAGCCCGATGCACCAATGAGTACCGCTGCCGCAGGATAAAGCACGCCGGCTGTTCCTGCAATGCTGCTGGCAATAATCGTCATCATGCCTGTGTCAGTGCTTTGCATAATATAAGAAACTGTCAGCAGCGACCCCATTGTCACCATGACTGGAACAACACGGAGCGATGTCTGCTTCATTGTATCGCAAAAGCCCTCCATGCTTACCCCAAGGATAACGCCGCCCGCAGCCGCGCAGAAAAAAACTACGCAGTCAACCCAGACGATATATCCAAATGTTGTCAGAATAGAAAACGGAACCGTATACCGTATGACCGGCAGCAACACGACCAGCAGCAAATATGGCGAGAGTGCGCGGAAGGAGGAATACGTTTTTTCAACATCCTCTCCGAAATCCGCTTTATAGAGATACTCTTCCGGCGTATTGATTCGAAACAGCTTTAAATAACCAATAGAGAGCACGATGGACAGCAGGCCTGTGCCGAGGCTCGTAATTTCCGGCCCAATGAAATTGGAAATGCCAAACATGAGCAGGCAAGTGCTTGCACCCGCGAATATCAGATATGGCACAATGCCTTTGAAGCCCTTCCGCCCAAAGCCAAGCAGCGTAATCAAAAACGGGATAATCAGTACGCCAAACATATGGAACCGCCCAACCATTGCTGAATTCAGCGCCGAAGTGCTCAACCCCTGGTCTACCAGGTATGCTCCGCCCGTTATCGTTGTCAGGCCGGCACCGCCCCATGAACAGGGGGTGGCATCGCCCAAAAGAGCAACTGCAATGGCAACCAGCGGGTCAAACCCAAGCCCTACCAAAAAAGGTGCGGCGATTGCAGCAGGGGAACCGGCTCCGGCTGCTCCCTCCAAAAATATCGGCACCATCATGCCGACTATGACAAGCTGTGCCCTCCTGTCGCGCGTCACGCTTGCCAGTGTTTTCTGAACCTGCCGAATCGCTCCTGTGCGCTGCATCAGGTTTAACAGCAGGAAGGAAGAAAATACCAGCATAACAATTTTTGCACCTTCTTTCACCCCTTTCCATAGCAGTGCATCTGTCCCTGCAACAAGTGACTTGAAATCCAGGCCGTTGATGTTGAAATAAGAAAATGCAATGATAACGGTATACAGCAGTGTCAGCGGGGCGACCTTCATCGCCCCTTTTTTCAGGAATAAAATCCCGACCAATACAAAACCAAGCGGGCTTAACGCCATGACAAAATCCATTTTTACCATCTCCCATATCTTTTGTAGTTTTTGTTCCTTTGTGATGGGCGTTGCCATAAGAAAATTTCATTTTTAATACCTGAATCATTATGATTTTTCAGAGCCGCTCCAGTTTTGGGAGAAATTTTCTCAGGCAGCTGCCATCGGCGTTTAACTTAAGAACCCAATCAAAAAGAACAAAATGTTTTCTTTAGTTAAACCGCCTTACTTTGCGTTCTTTTTCTTTTGTATTTCTAAAGGCTGCGAGAAACTTCCTGTCTGACGGAATAAAAAAACCATGGCGGAATGCCATGGCCTTTACTGTTCTTCAAACAGGATTCAGAAATACTCTTGGATGTATGTTTCCTGCGCATGACAACCGACGCTATTCTCTTTTCCCTTTGTAATCCCAAGGAGCAGAATAATAGCGCTAATCAGCATGCTGGAACCGTATGCAGTTGCAACAAAAAACATTTTATCCATCTCGCAAACCTCTTTCTGAATGTGATGCTAAAACAATACCATTTTCTGTTTTTAGCGTCAACCGAAAATAGTCCCATTCTTTTTCCTGCAATCGCATGTATTTTCTACAATACATACGATATTCTGGCAAAAATACCAAATCTTTTGAGAAGAATTGTATTTTTTTTGATACAAAACAATATGCCATATTAAGAACTTATCCGTAAATAAGATACATGCAGATTGCACAGTCAGATTTTTCAGCAGGCAGGAAGCTTTTTTGCAGGCGTACCGGGTGGTACGGCAGGGAAAAGCGACAAAGACTGCCGGAAATGATGAAGCAGGATGTGCGTAGATAATTTACGGATAAGTTCTAAGCATAAAACCCGTCTGCATTGATTTTCTTTGCCTGAATCCATTATGAAGCGATTTTTGTATTTGAAATTTACATAAATTGGAAAACTTATCCCTTAACTCCATAAAGGCAGGGGAGTTTTCTGTGCCATGCCGTTGTAATGTAAAATTTATCTGCTTCTTACAACATTGTTATGTAACCTTATATGCAATAGGCAGAAACGCTTCAGCTGTCGTACCGCTTATCATAATGTACCTGAAGCCATGCTTTCACTGCCGCGGAATCGCCTTTTTCTATATTTTCCAGTATCATGGAATGCTCAAAGAGATTTTCGCGGTGCTCATCATCGCTGCGCTGGTGGCTGTACAGAACAATCAGAAAATAAATATCCTCCATACGTTCATAAATAGAGAGCAAGTAGCTGTTCTGCGTGGCACAGACGATACTTTTATCAAATGCAAGGGTATGTTTCATAAAGGCGTAGAGGTCTTTGCTGTCAACTGTGCTTTTTTGCATGCGGAGCGCGTCACGCATATTACGGATAGCGTCGTCTATGGTATTTTGACGGAGGCAGATGTCATAGGAGCCGGAAACGACAAGATGCATGGAATCGCTGATTTCCCGATAAGCTGTGGTAGAAAATGTAACAACATGGCTGCCTATATTGGGAATGTTTTCCACAATCCCCTGTTTTTCCAGCATATTCAATGCTTCGCGGATAGGGGAATTGCTGACATTCAGCGTTGCAGCAAGTGTATCAATATTGATTTTTTCCCCCAGGCGGTATTCCTGCCTGAGGATCATTTCACGAATAATTTCATAAACCTGATCTTTGATGGTAGCTTTGTTCGGCTTTTTTATCGGCATTTTATCAAAGCGTCCTTTCTTTTGTAGTTTATCTTATTTGCACAAGTATAACATAAAAAGCTCAGAAAACCAATGTTTTTATAGCAATACGGACAATAGTTTACTATTTTTCACAAAAAAATTGAAAAAACTGAATAAAAACTGTTGACAAATACAAAAAAATGTGGTTATATAAAAATAGAAATGCATCGTGCATTATTTTATGCACGATGCATTGTCAAAAAGTATCAGGCAGTACGCTGCAGGAAAGGAGAATGAACATGAAGTATTTATTAACAGGCGACGAAGCGATTGCTCGCGGTGCGTATGAAGCCGGCGTCCACTTTGCTTCCGCTTACCCCGGAACCCCTTCAACGGAAATCTTGGAGAACCTTGCCAAGTACGAGGAAATCTGTGCCGAATGGGCACCCAATGAAAAGGTGGCTTTGGAATCTGCGATTGGTGCATCTATCGCAGGCGGTCGGGCGATGGCATCTATGAAGCATGTGGGACTGAACGTAGCGGCAGACCCTTTCTTCACGTTTGCCTATACTGGCGTTAACGGCGGTGCGGTTATTATTTCCGCAGACGAGCCGGGCCAGCATTCCGCACAGAATGAACAGGATAACCGCAACTATGCGAAATCCGCAAAAATCCCTATGTTTGAGCCTGCAAACAGCCAGGAATGCCGTGACATGGTACTGGAAAGCTACAAGCTCAGTGAGGAGTATGACACACCCGTTATGATCCGTATGACGACCCGTGTCTGTCATGGCAAATCCATCGTGGAATGCGGCGAACGTAAGGAAGTGGCAATCCGCGAATATGTGAAGGATGCAAAGAAATATGTCTGCGTACCCGCAAACGCGAAAGTGCTGCGCAGAAATCTGGAACTGAAACTTGCAAAATTGAAAAAATATTCCGAAACGACACCGTTCAACTTTGAGGAAATCAAATCCGATAAGGTTGGCGTAATCGCTTCCGGCCCCTGCTATCACTATGCGAAGGAAGTATTCGGCGAGGACGCTTCTTACCTGAAGCTGGGCTTCACATTCCCTATGCCGGATGACAAAATCCGCGCATTCTGCCAGAAGGTAGAAAAGGTTTACATTGTAGAAGAAAATGACCCTTACATAGAAGAACGCGTAAGATATCTTGGTTTCAACTGCTACGGCAAGGATCTTCTGCCGAAATACGGCGAAATGACACCTGATGTCATTAAACAGGGCTTCTTTGGTGAAGAACCCGCTGTTATCGCTTATGACGAATCCGCAGTAGTCGGCAGACCGCCTACACTTTGCGCAGGCTGTCCTCACAGAGGTTTCTTCTATGAACTGGGCAAACGCAAAAACGTAATGATTTCCGGCGATATCGGCTGCTATACATTGGGCTTCGCAAAACCTTACAATGCTTTGGATTCCTGTATCTGTATGGGCGCAAGCTTCAGCATCGGCCATGGTGCGCAGCAGGTATTCAACATGACGGAAGACAAGAAGATGCGCGTGGTATCCGTACTGGGTGACTCCACATTCCTGCATACAGGCGTGAACTCCCTGATTGACGTTATCTACAATAACAGCAACGCAGTAAGCGTTATTCTGGATAACCGCATCACAGGCATGACAGGCCATCAGGAAAACCCCGGCACAGGCTACAATGCAAAAGGCAACGAAGCCAACATGATTGACATTGAAGCTCTTGTAAAGGCGATTGGCATCAAGCATATCCGCACCATCAACCCGAACAACCTGAAGGAAGTAAGCGATGCTCTGGACGAGTTCCTTGCACTTGACGAGCCTTCAGTAATTATCACAAAGTGGCCCTGCGCTCTGAAGAAGTTCTCTAAAGAAGATAAAGAGGAATTCCCTGGCGCATTCACAAAGAAGATGCTTGTAAACAGGGATAAATGTATCGGCTGCAAGATGTGCATGAAGTGCGGCTGTCCTGCAATCAGCTTTGACGCGGAAAACAAGAAAGCGGTTATCGACGGCATTCAGTGCGTAGGCTGTGGCGTTTGCAGCCAGCTTTGCCCGAAAGACGCGATTGAGTGGAAGGAGGACTAATCATCATGACAAAGAATGTTTTATTGGTCGGCGTAGGCGGCCAGGGAACGATTTTGGCTGCGAAGATCCTGACACAGGGCCTTCTGGAAGCGGGCTATGACGTAAAAATGAGCGAAATTCACGGGATGAGCCAGCGCGGCGGCAGCGTTTCTTCCCATGTACGCTACGGTGAAAAAGTGGAGTCCTCCACGATTGAACCGGGTGCAGCGGATATTCTGGTATCCTTTGAGAAAATGGAAGCTCTGCGCGAGCTGAAATTCCTCAAACCCGATGGTATCGCTGTTGTAAACGAGCATGAAATGCCCTCTATGCCTATCCTGACAGGGGACGCTGTTTACCCGAAGGATGCAGTAGAAGAAATCAAAAAGCATGTAAAAACAATCGTACTGAACGCTACGCAGATGGCTCTGGATCTGGGCAATGGCAAAGTTGCAAACATTGTTCTGCTGGGCACAATCATCAAGGCAATGAAGCTGGAAAATATTGATTGGGAAAGCATTGTAAAGAAACAGGTAAAACCTGCTTTTGTGGATTTGAACCTGAAAGCACTGCGCTGCGGTATGGATGCGGTAAACTTATAATAACGGAGGGAAGCCGATGGCTTTGAATCGATTTTATCAGGAATATCAGTCAAAACTGAAAACGCCGGAGGAGGCTGTAAAAATAGTCAAAGACGGCGACTGGGTGGATTACAGCTGCGGCGTTGGCGCGCCTACCCTGTTGGATGACGCGCTGGCAAAGCGGAAGGGCGAAGTCAAAGATGTTAAGGTAAGAGGGAATCTTGCAGTGCGTCCTGTTCAGATTGTGGAACAGGACAGAGGGCAGGAAAGCTTCACTTACCAGACGTGGCATTGCTCCGGATATGAGAGAAAGCTCTGCGATGAGGGGCTCTGCTTCTATATCCCGATGCTGTTCCGCAATCTGGCGGCATATTACAGAAGGCATCTGACGGTTGACGTTGCGATGATTTCTGTTGCGCCGATGGACGACAGAGGCTATTTCAGCTTTTCGATGGTAAACTGCTCGACGAGGGCGATCCTTGATACGGCAAAAACCATTATTCTGGAAGTTGACGAGAACCTTCCGAATGTATACGGCGGCATGGAGGACTGCGTGCATATCTCTGAGGTTGACGCGGTGGTAGAGGGCAAACACGCGCCTTTGGCACAGCTCCCCGTAGCAAAGGCAACGGAGATTGACGAGATGATTGCAAAGCAGATTGTGCCGTATCTGACGGATGGTGCGACGATTCAGCTGGGCATTGGGGGTATGCCCAATTCGGTTGGCAAGCTGATTGCAGAATCCGACCTGAAGCATTTGGGGATGCACACGGAACTGCTTTCGGACGGCTATGTGGATTTGTATGAATCCGGCAAGCTGGACAACTCACGCAAAACCATCCACAGGGACAAAGGTGTATTTGGCATCGCGCTGGGAACACAGCGCATGTACGACTGGGTAGCGGAGAACAGAGGTCTGCTGTCCTTCCCGATGGATTACGTCAACAGCCCGGAAGTTATGTCCAAAATGGAAAACATGATTTCCATTAACAGCTGCATTGGAATGGATTTGTATGGACAGATATCTTCCGAAAGCTCTGGTACGCGCCACATTTCTGGTACAGGCGGACAGGTGGACTTCGCGACGGGTGCATTTATGTCCCGCGGGGGCAAGGGCTTCATCTGTATGAGTTCTTCCTTTAAGGATAAGCAGGGCAATCTGCAGTCCCGCATCAAACCGAAATTCACGGACGGCGATATTATCACAACGCCCCGTACACAGGCGTTCTACCTTGTAACGGAATATGGCTGTGTGAATATGGCAGGACGTTCCACGTGGGAGCGCGCGGAGAACATGATTTCTCTGGCACACCCTGATTTCAGAGATGAACTGATTAAAGCGGCAGAGGAACAAAGAATCTGGCGCAGAAGCAACCGTATCTGAAACAATATAAAACTGGGGGACAGGGCTGCCGGCAGCCCTGTCCCTGGCAAGGCGTCTGCCGGGAAACGGATACCGTTTCCCGGCGGGGACGCCTTGCAGAAACAGTTTTATGCAAACAGGGCAGAGAGAACAGAAACAAAGGGATAGAAGTAAGGGAGGAAATGATATGTATAACCAGCATCTTTATGAATTGGGGCTTGCCCCCTCTGTGATAAGGGAACTTTTTAGCTACGGGATACAGAAAGCGGCTGAAGTCGGCGCGGAAAATATCTACGACTATTCCATCGGTAACCCGAGCATCCCCGCGCCTGCGCCTGTAAACGCGGCAATCAAAAACGTTGTAGATGAAATTGAATCTACCATACTGCATGGCTATTCCATGGCGCCCGGCCTTGCGGGCACAAGGGACGCAGTTGCTGCGAACCTGAAAAAGCGTTTCGGCGGTGATATCACTGGGAATGATATTTTCATGACATGCGGCGCAGCACCCGCGCTCATTATGACGATGAAGGCACTTGCTGTGTCGGCGGAAAGCGAAGTTCTTGCGATTGCACCTTATTTCCCGGAATATAAATGCTTTGCGGAAAACTGCGGTGTGAAGCTGCGTGTGCTTCCGGCAGATACAGCACATTTCCAGGTAGACCTTGCTGCGCTGGAAAGCATGATTACACCGGAAACATGCGCTATCATTGTGAATTCACCGAATAACCCCTCTGGCGTGGTCTATACAGAGGAAACACTGAAAGGCATTGCGGATATCCTGACACGCAAGGGCAAAGAATATGGTCATACCATCTGCATCATTGCCGATGAGCCTTACCGTGAACTGGTATATGGGGATATTAAGGTACCGTTCATTCCGAACATTTATGACAATACCATCGTTTGCTATTCGTGGTCGAAATCCCTTTCTCTGCCCGGCGAACGTATCGGCTACGTCTATGTTCCCAAGAAATGCACAGACGCAGATGCTATCATGAAGGCGGTCAGCGCGGCGGCAAGGGTTATCGGCCATGTCTGTCCTCCGACACTGATTCAGCGCGTTATTGAGGTCTGCGTGGATGAAATGCCGGATTTGAAGGCATATGAGGAGAACCGCGACCTGCTCTACCAGTCCCTGACGGAAATGGGCTATGAATGTGCGAAGCCAGATGGGGCGTTCTACCTGTTTGTCAAAGCACCGAACGGCAACGATTGGGAATATTCGGAAAAGGCAAAGCTGGAGCATAACCTGCTGGTAGTGCCGGGCAGCGTATTTGAATGTCCGGGCTAT
>Ga0073908_1001327_pt1 | contig 35725 bp, 28 predicted proteins | sample MucameincwithD2O_FD_65484 | JGI IMG/M metagenome (GOLD analysis project Ga0073908, IMG submission 65484) | Mouse cecum microbial communities from Vienna, Austria - Mucus amended microcosms incubated with D2O | ecosystem: Host-associated > Mammals > Digestive system > Large intestine > Cecum... | reverse complement strand
GGACGAGTTCGGTATCCCCTATGAAGTGAAAGTAGCCAGTGCCCACCGCAAGCCAGCCGAGGTACACATCTGGGCCGAAACCGCCCACGAGCGCGGCATGAAGGTGATTGTGGCCGCCGCCGGCAAAGCGGCGCACCTGGGCGGCGTGGTGGCTGCTTACACCCCGCTGCCGGTAATCGGCGTGCCCATGAAAACCAGCGACCTGGGCGGCATGGACTCGCTGCTGTCCATGGTGCAAATGCCCTCCGGCGTGCCAGTGGCCTGCGTGGCCATCAACGGCGCGAAGAATGCAGCCATCGAAGCTGCCCAGATCATCGGCACCTCCGACCCCGAAGTGCTGCAGAAAATCATCGACTTCAAGCAGGCCATGGCCGAGGCGTAAGGAGTCAAACGGGCTAAAGACGGCAATGCGGCCAGCCTGGCAGACCGGCGCCGTCGCTTGTTGTAAGGCGAAGGCAAAGTGGAGCTGGCGCTTAGGCAGAGATAGAATCTCTGCCCTACGATAAGGGCAAGGGACCGCCATGCGGACACACGGGAGCGCACCCAGCGAAGCGGAGGAAAACCCGCCAATGCGGAAGCACGGAGGCGCCAAGAAACGGGCAGGCTTTTGCCTGGTGAAAGAACTGGCAAAAGCCAACGTGAAGGACAGCTATGACAATAAAACTGCTGATGGGAAACGAGGCGTTTGCGTGGGCCGCGCTTGAGGCGGGCGTGAACGTAGTGGCCGGCTATCCGGGCACCCCCTCCTCGGAGCTGGTGGAAACCGTGGCGCGGCTGCACGCCGAAGGAACGGCGCGCGGCGTACACGTGGAATGGTCCACCAACGAGAAGGCGGCCCTGGAAGTAGCTGCCGCGGCCTCGTACTGCGGGGCCCGAGCGCTGTTCACCTGCAAACAGGTGGGCTTGAATGTGGCCAGTGATGCTCTCATGAGCCTGAACTACGTGGGTACCGGCGGCGGCCTCGTGCTGTTCGTGGCCGACGACCCCGGCCCCATTTCCTCCCAAACCGAGCAGGACACCCGTCGCTTCGCCGCCTTCGCCAAAGTGCCGGTGCTCGATCCCTCCACCCCCGAAGAGAGCTACGCCATGATGCGGCAAGCCTTCGAGCTGTCGGAGCGCTACGGCACGCCAGTCATCGTGCGCCCCACCACCCGCATCTGCCACGCCTCCACCTTTTTCGAGCTGCCGGAATTCACCGACGCGCGCCCCATCCCTGAACAGGGTTTCCAGAAGGACCCGAAGTGGATCATCTTCCCCAAGCGCGCCTTCGAGGGCCATGGCGAAGTGAACCGCCGGCTTGCGCGGATTGCCTGGGACTATGCTTTCACGCCAGAATTTGCGCAGTTCAACCATGTAGTCGAGGAGCCGGGAAGCCAGCAGCTCGCGGCGGGCGGCGATGCAAACGCCACATGGGCCGAAGCCGCTGCGCAGAGCGGGCACGGGCATGGCGGGACCGCCATGCCCAGGGGGAAAGTGGCGGCCTCAGGCGAAAGCGACGTGCTGGCCGCCGCGGACAGTAACGAAGGGGCTGCCGCCCGGGTGGGCATTGTGGCTGGCGGAGTTTCCGCCCAGTACGCTCGCGAAGCGCTGGCACTGCTGCAGCAATGGGCGGCCGAAGCGGGCGCGGCGCTGCCCCCCTACCGCTTCCTGGCGGTGGGCACCCCCTACCCCTTCCCTGCGGAAACCGGAGCGCGTTTTGCCGAGGGCCTCACCGACGTGTTGGTGCTAGAAGAGCTGGACAGCGTGCTTGAGGAAGAGCTGCTGAAGCTGGCGGGGCAACGGCACCTGCCGCTGCGGGTTTCTGGCAAGCTGACTGGCGAAGCCCCCGACCGTGGCGAGAACTCCACCGAAGTGCTGGCCCAGCGCATCGCCCGCTTCTTCGACCGCACCGCCGCCGCAGATACCGCGCCGAGTGAAGGCGGACGGGCGACCGCAACTGAAGCCTCGGCCATGGCAGGCGGGACCGAGGACCAGGGCGCATCATGCGCCGCCAAGGACGGCGCCGGCAACGCCCCTGCCCCATCCGGCCTCAGCGCGCTGACGGAGCGCAACTTGGCCGCCAGCGCCAGCGCCCCCTACGAGGGGCCGCTGCCGGTGCGACCGCCGGTGCTGTGCGCCGGGTGCCCCCACCGCGGCAGTTTCTTCGCCATAAAAAAGGCGCTGGGCAAAACGCCGGCGGTGTTCTGCGGCGACATTGGCTGCTACACCCTGGGCAACGCAAAGCCGCTGGACGCGGTGGACACCTGCCTGTGCATGGGGGCCGGCATCACCATGGCGCAGGGTTTCGCGGTGGCGCAGCCGGGCATCAAGGCGGTGGCGTTCGTGGGCGATTCCACGTTTTTCGCCAGCGGCATGACCGGCATTGCCAACGCCGCCTACAACGGCCACGACATCACCATCGCCGTGCTGGACAACGCCACCACCGCCATGACCGGCAGCCAGCCGCATCCAGGCACCGGCGTCACCCTTATGGGGCAGCGGCGGAAACCCCTGGTCATCGAAGAGGTGCTGCGGGCGCTGGGGGTGGAATGCATCACATTCGCCAACCCGCACAATCTGGAAGAATCCACTGAGGCGGCGCGGCAGGCCATCGGGTTCAGCGGGCCCTCCGCCATCATCTTCCGTGCCCCCTGCATTCAGCTGAAGCGGCCGGAGGCGCCGGTGGCCATCAACGGCGATGCCTGCACCGGTTGCAAAAAATGCATCCGCGACATCGGATGCCCCGCCATTGGGTTCAACCCGGCGGCCGAGGGCCTGCGCTCGCAGCATCGGGGGCAGGCATTTGTGGACACAGGACTGTGCGATGGCTGCGGCCTGTGCGTGCAGGTATGCCCCTTCGACTCCATTCAAGGGAAGGTGGCCGAGCCTTTGGGGGCGGCCTTGCATGCGGCGCTTGGCGTGCCCATTGCCCCGACGGCTATTCCGTCGGACGGCCCCACTGGCTCCTTCCCACCTGTTATCTTCGAGGGCGAAACCCCCGCCGAAGCCGAGGAGGACATCGATGATTAACCTACTGCTTGCAGGCGTGGGCGGCCAAGGCACCGTGCTGGCCGCAAAGGTTCTGGCGAAGGCGGCCCAGGCGAAGGGCTGGCAGGTACGCACCGCTGAAACCATCGGCATGGCGCAGCGGGGCGGCAGCGTCACCTCCCATGTGCGCATGGGCTCGTGCGGCGAAGAGGTGCTGGCGCCACTGGTAACCAAGGGCACCGCCGATGTGGTGATTGCCTTCGAGCCGGGCGAAGCCGCTCGGGCCCTGCCGTTTTTGGCGCCGGAAGGGGTGCTGGTGAGCGCCACAAGCGCCATCCAGCCGGTAACGGCAGCGTTGGCCGGAACCCCTTACAGCGGCAGCGCGGTAGTAGAACAGCTGGGGCGCAGCCTGGAGGGCAGCGGCGTGTTGTTCGTGCCGGTGGACGACCAGGCACTGGTGCAGGCGGCCGGCAATCGTAAGGCGCTGAATATGATGCTACTGGCGGTAGCGGTGGCGCAAAACCGCATTCCCATCAGCCTGGATGAGCTGAAAGCCGCCGTGGAAGCCTGCGTGAAACCGCAGTTCGTGGCCATGAACCTCACAGCCATCGACCTAGCCGCCGCTCGCTAGCATGTCAGGGGGACGGGGTTAACGTCCCCCTGACACACCCGTCATACCCAGAGGCTGCTATTCTGCTGGCAGCTCTTCTTCGCGATACTTTGCCACTTCCAGCGTGCCCACGGTGGGGATGCGCACGCAAACTAGGTACAGCAGGAACACCGCCACTGCGGTGAGGATGATCCACACCAGGGGCCGCTGCACCAGCACGGCCGAAATCAACAGCACCGCATAGCTGATGGCCAGCATGCGCGCCTTCGCCTTCCCCGTCATGCCGCCGGCTTCTTTGAACGGCTGCACGTAGCGGCGATACACTTTGCTGGAGGTGATGATGCGGTGGCACCGCGGCGAGCAGTGGGCGCAGATGAAGGTGGCCAGCAGCACCAGCGGCGTGGTGGGAAGCACGGGCACAAACACCCCAACAATTCCCAACGCGAAGCAAAGCCACGCGAAGGCGAGCAGCACGATGCGGAGCACAGGGTTCATGGCATCCAATCTTATTTAAGTACAACACTGCTTTGGGGCGCCCCTATAGTAGCGCCTGCCCCAGGGGTGCCGTCAAGGGAAACCCCGTCAAATGGCAATCTCCGTCATTTCGCCATGGTGCGTCGGGGGGCGCGTGTCGGAGGGACGTTCACTTTTGTCACATGCGCGCGTTTACCGAAAGAGAACTCTCAAGCACGCCTAAATTTGCAAAATCGCCTAAAAATACAAAAACGCAGGTCATCAAAGAAGTATGCGCAATGGGATGAGACATTAGGGCTGTCCCTTTGTCTCATTCTAGAGGTTTGCGGCAAGAAGGAAGGCCATGGATATCCAGGCGCCGGTGGCCAGAGCGGGGGCGAATGCGGCGCTGTGGCTGAGAATCACCTCGTAGGGCTTGCCGGTGAGGGGCACTTTTTGCTTCGCCATGCCCACTATGGCGAACACGATGCAGGCCACCGCCAGCGCGGCCAAGCCGCCGGCTATCCCCAGGAAAAGCCCCATGGCCGCCAGCAGCTTGATGTCGCCGCCGCCCATGGCCGCCTTTTTGGTGAAGGCCTCCCAGATGGTGGTGAACACCAGCAGTCCGCCGCCCAAGATAATGGCCCCTAGCACGCCCTCGGCCAGTGACACGTTGGTGAGCGGGGCCGCTTCCACAACTGCAAGCAGGAAGTCGAAGCCGCCCACTGCGGCCTCCACTCCCAGGGCGATGCGCCACAGCGCCCACAGCCCCACCAGCAGAAGCACCGAGCGATTGGCTATCTGCAGCGTGCGCACATCGCTTACGGCGATGGCCACCATTACGCACCCGAAGGCGATATATGCCACAACCGTTGTGAACATGCTGTCCTTAAAGGCGCCGTCAACGCCAACGAGGTGTCCGAAAAAGATGCCCGACCCGCACCTTTACCAACATGATACCCAACGCGCACGAATAATCCGCAAAGGTTGCCCATCAGTTGCTTGGGGCAGGGCTGTCAGCCCCATTGGTCGCGATTCAGCCCACTGCCCCAGCGAAGTAGCCGAGGGTTTTTGTGGTGTGCCAGATTGCCGCGAAGCGGTGCCCAAGCGTACTTTGGTACGCGCCGCGGCGCCGATGAACGGCAAGATGGGACGCCACGGAAAGCCTCGGCGGGCGAGCGGTTCCGCTGTTCGCCACAAGTTACCCGAACAGCAATTCCCGTTCTTCGCCGGTGAGGGCGGCGCGGGCTTGGTCGCGCAGATTGTTCACGCCGATGAAGAATTGGCGCATCATCACCACCATCAGGTAGCGGCCCTTGGCGGTGAGCGTCAGCTCGTACTCGTTGTCGGTGGCGAAGGCTCCGCAGGCGCGCATGAAGGTCATCTCCGCCGGCAGCCCGCGATCGATGGACACGCCGAAGTCGCGCTCGAAGGCCTTTTTGTCCAACCGCAGCCCAAACAGCTGCATCATGAACCGGTAGCGCATGCGCTCCCGCAGGTTGAAAGTAGTTTTGCCCATCATCGACATGCGACCGCTCTCTATGGCGGCGTTGTAGTCCTTCACCGAGAAGGTGTTCACGAACAGCGAGCTGCCCAAATAAGTGATGCCGCCCGAGCCGATGGCGGGGTACTCCTCGTAATCCACTACATACTCGTCGATCATCGGTTGGCTGGCCACCGGCGCCTCGGCCACGGGAGCATCGGTCTCCACCAGCGTCACCATCTCAGGCGCGCTGCCCGGCTGCAGCTTCACGTACTCGCGCCGCTGCTCGGCCGGCCGCGTTTGCACGTCGCGGGCCAGCACCGGGCGGCGATTGAAGGTCCAGGCGCTGCCGAAGTTGAACAGGCCCTTCTCCCCTTGCTCTCCCTCAGGGCCGGTGTACACGCCCGGCACCTCGTCGGTGAGCAGCGAGGTGATAATCTCGTAGAAGCGCCCTTCGCGCTCGTAGTCCACCTTACCCACGGTGCGCGCCAGCGACCGCTCCACCGACGGCGAAGCCATCAGCGGGTAGAAGGTGGTTTGGCTGGCGCCCGACTCGATTACCATCTCGATGTCGTGCACCAGCATGTCTTCCGTCTGCGCCGGGAAGTTGAAAATCATGTCGGCGTTCATGGACACGAAATAGGGGCTGGCCTCGGCAATGCGCTCCAGAATTTCTTGGCCGCAGCCGTACTTGTCGTAACGGTCCATCTGCTTCAGCAGGTTGTCGTCGAAGCTCTGCACCCCCACGGACAACCGCTGCACGCGGCCTTTCAGCTTCTCCAGATAGCTGGGAATCAGGTGGTTGGGGTTGGTTTCGCTGGACACCTCTTTGATGGAGAAGGTGTCGCGGGCCAGATCGATGGTCTCGCACAGCTCGTCTAGCATAATGGTGGGGGTGCCGCCGCCGATGTACACGCTGTCGAAGTCGTAGCCCAGTTCCTTCAGCATCATCATCTCTTTGCGCATGTTGGCGAAGTAGGGCCGGGCGCGATCCTCGCTAAAGGGGAAGCGGTTGAAGGAGCAATAGGGGCACAGGCGCTCGCAGAAGGGAACGTGCATGTACAGCATGTAGGGCTGGCCCGGCTTCGGCGCGGGCATGCGCGCGTCGGTGCAGGGGTCCAGCTTCAGGTACTGCTTGGTGGTTTCGCGCACCACCGTTGAAAGCAAACGCTCACTGAGCATGTTTCGTTCCTTTCGTTCGGCCATGCGGCCAAGATTTTCTCTCGACCTGGCCGATAAACCCATCCGGTCATTCGGCAGAGATAGAATCTCTGCCCTACGAAAACATGGGACCGCCCCCGTCCCCTGTCACAGCTTTTACTCCGCGCAGCCCAGGTACTCGGCGGCTTTGCGGCCGATATCGTGACGGTACTGCTTGCCCTCGAAGTTAATCAGGTCACAAGCCTCATAGGCCAGGTTGCGGGCCTCTTCGAAAGTTTTGCCGTGAGCCACCACGTTCAGCACACGGCCGCCGGCGGTGAGCAGCTCGCCATCAGCGTTGCGCACGGTGCCCGCATGGAACACCACCACGCCGTCGAGGTCTTCCGCCTCTTCGATTCCCAGAATCACCTTGCCCTTTTCGTAAGAACCGGGATAGCCCTCGCTGGCCAGCACCACGCACACCACCCAGTCGTCGGTCCAGCGCAAATCGATGTCCTCCGGGCGCCCTTCCGCCACCGCCAGCATGATTTGGGCCAGGTCGGACTCCAACTGAGGCAGCACTACCTGGGTTTCCGGATCGCCGAAACGGGCGTTGAATTCCACGATTTTCGGCCCCTCGGGGGTGAGCATGAAGCCGCCGTACAGGGTGCCGCGGTAGTCCAGCCCGAAGGGTTCGCGGGCCGTGGCGGCAGCGGCACGGGCCATGATGTCCTCCATGGCCGCCATCTCCTGCTCCGACACGATGGGCACCGGCGAGTACACGCCCATGCCACCGGTATTGGGGCCGGCATCGCCGTCGAAGGCGCGCTTGTGGTCTTGGGCCGCCACCATGGGGTGCGAAGTGCCGGCGGTCACGAACGACAGCAGCGAGCACTCCGGCCCGGTCATGCACTCCTCTATCACCACGGTGCTGCCGGCCGCGCCGAACGCGCCGGCAAAGCACTCGCGCACCGCCTCTTCGGCGTCTTCCAGCTCTTCGGCCACCACTACGCCTTTGCCGGCGGCCAGGCCGTCGGCCTTGATGACGATGGGAGCCCCTTGCTGGCGCACGTAGGCCAGGGCGTCGGCTTCGTTATCGAACACCGCGTAAGCGGCGGTGGGTATGTTGTTGTCCAGCATGAACTGCTTGGAATAGGCCTTCGACCCCTCCAGCTGGGCGCCGTCGGCGTTGGGGCCAAACACCGGCACGCCGGCTTCCCGCAGCGCATCGGCCACACCGGCCACCAGCGGGGCTTCGGGGCCCACTACCACCAGGCCAATATGGCGCTCCTGCACAAACGCCAGCACCGCGGCGGCGTCCATCATGTCAAGGTCGGGCACGTTCTCGGCAATGTCGCCGGTGCCGCCGTTGCCCGGCGCCACGTACAGCACGTCCACCGAAGGCGACTTCCGCAGCGCCCAGGTTATGGCGTGCTCGCGGCCGCCGCTTCCCAAAACCAGTACGTTCATGCTATTCACCCCAGCCTCGGAAAATGGTCTGATCGCGATCGGGGCCCACGGCAATAATGGAAATGGGCACCCCGGTAATCTCCTCCAGGTACTCCACGTACTTGCGAGCGTTCTCCGGCAGCTGCTCGTACTGGGTGCAGCCGGTGATGTCCACGCCCTTCCAGCCGGGCAGCTCCACGTACACCGGCTTCGCATGGAACAGCACGCTCTGCTGCATGGGGAAGTAGTCGTAGCGTTCGCCGTCGCACTCGTAAGCCACGCACACCTTGATGGTGTCGAAGGCGGAAAGCACGTCCAGCTTGGTAAGGGCCACGTCGGTCAGGCCGTTCACCTCGGCGGCGTAACGGCCAATCACCGCGTCGAACCATCCGCAGCGGCGCTTGCGGCCGGTTGTCACGCCAAACTCGTGGCCCACCGAGCACAGGGTTTCGCCGTCGGCGGCGTCCTGGCCCACGCCCCCTTCTTCGGGGAATTTCAGCTCCGTGGGGAAGGGGCCGCCGCCCACGCGGGTGACGTAAGCCTTCTCGATGCCCAGCACGCGATCCATGGCCTTGGGGCCCACGCCAGTGCCGGTGCACGCGCCGCCGGCGCAGCAAGAAGACGAGGTAACGTAGGGGTAAGTGCCGTGGTCGATGTCCAGCAGCGTGCCCTGCGCCCCCTCGAACAGGATGGACTTCCCTTCGCGACGCGCCTGGTTCAACAGCTGCGCGGTTTCGGCCATAAACGGCTTCAGGATGCGGGCGTAAGGCAGATACTCTTCGCAGATTTCCTCCACCGTGTAGGTGTGCAGCCCGTAAATCTTCTCCAAAATGGGATTCTTCTGGGCCAGCACCGCCTCCAGCTTCATGCGGAACACGCGCTCGTCCATGAGGTCTTGCACGCGGATGCCCTTGCGGCCCATCTTGTCTTGGTAGCAGGGGCCGATGCCGCGCTTGGTGGTGCCAATTTGGTTGCTGCCCAGGCGCTTCTCGTCAGCGCCGTCCAGGTCTTTGTGGTAAGGCATGATCACGTGGGCGTCGCAGCTGATCTTCAGCTTGTCGCAGGAAATGCCCTCCGCCTGCAACATGGCCATTTCCTTCACCAGAACACCGGGGTCCACCACCACGCCGTTGCCGATGACCGGCGTGCAATCGGGGTACATCACCCCCGACGGCATGAGGTGCAGCGCCAATTTCTTGTCGCCGTGGATTACGGTGTGGCCGGCGTTGTTGCCGCCCTGGAAGCGCACCACGAAATCGTAGTCGCGGGCAATGAGGTCGGTGATCTTCCCCTTGCCTTCGTCGCCCCATTGGGCGCCCACCAGAACTGTGCTGGGCATAAAGCCTGTCCTTTCGTTGCGCAGGGCGAAGGCCCCGCTAAAAAGATGCCTCTCACGGATTACGAACGGTCGTCCGAACCCGCCAATTATAGTATAGGAAGCCCCTGTTGCCGGGCTTCTGGGCGGGTCATTTCGCGCAAGGAACACGGGAAGCGCCGGAAGGGCGAACTGGTGCAACGGCCTGCTATTTTCAAGGGCGGCGAACCGCCGCGCTGGCGCCCCTGCCGGCTTACAGGTTCAGTTGGGTGGCGGTGGGGTCGGCGGCTATCAGGGCGTCGGCCACTTCTTGGTGGCAAGTCATCACGATCACCTGACGATGGCGGGCCAGCTCGGCCAGGGCGCGGGCGGCCCCAGCGCGTCGCTTCGCATCAAAATTCACCAGAATGTCGTCCGCCAGCACTGGCACCGATGCCCCCACGTTGTCGGCCACAATCAGCAGCGCGATGCGCATGGCCAGGTACAGCTGCTGGCACGTACCCAGCGAAAGCTGCAGCACGTTGCAGGTTTCCATCAGGCTGTTGGTCACTTGCAGCTCGCCTTCGGGGGTGGGGCTCACGCTCACCCAGCGGCCGTCGGTCATCAGCGCCAGAAAACGGCCGGCCATGCGGTACACCTCCGGCTGGCTCTTCGACTCCCACCGGGTGATGGCCCCCTCCAGCATCCGCCGCGCCAGCAGCAGCCGGGCGAACTCGCGGTTGGAGTCTTTGATGCGGGTTTCCACCTCTTGCAGCTGCAGCTTCAGCTGGTCGAAATCGTGAGCGCGCCGCCCCTGAGCCAGCACTTCTTTCAGCTGCCCGTACTGGGCGTTCAGGGAGTTGGCCGTTTCCTGCAGCCCTTCGCGGTTGGCGGTGCGGCGCGCTAGCTCGTCGCGCATTTCCTCCAGCGGCATGTCCAGCGCCACCTCAGCGCGGCGCCGGTGCTCCGCCGCCTCTTGCGCCAGCTGCTGCTCCCGCTGGCGAAGGTCGGAGATGCGGGCCATCGCCGCTTTGCGCGTTTGCAGGTCAAGCGTCATTTCCGCCCGCACCTGGCGCGCCTCGTCCAAAAGCGCCAGCGCGCCGCTCAGGCTGCCGCCCGCTTCCTCAAGCCCCGCTTCTTCCAGCTGCAGCACCGCTTCTTCCTCATTGGCCCGCTCGTCGGCACGGCACGATTCCAGCTTCTTCTGGTCTTGCACCATCACCCATCGGGCGTCCTCCAGCTTGACGGCGATGTCCACCTGCGGGCCAGGGCGCATGATGAGAATGAAGGCCGCTACGGTCATGATGAGGGCAAATGCTATCAGCGCCACCCCCAACGCCATGAACGAGAAAGCGCGCACCGCGTAACCGCGCATCAGCAGCGCCACGCCGCACACCAAGATGATGGCCAAAAGCGCCACCGGCAGCGCCGCCCGCAGCAGCTTCTGTCGCTCGGCGCGGGAACGGCCCGCCGACTCATCGCCGGCAGAAGCCCCCAACCCCTGGGCTTCCCGCAGGGCATCGTAGGCGGCCTTCGATGCGGAATAATGGTCGCGGGCCAAGTCGGTGGATTGGGCCAGCCGCTGCCGCCGCGACTGCAAGCGCGCCACCGTCTCCCGCAGCTGCCGCTCTTCCGGCGCCGAAAGATGCGCCAGAGTGCTGCCCACCAGCGCTTCCTTTTCCTGGTAAGCACGGGCGGCGGCCGACCGCTCCGCTTCCAACTGGGCCTTTTCCTGGGCGATGGCCTCTTGCTCCTGCTCCACCCGCGCAAGCGCCGCCACCGCCGCCGTAAGGGTGTCGGTCTGCCGGTTCAGCTTTGCCAACCGCTCGGCCAGGCCGTCCCGCTGCGGCTGCAATTCCCGCAGCTGGCGCTCTTGGCCGCACAGTCGCTCCGCCTCTTCGCCCGCCTTCTGCACCTGGGCCCGTAGCTGAGCGCGCTCCTCGGCCAGCCGCACCAACGAATGGGGGCAGCCGGTGCTGCGGGAGGTGTATTCCGCCAGCTGGTCGTTCACCTGGCGAAGGGCCACCGCCGGGCTAGAGCCGGTGCCTGACCCCGCCGTCAGCAGCTTGGCGGTGATGTCGGGGGTGCTGCGCAGCGAGCGCAACTCGTCGCTGTTCAGGGAAAAAATGGTGCGGAAGGTTTCCTTGTCGATGTCGGCCACCAGCGCCGCGTCCCCCTGCAGGCCGTCGCTGTTGCGCTTGCGGGATAACTCCGTCAGCGAAACCTCGTCTTCCGCAGTAGCCTGGCGCGAGGCGAACAGCAGGCTGCCGGCCCGCTCGCCGTCTTCCGGCTTGTAGGTGTTGCGGCGGCCGCGGGCGTCTTCCCAACCAAACAGCACGCCTCCCACGAAAGCGGCAAGAGTGCTTTTGCCTGCCTCGTTGGGGCCGAATACCACGTTGAGCCCTGGGCTAAACGGCCCCACCACCTTGCGGGCCATGGCACCGAATCGAACCAGAGAAGCAAATTTCAGGTAGGGTGCCCTGGCCAGCGCGTCGGGCAAAAGCGGCGTGCTCATCGGCCCTCCTCTGCCACTAGCAGGTCCAGCACCAGGTTTTCCGCCTGCTGGGCCAGCTCGTCGATGGAATCGATGGCCTCTCCGGGCATGGGCAGCCCGCAGCGCAGGAATTCCTCCTGCAGATAGGCCACCTGCCCCGCGCGGTCGGCCTGCAAGCTTTCCGACGCGCTCAGCAACGCAGCCGGGAACAGCCCTTCTTCCCGCAGCACGTCCTTTTGGATGGGCAGCACCGTGGCGTCCAGCAGGGCGTCGCAGAAGAAATCGCCGTAAGAATCGTTCAGCTGCAGCCGCAAATCCTCCAGCAGACCGGGGCGCCGCAGCACTTCGTGCAACGGCGTGGTGCCGGTGAGGGTGATGCGGGTGACCATCTGCTCGCAGCAGGCGCGGCCGTTCACAGCGAACAGCCGCCGCATCACGGTTTGCACCACATCGGGCAGGGCGCGGCATTCGGAAATGTCCACCTGCAGCAGCTCCCAGTCCACCTGGGCCGTGGGCACAAATTCCGCCCGGTTCGGGGCGCCCTCTTCCAGCGTTACCAGGAACACGCCCCGCTTTCCGGTTTCGCGGATGTCGCGCCCTTGGATGCAACCGGGAAACACCAGCTTGGGGTCGGTTTCGCTGTCGCGCCAGGGCATGTGGATGTGCCCCAGCGCCCAGTAGTCGAAGCCGGCGTGGCGCAGCTCCAGCGGGTTGGCCGGCGCCTTCACCGGGTCCAGGTGCAGCCCGGTGTGCAGCACCCCCACGCCGAAGGGGGCCTGCGCCCCCACGGGGCCCAGCGCCTCGTCGGCGGCGCGGCGGGTAAGGCCCCAGGCAATGTCGTCATCGCCCGACCACACGCGATTGTAGTAGCTGCGGCCGCCCAGCACGCACAGCGGCCGGCCGTCGCGGCGGTACAGCGTAAAGTCGGGTTTTTCAGGGCTGAACAGGTAACTTGACGCCGGCAGTTCGCCATAATCGCGGCGCCAGGCGGTATAAGGGTCGTGGTTGCCAGTGCACAGGTACAGCGGAATGCCCGCCACATCCAGCCGCCAGCAGCCCTCGAAGAAGCGAGCGTAGTCGGCATAGGAAGCGCGGGCCTGGTCGAAAATGTCGCCGGCAATGATCACGAAGTCCACCGCCCGCTCCACCGCCAGGTCAATCACCTGGTCGTAGGCCTGGCCGATGGCCTCCGCCAGTCGGTCGGCCCATTGGGGGGAAAGCCCGCGCAGCCCGCGGAAAGGCGCCCCCAGATGGAGGTCGGCCGCATGCAGGAATGTCAGCTTTTCCGCCACTGCCCCTAGAACCCGCGCGGGTTGGATTCGTCGTAGAAGTCCATGAACTTGGTGAACTCCGCCTGGAACGCCAGCGGAATGTCGCGGGTGGCGCCGTTGCGGTGCTTCGCCACAATCAGCATGGCCTGGCCCAAATCGGGACGGTCGTCGTCTTCCGCCTCGGTTTCGTCCATCGAGCGGTCGATGAACATAACGATGTCGGCGTCCTGTTCGATAGAGCCGGATTCGCGCAGGTCGGAAAGCTGCGGCCGCTTCTTGCCGCGCATCTCCACCGCACGGGACAGCTGCGAAAGGGCAATCACCGGCATGTCCATTTCCTTGGCCAGCACCTTCAGGCCACGGGAAATCTCGCCCACTTCCACGGCGCGGTTGCCGTCGCGCCGGGCGGCGGGCGGCTGCATCAGCTGCAGGTAGTCAACGATGATCAGGCCCTTCTTCTCCCCCACGGCGTGGCGCAGCTCGCGACGCGCCTTCGCCCGCGCTTCCAAAATGGAAAGGCCGGGGCTGTCGTCGATGAACAAATCCAGCTGCGACAAGATGCCCGACGCATCGGCCAGGGCGGCCCAGTCGGATTCCTGGATGCTGCCGGCGCGGATTTTCGACAGGCTGAGGCACGCCTCCGAGCACAGCATCCTCTGCACCAGCTGAGCGGCGCTCATTTCCAACGAGAAGAAGGCTACCGACGTGCCCGCTTTCGCCGCGTTCACTGCCAGGTTCAGGGCGAACGAGGTTTTGCCCACGCCGGGGCGAGCCGCCAAAATTACCAGGTCGCCCCCGCGCAGGCCGTGAATCAGCTGGTCCACATCGCGAAACCCGGTGGGCACGCCGGCGATGGCGCCGCGCTGGGCCGACAGCACCGTCAGCTCTTCGTACACGTCGTTGATGAGGGAGTCCATCTTCACGAACGACGAGCTCACGCGCTTCTCAGTTACGTTGAACAGGGTTTTCTCCGCCTCTTCCACCACCGAATTCAGGTCGTCGGGGGCATCGTAGGCCAGAGCGTTGATCTCGGCAGCCGCGAACACCAGCTCGCGCAGGATGGCGTTGCGCTTCACGATTTCGGTGTGGCGCTGCCAGTTATTCAGGGCGTAGGTGTCCATGGTAAGCCCGATGAGGTAATCGGCGCCGCCCACGGAATCCAGCTGGTTCTTCGACTTCAGGGTGTCCGCCAGCACCAACGGGTCTACGGGAATGCGCCGCAGCGTGAGGTCCACGATGGACTCGAAGATGATGCGGTGCGCCGGCCGGAAGAAGTTTTCGGGCTTCAGCTTCAGCACCACTTCCTCGGTGGCCTCGCTGTTCAGCATGCATGCGGCCAGCACCGCCTCTTCCGCTTCCACATTCTGAGGCAGCTGCACCTGCTTGGCCGGGTCTAGGTAAGCCGCGCGCGAACCGTCGCCGCGCCAACCGCCATCGCGTCGCCCCTGCCCGTTGCCATTGTTTGCCATGAAACACTCCCGAATCGCACTCATGTTCCCTCTGTTTGGAACCCAACATTTTAGCGCACCCCGGCCCACCCCGATGGCCGCCGGCGCCAACTTCAGAAAAAGCCATCAGCTGGCGAACGCGCACCGCGGCAACTCCGCAAGGCCGTCTGCCGCCGCGGATAGAAAAAGCCCCTCGGAGCCTGCTGTTGCAACCATCGGTCGCAAGCAGCACTTCTCCAAGGGGCTTCGCAGCTCAAAGGCTTATCGGCCTGAACGCGCGGAAGCTAGCAGGCTAGTCCTCCACAACCTCCACGTCCACTACCTCTTCGGCAGGGGTTTCGGCGTCGGCGATGGCCTCTTCCACGGCTTCCTCGGCCTCGGCGGTCTCGGGATCGTCACCGATGACCACGGTAACGGTGCCCTTGATGTCGCGGTAGATGGAAACCACCACTTCGTGCACACCGGCGGTCTTGATGGGCTTGTTCAGCTCGACGCGGCGCTTGTCCACCTCGATGCCCAGGGTAGCGTTGATGGCGTCAGCCACCATGGTGGAGGTAACCGAGCCGAACAGCTGGCCCTCTTCGCCAATCTGAGCCTCCACGGGAATGCGGGCGGCATCCAGCTGAGCCTTCAGGGCCTGGGCGTCGGCGATGCGGGTTTCCTCGCGCTTGGCAATGTTCTTGCGCTTGGCTTCCAGCTGCTTGATGTTGCCCGGGGTGGCCTTGATGGCGTAGCCCTCGGTGAGCAGGAAGTTGTTGGCGAAGCCAGGGGCCACATCGATGATGTCGCCTTCACCGCCCTTGCCACGAAGCTCTTTCAGAAGAATAACTTTCATACCGGCACCTCCTAGCGATTACGGCGATCGCCACGACCGCTTACCGCAGGGACGGAGTAGGGCATGAGCGCCATCACGCGGGCACGCTTCACGGCATTGGCAATGTCGCGCTGGTGCTGGGTGCAGGCGCCGGTCACGCGACGGGGCTTGATTTTGCCGCGGTCGGTGACAAATTTGCGCAGCATCTGGGTGTCTTTGTAGTCGATGTACTCAGTTTCCTCTTTGCAGAACTGGCAGTACTTACGACGAGGCTGCTTTGCATAGTCAGACATGTGCATTAACCTCAAACTTTCGTCTTAGAATGGGATCTCTTCGTCATACGCCGAAGAAGAGGTGTCGATCACGTTGCCGTCGGGGTAAGCCGGGGCAGCGGGAGCGGGCGCCACGGGGACACCGCCGTCGTACACCGGGGCCGCAGGAGCTGCGGGGGCCTGGTACACCGGCGGCTGAACCGGAGCCGGGGGCTGGTACACGGGAGCAGCGGGGGCCTGGCCGTAATTGCCATAACCACCCTGCTGGCCGTAGCCGCCCTGACCGCCGTCGGAGCGCTGGGACATGAGCTCAATCTCGTCCACAATCACTTCCACCTTGCTGCGCTTCTGGCCGTCGCGCTCCCATTGGCTGTAGCGCAGTTTGCCCTCCACGCACACCTTCGAGCCCTTGTGCAGAAAGCGGCTGACGCTTTCGGCGCGGCTGCCGAACATGGTGCAATCGATGAAGTTGGGAACGTCTTCCCACTCGCCGGTAGAGGCGTTGCGACGACGGTCGTTCACCGCAATGCCAAAACCCATGACGGGCATGGAGCTGGCCGTGGAACGCATCTCCGGATCGCGGGTAAGGTTGCCACTGATGATGACTCTGTTGATGCTCATGTTTCCTCTTCTCTAGCGGACGGCTGGGCCGTCCATTGATTTCTTAGTCGCGATCGGTGCGAGCCACGATCATGTGGCGCTCTACGGCATCGGTGATGCGCAGAACACGCTCCAGCTCGGCAATGCTCTGAGGATCTGCATGGAAATCAATGAGGGTGTAATCACCATCGGTAAGACCGTTGATCTCATAAGCGAGTTTGCGTTTGCCCCAGTTGTCAACGTTGTCGATCTGGCCCTCAGCGGAAACGATAGTGGTTTCGATGCGCTTCATCACGCCGGCACGAGTTTCATCGTTGATGGTGGGAGCAACAAAAAACAGCAGTTCATAAGCCTTCATTAGTTCACCTCCTCTGGACATGTACGGCCCCGGTTCGGTGCAGAAGGCTCATTCCGGGGCAGGATTAGCCCGCTTATTCTAGGTAAAGTCTTCCAACAGTGCAAGCCCTCCTTCTCCCAACGGCATGCGAAACCCACAAACCAATTGCGACGTCTCCTTTTGGGCCCCGGAAGGCCGCCCCTCCCCGCAGCAGCTGCGCCAGGATGCGCGGAGAAGCAAAGCCTTCTGGAACTCGGCGGTCTGACGCACCGGGTTCACAACGCCGGGCCCTGCAGAAGCCGCAACGAGCAAAGGACCTCACGGCCGAGTTAAAGAATGTCGCGTCTGCGACCAAAGCGTTTGGGTATCCGTGGTGCGGCCCCCTGCCCTTTGCGGCTCTAGGGCCATCATAGGTTCCGCAATCGCCAACGCGGCGCCAAACGGCTATCAGCCCGATATCACGTCAACCGGCAAAAAGCGCCGCATCGGACGGGTTTCGCCAACAAATTTTCGCCAGACTTACCGCAAATTCGCCCCAATCCCCCATCCCCCTTTCGCCAAATTTTCGCCATGTGGGGCGTGTCAGGGAGACGTGCACTCTTGGACGCTATTCCTTTAGAACGCGGGCGAGGAGGGAGCCGGGATAGACCACCGGGTATTCGCGCAGAGTGAACAGCAGGCCGGAAGCGGGGCACACCACCTCTTGCATCACCGCCCCCTGCAGCGGGTCCACAATCTGGCCGATCACCTCTCCTGCCCCCACCCGCACACCATGACGGGCCTGGGCCAAAAAGATGCCGGCGGCTTTGGCGTTCAGGAACTCCACCGCTTTGTCGCCGCTTATCACCGGCGCGCCATGGGCCTGCACCGGGCCGCCCCACATGCCGAAATGGGCCGCCAGCCGCAGCAACCCTTCCGCCAGCTTGCGGTCCTCATCAGGGGTGATGCGCATGCCCACGCCGGTTTCCACCACCAGCGTGGGGGTATCGCGGGCGTTCAGCGCATAGGCCAAGGTGGATTGCAGCACCGTGGCGGAGGCGTGCACCCATACGAAATCAACGTTCAGCAGCGGCGCCAGCGGCAGCAGCGCCTCGGCGGTGTTCTCGTTGATGCGCACCTGGGGCATCTCCCGCAAAAAGATGTTGCTGGCATGGATGTCCACGCAGGCCACGGCCCCTTCGATGTCGTCCACCACCGCAGCGGCCAGCGCCTCGGTAAGGGGGCCGCCGGAATCGCCGGGAAAGATGCGATTCAAATCCAGGTCGAAACCGGGCACCCCGCGCTCCACCGCGTTGATACCCAGGGGATTGATGGCCGGGTAAATGTCCACGATGCCCTGTAGCTGATCCAGGTGGGTGTTCAGGGTTTGGGCCAGGTGGAACGCCACGTACTGGCCCTCCAGCTCGTCGCCGTGGATGCCGGTGACCACCGCCAGCCGCGGCGCATTTTCCAGCACTCGCGGGTCGTCCGCCGCCGCCTTCGCCAGCTGGGCCCCCACAATGCGGTTCTTCTGCACGCGCAAATGCTCGCGCACCGGCAGCTCAACGCTGAAAACAGTCTCAATCATGGCGCCCTCCTACAGCACTTCCGACGCGTGCAGCACTTTGAAGGCGATGGTCTCGCCGTTAATCAGCTCCGATTCGTGGATGAAGAACACCGTGCCGGAAACCGGGCTCACAAGCACCTCCCGCACCGCGCAATTGTCGGTGTCCAGAATTTCCGCCAGCACGTCTCCCTGCTGCACCGTCTGGGTAACGGCCACCACGGGGCGGAAGAAGCCGGCCCGCTGCGTGCGCACGTTCACCAAGTCTTCCTCACGGGCCCATTGGGTTTCGGCGGCGGGAGCCAGCAGTTCCCCTTCCGCCAGCGTTATAGCGCCGATGCCCTCCATGAACTGCAGGATGCGCGCCAACACGAACTGGGCCGCCCGTTCGTTGATGCTGCTGGTCACCGACGAGTACACGCTGCAAGCATAGGTGTTCCACACCTGCCAGTTGTAGTTCAAGGTAGTGGTGTCGAAGGGAGACGGCTCCTTCACCAGCGCGTACCGGAAGCCGAACATGCGGGCCAAATCGCGCAGCCGCGCCGGGTCCAGCGCCTTCGCGTTGGTCACGCGCACATGGGGCTCGAAGTGGCCGGGCAAGTAGTAGCTGGCCAGCTGGATGCCGTAAGTGGCGTGCTGAATGTGCTCGAACAGCCCGGCGGCGATGCGCTGGGTGGTTTCCCCTTGGTCGTAGCCGGGGAACATGCGGTTGATGTCGGTGGAGTCCATGGGCCAGAACCGATGGGCAATGTTCATGGAAAACGAGTTCACCACCGGAATCACCAGCATCTTCACGCGGCCGGTGATGCGCCCTTCCTCTTCCAGCTGCTGCAGCCGCTGCACCAGCCGGGCGCAAATGTAGGCCTGCTGTATCTCGTTGCCGCGCAGCGCCCCCACCACCGCTAAGCTTTCCGGCGCATCGGCGGGCCCGAATTCGGTGCCTTTGATGGCGAGGGTTTCGCGATAGGGGGTTTCCAGGCGGAAAAGCTCTTTTTGATGCATGGTTCTCCTTCAGGTGGGGCGTGGGCATCTTACCATGAGCGCCCGGGCCGCTTCCGTTGGGCAACCATTTTTGCGCGGGCTGGCAAGGGGCGGTTAAACTAGGGAAAACTGCAACTGAAAGGAGCCTTTCATGGCCGATCGCGTTTTGGAAACCATGCCCGAGGAAGTGCCCGAGCTGCCCGAGCTGCTGGAGAGAGTGATCCTCTTCGCCCTTGAGGAAATGAAGGAGAAGATGGAGAAGGGCGAGGACATCGTGCCCTTCACCTGCCTGGTGGTGAAAGACAACCTGTTCATGGAGTCGCACCCCGGCGACACCCCCGACCAGTGCTTTGCCGACGCCCGCCACACGGTGGAAGGGGCCCGCGGCGCCGACGCTTACGCCATGGGATACGACGGCTACATCGAAACCGACGAAGGCGTGAAGGACGCGCTGATTGCTGAAGGCGGCATGCCGGGCGACGAGGCGGGGCATGCCATCGGCTACCTGTACACGGTGGACGCCGACGGCAACATCACCTTTGGCGAAGAGGCTGCTTACATCGGCGAGGCCCCCAACTTCATGGAGGGCCTAAAGGAAGCCGACGAGTACTCCCCCGAGGAAATGGACCAGCGTTACGTTGAGCTGGAGGACGACGGCGAAGGGCTGTACGATTCCGAGGCCAACCCCACCGAGGGCTACGCCGAAGTAGAAGACGACGGCGAATAGGCCGCGCTACAACCGGCCCCCGGCGGTTCGCCCGCCAGAGCCCTTTCCTGCTTCCGAAATTGCCATATCCTCGTTTTTTGACGGCCCCTGTCACGTTTCGAGGATATGGCAATTTTTTCGGCTGATCTTTGCCACATCCTCGTGTTTGATGCAGATTCCGCACAAAACGAGGATGTGGCAGTTTTCGCCCATGGGGCAATCCGCACATGCCGGGGATGCTCTCTTTCGAACGCGCACCGGGGAACGTTCGCTTTTGGCGTGCCTAGAACGTGAGGTATTGATCCGGTTGGTTTTGGGAGGTGGCGTCTCCCAGGGAGGCGCTTACCTCTTGGGTTTGCACGGCGGCGCCCCGGAAGATGCCGCACTCGATGGGGCAATCCTCAAAATCGCGGCCGGTGGCGAACATCATGTAGCGGTCGTCGATCTCATTGTTGTTGGTGGGATCAAAGCCGCACCAGCGGCGGCCGTCGTGTACCTCCACCCATGCGTGAGTGGCACCGTGGCCCACCATCAACCCCGTCACATAGCGGGCCGGAATTCCCAGGCTGCGGCACAGCGAAATCATCACGTGAGCATAGTCTTGGCACACCCCGGTTTCGCAACCGAAGGCCTCGGCGGCCGTGGTAGCCGTGGATGTGGCGCCTGGCACGTAGGAAAACCGCGCGTGCACCGCCTCGCATAGCGCCCGCACCTGCGCCAAGACGCCTCCTCCGCCAGCGCACCGCGGCAGGTTGCCGCCTTCGCCAGTCCCCTGCGCCAGGGCACAGCCGCCAACAGCGCCCACCACCTCGCGGGCGAATGTCGCCATCTCGGCCGTAGCGCCGGTGAGCCGCGTGGGCTGCACAAACATGGGGTGGCAGGGCGTTTCCCCCGCTAAGTCGCAGGCCACCATCACGTGACCGGTGGTGTAAAAGTTGAAACTGCCGTGTTCCTGGGGCAGGTAACCCACAATGATGCGATTGCCGAAACCATCCTCCTGCTCGGCCAGGGACGCCCGTGGCGATGTAAAAATCTGCGCGTCCATCACCGTTTGGGTGTTGGCGCTTTTCGGCAAACAGCGCAGCACGAAGCTGTGGTCAGTCACCGGGCAACTGAAGCTGAGGGACGTTTCAAACACGTAGGTGAGAATGCGCATGCGGCCCCCTTAGAACAACTGCGCCACAAGCGCTAGCAGCTGTCCCAACTGCTGATAAGTAACCGCATCGGGGAAGCTGGGGGCGAACACGGCATCTACCAACTGCTTTAAGATATCGCGGTTGTAATCCATACCGGTGCGGTCGATGCGGCTGGCCAACTTTTGCACCTCGCGGCGCAAATCGCCCAGCCGATACCCCAGCCGAGCGTACAAATCCAGTCGCTCCACCGAGAAGCCGCACTTGATGATGTTGCGGGCGGCATCGTTGGCAATGTAGTCGTCGCAGCTGCCCTTGAAGGCCATAATGCTGTCGGTGACCGACTGCAAATCCAACAGCGGCGTGTCCGATGCGGCCGCCGCCTGCGAATCGTTCAGCGCCATCTGCACGTAGGCGGCCGATTCGCTGCCAATCACATCGCGCAGAACCACAGCGTTGTCGCTGGCGGCATTCAGCGAATAGGCAATGGATGCCGACAGGCTGGGGCTGAACAAGCAGTCGCGAAAGAACTGATCGGGGTTGTCTTCCTCTTGGTTGAAGCCCAGCTCTTCCAGCTGTCCCTTCCAGTTGCCCTCCACCGAGTCCAGCGAGGCATCGTAGGCTTCCAGCACAAAATGCAGGGTGGTGTAGCTGCGCTCAACGTAGCGCCCCAGCCAAAGCAGCCGGTCCACCCGCTCTATCGAGAGAGAACCCATGTGTCCTTAAACCCTCCTCCTTGAGATGAATTCACCACACTGGAGCCTTCCTCGCGGGCGTACCGGGTAAGGCCGCTGGGCCACACCGTGGTGCGCTCGCCGGAAAGCACGAAGGCGCGAAGATCGGCCTTGCGGGGCACCTCTTCGCCGTTTATCCAAGTGGGAAGGCACTTGAAGTCAATCACTTCCTGGGCAATGAAGCGACGCGGCTGCTCCTTCACCTGGGCCAGCAGCCCGGCCAGCGCCTCGGGGGCCAAATCGCTACCGAACATCACTCCATAGCCGCCGGCCTCCGCCACGTCTTTGATCACCAGCCGTTCCGCGTTGTCCAGCACGTAAGCCAAATCGTCCTCGTAATAGGGAAGGTAAGTGGGGGCATTAGCCAAAATGGGCTTCTCCCCCAGGTAGTACTCCACCATTTTGGGCACGAAGTAGTAGATACCCTTATCGTCCGCCGCCCCGTTGCCCGGCGCATTGATAATGGCCAGGTTGCCGGCGCGGTAGGCAGTCATGATGTTGGGTACGCCGATGAGGCTTTCCGGAAGGAAGCACAGCGGGTCCAGGTACTCATCCGACAAGCGGCGGTACACCGCCCCCACTCGTGCGTTGCGAATGCTGTCGCGGTAGTACAGCACCTCGTTTTCCACGAACAGCTCGGAGGGCTCGGCCAGCACCGCACCGATGCGCTCGGCCAGGTAGGAATGCTCGAAGTAGGCGGCGTTGTAACGGCCCGGCGTCAATACCACGTTGATGCCGCCGCAGTTCACATTGTCCATCACTTCCCGCAGCCGGGCGGGATAATCGCGGTTGTCCACCAGTGGGGCGCTTTGGAAGGTTTGGGCGTCGCACCGGCGGCATAGCGTGCGCGCCACCAGCGGATACGACGCGCCCGACGGGATGCGCAGGTTGTCCTCCAGCACGTACCAGGCGCCATCGGCCCCTTCCACCAAATCGATACCGGAAATGTGGGAAAAGATGCCCTTCGGCGGCACAATGCGCTCCACTTGGGGCAAAAATCCAGAGGAGGCGTAGGCGAAATGCTGCGGCACTACGCCATCGCGGATGATTTCAGCATCGGTGTACAAATCGCGCAGATAGGCGTTCAGGGCATCTACCCGCTGAATGAGGCCCCGCTCCAGCACCGCCCAATCATCGGCGGAAATGACCCGCGGGATGGCGTCGAAGGGGAAAAGCCGCTCCTCGAACTGACCGTTTTTATACAGCCCAAACTTCACCCCGTAACGGGCCAGCTGTTGGTTGATGCGGGGACTATAACCCACCAATCGCGAATAAAGCTGCGGCTGCCCAGCGCCGTGCGGGCATTCCTCCGAATGCGTCATAGGCGTTCCCTCCCCAAAAAAGCTGATTCCCACAGCGCCGCCGAACGCCAAAGTCCCCTCGCTCGCACGGCTTTTCTGCCATGGTAGCGGTTTGGTGGACTTGTGCGCGCGAGATTCCCCATCTCCCCAGAACAACCGCATGACGGGGCGCCATCTCAGGTCGAATTCGTAGGACAGAGATTCTATCTCTGCCTGAAGCTGCAACCCCGCGCGGTCTGTCCCTTTGTCTCATGCTTTGTCTCATTGCCTCATTCCCATAACGCAAGGAACCCCAGGGTACCTGGGGTTCCTTTGGTTCAAACTGGCGGAGGAGGAGGGATTCGAACCCTCGTTACGCGGGTTACGCGTAAAACGGTTTTCGAGACCGCCGCATTCAACCACTCTGCCACCCCTCCGCATGGGGTTCGGGCGGCGCGAACCGCCCTTGTTCAAAAAAGCCCTCAACAAATGAGGGCGGATAATTCTGGCGGAGAGATGGGGATTCGAACCCCAGATACGCTTTTGGCGCATACACGATTTCCAATCGTGCTCCTTCGGCCAGCTCGGACATCTCTCCGCGTATTCAGGCCTGTGCGTTAGCAGAGCCGCCCCCGCACAGTAGCTAAACATTGTAACAAATCCCACCGGTTTCACAAGGGGCAATTCTCGTCTCCGCCCGCAACGGGCGCGGAAGGTTCGGGTACAATGCCCCTATCGTCCGCCCGTCCGCTTCCGAAGGAACCGCCCCATGCCCTGCACCCCCGTCGCGCCCCCGTTTCTGCAGATTCGCGATGCCGTGGTGCGCCGGGAAGGGCGGCCCATTTTGGAAATCGGTTCTCTCAGCATTGCAGAAGGGGAATCCATCTGCCTGCTGGGCCCTAACGGGGCGGGGAAGTCCACCTTCATCCAGCTGATTACCCGCGAAGTGCTGCCACTTCACCGCAACGAGACGCCAGTGCTGTTCCGCGGCCAAGAACGCCCGCTGCTTACCGAAGTGCGCGCGGCGCTGGGCATCGTGTCCTCTTCGATGCAGAAGCAAATCGCCGTGCACCTACCGGCGCTGGACGTGGTGATTGGCGGCCTGTACGGGATGCTGGGAGTGCCGCGGCGCATAGAGGTGACCGAAGAGGACCGCCGCCGGGCGCTGGAAACTATGGAAGCACTGGGCATCGCCGATTTGGCAAGCCGCGATGTGATGACCCTTTCCACCGGCCAAGCGCGACGGGTGCTGATAGGGCGGGCGTTGGTGAGCGAACCTTCGGCCGTCATCTTCGATGAACCCTGCACCGGCCTAGACCCGGAAGGCATGTTTTACGTGCGCCGCTGCATGCGCACCGTGGCGCAACAGGGGCGAGCAGTGCTGCTGGTGAGCCACTACCCCGAAGACATCATTCCGGAAATCCAACGGGTGCTGCTGCTGAAAGACGCGCGCATCGTGGCCGATGGCCCCAAGCGGCAACTGCTCACCGATGCCATCATCAGCCAACTGTTCGACACCCCCCTGCAGGTGCGCCAGAAAGACGGCTATTACAGCCTGTTTGGAAAATACTGATTACCGGTCCCTCTTCATAGGGCGGACAACTGCGGGCTGTTGGTTTAGGCAGAGATAGAATCTCTGCCCTACGAATTTTCCAACCAGATAGGTGGCACGGCTGACAGGGGGACGTACACCTTTGTCACCCCCCCCTGCCGCGCAAAAAGGGCGCATCCTTTCGGAAGCGCCCTTTGGTGTGCAATCTGTTGCGCGAAGCCGATTACTGGGCAGAACCTTCGCCCTGAGCCTCGGGGTTCTCGGGGGTACCGGGGTCATTGCTGGTGTCAACTTCCTGGTTGCCTTCGGTGGCTGGGGCCGGTTCGTTAGACGGCACATCCACGTTGCCCTCGGTTGCGGGTGCGTTCTCGTCGCCCTCAGCGGTAACGTTCTCGCCACCATTCTCTTGATCCACGGTCTCGCCGGTCTCACCCGCCAGGCCCTCGGCACTGCCTTCGGTGGCACCATCGTTGATGGCCTTCTGGTCGGACTGGCTCTCGTACTGGCTCATGTCAATGTCGTAGGGCAGCCCCTCCGGCATTTCGTTAATCACAATGTCGGCCGCTTCCTTCTGGGCCGCCACCCAATCGCTATAAGCCTTCGAATTGTTGTTATTTACGATCAGCGACTTGATAGACTCCACAAACTCGGCGGGCAGCTGGTCGGAGCTGGTCACCTCTTCCGGCGCCTTGAACACGTCGGTGCACTTGATGATGTGAATGCCGAACTGGCTGGTAATCAGGTCGCTCACTTCGCCCTTGTCCAGGCCGTCCAGGCCAGTTTGGTACTCGGTCACAAACTGAGTAAGCTTGTCCCAGCCTACGTTGCCACCGTCAGAAGCGGAGCTGTCGATGGAATATTGCTGGGCAGCTTCGGCGAAATCCAGGCTGCCGTCCTTGATTTTATCCAACACTTCTTGGGCAGTCGCCTCATCGGAAGCGTCGAACAGAATGTGAGAGGACTTCTTAGCGCCATCATAGTAGGTGGCGTACATCTTGGCATACTCCAGAATTTGGTCCTCAGTGGGCTCGGCGTTGGTAGCCAGCGACTCATTCAGCTGCTGCATGATCAGAGACAGCTCAATATTTTCGCGATACTCATCCTCAGTCACGCCGGCGGAAGCCAGAGCCGCCTGCCACGCAGCGTCATCGTTATAGTTCGATTTCATTTGCTCTACATATGACTGCACCGTTTCGCCACTCACAGAAATGTTCTGAGCCGCGGCGCCCTGGCGCACCACCTCTTGCGTCACGAATCCGTCGATTATTTCAGAGCGAATAGACTCAGGAGTGGCTTTGTTTTGGGCCAGCCACTGCCCCCAGGCGCTCTCGTCGGAGAGCCCCATCTGCTCGCGATTCGACTGAATCGTGTTGGTGATTTGGTCCTCGTAAATCTCAGTGCCGTTCACCGTAGCAGCCACGGCACCGGAATTGCCGCTGGTGCCGTTATTATTCTCGGTACTCGAGCATCCTGCGGCAACGCCCATGCAGGCCACCGCAACCCCGAAAGCACAGAACGCTTTCATGAACGTGTACTTTTCCATAATTACCTTTCTCCGACACGGAAAACCTGGGGGCAAATTGGGCCAAATTTAACATATCCCCCGCGTAAAACCGTGGTTTTGACCAGTGTATTCTTGCATATTCGCAAAACGCTCCCTTGCCAATCACAATATGGACAAATTCACTTCACAGGCTGGGGGGGTTAACTTCACAATTACGAGATGATTCCAGCTCAGCAACAAGGCAGCAGGCGAAAATGAGGATGGCCCCGGATTTCCGGGGCCATCGTGCATCGGGCGCAAACCGTTCTTCAGCTCGGGCTTGGTTAGGAAAGCGGGGCGCTAGAAGCGGCCGTGCAGCCCTTCGTTCCTGCGGCGATGGGCAATCACCGCCACCGCCAGGGCAGCCATCATGCCGAAGACCGCGGCCGCAGCGGGGGTTGAGGTTTCGTCGCCGGTTTTCGGCAGCTTCTTGTTCACACCGTTGCCGTTGCCATCGCCCTTGCCGCCGTTGGGGTCGGCGATGGACTTCTCAATGGCGTCGTTGGGCAGCGGATACGCCGGCTGGCCGCTGGTAGCCGTCACTTTGCCCGCCTCCGGGTTGTTGGCATCGATGGGCAACGTGTGGTCTTTCTCGTACTCATCCCAACCTTCTTCCGGCCAGAACGGGGTGCCCTCTTCGGTTCCGTTCTCCAAATCGGTGGGGTCGTTGGGCTTGCCAGGCTTGTTCCCCGGGTTGTCCGGATCATCTGGATCATCCGGGTTGTCCGGGTTGTCCGGCGCGGTGGGGTCCTTCGGCAAATCCTCCGGCTTCGGCAGCTTGTCGGTGGGTTGGGCACCAAACACCTCTGCCACGTTTCCGATGTCCTTGCCAATGGCGTCCTCGGTAACCATGGCTTCGAAAGTGAGCACATAGCTCTCGCCGTCGTAAAGGTTGCCGCAGTTCAGCGCCACTGTGTGCGCCTTGGCGTTGTACACCGTGTCGGGCACGGCCACCACCTCACCCGCCACGTTCTTCAGTTGGAACGTGCCCGGCACCGGCTGGATGCCCACCGGCAGCTCGTCTTTGATCACCGTGTCGCACCACACAGAATCGGGCTTCACGTTCTTCACCGTGATGTCGTAGCGAATGCGGTCGCCCACCTGGGTGGAGCCGCTGCTGCGTGTGAGGTTCGCAGCGGTCTTCACCATGGTGATGTCGCCTTTTTGCACGTTGTTGGGAACGATGATGTCCACCGTGGGCTTGCCCGGCTCCTCGGTTTCCACCACTGGCGTTTTCTTAGGGGCATAGGGGTCGGTTACCGGAGGCTTGGGGGCGTCCGGGTCATCCGGGTCGGTGTCGGGATTATCCGACGTGTCTTCGTCTTCAAACGGGTTGCCCGGATCCTCCGGCGGCTTGTAGCCGCCACCCGGCAGTGGCTCGTTCTCCATGCCGGTATAGCCCTGGGCCTGCGCATCGTTGGCCACCGACTTCAGCTCGGTGGGCGTGTCACGGTTCATCAGCCCCTCTTTCACCTTCGCTCGGAAGGTGAGTTGGGCGTTCTGGCCGCCGTACACGCGGGTGAGCGGCACGGTGATTTTGCCGTTCTCAAACGTGTATTCGCTCTCGTCCAACACCTTGGCGGTCATGATGCCCATGGAGGTGTTGGTCAGCTTCAGGCTGCCAGGCACCAGCTCCACCGTTTCCGGCAGCTGATCTTGCACGTAGGGGAACTGCCACACCGAGCCCTTCGCGGCGTTGGCGGCCGTGATGGTGTACTCGATGATGTCGCCGGGGCGGATGTAGTCACCGTCATGGGTGAGGTTCTTCGCAGTTTTCACCAACGACGTCTCCGGCGGAATGGTCACGTCGGGTTCCACGGTAAGGTCGTAGATGAAGGTAGAACCGTAATACACGCCGTTGGGTTCCTGGTCGATGGTGATAGTGGTTTCGCCGGCGCTGTCCACTTTGATCACCAGTGTCACATTGCCGTCGGCATCGCGAATGATGTCGCCGTCTTCGTCCCGCAGCACTTCGGCCGTGGCCACTGCGCCATTGGAAGTGGTCACCTTGAAGTCGCCGGAAGAAGGCGTTTTCACCTTTACCTTGATGACATTCCAATCGGGATCGGGCACGTCGCCGGTATCCTTCTTGGGGTCTTTGTAGTTGTAGGACAACTTGTGGCGCTCGATGTGTTTCTCGTCATCGCCCGGTTGCGGCGGCACCGGGTTGTCTATCACGCCGTCGCCCTCCACCTCGGTCTTAGTTTCCGGAGTAACCGGCTCGGCCTCTATGTCCACCTTCGGCTTCTTGTCGTCGGCCAGGCCCTCGGTGGGGTTGTAGTTCTTGGCGGGAATGTACTCCAGCGACACCGTGTGCTTATTGTCCTTGGTAGCGTTGGGCAGCAGCCAGTCGCAGCCGGGATCGGTGGCGTTCAGTCGAACGGTGAAGATGCCGTGCTCGCGAGTGCCGTCATAGCCATTGTTCCAAGAGCCCGCCCGGGCGCTGGGTTCGTCGTCGGCCAGAGCCACCGGCATAGCAGCGACGAATGCGGGCGAGGCGGCCGAAGCAGCCTGCAATATCTGGCGGGCCGGAGCGATTTGGGCCACGCGGGTGCCCGTCTTGCTGGTGGTCTTCACCGTGTTGGCGTCGGCGCCGTCGTAAATCAACTTGATGGGTTCTCCCACCTTTTTGCCGTCCACCACCAGCTGCACCCAACCGGTGGGCGCCTTGCAGGTGTTGGCAGTGCCCTCCGAGCTGGTGATGTCCGCCACCAGCTCAAGGGTGTTCATTACCGTGTTCTTCTCGTCCGGGTCTACCAGGTTGCCGTCCTTGTCGAACCAGCTGGACTCAAGGGTGACGATAGCCGGATCCACCGGGGTAATCTCGCACCACCCATAAGCGCGGTGCCCCCAGTAGCTGTCGGCGAAGTCCTTATCAACGGAAGGATCGGAATACTGCTTGGATTCCAGGATGAAGCGGGAGAGACCAGCGTCCTCCGGCATGTTGGCAGAGGTGACCTGCTCGCCTAGCTTCTTGGTTTCCGGGTCATAAGCTTGGCAGATATAGCTGATATTGTCGTAAATGTCCTTGTTATCGACACCCCCCGAATTCAGCGGGTCATCGGCAGTCAGCTCGCGCACCGAATAAGACAGGCCATCATAGGGTTTGGTAACCGAACTCACCACCGCATTGCCATTGGCGTCGGGGATAACCTTGCGCTGCTCTTCCAAATCCAGTTGATTGTAAGGCACGGTGACCGTAGAGGTCCTGCCCTCAGGATCCGCAAAGAAATCGGGCTCCGAGGTAAAGTACACATAGCGCTTTAGCTTTTCGGTGGAACCCGGTTCGCGGTACAGCGGCTCTACAGGGATGATTTCCCCGTTGGGGCCCAGGTAGCTGAGGTCCACCGTCACCCGCTTCTTGGCGTCTTCCTCGGGCAGCCACAGATATAGATTGCCTTCGTCGAAGATGGAGGGGGCGCCGTAGCTGCTCTCCACACCATTTACCAACAGGCGCCATGAGGTAACGGCACAGTTCAGGTCGGGGTCTTGCCCTTCGGGAGCCAGCATCTTCAGGTCGGCGGTGAGGTTGATGGTGATCATCTCAAGCGGCTTTGTGGTGTCCGCCACAATTTACCACGGCTCAAAAAAAGGGGCCCGTAGGCCCCTGAACGCTTACATATATATGTAAGGTTATTTCTTCGCCGCCTTCTTGCGGTCGGTGGCGGACAGCAGCCGTTTGCGCAGCCGCACCGATTGCGGCGTCACTTCCACCAGCTCGTCGTCCTCGATGTACTCCAACGCTTCTTCCAGCGTGAAGGTGATAGGCGGGGTAAGCTGGATGGCCTTGTCGGCAGAGCTGGAACGCTGGTTACCCAGGTTCTTCGTCTTCTCCACGTTCACCACCATGTCGCCCTCTTTGGCAGACTCGCCCACAATCATGCCTTCGTAGCAGTCATCGCCGGGGCCCACGAATAGCCGCCCGCGCTCCTGCAGCGTGTCCAGCGCGTAGGCCACGGCCTTGCCGGTGGACATGGCAATCATGCCGCCGTTTTTCCGGCCGGCCATTTCACCCGTGTAAGGACCGTATTCCTTGAAGTGGTGGAACAGCACCGCTTCGCCATGAGTGGCGTTCAGGATGCGGGTTTTCAGCCCCATGGTGCCGCGGGAAGGAATGCGGAAGGTGACGTGGGTCATGGTTTCGTCCTGCACCATGTCTTCCATGATGCCGCCGGCGGTGCCCATCACTTCGATGGCCTTGCCGGCATACTCGTTGGGCACGTCCACCGTGGCTTCCTCGATGGGTTCCAGCTTGCTGCCGTCCTCGGCGGTTTTGTACACCACCCGCGGGCGCCCCACCTGGAACTCGAAGCCCTCGCGGCGCATGGTTTCCATCAGCACCGACAGGTGCAGCACGCCGCGGCCGGCCACTTCGATGCCACTCTTGTCTTCCAGCTCGTTGATGCGCATGGAGATGTTGCTCTCCTTTTCGCGCATCAGGCGCTCCTTCAGCTGGCGGCCGCCCACAATTTCGCCTTCGCGGCCCACCAGCGGGCTGCTGCTGGCCTCGAACACCACCGCCATGGTGGGCTCTTCCACCGCGATGGGCTCCATGGCCACCGGGTTTTCGATGTCGGTGATGATGTCGCCGATGTCGGCGTCCTCGATGCCAATCACCGCCACAATGTCGCCGGCGTCAGCTGCGGTCACTTCCGCCTTGCCCAGGTTCTCAAAGGTGTACACCTTGCGAATCTGCGCCCGGCGCTCGGTGCCGTCCGGCTTTACCACCAGCACCTGCTCCTTCTCGTGCAGGGTGCCGCTGACCAGCCGGCCCACACCAATGCGGCCCTCGTAGCTGCTGTGGTCCACGGTGCACACCTGCAGCGCCACCGGGCCGTCGATGTCCACGTCGGGGGCGGGGACTTCGGAAAGGATGGCATCCAGCAGCGGGATCATGTCCATGTTGCCGTCGTTGGGCTCCATGCGGGCGTAGCCGTTCACGGCCGAGGCGTACACCACCGGGAAGTCTAGCTGCTCGTCGCTGGCGCCCAGCTCCACCATCAGGTCGAACACTTTATCCACGGCGCCTTCCGGATCGGCGTTGGGGCGGTCGATCTTGTTCACCACCACCACGATGCGCAGGTGGCACTCCAGCGCATGGCTCAGCACGAAACGGGTTTGGGGCTTGGGGCCTTCGTAGGCGTCCACAATCAGCAGAGCGCCGTCGGCCATGTTCAGCACGCGCTCCACTTCGCCGCCGAAATCGGCGTGGCCGGGGGTGTCGATGACGTTGATTTTCACGCCCTTGTAGGTGATAGAGATGTTCTTGGACAAAATGGTGATGCCGCGCTCGCGCTCTTGGTCGTTGGAGTCCAGCACGCGCTCGGCCACCTGCTGGTTTTCACGGAACACGTGGGACGACCACAGCAGGCGGTCTACCAGCGTGGTTTTGCCGTGGTCAACGTGGGCGATAATCGCAACGTTGCGAATGTTCTCTTGCTTCATGGGGGTATTCTCCTTAGATTATTTATGCAGTAGAGCAGTTTAGAGCACTATTCGTCCAAGAGGGCTTCGTACTCTTGACGCTCGCGCTTCAGTTCGGTGAGATGCTTATCCAGGGTGCTGATGCTCTGCTGGCACGACCATATTTTGATGACGCCCCACACGGTGGCGGCGCTGGCGATGGCGGCGATGGCCCCGAAAATACCGAAGGGACGGCGGATGGCGAGCAGCGTGGCCAGGCCGCCGATGACAGTCATGATGATGCCGTTGCGCCGTTCGTCTTCCAGCGCGTCCTTTTGGGCCACCAGCTGGGCGCGGGCGGCGGCGATGCCAGCCAGGCGCGCCTTTATCTCCTCCACGGTGAGATATTCCACCTGGGTGCCGTCTTCCTCCACCGTGTAAGAGCGGGCGGCGGGACGGCTGGCGGCGCCGGAGCTGCGGCCCGCGCTGCGGCCGCCTTTGGCTGCGCGGCCCGCCGGCGTTTTCAGCACGTCGTAGGCTTCCTGCAGGTACTTGAACTGCTCGGTGGCGCGGGCCTGCAGCTTCTTGTTGCCCGCAAACTTATCGGGGTGCATGATCTGCACCGCCTCGCGGTAGGCCTCTTTGATTTCTTGAGGGGTAGCACCTTCGGAAAGCCCCAGTATGTGCAGTGCTTCAGTTCTGTTCATAAGAAGGCAGTATACTCCAGGGGTGTGTCAGCGGGACGTTCGCTTTTGTCACCAGGCGACAAAAGCGAACGTCCCGCTGACACACCTGACATTATCCCCGTCCCCTGTCAGCACCCTTCAACCAACTAGAGGCCGCGCGCACTGCGGGCACAAGAGTCGCAATGGTCAGCGCCAGAATGGCCAAGTTGGCGAAGGAGCCCGTGGCGTAGGTGGCCGGCAGCATGCCGGTTGCCAGCACAACAGGTGCGAAATACAGCACATCGAACAAAAAATGGACCACCATGGGCGCAAACACCGATTGGGTGCGCAGCATAAGTGCCGCCATCACGTAACCGAACATGCCCGCTTGCACTGCCTTGCCCACGGCCTCCGTCAGCAAAAGGGCAATGGCCGTGGCACCGCTTCCGGCGAAAGGGTTGCTGCCCATGAGGTGCGCCGCGCCGAACAAAATGGCGCTGAACACGGCAGCGGAATAGGACACGTTGGTTATCTCCCGTTGCTCCTCTTCGCTCATCTGCCGGTAGGTCTCCTGAGTGACGGGGCCTATGTCGCCGCTTTTCAGGGCTTCCAGCTCCAGCTGCGTGCGACGGGCAGCGCAGGGCACCGCAATACCGCGGAAGAACCCTTCCTCGAACACAGCGGTGGCAAAACAGCAGGCCAGCAGCAGTGCCGCCCGCACTGGCAAGGAAAGAGTGTCCGGATTTGCGACGGCGGCCCCGGCGCCTGTTCCCTCAAACAGGGTTGGCGCTGCAGGGCCGGCAGATGCGGCGATGCCATCTGCAATGGCACTGGCGGCCGGCGAGGCCGACAGCCCCCAGGCGTCCGTATTCCCCAACAGCCATAACAACCCGTTGGCGCAGCAAGCCGCCAAAGCGCACAGCGCCACCCACAAAAGGGCTCGGCGCGCCCACGGGTCCTTGAGGCTTTCCGCTGTGGCCATCCAGCGCAGCCCCGCCGGCGCCAGCAGCAACAGAGCGCCGATGGTGGCCACCGCTGCAAGGGCCGTCCGAGCCACTTCGCCCCCCAACGTGTCCGCCAACTGCGGGCCAGCCAGCAACGTGATGACCACATAGGTAGCCACCATGGTTATGAGGGGATATTTCAGAAGCCAGCGCTGCGTTTTCATCCGAAAAAGTATAGCGGTTATCACCGGGCCGCGCTCGTAGCAGACGAAGCGGCGGCGGTAAACCTTTTGCTCGCGGCCGCGCCCGTAGCCAGAAGAAATGCGCTAGGATTTCCGGTTAAGGCAAAGGCGCGATGCGGAAACCGGCGAGGAGCGGCGGAACATGGGCGAACGACAATCGGCACCGGGCAGGTTTGACGGGTTTGGGCTGAAGGCGGCCGCCATCGTTGCCATGACCTGTAACCATGTGGCCAACGTGTTCGCGGGGCAGCTGCCGGCTGCGGTGTTGTATCCCCTGTTCGCGGTGGGCGGCCTCACTTTCCCCGTCATGGCGTTTTTGCTGGTGGAGGGCTATCGCCACACCTCTAATGTGGGGAAGTACGCGCTGCGGTTGGCCATCTTCGCCTGCGTGGCCCAAGTGCCCTACTCGCTGTTATGGGGCGCGGTGCCCAATGTGCTGTTCACGCTGTTGATGGGGCTGGGGGCGCTGTGGCTCCATAGCAAAATGGGCCACAACCCTCTGTTCCTGCTGGCACTGATGACGGCGGCGCTGCTCACCTTGCCCTTCGACTGGGGATGCATCGGCGTGCTGTTGGTATTTTTGTTCCACGTGGTACGGCCGGAAGACGAAGCGGGCGCGGCCGGAGGCGGAACAGGGCCTTCTTTGAGGTTTGCCACGGGGCGGAGAATTGCCGCCGCCATGCTTGTGCCCTACCTGGCCATCGGCCTTCCGGCACTGTTGGAGCTGCCGGGAGCCTTGGAGGGCGGCGTTCAGGCCCAACCGGTAATGGCTGCAGCTCAACCATCGGCTGTGCTTGATGCGCAAAACGGCACAGCGGGCGGCCCGACAACGGCAGCGGCTGAAGCGGCAGGCGGCGAATCCCCTGTCACCCCCTTGGCCACGGCCTCGACCGACAGCGACGACAACTCCCTCGGCAACCAGGCTGCCGACTTCGCCGCCCATACCGCCGAGAACATGGTGCCTTTCTCGTTGGATAGCCTCATTGCCGGCGACGCCTCCCCCCACACTGCCAACACCATCGCTCAGGCTGGGCACTTGGCCGAAGTGTGGGGCAACATCGGGTATGCCTTCGTGGGCTTCACCTTGGCCATTGTGGTGCTGAGCTGCTACAACGGCCAACGGGGGCGGCCTATGAAGTGGTTTTTCTACGGCTACTATCCCGCGCATCTGCTGATTATCTGGTTAGTACGGGCATTTTTGCTGCCAGGCTAGCACTCCGCTCCGCGCCTTTTTCGCCGTCGGGGCGGCTTTTCTGCGTTTTCGCCGCCATTTGCCAATAACCTTAATTTTTGCTTGACCCCCATCGGTTAGGGGGTTAATATATTCAAGCACTTTTTCAAGGGCCCGTAGCTCAGTTGGTTAGAGCGCACGCCTGATAAGCGTGAGGTCGCTGGTTCAAGTCCATTCGGGCCCACCATTTTTTGCGATAAACGCTCCACCGTGAGCCGAGTTAGCCGGTGGAGCGTTTATTATTGTTACGGGGAATTGTGCAGAACCCAATCGGGGCATTAGCTCAGCTGGGAGAGCGCGGGCTTTGCAAGCCTGAGGTCAGGGGTTCGATCCCCCTATGCTCCACCATCCATCCTACGGTCGCTCACGCGACCGTTTTTTATTGTGAGACAAAGGGACAACCCTAATGCCTCATTGTGACAAAGGGACGTTCACTTTTGTCACGGCACTCGCGGTGCATCCTGGCTGGGCCGACCCGGCAGGTCGGAGCGAGGTCCGGTCAAGCGGAGCAGAGGGGAAATCCACTCGCCCGCCAGGGCGAGTTAGTTCCCCTCGTGCGGAGCGTCGAGCGCAGGCCCGCCGGGTCGGCCCACCTTCCAGAACCGCAAAAAAGGCAGCGATAGCGGCACGGCCCTGCGGTGGCCGATATGTCAAAAGTGAACGTCCCCCCTGTCACGATACGAAAACCTGACATTAACCCCGTCCCCTGTCAGGTTATGGGACAATGGGAAGGTATTTTGGCTGATTGGAGTTGAGATGATTCCTTTGCGCGTACTTACCTTGGTGGTGCCGGGGCAGGGCCAACCGGCGGTGCTGGTGCTTGAACCCTCCGACGACAAAGGGCTTACCGAGGCGCGCATCATCCCCATATGGATTGGCACCCACGAGGCGGCGGCGCTGGGCATTGCCCTTGAGCAGGTGAAGTTGCCGCGCCCCGCCACCCATGATTTGCTGCTGGACGCCATCACAAACCTGGATGCCACCATCGATCACGCCGTGATCACCGACATGCGCGGCCAAACCTTCCACGCAAACCTGGTGCTGAAGCAAGGGGACCGCGCCATCACGCTGGACGCGCGCCCCACCGACGCCATCTCCCTAGCCATCCGCCAAGGTGCCCCTTTCTACATGGAGGA